>Ga0315279_10000151_pt1 | contig 150808 bp, 122 predicted proteins | sample YL17G06_20_MG_FD_203694 | JGI IMG/M metagenome (GOLD analysis project Ga0315279, IMG submission 203694) | Sediment microbial communities from Yellowstone Lake, YNP, Wyoming, USA - YL17G06_20 | ecosystem: Environmental > Aquatic > Freshwater > Lake > Sediment | place: USA: Wyoming | collected... | reverse complement strand
GATTTACCGGCTTGAGAATCACGTAAAGGGCTGTGAGTAGTACTACAACGCCTGCGCAGTAAATGAGATCGCAGGCGATGTTGATACGAAACAGTCGTTCGTGCGCCATGATATTCCGAGCGGTTTCCGCAGCATTGCCCGCGACAATGAGACGGGCCTGGATACCAAGATAAGCAAAGGACACAATCGCCATCGTGAATAGGGAAGTAAATCCCGCGACTTTGGCAGCGGTCTGTTGTGCCGGCTCTATCGTGCGGCGTGTCATTTCCGGTCTGTCCAACCGGTTGCTCGATGCAGCTGTGCTCATATTCTTTACCTCCCTAGCGAGGGATGCGGCATTGCTTGGGGCGCTGTCGAGATGGCTTTATTGCCCCTTGTTCTCGCTGGTGGATGGGCCGAAGCCGAAGCGTTCGCGCATGCGTTGCCGGAATCGTTCCCGCTCTTCCGGCGTCATGTGCTCGCAGCGCTCTTCCATGCGACGGCGGACATTGGAGCGAACGGGACCATGCCATCCAGATCCACCGAAGAGGATCCGGCACAGCGCCAGAATCCCAAGCGCTTGCCAGAAGGTGATCTCGCGCCAGCCGAACAGCGGCGGCAGCAGCCAATTCCACAGGTGCAGCACTATTTCGCCGCCGATGGCGATAAACACCACCATCCCCAGGATCGCCAGCGGAGCTATCCAAATCAATCTCTTCAATCTCGGTTTCATGTTCAGTCCCTCACGCTTTCGTAAATTCGTCGTAAAGGTCTTGCAAACGCTCGCGCAGATGCAGCACCGCATAGCGTTTGCGCGAGAGCAGCGTATTGACGCTCACGCCAGTCTCGGCGGCCATCTGCTTGAAGCTGCGCCCCTCCAACTCGTGCGCAACAAACACCGCGCGCTGGTCCTCCGGCAACTCCGCGACCGCCAGCTCGAGTTCCTCAAGCAGCACGTTGCGGGCGTAAAGCGCCTCTGGTCCGGCATCGGGCGAAGGCAGCAGGTCTTCCAACTGCAGCAGTTCGTCGTCCTCGTCTGCGACGGCGGCATCGCCGAAGCTCTCCGGCTTCTTCTCGCGGAAGAGATCGGTGATGCGATTGCGCGCCACGCGAAACAACCAGCCGGTGACGTGCTCGATCGGCATGAGCAGGCGGTTCGCTTCCAACAGCTTGTAGAAGACGTCCTGCAGAATGTCCTCAGCGTCGCGCGGGTCGGGCACGCGCCGGCGAATGAAGTTGCGCAGCCGGGACTGCTCCCGCTTGACGACCTCGGAGATCCGCTGATCTTGCTCCGCCATTGGCCACCGTTTTCTCAACGCCTCTTCCACCTACTAGCTGTAGACGAACGGGCGAGACGAATATCGTAAGTTAAATATTTTTTCCAGACCGGCGCAAGGCGCCCGCCGCCGCCGCACCTTCTAGATGTGCGCCGCCACGGTCGGCCACCTTCTCTGTTTATGCGCTCTATCGCCAGTCACATTTGCACTGTTCTGACCTCATTCCAGAACTGAGAATTGACGCGCAGCGAGGACCGTAGCATAATCGCGCGCCCATGAGCACTGATCGCAGGTCATTCATGAGAACGGCGTGCCTGGCAAGCCTCTGTGCCTGTGGGGCAGAACATACGACTGCCGCGGACGTCAATGCACAGACAGAAGCGCCTAAGCCGGTCACCATGCCCCAGAAGTGGATTGCGACCTTGCTGCCCCTGCTGTCCAAGGGTAACCGGGAGTACGCCAAACGCACCCTCAAGGTACCTGCGCTGCATCCAGAGCGTGGACGACAACGTGGGCAGATTGCTCGACTACCTCGACAGCGAGGGCCTGGCGAAAAACACGATCGTGATCTACACCTCCGACCAGGGTTTCTTCCTCGGCGACCACGGCTGGTTCGACAAGCGGCTGATGTACGAGGAGTCGCTGCGGATGCCGTTCCTGGTGCGCTACCCCGGCGTCATCCAACCCGGCTCGGTCAATGACGCCATGATTCTCAACATCGACTTCGCCGAGACATTCCTCGATTACGCCGGCGTCAAGCCGCCGGCCGATATGCAGGGACGCAGTTTTCGCGCAATCCTCGAAGGACACACCCCGAGAAACTGGCGCACATCGATGTACTACCGCTACTGGATGCACAATACCAACGACCACCACGTGCCGGCGCACTACGGCATCCGCACCAGGCAGTGGAAGCTGGTCTACTACTACGGCAAGCCGCTTGGCATGAAGGGTGCAAACCCCCCGGACACCGAACCCGACTGGGAATTGTTCGACATGGAGAATGATCCGCGCGAGATGCGCAACCTCTACCACGACCCGAAGTACGCCGGCATCGTGAAGCAACTGAAAGCCGAGATGGAGAAGCTTCAGAAGGAAGTCGGGGATAGCCCGGCCTAGGAGCCGGTCCGGTGATAAGAAGGGGTCGCGCGCATGGGGCTTGCGAGACGATCTCAAGGCGCGAGGAGGCGGCGATGCCGGTGCCCATCAATATCGTTTGGGAGTACAATCCCGTTTGTGATCGCCCCTGGGCTCAGGGCAGTTGCAGAAGACAAGCGAAACTAACATAGGGCTCCATATCGGATCCGTAGAATCCCGCGAAGAAGGATGTGCATCGTGTCCAACATTATCAGGATTTCAAGAGCTTTGCGACTGGCTACCGCGGCGTCAGCGTGTCTTTTCTTGTCATACCAGGTGACCAGCCAGCAGTTGCCGTCGGGTAAGGCTGCCCCTGAAGCGAGCCTAGTTTCCGGCGGCATGCACATCGCGCAGGCACACGTAGCCGTCCCGGAGGAGGTCGGCATCGCTTTCGAACCAAGCGGGCGCCTGGTCGCGGTCGCGAGGGAAGGGAGAGTCCGTGACACCGACACAGTCGTAGTGTGGGAGGTCGAGACGGGGCGAGAGCTCCGTAGGATAGACAAGTTGCCCCGCACATCGGCCCTGGTCCTGTCTGAAAACGCACAGTGGTTGGCGTTGGGCATGGAAAACCAGCGAGTGGAGTTGCGGGAGGTTGGCAGTGGACGCCCCGTCCGAAGCTGGCAGGCGGCGAAACGGATTGACTCGCTGGCGTTCAGTCCGGGGAGCCAACTGCTGGCGTCCGTCTGCAAGGACCAGCCGGCTGCCTTCGAAGTATGGGATGTTCGCTCGGGCCGCTCTTTTGGCATATTCTCGGGCACGTCTGTTTTTGCCGTGAGTCCTGATGGGGGGCTGATAGCCCATGCTTGGTCGCAGGGCGATACCATCGTGGTCTTGTCGAGCAAGGGAGGGGATAAGCAGCTGACACTTCCCGTCAGCGGGCAAACAGGCAGCCTTCTGTTCTCGGGCGACCGACAGACGCTCGTGAGAGGCACTGGGGGGAACTATGTCTCGTGCCCCATCGAAATGTGGGATCTGAAGTCATCGAAGTTGGCCCGCAGACTGCTGGGGCACACGGGCCGGGTGACCTCCCTAGCATTGAGCCCGGATGGTCACGTGTTGGCGTCTACCTCGATCGATCATAGTATTAGGCTGTGGGACCTGGACTCGGGGCAGTGCATGCGCACGGTCTACGGGCGCTGGAACGCTTTGGATCTTGTCAAATTCAGCCCAGATGGCAAGCGTATTGCTGCGGTTGGAAGAGGCGAAAGGAATCCATTCTGGCTGTGGGATGCTGCAACTGGCAGCATAGTTTTGCTTGGAGGCGAATCCGAGACGAGCATCCTGTCAACTGCTGCAACGCCGGGGAGGGAAGCGATCGCGGTATTGTACCGAGAGCCGGAAGGGATTGCCCTACTAGACGTGCGTTCGGGACTGTACAAGTGGGGTCCCATATGGGGCTACTTCTTCGGCGCGCGTTTCCCGAATGAGCATGAGTCGCGGCCGAGCGCGATTGCCTTTGACGGCGGTGGCAAGATACTAGCTGTTGCGGCAGGCGTTCGGGAAGAACGCACGCCCGTTACACTATGGGCCCGGGACACTGGCGCGCTTGTGGGCAGGTATGCCTGCTCGCTCGCTCCATTAGAATTGATGTTTTCAGAGGATGGACATCGCCTTCGCGTGTTAGGTGAGCAGGGCCGCGAGGAGACAATCAACCTGACCCGCGAGGGTAGAACGAAGACGACGCTCTCTATCAAAGTGGCGCTCAGCGAGGCTCCGGGCGATATCGATCAGGTTGAGCTCGTGTCTCTATTCTACGACGAAATCCTCAACGCCGCGCGTGCGAGGGGCTACACCGTACTTTCCCCTGCAGCCCTCCCGGGGGCGAGCGCCGAACTTTTCGTGCAGGTGCGGGCTCTAAACCGCGGCGGGTATGGTCCGCCGTCTAGTTTTGGTACTGAGGGTCTTGGGTTAGCCGTGCAAGCGGAACTCCGACTGTCGAGGGCAGGCAACGCCACGCGCACCGCTTCGTGTGCCGCCCAAACACCATTGTGGTTCAAGGGCCTTCAGGCTCGTTCCGGAGCGGTGTACGAAGCCCTGAAAGAGCTTCGCCAAAACCTCAGAAAGATTCTCCCGCTGTTTCTGCCAGCGCCGGGTTAAGACGCCCCCGCGGATGGCCGGATGGCCGTGTCGTATCTGCAATCGTCAAAAAAGGAGAAACGGTATGGGGCGACCGACCCATTGACCAACTTTCTGGAGATTTTGACTTCTGCAGATACGACACCCTACGGCCACCCCAAATAGTCGACGAGGGCGGCACGTATCTGGAGGGCGAGATTATCGACGCTCTGGCCGGCGACCTGCACATGCAAGTCCGCCTTCGCATAATAGGGGCCGCGACGCCCCACTTCCGTCTTCACCGTTCCCATGAACCCAACGAGGTACAGAATCGGAGCATTCCCGAACCTTGTCCTTTTCGCTTTGGTGGTCATTTCGGGCCTGCTTGCTCGAAACCAGGAGTCAGAAGCCGGGAGTCAGAAGTCGGAATAAAGGCGATGGCCGGGATCTGATGCTGAGACGAAGCGTCGCTATCTGCCTCCATCAGTGGTTAGGAATTGCCGTGCCGGATCACAACAGTCGCGCGATGGCAGCCGCGAAGTCCCGCAGATCGCCCAAATGGCCTTGAATCACATCGTAAACCTGCTCGTAGTTGATCTTCCAGTACACGTGGACGAGAAGGTTCCGGAACCTGGCCATTTTTTGCAGGCGCTCAGAAAGGTCAAAGGGAATAACTCCCGCATCTCTGAGCTTCTGGAAGCACTCGGCATACTCCTCCGGGACTTTTTGCAGCCGTTTAGCCGACACGTGATAACAAAGTGCCAGCGAGGCCTCGATGGCGACCAACAGCCGGTAACAAGCAAGGTCCAGCATATCCTGATCGGCAAGAAACTGGTCCTTGGGAATAGCTCGGAATCGCTCCAGGCGGCTCAGGGAGTCGGCAATCTCCGCACAACGCGCCCTCACCAGATCCCCGTTCAGGCTCATTCTGCGAACGCCTCCTTCGTGGCCCGGCGCAGCAGGGGCGCGATGTCCAGATAACGTCGCACGGTGTTCTCGATCAACGACGAGAGCAAGTCATCATCGTGACTGATCAGCAGTTCACCTCGTAGCACATGGTATAGAAAACTCATCGGAGCCTCGTTCAGGGCGCGCACATCAACAGGCATCCTCAGTACGGAACTTAGGCGCTGTGCCAGAGTAAGCACTGTCTGCGACTGTTCGTCCGGCTCACGCAAGAATATGCCGACGTCGACATCGTGAAATGGCCGCGATTCGGCGCAGCTGCCGTAAAGATACGCAAAGATGATTTCAGGATCACGCGCCAGTTCTTTAATCAGCGCGCGTACCGTCCGATTGTGTTCTTTCGTCCCCAACCGGTGTGCTTTCTTCATAATCGGCCCTGAGTTAAAGCCTCTGGATTGAGCTTAGCACGGGTCGGGAGGGCAAATATATGAATTCTTGGGGGAATAGGGGACGCCCTCCCATTTCGCCTTGCCGAAGAGCCAAAAACGGAGAGCGTCCCCTATTTCAAAATCAAAATTCCGGCTCCTTGCTTCTGGCTCCTTTCTGATCTCCGCGAGTACCTCATAGAATCCCGGAAAGCTCACATCGGCGCATTCGGCCCCGTGGATGCGCGTCTCGCCGGAGGCCGCCAGACCTGCCACAGCGAACGCCATCGCGATCCGATGATCGCCCCGGGTCTCGATCTCCGCGCCGTGCAGGTGCTGCCGGCCTGCGATGGTCAGCTCATCAGGATGCTCTTCCACGCGCGCCCCCATGGCGCGGAGGTTCGCGGCAACGGCCGCGATCCGATCGCTCTCCTTGATGCGCAGCTCTCGCGCATCGCGGATGGCCAGGCCGCCGGTTTGCGATCCGAAAACCGCAAGCACCGGGATTTCATCGATCAAGGCAGCCGTCAATTCCCCTTGGATCGGCGGCAGGCTCTCGCCCAGGGGCGCCGGATCGTAGCGAACCCGGAGGTCTCCGCGCGCTTCGCCCGCGTGCTCCGATTCGTTGTCCACAGTCACCCTCACACCCGCGCCGTTGAGATAGTGGATCAGCGCGCGCCGCCTGGGATTCAATCCGACCTGCGGCAACAGAATCTCCGAGCCGGGCACCAGGGCGGCGGCCACCACGAAAAATGCGGCACCCGACAGGTCTCCTGGAATATCAAGCCGCCGACCTTCCAGCACCGGGTCGGGCTCCACTTCGATCCAGTGACCCCAGTGTCGTACCGTAGCGCCGAACTGCCGCAAGGCAATCTCAGTATGGTCGCGGGTCGCAACTCTCTCTTCCACGGCAGTAACGCCGTCCGCATACAGGCCGGCAAGCAGAATACAGGACTTGACCTGAGCGCTGGCGACGGGCAGTGAGTAGCGGATCGCGCGCAGGTTCCCGCCTCTCATGCGAAGCGGCGGAAGCTCCCCCTCCGCGGAGCCGATCTCTGCCCCCATAAGACGCAGGGGCTCGATGATCCTGCCCATCGGGCGCCGGCAGAGCGACACGTCGCCCGTGATCATCGAATCGAACGGCTGGCCGGCAAGAATGCCGGAGAGCAAGCGCATCGTCGTGCCGGAGTTTCCTGCATCCAGGATGACAGCGGGCGATTTCAAGCCGCGCATTCCGTTGCCCGCGATCAAGACGGAGGTATCCTTCGCGCGGATTTCCACACCCAGGCCGCGCAGACAGTGCAGCGTGCTCTGACAGTCCTGGCTGGCGGCATAATTCAAAAGCTCCGATTCCCCCTGAGCAAGCGCCGCAAGCATGGCGTAGCGATGCGAGATCGATTTGTCGCCGGGGCAGCGGATGGCGCCGCGCAGCGGCGCACCTGGGTGAATCGCATAGATCATGATCAGGACTCGGAGGTAAGGAACTCCATCTCCATTTTCTTGAGCTATGATGATCTACTTTGTCCTCGAACAAGGGATGCCCATGGACAAGGCGGAGCAGGAAGCCAGAAAAGTAGGCCTGCGCACACCCGCGTTTTTGGAGTTTTCGCGTCGGGTCATCGAGCGTCACAAAAAGTAGCGCGATTGGTAGCGTTGCATCGCATCTTTATGGAGGGCAACATGGCGCCCAGTCGCAGCTTCTCGACCGCAGTCCTCATGCTTGCGCTCGCCGGATCGTTCTCGGGAAAAAACCACTCCCCTGAGGTTTCATCAACACCTGCCGCGCGCAATGCTCAACGCGCGGTTCCCCGAAGCGTAGCGGACCTCGTCTTCAGCAACGCCCGCATCATCACGATGAATGATGCGCAGCCATCGGCGAGCGCGATTGCCCTCGAAGGGGAGCGCATCGCAGCCGTCGGTTCGTCGACGGATATGACGCCACTGATCGGGCCTGCGACCAAGGTGTACGACTTGGGTGGCCGGACGATCATTCCCGGCATCAATGAAACCCACATCCATGTTCGCGACCTTGGATTTGAGCAACACTATGCAGTGAACCTCGAGCCGGCAAAGAACGTCGCGGATGTGCAACGCTTGCTCCGCGCACGCCTCGAAGCGCTGCAGCGGGAAGGATCGCTCGGCGGGTGGCGATATCCGACGACAGGTGAAACCGGCCCCTGGCTTTTCGGTCTCGGCTGGACGCAGGACCGCCTGTCGGGGAGGCGCATGGCCGACCGCCACGAACTCGACGCTGTCGCGCGGGACGTGCCCATCTCGCTAACCAGGATCTATCGCGGCATTGCTGTGAACACGAAAGTGTTTGAGCTCCTCGGCATCCGATTCGAGGACCCGCGCACCTGGCCGGACTGGTTTAAGAAGGATCCGTCCGATTTCGAAGCGGGCGACATCATCTTCCGCGATAAGGAAGGACTGCCGAACGGCGTGTTCGTCGGAGAGCGTGCGCCGCGCCTGATCGTGAAGGCCATTCCAACCAAGACCTTCGAGCAGCAGGTTGACAGCCTCATCCTCGGCCTCAAGGTCCTCTCGTCAATGGGCATCACGGCGCTGGTTGAGCCCGGTAACTCGATGGGGCGTGTGACGCGCGTCTACCAGGCTGCCTACGATCGCCACCTGCTGCCGCTGCGGGTGACGATCTACGACGGTTGGTACCGCAGCGACGATCCTGAGGGATTGGGCGATCCAGTCAAGATTGAGGAGCGGATGAAGGCCTTGGGCTTCCACAATCTCGGGGACAACTGGATGAAGGTGCGCGGGGCAAAGTCCTCCGCGGACGGCGGCATCGGTTCGCGCAGCGCAGCGCTTTCGGTTCCGTACGCGCCCATCGCAGAGGATCCGCTCGGCGCTAAGAACCGCGGCGCCTTTCGCGATCCTGACTTTGACTACCGCCTGCGCCAGTTCAAGCCGCTTGCCGACTATGGCTGGGAGATTCATACGCACGCATGCGGGGACGCCGCGATTAAACAGACCATGGACGTATACAAGATTCTGATGGACGAGATCAGAAAGACGCGCCCCGACGCTGATCTCCGGTGGAGCATCATCCATTGCTATCTGCCGGACGAGCCGCAGACGTCGGTCATCGCCGACATGGCGCGCTACCACGTAATCGCTGCCGTTAATCCGGCCAATCTCTATTTCGAAGGTGATTCTTTTGTCCGCAATCTCGGACCGGAGAGAATGGCGCGTCACACGCCCTATCGCACGTTTTTGGAGCACGGCATCCGCATGGCCTCCGGCTCCGACTACCCGAACAATTCGCCCGACCCCTGGATCGGCATGTACGCGATGCGCACGCGCCGCAATCAGATATCTGGCCGCGTCTATGGCCCCGATCAGACGCTCCCGCTGATGGAAGCCCTTAAGACCTTCACGATCAACGGCGCATATCTCACCTACGACGAAGCCAGCCGCGGCTCGCTGGAGCCGGGCAAGCTTGCCGACCTGGTTATCCTGGACGCAGACTTGGCCAGGGTGCGCGACGAGGAACTGCTCGCCATGCAGCCCCGGGTACTGGTGACGATGGTCGGCGGAGACATCAAATATCAGAAGGAAGGTTTCTCTCTCAAGCCGGCCGGCCGCTGACCGCTCGTAAGGAAGTGCCGGCATGCATGCAGACGTCTGCGTGACCACGCGGGATTGCCCCGGCGAGACTTCCGGATATAGTGGATGCCATATCTCCGGTTTGCGCGTAATCGGTCCCATTTGTTTGTGATACGACGCAAACCTCCCAAGAGCGCGTTTTTGGATAATTGGACAGTATGGGGCACTTGTCCGATAAGCGACTTGAACGCTAACGACTTGAACGCTAACGACTTATCAGGCATCACACCGTTTTGATTTGCTCTTAACCCTTTCGATCCATTAGCTTACAAGATTTGGAGGATGATGGGCTGGGTAATCTTAAATGCAGCAGATTTGTGATATTATGCGCTCACTACCCATCCATTGAGCTGTGCTCGCAATCATAAATATAAATCGTACTATAAGATAAGGAGATTTTGGAATGTCTCAAGCAATAGCTGATCAAGAATAGATCTGCAGCATTTTTGGGCAATCCGCTGCGCGTCCAAGACTGCGTACGCCGCGATGTCCGCATGCTCCCGAGCTATCCCGTGGAATCAGCCTAGTACTCCAGTGATCCCTCGTACTTGAAGTTGCCGACTTTGAACCGCATATTGATAATGAGGGGTTTTGAAGCATTCTTGCTCGTGAGTTTCGCGAAGAACCGCACTTCCCCACTTTGTGCTGTGATAACAGGCACTCCGTTGACCGTGCGCGGGAAAATGAACTTCGCTCCCAATCCATCACTGCCGGGCGCTTTGTAGTCTTCGAGAAAGATACGCTTGCCATTGTCGAGGTCAAGATAAGTATCGTGCTTCAGTGTGCTGAGAGTCGCGCCTTTAAACAGCAGCATTACGGGCCCGGTAAAGCGCGGATTGTTTTTTGACTCGAAAGCGACTGCGACTACAATTTCCTGGCTGAATTTGCTGGCAACGAAATCGCGCAGTCCCTGGAGCAGTTGGGGATTTGCGTTCGGTTGCTGCAATTCTGTAATCCGTGCATATGCCTGGCGGATGGGTTTGGCAGAGAGGAACCGGATATAATAATCCACGGAATTCGTAAGATCGGGAGGGGGAGTGCGCTGATAGCGATCGTCCATGCGAGGGGCCGCCGCGCCATACAGAATATCCATATTGCTTACGGCGAGATTGGGAAACATTTGCTGAGCGTCGGCTTGTACCTGGGTTTGCCCCCAGGGGGAATCGTTGAGAATCTTCTCGGCGTCTTTCATTGACCAGTCAGGCCAGATCTTGATCCTATCCTGCGCTGAAGCGCCCAGTACAATCACCGAAAACAGCACGATCAGCAATCTTTCGATTATGCCCTTCATGACATGTGCCTCCTGTTAATGCTGGTATAAGCCCGACAATCCAGTCTACTGCTGTTTTGATTGCGGAAGAACTGCAAAGGTTCATGAAATCCGGAAGGATCACTGGCTTTTTGGGCGCTCAACTCAATTAGACACGATCTTTTCAGCTCACCTGGCCGTAACCGACTACCCGTACAAAATCCCTCCATGGGTTTTTGATCCCAATGCCGGAGGCAGAAAGCTCATAATAGCTCACCCTGACCGATGACCGGACCCGGGGCCAAGAGATGACAAAGTGCCCAGCTTTGGCCACTGGGCTGCCGGGCATCCCCCCTGCTGCCAGGCAAAGCGGCGGCAGCATCGAGAATGCCGCTGGGAAAGCCTATGACGAAGTCCCTTCAGATCAATGATATAATTGATCATCATGGTCACGGAAAATCGCATTGAAGAAGAAGTTCTGCACGAAATCGCGCGTCGTCTCGTTTCGGAATTTGCGCCTCGAAAGATTATTTTGTACGGATCCAGGGCCAACGGAACTGCACGCGAAGAAAGCGATTATGATCTGCTGATCGTGTGGCGTGACGAAAATCCTCCAGACGCACGGGCAGCGACGGTGCGCCGGGCACTCGTGGATCTGGGATTTCCAATGGACATCGCTGTCGTGACGCCGCGAGAGTTCGAGCAGTTCCGCAAATGGCGCGTTCACATCGCGGCAGTCGCTGATCGCGAAGGGAGGATCTTGCATGCGGCGTAGCCATCCGGATCCGGAGGTCGAATCGTACATCCGGAAAGCGGAACGCGATTTGGCGACTGCAACACGCATGTCTGAATCGGGTCGGGATTTCGCCGATGTCATCTGCTTCCACGCCGAACAGTGCGCCGAAAAGGCACTGAAGGGATTGATCCTGGCACTTGGGCAACCGCCGACCTATAGGACATTCTATCAGGGCGCACAAGGGGAAAACAGGCGATTTGGCAGAGAAATCGGCGAATTCAGGAGAGGGATGGGGACCGTCGGCGAATTGCCGGGAAGGAACGGGCAATTTCCGTGCGACCGAGGCGGCAATTCGCCGACTGTCCCGATCGCCGAGGCGACCTACGGGATCCTCACGCCACGATGGGCACAGCCGGCGGCGCGGCCGGAGACACTTCGAGCCTACGAAGATCCGGATTGAAATCGGAACTCCCGGGTCGACGTGGGACTCATTGCAGAGAAAATGCGGCAGCGCGGGGAGGCGCGCGGGGTTCAAAGGGATCGCGGGCCTGACAGTGATCGCTCCCGAGATGGCGCAGAATGCGGTCCACGATCCGGGATTGCGTAATGATGGAAACAATCTTCATCCCAGCGCCGCACGAGCACAATAGAGGGTCAACTTCAAAAATCTTCCTTATTAACCGTGACCAGGCGCACGTTTCGGTCCCCGCGTCGATCAACTGGGCCGTATCCGCGGGAAAAGCCGCCGCGCTCGACAACCGCTCAGCGATTCGCCTCAGATTTTTTGAGATCTTCTCTGCCTTGCCGGCCCCAAGGAGTCGACGAGGGCGGCACGTATCTGGAGGGCAAGATCATCGACACCCTGACCGGCGACCTGCACATGCAAGTCCGCCTTTGCATAATAGGGGCGGCGACGCTCCAGCAGCAGCGCCATTTCCTCCACTGTTGTGAACAGAGGACGCGAGGCCTCGCCGCTGCATCGCGCAAAGAGCGCCTCCAGGGGAGCGTCCAGCCAGACGCTGATCCCGGTGCGGGCCATGATTTCCTGATTCTCAGCGCTGCAGAAGGCTCCGCCACCTACTGCGACCACTGCGTGTCTTCTCTCGCTCACGCGCTGGAGCTCCTGCCGCTCAAGCGCGCGAAAGTGAGCTTCGCCCCGTTGCTCGAATATCTCGCGAATGGTTATCCCATCGCGCATTTCAATCTCGTGGTCAAGATCAATAAAAGTCCATTCAAGCAATTCGGCAAGGCGATGCCCCACTTCGGTCTTCCCCGTTCCCATGAACCCGACGAGATATAGAATCGGAGCATCCTTGAACCTTGTCTTTTTCGCTTTGGTGGTCATTTCTCGCCTGCTTGTTCGTTTCTGATGTCCCCAAGTACCTCGTAGAATCCCGGAAAGCTCACATCGGCGCATTCAGCCCCGTGGATGCGCGTCTCGCCCGAAGCCGCCAGACCCGCCACGGCGAACGCCATCGCGATTCGGTGATCGCCGCGGGTTTCGATCTCCGCGCCGTGCAGGTGCTGCCGGCCCGCGATGGTCAGCCCATCAGGATGCTCTTCCACTCGCGCCCCCATGGCGCGGAGGTTCGCGGCAACAGCCGCGATCCGATCGCTCTCCTTGATGCGCAGCTCGTGCGCATCGCGGATGGCCAGGCCGCCGGTCTGCGATCCGAAAACGGCAAGCACAGGGATTTCATCGATCAAGGCAGCCGTCAACTCCCCTTGGATCGGCGGCAGGCGCTCGCCCAGGGGCGCCGGATTGTAGCAGACCCGGAGGTCTCCGCGCGCCTCGCCCGCGTGCTCCGAATCGTTTTCCACAGTCACGCTTACACCCGCGCCGTTGAGATAGTGAATCAGCGCGCGCCGCCTGGGATTCAATCCGACCTGCGGCAACAGAATCTCCGAGCCGGGCACCAGGGCGGCGGCCACCACGAAAAATGCGGCACCCGATAGGTCTCCTGGAATATCAAGCCGCCGACCTTCCAGCACCGGGTCGGGCTCCACTTCGATCCAGTGATCCCGATGCCGCACTGCAGCGCCGAACTGCCGCAAGGCAATCTCAGTATGATCGCGGGTCGCAACTTTCTCTTCCACAGCAGTAATGCCATCCGCATATAAGCCGGCAAGAAGAACACACGACTTGACCTGAGCGCTGGCGACGGGCAGTGAGTAGCGGATCGCACGCAGGTTGCCTCCTCTTATGCTAAGCGGCGGAAGCTCCCCCTCCGCGGAGCCGATCTCTGCCCCCATAAGACGCAGGGGCTCGATGATCCTGCCCATCGGGCGCCGGCAGAGCGAGGCGTCGCCCGTGATCGTGGAATCGAAGGGCTGGCCGGCAAGAATGCCGGAGAGCAAGCGCATCGTCGTGCCGGAGTTTCCTGCATCCAGGATGACAGCGGGTGATTTCAAGCCGCGCATTCCGTTGCCCGCGATCAAGACGGAGGTATCCTTCGCGCGGATTTCCACACCCAGGCCGCGCAGACAGCGCAGCGTGCTTTGACAGTCCTGGCTGGCGGCATAATTCAAAAGCTCCGATTCCCCCTGAGCAAGCGCCGCAAGCATGGCGTAGCGATGCGAGATCGATTTGTCGCCGGGGCAGCGGATGGTGCCGCGCAGCGGCGCACCTGGGTGAATCGCATAGATCATGATCAGGACTCGGAGGTAAGGAACTCCATCTCCATTTTCTTGAGCTTCTTGATTTGATCTCGTAGGGCGGCGGCTTTTTCAAACTCGAACTGGCGGGCGGCCTCGCGCATCTCCTTCTCCAGGCGCCGGATCTCTTTCTCCAGTTCTTCGGGCGAGGAATAATGCGCAGCCTCTTCGGCCACTGCGGGCAATTCGTAGTAATCGCCCTCGTAGATCCTGATCATTTCAGGATCGAGCGGCTTGATCACAGATTGCGGGACGATGTGGTTTTCTTCGTTGTACCGTTTCTGGGCTGCACGCCGGCGGTTGGTCTCCTCGATGGCGTCCCGCATCGAACCGGTGAGCGTGTCGGCAAACAGGATCGTCCTGCCGTTGATGTGCCGTGCCGCCCGGCCCATGGTCTGGATCAGAGAGGTCGTGGAACGCAGGAATCCCTCCTTGTCGGCGTCGAGAATGGCTACCAGCGAGACCTCGGGCAGATCCAGGCCTTCGCGCAGCAGGTTGATCCCGATCAGGGCATCGAAATCGCCCGCGCGCAGCGCGCGCAGAATCTGCACCCGCTCCAGTGTCTCTATCTCGGAATGCAGGTAGCGCACCCGCAAGCCCAACTCCGTGTAGTAGTCCGCCAGGTCTTCTGCCATGCGCTTGGTCAGAGTAGTAACGAGCACCCTCTCGTTGCGCTCGGCCCGCGCGCGGATTTCTTCCATCAGGCTGTCTACCTGCCCGGCCACCGGACGGATCTCGACTTCCGGGTCGGTGAGGCCGGTCGGGCGGACGATCTGCTCCACTACTACGCCGCCGGATTTGGTCAGCTCATAGGACCCCGGAGTTGCCGAGACATAAATCACCTGATTTAAACGCCCTTCGAATTCCTTGAAATTCAGAGGCCGGTTGTCGAGCGCCGACGGCAGCCGGAAGCCGTATTTCACCAGGTTTTCCTTGCGCGAGCGATCCCCGAAGTACATCCCGCGCACTTGAGGAACCGTTGCGTGGCTTTCGTCGACGAAGAGAATCCAGTCGCGAGGCATGTAGTCGAGCAGGGTTGGGGGCGGCTCGCCCGGCAGGCGGCCGGTGAGGTGGCGAGAGTAGTTCTCGATGCCGCGGCAGTAACCCAGCTCCTTCATCATCTCCAGGTCGAACATCGTGCGCTGGCGGACTCTATGAGCTTCGAGCTCCTTCCCTTCTTTCATCAGGTGAGTGTGCCACTCGTCGAGCTCTTCTTTGATGGTTTCGATGGCGTGCAGGAGCTGGCCGCGGGGCTGCACGTAGTGAGACTTGGGATAGATGGGCATCCGTTCGTGCTTCTTCAACGTGCGGCCTGTGATCGGATCGATCTGGGCAATCGAGTCGATCTCGTCGCCAAACATCTCGATCCGAATCGCGTAGTCCTCGTAGCTCGGGTAGACCTCGACGACATCTCCACGCACGCGGAAGTGCCCGCGTTCCAGCTCGAAATCCTGGCGCGCAAACTGCATCTCGACCAGACGGCGCAGGATCTCGTCCCGCTTGATGCGCTGCCCTTTTTCGAGAAAGAGGAGCATGCCATAGTAGGCTTCCGGCGAACCCAAACCGTAGATGCAGGAAACACTGGCGACGATGATGCAGTCCCGGCGCTCAAACAGCGATCGTGTCGCCGAGTGCCGCAGCTGGTCGATTTCGTCATTAATCAAGGCGTCCTTCTCGATATAGGTGTCTGTCGCCGCAATGTACGCCTCAGGCTGGTAGTAATCGTAGTAGGAGACGAAGTACTCGACCGCGTTGCTGGGGAAGAAGGACTTGAATTCCCGGTAGAGTTGAGCCGCCAATGTCTTGTTGTGCGCAAGAACCAGGGTCGGGCGCTGAAGGGCCTCGATGACTTTTGCCATGGTGAAGGTCTTGCCTGAGCCGGTGACTCCAAGCAACACCTGTTGCTCTTCCCCGTCGGCGAGGCCGTGCGTCAGCTTCTCGATGGCGTCAGCCTGGTCTCCCCGAGGCACAAATCGGGTGCTGATCTCGAACTGGGCGGAGTGGATCAGCGCTCTTCCGTACGGAATGTTCGAGTAGGAAAGCTCACTCTCAGTGTGTGAGGACTTCTTCGTCATGTCGTCGTTTGCTCTCTCGCGCGGCAGCCGAAACATGTATTATACCAACCGAAACCACAAACACCTCGAAGACCTCCAAGAATTTCTTTGAGGTCGTTGCGGTTTTATTTTGACTTTCGGGAACGACAATGGAAACAGCGACACTCGAGAAGGTATTGCGCGTTCTGCGGCGGGCAGTCCGCGCGTGGAAAGTGCCCGCCGTCGGCATCGTCGCAGAGCAGGCGACCGATCGCCCATTTGAAACGCTTGTCGGCACGATTCTCTCTTTGCGCACCAAGGATGCCGTCACCGAGCAGGCTTCCCGCCGCCTGCTGTCGCGCGCGCCCACACCCGAAGCCATCGCGTCGCTGCCGATCGCTCAAATCGAGGAGCTGATCTATCCGGTAGGGTTCTACCACACCAAAGCTCGAAACCTGGGGGAGACGAGCCGAATTCTGCTGCGGGACTACGATGGGAAGGTGCCGCGCAAGATGGATGAGCTGTTGAAGCTTCCCGGGGTCGGGCGGAAGACGGCGAACCTGGTCATCACGGTTGGCTACGGCGGCTACGGCGTCTGCGTCGACACCCACGTCCACCGCATCTCGAATCGCTGGGGATACGTCGAGACGAAGACGCCGGAAGAGACCGAGTTTGCCTTGCGCAAAAAACTTCCCAGAAAGCATTGGAGAACGTACAACGACCTCCTTGTGACCTTTGGCCAGAACATGTGCGTGCCGATCTCCCCGTGGTGCAGCAAGTGCCCGGTCGAGCAGCACTGCGAGAAAGTGCGGGTAGGCCGGCACCGCTGATCCCCGAGATCCTCCCTCCCCCGGTTTGCGGGAGAATTCCGGATACTTTCCACACCAGCCAAAGAGAAGTAAACAGATCCCGGGCCTCAAACGGTGACAGGAGCGGAGGTGAAACATGAGAGTTCTGAACCGGATGGTCCTGGTTGCACTGTTTGTGTGTACGGCACAGAGCGGGCTGCAGGCTGCCCAGAAAGACGACAGCTGGGCGACGGACGTCAAGGAGGCAGCAAAGCTGATTCTGTCGAATTCTTCGAGGCCGGCAGAAGTCAACAGAGGCCTCACGCTGCTCTTCGATACCGCGAACAAGATCGCAGCTCGGGATACGCGCCTGCCGGCTGAATTCCAGACCAAGCTACGGGCGGCGGCGAAGGCGTTCACCAAAGAGCCACTCGGCGCTGAAAGCGGCGAGGCGCTGAACGGGGCATATAAGGTCATCAACGGGGGGAAGGATTTCACCTTTCCCAATGGAGTGAGGGACATCGCCGATGCGAGCCGGATCGCTCAGCAGCATATCGACCGGAGCGTGAAAGCGCTCGAGAGCGGGCAATCCCAACAGGCGGTGCGCGACATTCTGGCTTTTATCCTGTTGGTCAGCACCCCGATGATGAAGCAGCCCTGACCGGAGTTCTCGGAGGCTTGCCGGATGACGGAGCTGGCGCACGTGCCGGAGAGCGACGATTTCTACGACGCGTTTCTCGCCCCGATGGAAAGCCGGATGCTGCGCGCCGTGTGGAGAATCGTCCGCAATCCCGACCTCGTGCAGGACACCGTTCAGGATGCCCTTGCGGTGATCTGGCGATGCCGTGAAAAAATCCGTCTTCACCCCAATCCCCAGGCGCTGATGCTGAAAATCACCACGGATGTGTCCTATGACGCGTTGCGCCGGAGCCTGCGGCTTCAACAGCGCGAACAGCCGGTAGAAGAGGGGGAAGCGGCCTTGCCCTTCCATGCGCCTCCCGCGATGCAGATCGAAACGGATCGGCTCGGGGAGGAGATCCGGGCTGCCATCGCCCGCCTGCCCCGGAAGCAGGCCATGGCAGTACTCATGCGTCTCGTGCACGAGCAGCCGTACCCGTCGGTGGCCCGGGCTCTTGGGTGCTCGGAGCCCACAGCGAGGATTCACGTGATGAGGGGAAGGGCGCGACTGCGGCGGCTGCTTTCCCGCCTTGGCGTGGCGTTTCATGGGAGAAAAGGGGACAAACAATGAGCTGGAAAGGGCTGTCGAAACACGATGTCGATCGACTGCTGCGTCGCGCCTTCCGCGATGACATGCCGACCGAAATCGAGGAGCAAATGCACTGGCGGCTCCGGGAGCTCTGGCAGCGGGCCTCTGAGGCCGCTCCAACTCCTGCGCATGCAGCCGGGCCGGTTTCAGGCGCGACCCCGGGATGGTTTCCGCTTGTCCTGAACTTGCGGCGCGCGTTGCTGGCGGCTTGCGCGGTGGTGATGCTGGTCTCCGGAGGCGCGCTCCGGATCGGTCACACTTCGAGTTTCCTGGCGGAGTCCTTCGCCCTCAGGCAAACGGCGTCCTCGGTGATTGGCCGGCTCGAACGCGCCCGGCAGATGGAGTGCCGTCTACAGGCTCGCGACGAGCAGGGCCGTGTGGTCCGGTACTCGATCTCATGGGTTGAGGGGCGCAACTCCAGAGTGGAGATGGAAGGACCGGCCGGGAAGGAGGTCCGGTTCGCACCCGCGCAGCGGATGCGGACGAGCGTCGTCAACGTTCCCTGGCCGGCAGGGAGGATGGTTGGCAGCCGGCCTCAGGAGCGCTGGCTCGAACCCATTCGGGATTTCCTCAGTGCGCCTGCGGTCGCCGGGCTCATGGCGGGGCAGTGGCGGGTTGCTCCCGTACCAGGCTCCGGCGAAAAGGATCGCACGGCCTTCCTCATGACCGCACCTGCGAGCCCGAATCTTATCCTGGTGGTCGTTGACCTGCACACGTATCTGCCGGTCAGTCTTGCCCTTTTCCCTGCCGGCTCCGGGTCGCAGCTACTAAATTCCGGGCCCCTGTTCAGTGTTGAATTTCAGTGGGATAGCCCGTCGACCCCGCTCAGGCAGCCTTAACAAGGAGGTTTCTATGTCAGCCTCAAGCAACGGCAACAACAGGGTGAGCATGGTCGTTACGATCGGAATGCCCCTGGCCCTGATCGCTGGTTTGGCCTTATCCGGCCGTTTTGAGTACCCGCTCAGTCTCCGCTGGGGGATCCTGATCCTCGTGGGCGAAATCGCACTGCTCCTGACGGGGTTTAAATGGTCTGAGATTGTGAACGCTTTCCGGCAGGCGGGAGGGCGGCGCACAGCAACAGGAGCGTCGGAGCGAAGCGCCTATTTCTGGGAAGCTGCCGCGCGTAACGCGCTGCACCTTGGAGTCCTCGGGACTCTGGTTGGATTCGTGATCCAGATCTGTTCGAACACAGGCGGGCAGGCTGGCTTCATGTTCGCTCTGGGGAGCGCACTTCTCTCCACCGTCTATGGATTGGTTCTGGCGGCAATTCTGAGCACGCCCGCCGTGCGATCCCTTTGGGCGATCGGAAATGCCCAGGCTGTGGAAACCGTGGGTGCGATCGGCGCCTCACCGGTCGTGTGCGCGAGCGGCGGCCGTTGGGGGCATGCGCTCGGCCACGTCCTGTTCCTTGCCCTTATCCTGTGGATTCTTTTTTCCCCTGCCGCAGCCGGGCCTGCCATGCCGTTGGATTGGTTTGTTCACTGGCCGGCCTGGCTCGTCGTGTTCGGCGGCGCGCTGGCTCTTGGACTGATGTCGGGACGGACTCTCAAAACCGGTTCCCTGGTCCTGGGCTTTGCTTTTGCGGGCTTGATCGGGTCACTCCTCGGGGTCGTTCAGGCCCTGCAGGGATTCTCCCAGGCGAGCATTGCGGCAGTTTCTGAAGGGATTACCTTCATGATCTCGTCCTGTTTTGCGGCCTTCGCCGGTCTGCTCGCGATCGGCCTGCCGCTGCAGGACCGCAGTCACAACCGGCGAGGAATGAGTCTGAGCCGCGTGATCTGGTACGGATTCCCGATCGTAACGCTGCTCCTGATCGCGCTCGCAATCCTGATGGTCATGGTTCCGATCAAGATCGAGAACTCCTGAAGCCATCGGCCGCTCCACTTCTCGCGATGCAAAGCTATCCGGCATGTCCAGTTGCATGCTCTTCCCGGAAGCGGCACTGCTTCCTGACTGCTAGAACCATCGCCAGTGGAATCGGCACGATCGCCAGCGAATAGATCCACCCAGGCACATTCGAGCCGAAGCTGAGTACCGACACCATAGCCAGGATTGATGCCAGGAGTCCTCCGAGGATCAGATTCATCCCCGACTGCCGCAGTTCCGCGCGCGGCGTTTTCACAACGGTATGTGTGATTGCGGCAAGAATCAGGACCCCGTATACCAGCATGAGCGGATAAGCCACGGACCCTGTCGTGTAATAGAGGACCGGATGGACGATCAACTCCAGGACCAGGAAAGCCAGAAGGCACCCCCAGACTCCATAGATGGCCCAGGCGGCCAGCCGGCTCTCGCTCACTCTCTTAGTTCTTGGGAACGTGACGAAGAAGCGGAGCAGCAGGACAAACATGAGGACGGTGAGGGCCGTGGAGATATGGCCCTGTACCCCGTTCCAGGAGCCAAGGTTCGGCCCCAAGCCCAGAGACATTGCCGCGCCTGCAGCCAGACCGATGTGTGCGAGTGTTAGCGCGGGAGGGATCCGAACCGTGAAGAACGCCCAGAGCCCGAGCCCCAGGAATGCAAGTCCGACCAAGGCCGCCCCGATCCTAGTGTTCACCGCATCGCGAGACGGCGGACCGTACACCACGTCAATGGGGATCCTCTCGCCTTTCCGCTCCACGACGAACCGGCGCGGCTGTCCGATCATCGGAGCCAGCGATCGGGGCCACCGGGACTCCATTCCAAGATCCTCGACGGGCGTCCCCTCCACGCTGATCACGCGATCTCCGGCTTGAAAGCCTGATTTCTCGGCAAGCCCGCCAGGCATGACGCCGGGCACGACATACTGGGGATCGTACAAGCCTCCGCTAAACCCGCTGTGCAATCCCTGGTAGAAGCCGACGGCTCCCCATGCGGTTATGGCCAGGGCAGCGGCAAGGAACAACACGCGGCGGCGTTTCACTGTGAAACCGCTCATGCTACACCTCCAGTTCTCTCTGACAAATCCAATGGCGGACCTCTGCAGCTGCCATAAGAAGGAAGCTACGGCTCACGAAGCGGTCAGCCCTTGCGTGGCGCGCTCCTGAGACGGGGGTCGGCCAAGGCTGCCACAATGACAACCGCGAGGAGAAGCACGAAAAACAGGCCGAAAGCGCGCTCGTAGCGCGCCCGAAGCGAGCCACACCGGCCATGAGATGCCCTAGGTCACAACGAGGAAGACTGCCGTGTCGTGTCGCGCGATCCACTGCTTCATACCGTCCTTCCTCGATAACCGGGCTGCATCCGCATCTCTGTTACGCCAGCGGTCCCTGGATGCCGAGTTTTCCGGTCAAGGCCTCGCGGTACCGCCGGCTCAACGGCAGGACCTGACCGCTCTGCAGGATGATCTTGTAGTCGCCGTGCCAGTGCGGCCTCAGCTCGCGGATCCGGTCAAGGTTTACCAGGGTAGAGCGATGGATCCGCGCGAAGTGTCCAGGATCGAGGCACGATTCAAGATGACTCAGGCTGTCCCGAACGATGTGGCTTTGCTTGCCGGCGTGCACGCAGACGTAGTTGCCTGCCGCCTCCAGCCAGTCCACTTCGCCGACGTTGAGCAGGAGCACCCGGTCCCCCATTTTGACCACCAGCCTCTGAAGGTACTTCGGTTCGGCGCCGAAGCGGTTCGCCAGCTGGCGGATCTGTTCGCTTAGATTTTCGCCGCCCGGCTCCGCAAGGCGGCGGCGGACCCGTTGCAGAGTCTCTCGGAAACGCATTGGGTCAAAAGGTTTGAGGAGGTAGTCCAGCGCCTCCGCTTCAAAGGCCTGCAGCGCGTAAGTGTCGTAGGCAGTCACAAAAACCAGTGCGGGGAGTCGGAGCGGGCCGACAGCCCGAATCACCTCAAGGCCGTTCATCTCCGGCATCTGGACATCGAGGAAGACCAGGTCGGGGCTCAGATCGTTGATCGCGGAGACAGCCGACAGCCCGTCCGCGCACTCGCCGACCACGGTGATGTCCGATTCCGTGCTGAGCATGCGCCGGATCCGCTTGCGAGCGAGAGGTTCGTCATCTACGATCAGCGCGCGGTACACGCGGAGATCCTCCTTTTTCACCATTGTACGCGCGAAAAGCCATGACGTTTAACAGGACGTCTCGGAAATTACACAAGCATTGATAAACAAAAGATGTTTTTTGGCAAATTTGTGTGCGTCTCAAGGGGTAAAGAGGCAAAGGGCTCGAGGGACTCCTTTCGAACGGTGGACGAGTTACTTGCCGGTTGCCTGGTTATCATCAGAAAAAACACGGCGCCCTGAATTCCATTTTCCTGCTTTTCCCTCTGCCACTTGATTTCTTCGCCCCTTGGCCCCTAAGGTTAGCGAGCGCAGCGAGCCAAGTTCTACGATCGAACCGCGAAGTTCCGCGCAAGAGCCGTGAGCAGGTTCAGCATCACAATCGATAGGTCCGAACCGAAGAGGGATATCGCGGCGAGAACACGGGCAACGCAATCAACACATAGCGTCGGGGCTCTCGTCGCGCGTCCCCGGAATCTCGAGGCGAACCCTCCACCCCCCTTCAGGGATCGCTCCGTATCCAAGACTGAAATCTTCCCCATAAAGCGCTCTCAACCGATCGCGGGTGTTGCGCAGGCCCAGTCCTTCCGAAGGAATCCTCACCACAGCCGCAGGACCGTCGTTGGAGATCTCGAATTCGAGACGGTCCGCGTCCCGGCGGGCCCGGATCAGGATTTTTCCCGGCCGGCTCAGCCGCGAGATGCCGTGCCGCACCGCGTTCTCCACCAGCGGCTGGAGAATCAGGAATGGAACCAGGCATTCTCGCGCGTCCGGTGCAATCTCGAGGTCCACCGTGATCCGGTCATGGAATCGAATCTTCTCGATTTCCAGGTAGACTCCGAGGTATTCGAGCTCCTTGTCGAGCGGGACCAGCGCCACATCCCGCTGGTCGAGAGAAAGGCGCAGCAGCTCGCTCAGCCGCGCAACCATGCGCTCCGCCGCCGCCACGTCTTCGTACATGAGTTCGGAAATTGAATTCAGCGTGTTGAACAAGAAGTGGGGACGCAGCTGCATCGTAAGCAGGTGAAGGCGGGTCTGCGCCAGGCTCGACTCGAGCCGCATGCGATCGAGCTCGCTTTTGCGCAGCAATTGGTAATACTGGCGCGCGGATACAAAAGCCACGACGCACGCGTAGAAGAACACCAATGAGGTAAGGTAGTAGGTCAGGACGTACCACCAGACATTCCAGAATGGAACCTCCGCGTGGCCCTCCACAAAGGCATAGCCGTACCGGTAATGGAAAGAGTAGAGCGGGCCGAGCACCTCACCGATGAGACGATCCAGCCCCGTGTATAGGGCAGGGTGAATCATGCAGACCAATGCACCTCCCAGGGCAATCGGGAGCACGTGCCTCCACCAGCGTTCGCGAGCGAGCGGGTAACGCCGCGCAAGCCAGACAATGGGAGGAATCAGAACCCCGAAACAGGCCGCAGATGCCAATTGCGCGAAAAACAACTGGCCCATGGTCGTGCCGGGCTGCCAATTCATCATCATCAGCGCATGAATGAGCTCGCCCAGCGCCATCAGGTTGACGGCGAGGAGGATCAGCAAGACATTAAATCCCACGCGCCTCAAGGTCATGTCGCCTTCCTTTCTCGTCTGCCACCCCTATGCTACCGCAGAAGCACTCGGACCCAAACCGGACGGCAACGCCGCCTGTTGCCGCACGAGGTGGACCAGATCGATCCTCCCCCGATGGACCCGCGATTTCACGGTTCCCACCGGCATCTTAAGCAATTGGCTGATCTCCTGATAGGTAAGGCCCCGCACATCGCGCAGAATGACCACCTCCCGCACTTCCGGACCGAGCAGCCGGAACGCCCTGCCTAGGGCGGCTCTGCGTTCCTGCCGCTCGATACCGACTTCGGGGCTGAATCCGCTTGAGGGGACCGCACAGAGGACACATTGCGTCCGCTCGTCGGCACTGTCAAAGGATACCGTACGCCGCGCCTTGCGGTTCCTGCGGTAGTCGTCGATCAGCAGGTTTCGGGTGATGCGATTCAACCATGTCCGAAATCCGCTAAGTTCACCTCGGTAAGAGTGGAGAGTCTGGAACACTCTGATGAACACATCCTGAGTCAGATCTTCGGCTTGGCCACGGGAACCTGCCCATCGGCTGCAGATGTGGAGAATCCAACCGACATTCTGCCGGACCAAGGTTTCCCAGGCCACGGGATCGCCCAACTGAGCTCTACGAATTGTCTCGCACCCGCACCCGAAGACGGATCCCCGTCGTTCATGCTCCCGGATTCCAGCGTTCTCGCTCGGAAGCGCCTCCGGTCGAGCCGTCTCAACCATGCGGGGCTCCGCAGTGCCGTCTCCCAAGATCGTGTGCGGGGGCCGCGATCTCGGGGCGCTCGATACAAGCTGGGAACACTCGATCGTAGTCATAATCTGATTTCACTGTAGATGGATCCGGGCGGAGCTCCAACGCGTTTGTGACGAAAGGCGATCCAGGCATGACGAACGGCTTCCTGGCCGGGCTGACCCGGATGCCCGGCAATCCTAGAAGGAACATCGTCAACGCAGGAGGTGCCGTACCCTCCCGATGTCTTCGGCTGTACCAGGCGAAGTGCATGGTTTGGGCTTGCGGCAACGTTTTCCGGGTGCAATTGGAAGTGGGAGTCAACTGCAGGCAAGTCGTCAGCTTCTGCCCAACGATTCTAAGCGAAAAACGAACCACGAAGACCCAAAGACCTCTAAGAAACAAAGGCAGCGGGATTCGCTTCTACGACCCACACATGGGCCAGCGCTGCGCGCGCGAGCGACTGTGCCCGGCGCTGTGGAAAAACGCTCCCATCCCCAAACACTGATTGCGCTCTTGAACATCCTGCGTTTTCCCACAGCGCCGGGCACAGTCGCTGGCCGGAGGCCGCCCATGTGTGGGTGCAGAACCGTATCCCGCCGAGCCCCGAATTAATAGACATAGCCTCAAGGAGAAACTCTTGGTGGTCTTGGAGGTCTTCGTGGTTCGCAATATCACTGCCGGTTAGTCAGGTCCGCAAGAATCGCCACTATCCGGCTCAACCTCGTGTCACTCTGGATTGAGCCTGACTCCCACTCTTGATTGCACCTACGTTTTCCTGCGTTCGCGTCTGCGAGGTGGGTTGTGTGATATGATTTTTGATTTGCATGATTCAGCCACCGAGGAACAGAGCGCTTGACGGACAAGGCACACATCCGCAACTTCTCAATCATCGCCCACATCGACCACGGCAAGTCGACGCTTGCCGATCGCTTGCTCGAGCTTACCGGAGCTCTCACGAAGCGGGAAATGGCCGAGCAGGTGCTGGATGTCATGGATCTGGAGCGTGAGCGAGGAATCACCATCAAGGCTCACGCCGTGCGCTTGAAGTACCACGCCCAGGACGGCAATGACTACATTTTGAATCTTATCGATACTCCCGGCCATGTCGATTTTTCCTACGAGGTCTCGCGCAGCCTCTCCGCGTGTGAGGGTGCGCTCCTGGTCGTGGACGCATCGCAGGGCGTCGAGGCCCAAACGCTGGCCAACACCTACCTGGCGCTGGATCACCATCTGGAAGTCGTGCCGGTCATTAACAAGATCGACCTCCCCGGCGCCGACATCGGACGCGCCAGGGACCAGATCGAAAACATCATTGGGCTGGACGCTAAGGACGCGATTCTCGCCAGCGCAAAGGAAGGGATCGGCACAGAGGAAATCCTGGAAGCCGTCGTCCATCGTTTCCCGCCGCCGCGCGGCGAGTATGAAAGGCCGCTCAAGGCCTTGATCTTCGACTCCTGGTTCGATCCTTACCGCGGCGTGATCGTGCTCGTCCGCATTGTAGATGGCACTCTGCGCCGGGGAATGAGAATCCGGCTCATGTCCACCCTGCAGGCGTTTACCGTGGAACAGGTGGGCGTCATCACCCCCAAGTTCCAGGAGGTGGATGAATTGTCGGTAGGAGAGGTCGGCTATGTCGCCGCCGGCATCAAGCGCGTTACCGATACCAGGATCGGCGATACCGTCACGGATGAGGTGCAGCCCACGGCCGATCCTCTGCCTGGCTTCCTGGAAGTGAAGCCGATGGTTTTCGCCGGCCTCTACCCGACCGACAACGCTCAATTCGAGAGCTTGCGCGACGCACTCGAGAAGCTCCAGCTCAACGACTCCTCCTTCTACTACGAACCCGACACCTCCGGCGCTCTCGGGTTCGGGTTCCGCTGCGGTTTCCTGGGCCTGCTGCACATGGAGATCGTGCAGGAACGCCTGGAGCGCGAGTTCAACCTGTCGCTGATCACGACCGCCCCCGGTGTGCGCTATCGTGTCACAACCAGGAAGGGGGATATCGTCGAGGTGCACAATCCCGCAAAGCTGCCTCCCGCCGGCGATATTCTCAGGTTCGAGGAGCCCATAATCACGGCCATGGTGCTTTCGCACAGCGATTATGTCGGCGCCATTCTGAAACTGGCAGAGGAAAAACGCGGCGTCCAGAAGGGTTTCGAATATGTCACGACCAACCGGGTTCTGATCACTTATGAACTCCCGCTGGCTGAAATCGTGCTTGACTTCTATGACCGCCTGAAATCCATCTCCAGGGGATACGCATCGCTGGACTACCACTTCTCGGGATACAAGGAGTCCAGGCTGTTGAAGCTCGACATACTGGTCAGCGGGGAGCCTGTGGACGCCCTATCTCTCATCATCCACCAGGACAATGCGCAGCAGCGCGGCAGAGTTCTTGCTGCCAAGATGAAAGAGCTGATTCCGCGCCAGATGTTCGAGGTGGTGATCCAGGCTGCCATCGGCAGCAAGGTGATCGCCCGCGAAGTTGTGCGGCCTCTGCGCAAGAATGTCATCGCAAAGTGCTACGGGGGGGACATAACCCGCAAGCGCAAGCTCCTGGAAAAACAAAAGGAAGGCAAAAAGCGCATGAAGAAGCTGGGAAAGGTAGAGATCCCACAGGAAGCCTTCCTCGCCATCCTCAAGGTCGAATAACGACCGGTTGACGGGTGACAAATCACACGCTTTGAATAACTCGTCGTTCGTCACTCTAATGCCTTGGCCGGTTCCGGCCGATTAATTCTCGAAAGAGGCATTCCCCCTAAGGGAAGATCTATGCGATTCACAAAACACACGATCCCCGTTGTGAAGAGCTGCGACGGCAAAGGGGCACTGGGCTGCCTGGCCACCCTCGTGCTCTTGAGCGCCGCAGCTTTCGTCGGGGTGAAGGCCGGCCCCCCCTACTTCGCCTACAAGAGCCTGGAAGCGGATGTCAACACCGAGGTCAGCCGAGCTGGCGCCCATTTCTTCAGCGATCAAACTATTGTGGAGAACATCCTGGACGTGGCGAAAAAAAACGCTGTTCCCCTCAAGAAGGAGAACATCAAAGTGGATCGCCTCGGGGGTCACGTGCAGGTTATCATCGATTACTCCGTGCTCGTGGATTTTATCCTCACTAAGCGCACAATCAACTTCGAGATCAAGGCCTCGAGCTTTCTAGGAGCGCTGTAGGAAAAAAGTGACCGTCACCCATTTTGCCTTCAGCTCGGTTTCGGGAACACGCCGGTTTCCGACCCAGGCGCGAGGTCGGCTGCTTGCGCTGGAGATTGGGAAAGCCTAAGATATGGTTGCATGTTGGCGCACGGACTTAAGCATACAAGGAGTGGGATTTCCTCTCCGCAACTCAGCCCATTGGCGCGACGCATCACCACGACTGCTTTCACATTGATCCTGCTGGGCGTCGCCGGCGGCTGCCGGCCTGCCGTAGTCCGAGTGCCGGTCTCGCCCGAAGATCTCAAGCGCGCAAATGCTGTCGCCCTGGAGGGCGACATTGCCTATGCGCGCAGGGATTACTATGCCGCTCTGATCAAATATCTGGAAGCCGGGCGGCTCAATCCAAATAGCGAATACGTGTTTAACAAGGTCGGGATCACCTATTCGCACCTGAAGTTTTACGCAGAAGCTATCGCGGCCTACAATCGTTCCATCGGTCTCAACCCAAAGTATCCTTACTCGTACAACAACCTGGGGTCGGTTTATTTCGCCAGCAACGACAAGAAGAAGGCCGAGAAGTACTTCCGAAAAGCCATTGGGATGAAGGGCGACGAGGCGACGTTTCACGTCAACCTCGGTGTGCTCCTCATGGAGAACAAAAAGTATGAAAAGGGACTGCAGGAATTAAGGAAGGCAGTCAGTCTCGACCCCCAGATCTTCAAGAGACCCGACCTTGACAGCCTCGCGGCCGCGAGCTCGCAGAAGAACAGCACGGAGAGAAGCTACGCCATGGCGCGCCTCTATGCCTCCATGGGGAATGCCGAGCTTGCAGTGGAAAACCTGCAGCAAGCCCTGACTAACGGCTTCACCAATTTGGAAGCAATCCGCACAGAACATGACTTCGATCCCATAAGGCAGAACGAGAAATTCATCGCCTTCATGAAATACGCTACCCAGCTGATCAAATCCTGACCAAGGGAATGTCCAGGATAAACGGCGAGGACGCGAAGGCTCAAAGACTTTGGATGATTCCACGTCTCGTAACCCTTGAGTTTCCTCATCCCTTCACATGAGAGGTGATGGTGGCAAAGCTCGGCATTTCCGGAGAATTCCGTCGGCGGCGCGCCGTCGGCCGACAGGCAGTCCAGGACTTCAACCGCTCTCTGCTGCTTATTGTCGACCCGGAAGCTCTTCAGGCAAGCATCGCAGCGCGCCTGACGGAGTTGTTTGAATGCGACCGAATCCTGATTCTGCAGCTCGATCCGCAAACAGGTGCATTTGCACCCACGTTCAGCCTCGGCTTCGATCCGAGCGTCCTGGCAAATGCTCCGCTGCGCAGGCGTGGCCGACTGGCCAAGTGGCTGCTCGTAAACGAGACGTGCCTCATCGTGCTCCCGGCATCCGGCGTTTACGAGTATCTGAGCGAAACGGAACAGGAAATGCTAGCCCGGCTTCAGATCCGCGTCTGCGTCCCGCTGATCTCGTTGAATCGACTGACCGGCATCATCATGTTGGGGTCCGAAAGGCCTGACTGGGGCCTGCCTCCTCGCGATCTGGACTTGCTCCAGTTTCTGGCAGGACAGGCAGGCCTGGCTTTCGAGAATGCCTACCTGTACCACGAGCAGCGCGAGCGCCTGCGACGCATCTACCGGGCAGAGCGGCTTGCCGCAGCCGGGCAGCTCGCCGCCGGAGTGGCGCATGAAATCCGCAACCCTCTCACCGCAATCCGATCTACCATCCAATATGCCTTGCAGGATTACCCGGAGTCCAATCCGAAGCGTGCTTTGCTTCAGGAGCTGCTGACCGAAGCGGATCGCATCGATCGGACTGTGAATGGTCTGCTGAGCCTGACGCGCTTTGAAGAGATGGTGTCGGAACCGGTCGACATCCAGGACGTGCTCGAGCAGTCGCTCGCCTTGGTCAGCGCCCAGGCTCAGCGCCAGGGCGTACTGGTGGCGCGGCCGCGCACCTCCCAGCGCTTCCAGATCATGGGAGACAGTGCACAACTCAAGCAGGTCTTCCTCAATCTTCTGCTGAACGCACTACAGGCCATGCCCGGCGGGGGACGGCTCGAGACCAGCGTCGAGGAATGGCAGGCGGAGATATCTCCCATGGCCGGCCGCTGGCTCCAGATCCGTATCAGCGACACAGGAACGGGAATCCCGGCAGATCTCCTGGACAAGGTCTTCGATCCGTTTTTCACGACAAAACGCGAAGGAACGGGCTTGGGCTTATCCGTTTGTCACGGGATCGTACACCGGCACGAAGGAGAGATCGATCTCCAAAGCGATGTCGGCAAGGGCACCGTGGTCACGCTTCGCTTCCCGCTATTGTAATGGAAACGCCCTCGAACCGGCACCTGGGTCGCCGCTAGCAAGCGCCGATCAGGCGTGACAAACAACAGTTGAAACGCCGGAGGCAGGGCGTTCTCCACGCCCGGAACGTCTTGTCCTGCCTGATCGGGCCGCAGAACGCAGCAGGCTCACTCTTCTTTATAAAACCAGCAGCCGGCAAGCGCCGCAATGAGAAGTTCGAAGAAACCCCAGATCATGCCGATCACGAAAAGCTTGGCCGGAAAGACGCCCATCACCATCGCGGAAAGCGACGGCCAAGCGTAAGCAAGCATCCACACGGCCAATCCTGCGCACACCGCCGTCTTCGGTCCGGGCCCAAAGCGAGGGCGGATCGCTGCATATACCCAGGTTATCAGAATGCCCAGGACAAAGCACAGCACCACAAAAGCAATCGAAGCGCTCCCACCCATCGGTTGTTTATTGAGAGCCTTCATCGCATCTTCCCAGTCCTTGGCCAGGAACCACATGTTGAGCACCAGCTCACCGATGTTGAGCACCAGTCCGGCAACGAGCCCTCCCAGAACTAGGCGTCCGTAACAGATCTTTCCCATAGCTTTCCTCATTGGCCAATTATGTCTGAATAATGATTTCTCCGTCCGAGCCGCCGACTGCGAAGCCCTCCGTTTTCTCACAATGAGCAGTGAACGGGTACGATCCTGCAGCCGCACCCGCCTTCACTTCAAACTCCACCGTCTTACTTCCATTCTTCAACATGAACAGAGAAGGGAGTTCTGTCTCGGCTCTCGGAGGCTTTGCAGCCGGAGCCTTTTGTTTGGATTCAGGCTGTGGATTCACACTTGTGAAAACCGTGATTTTCGGGAAATAGACTTCTACATCAGCCCCATGTGCACTGAAACTTACAGTATCGCCTGGCCCTACCACGAGGTGCGCGGGGATGATACGACAGGTGGAACTTTTTGTGACAAAGGCTATTCTGTGGCGCATAACAGTCTCCTTTTTTGTAAGAGGACTTCCTGTATTCGCACTGCTTCGACTGCCAAAAACGGATTACTTCTGCTTGCTGTGTTCCCGCACTACGCGCGCGTAGCCCGGGTCTGCGACCAGCGCGTGCAGTTCAGGATTGGTTTCTATCCGCCTTCTGGGGAAGTTCTGGTCGAGCGATTTTCCCAGCCACTGCAACGCCCGCTCCCGCTGGCCCAGGCCTTCGTACACCTGCAGTGCCCTGTAGCACACATCGGCATCCTTCGGGGCAATGACGGTGGCCTGCTCGATTTTTTCGAACGCCTTGGAACGGTCTCCCAGGGACGCATAATACGTTGCGAGGAGCGAGAGGATCCTCGCATCGCGGGGATTGTCGCTGAGTCTCACCTCTGCCATTGTGGCCGCGCGGCGATAAGACTCTTCTGCCTCCTTTTTCTTCTCCGGGATCCTGGAATATGCGGTGCCCAGATTTCCCAGTATGGTGAAGTCCTGCCCGCTGATAGCGAAAGCCTTCTGATAGGTCTGCACGGCATCCGCATAACGCCCCGCGCTCAAGTAGGCCGTCCCTAAATTACTAAGAGCCGCAGAGTTTCTGGGAGCTATCTTGAGTGCTTCGTGCAGTGCACCGATCGCTTCATCCCAACGTTCCAGGCTCATGTATGCAGCAGCGAGGTTGCTGAATCCCCAGACGTTATCGGGCGTTATGTCCAGCATCCGTCGGAACTGCTGCGCGGCCTCTGCGTATTTGCCGTGACTATAGTAATAGGCTCCGAATTCGTTGTAGCAAGGCCAATGTTCCTGATGTTTTTTCAGTGCTTCCAAGTATTTCTCTTCCGCTTTGTCTGTTCTGTTCTGATGATCGTAAGCTCTTGCCAGGCCGAGGAGGCCACCGACGATTTCCGGCTCTTGTTGGAGTGCCTGCTGGAAGTCAGAGATTGCACGCTCATATTCCCCGCTGGCATCATAGATCAACCCGCGGCTTACATATGCGGCCGCCAAAGACGCATCGAGTTGAACAGCTTGTTCGCTGCTGGACCGCGCCTTATCCAGCCAACGCTTGTCCTGGGTAAGGCGGTACTTGCGATAGTACGCTTCGCCCAAACCCGCATATGCCGGAGCGTATTTGGGGTCTGCGACGGTTGCCTCGTTATAGAGGCTGATCGCGCTCTCGACATCACTCAATCGATCGTAGCGGTACGTGAACAGCTTGATCTGCGCCTCGCTCGCCAGCAAGGGGGCTTGTCCTTTCACATCTTCGTACGCGAAAACGTTGAGGTCTGCGGGCTGAAGCTCCAGTTGGAGCATGCGCGCGAGCTGAATCAGACATTCTTTTTGCAGGGCGGGCAGATCAGACATGTGGCCCTCAACCGATTTCGAATCGATCATCGTTTGAGTCCTGGCGTTCTCGAGATTCAGCTTCACACCTGCTTTATCCCCGTAGCACTCTGCGGTCCCGGTAAGAGCAAGCGAAACTCCAAAAGCCTGCCGCGCTTCCCCTGCTGTAGTCATTTTGCGTTTGAGCACTTCGCTCCAGGACGCCACATCGAACCGGTCTCGAAACTTTTTTAGCTGCGCGAGCTTGCTGGCCAGGTCGTTTGGGATGAACGTGCCGAGCACATCAGCGCTTGCGACGTCCCCCATGCCGGTAAACAGGACTACTGCGATCTGCTGTCTTGGGGCAGGCGTGAGCCCCAGCCAGCCGCGGAAAAGACGCAAATTCCCAGGGAAGAGCAGAGCCAACAATATCAACAAGGCAGCCAGAGCGGGAATCCGCAGCCGCGCAAGACGTCCCCGACGAGGAGTCTCGGGCTCCGCACGCTTCAGCCTTTTCAGATCTACGAGCATCTCTTTGGCGGACTGGTAACGCTCACCCGGATTCTTGTCGAGGGCCTTGTGGATGATCGTGTCGAGTGCGGGCGGTAGCACCGGGTTCAGACGCAGGACGGAGACTGGGTCCCTGTTGAGTATGGCATCAAAGACAACCGCGGATGTGTTCCCCAAGAACGGACGGGCGCCGGTCGTCATTTCATAAAGGACGGCGCCAAAAGAAAAGATGTCCGACCGAGCATCGACCTCTTTTCCCCTGGCCTGCTCTGGCGACATGTAGGCTATGGTGCCGACCGTGGTTCCAGGACCTGTCAAAGTTGAGTCAATCGTCGACGGTGTCGATTCGTCTATTGGCAGTTTGCTCTCGGGAAGCAGCTTGGCCAGTCCGAAGTCCAGCACTTTCGCGTTGCCATGCTCGGTAACAAAAATGTTTGCCGGCTTGATATCCCGATGCACGATTCCCTTCCGGTGCGCTGCATCCAGTGCATCGGCGATCTGAATAGCGATATCGAGCATTGGATCGGTATCGAGCTGGCCTTCGGCGATCAGCTGCCTGAGCGTCTTCCCCTCCAGCAATTCCATGACGATGAATTGCCGTCCTTCATGCTCGTCCACTTCGTATATGGTGCAGATGTTAGGATGATTCAGAGAGGAAGCAGCGCAGGCTTCGCGCTGGAAGCGCGCAACCGCCTGGCGGTCTTGGGAGAGCGATTCGGGCAAAAACTTCAGCGCGACCCCGCGGTGGAGCTTGAGATCCTCCGCCTTGTAAACTACGCCCATTCCTCCGTGCGGCAACTCTTCAAGAATACGATAGTGGGATATCGTTTCCTGCACTGCCGGTCTCCAATCGTGGAAGTGGACGCGTTCGGGCTTGGACGTAAACCCATCAATCGCGCTTCAGGAGAATCTTTCCGCTGGATCAAACCTGCACAAATATGTTTCTTTATAGTCTTGTAATCCACAACTGTCAATTCAATTTACCGGCACGAGCACGCCCCCGGCAAATTCGAGAGATAGGCAGCGAAATTGTCACCAATTTCGCCTTCGAAAGACCAGGGTGCTGTAATCTTCGAGATATCTCTCCCTCTGGAGTGTGCATCCGGCCCGGGTGTATCTCATCCTGACATCGTACGTATCGCCGTAGTTTATCCCCGACAGCAAGAGGCTGCCGCCGGGCGCCAGGAGAGAAGTAATCATGTCGGCAATTCGGAGAATAATGTCTCCGTAAAGATTGGCCATGATGAGATCGAAATGCGTACCTTGAAGCGCTTCTATTTCTCCCTGCAGTGGAATAATGATCCCAGCCATGCCGTTCAGCCGGATGGCGGCCAAAGCTGCCGCGATTGCATCTGGGTCCGGATCTAGAGCGATGACCAGCGGCGCTCCCATCCTCGCTGCAGCGACCGCCAGAATGCCGGTGCCGCAGCCCAAGTCCAGCACGCGCGCAGTTGCAGAGATCGGCACTTCTTCGAGTTCTTCAAGGCAGCTGCGGGTGGTCTCATGCTCCCCGGAGCCAAAAGCGCGGCCGTGCGCCAGCATCAGCGGCAGCCGCTCCACCGGCACGGCGCCCTCAAAACCGCGTAGGACGACAAATCTTTTCCCGATCAAAAGTGTCATCCTTGTTCGACTCCGGCAGATCCACAATGTCGAGATTGGTAGCGGGCTCCCTCTTTCACTCGGACGAAAAGAGGTGCCTGTTACCAATTTCAGCATCTTGTTGATACAGATGAACAAAAGATAGTCTATGCTGGCTCGTGGCTGCTGTCTTCCGACTTCTTGTCTCGGTCTGAGGCCGGATGTCTGATGGCGGAGGTCCGAAATGAGCCGCATCCTGATCGTTGATGACGAGAAGCAAATCCGCCGCATTCTTTCGGTTTTGCTCGCAGAACGCGGGCACGAGGTGAGGGAAGCGGAATCCGGCGAGGAAGCGCTGGCGCTCGCGCCGGAGTTCCAGCCCAATATCGTTCTGCTCGACCTCAGTTTGCCGGGCACAGACGGCATGGAGGTTCTGCGAACGCTGCTCGCGCGCGCACCGCAGACAGACTGCATCATGATGACCGCCTACGGCACGATCCGTTCGGCTGTCGAAGCCATGCGCCTCGGCGCCTTCGACTATCTGGCCAAGCCTTTCGATAACGACGAGCTGCTCCTGATCGTCGATCGCGCTTTGCACATGCGCCGCATCAATGCGGAACTCGATGATCTGCGGACGGAGTTGGAAGCACGTTACGGCTTCAATGAGATCGTCGGCATCAGTCCCCAGATGAGGGAGGTCTTCCGCATCATGGCAAAAGTCGCCGCCGTCGACGCCACGGTTCTCATCCTCGGTGAATCAGGCACCGGGAAGGAGCTGGTTGCGCGCGCGCTTCACCGCCGCAGCCAACGATCCTCCGGTCCGTTTGTCGCCGTGATGTGCAGCGCGATTCCCCACGATCTGATCGAGGCCGAGTTTTTCGGACATGAAAAGGGCGCCTTTACCGACGCGCAGGAGGGCAGGGCGGGAAGATTCGAGCTGGCTGCCGGCGGCTCCCTTTTCCTCGACGAGGTAGGAGATCTGTCGCTCGATGCTCAGGCGAAGCTGCTGCGCGCTCTGCAGGAGCATGAAGTAACGCGCGTGGGCGGCCGGCGGCCGGTTCCGGTGGATGTGAGGGTCATCGCGGCCACCAACAAGGACCTGGAGCGGGCGGTTCGGAAGGGGGAATTTCGCGAAGACCTCTATTGGCGCATCAATGTCGTCAACATCAAGCTGCCTCCGCTTCGTGTCCGTCGCGAGGATCTCCCCCTGTTGATCGACCACCTGCTCGACCGCTACCAGCGAGAACTGAAGCTTGCGGTCAAGTCGGTCAGCCCGGCGGCGCGCCAGCTCCTGCTGCACTACGACTGGCCGGGAAATGTGCGGGAGCTGGAGAACACTCTGTGCCGCGCCATGATTCTTTGCGACGGCGACACTCTGACCCCGTCGGACCTGCCGCCCCGCATTCGGGGCGAACTGCCGGGCAGGGAGTCTTCTCCTGATCGGGAATACGACACGATCAAGCTCGCCGAGGCCGTCAAAGAAACGGCGGAGCGCGTGGAGAAAACGCTGATCGTCTCACGTCTGGCCCAATACCACGGCAATCGAACCGCCACAGCCGATAGTCTGGGCATCAGCCGCAAGACTTTGTTCAACAAGATGCGCGAGTACAACCTCAGCGGCGTCGACGAGGAGTAACCTCGAAAAAAGGACACGAGGCGCTTGGTAGCACAGCAGGTACGGCGGAGGGCAAAGAATGAGCGACTTGACTGCTGACGTCCTCATCTGCGGTGCAGGGATTGCCGGCATCGCTGCCGCTTATCACTTGAGCGTGCGGCACGGCATTAAAAACGTCATCATCGTGGACGAACGCCCCCCGTTTTCGCTGACCAGCGATAAATCCACGGAGTGCTACCGCAACTGGTGGCCCGGGCCGGGGGATGCCATGGTCAGCTTGATGAACCGCAGCATTGACATCATGGAAGAGCTGGCCCAGGAAAGCGGCAACCGCTTCAACCTCAACCGGCGCGGCTACCTCTTCGTCACTGCCGATCCCGCCCGCATCCCAACCTTCCAGCGAGTTGCGGAGGAAGCTGCCAAATTAGGCGCAGGGGCGGTGCGCTATCACACCGGGCAGCCAGGCGAGCCTGGATACGTTCCGGCCCCTGCGCGTGGTTTCGAGCATCAGCCCATAGGCTCGGACTTGATTACAGATCAGGTGCTGATCCGCAGGTATTTCCCGTATCTCTCCGAACGGACCGTGGCGGTCGTCCACCCTCGGCGTTGCGGTTGGTTTGGAGCGCAACAGCTAGGTATGTACATGCTGGAGCAGGCTCGGGAACATGGAGCGAGGCTCATTCAGAGTCGCGTCGAGGGCGTGCAGATAGCCGGCATCCGGGTGGAGGCAGTCCGCCTTTCGAACGAGGGTGGGTCGATGAAGGTGTCAACCCGCAATTTTATCAATGCAGCCGGGCCCTTCCTGCCTCATGTGGCAAAGATGATCGGAGTTGACCTTCCCGTATGCCACGAACTCCACGTGAAAGTGGCCTTCCGCGACCCCTTGCGCGTGGTGGGACGCGACGCGCCTCTGCTGATCTGGACCGATCCTACGCCCCTGCCATGGTCGGAGGAAGAGCGCGCCTTGCTGGCGGGATCGGAAGAAACCAGGTACCTGCTTGACGAATTCCCGTCCGGAGTCCACGCGCGTCCCGAAGGCGGCTCTGACAGCGACGTGGTCGTCATCCTCTGGACTTACGACGTCAAACCCGTGGAACCGGTTTTCCCATTCACCTTCAACCCGCACTATCCCGAGATCGCTCTGCGCGGCTTGTCGGTAATGATCCCCGGCCTCGAAGGCTACTTCGACCGGATGCCCAAGCCGGCAGTGGACGGGGGTTACTACACCAAGACGCGCGAGAACCGGCCACTCATCGGACCCTCGCCGGTCGAAGGCGCATACCTCATCGGCGCCTTCTCCGGGTTTGGGTTGATGGCCGCGTGTGCAGCGGGCGAGCTGCTGGCCGCTCATCTCACGCATAGCGAATTGCCCCGCTACGCGCCCTGCTTTCAATTGAAGCGCTACGAAGATCTTCAGTATCAAAAGCTGCTGCAAACCTGGGACAGCACGGGCCAGATCTAGTTTCAGCAGCCAGGACGAAACAGCAGTAGGAGGCAGATTGCATGCGCCTTCGTCGACATTTCTCTGCGGCTGCTGATTCAGTCCTGATTTCAGCTCGACGAGAGAAGATACGCGATCAGCGGGGTCAGAGTCAGCGGGCTCGCGAGCGTCGTGAGCACTACGGTTCCGGTCACCAGCGGCACATCCAGGTCGTATTCCACAGCCAATATCGTCGCAACTACCGCCGCAGGCATGGCCGATTGCAGGACGGCCGCCTGACGCGCCAGCCCTGCTTCGCCAAAAGCAAACTTGTTTGCCGCCAGGCCGTAGTTCCCGCTGTTGACGAACCCCGAGGCGACGACCAGACTCACCAGCAGCTGCCGCCCCACACGCAGCAGGCGCCCGCACAGGAATGAAAGCACTCCCATGATGGCACTGACTGTGAGAGTGAAGAACGCCAGTTTGCCGAACTCGCCTCCGGCAATTTGGACATGCGCCAGGGACACGAAGACCAAACACGGGCTGAAGATGTAAAAAGTCAGTCGGGAAGCGGTCTTGACATCGGGGTGCAGAGTTCGCCCCAGTGCGAAGCCGGTGCCGGTGGCGAGGAGGATAGGCAGCAGGTTGCTGACAAATACATCCTGGATCACCGCGAGTTCCATGATCTCCCCGCCAGCTCCTCGATTCGTCGAATCGAGGGAATATGCCCTTCCCAGCAGCGATTTGTCAACCAAACCGGTACCGGTAGAGACACGTTTGATTTGGCGAAATCCCTGGAATCCCCGGCAGAAAAGGAGGCCACAAATCCCACGGCCGCCACTCAAGATCGACGGAATTATGAACTGACGTGACTCCGCGAGCATCAATTCTGATAATGTTATGCTGATGCTGCGGGAGGAAGAGCGATGCAGAAACGCAGATGGGCATTAATTCTCCTGGCGAGTGTGGCTTTCGGTGTGGGACACGTAGCGCTGAGTCTTGGCCGGGTTTGGCAGGCGCCGGTCGAGTGCATCTATTTCTCCGCCCTCGACAAGGAGGAGAAGCCGGTTCTTGGACTGACGGCGGCGGATTTTGAATTGCGCGTCGACGGCAAGCCTGTTGCGCTGGATGGTTTTGGCGCCGGCCTGCCCTATACCGACCGCTCCGTTCCCCTGGTCGCATGGATTCTGCTCGACTTCGGCTCAACCATGGATAGCAGCGTAATCAAGAAACAGGCCGATGCTGCCGCTGCCGCCTTCGACATGCTCCATCCGGCGTCGGTCATGGGAGTCAAGTTGGTCAGCGACCGATCCGAAACCATGGCGCCGCTTGCACACGATCCGGCGGCGCTGCGCAACGCATTCACACAGTACGACCAGCGGCGCGCTGAGCTGAACGTCGGCATACGGGTAGACTCGGTCGTGGTCGGCGAGGCCGGCATTGCGCGCGCGCTCGAGCTGGCCCTGGACGAGATGGACGAGTATGTTGTGTCTCAGCCCTCGCTGCGCGATCGGGAAGTGCATCGCGCGGCTATGATCATTTCGAACGGAAACCTGAACCCGGGCTATAACCTGAAGCCGCTTTATGCAAAAGCGGCTCGCGAAGGCGTGTTCCTGTATCCGGTCTTTTATGTCGCACGCAGTCCTGGTGCCCCATCTGTCGGCCCATGGATAGACTACTATTTCGCGTTGGCCCAGAAGACCGCCGGAATAGCGTCCGTCCTGGGCGCTTTGAAGCCGGGATCCAAGATCAACTCGCCTCTACTGAACAACCAGTGGCCGAATGCCCTGGCTGCAAACTTCATCCACATGATCCGGGACATCAACGGCAAGTACTCCTTTACCATCCTTTCCCCGCCGGCGGGACGGGGTATGCGACTTAAGTTGAGTTGCAAGGTTAAGGGAGTACGAATCCGCCTGGTGCGCACCACGCTCCCGTAACCGAAATTCCGAAGCTGGCACTGGGAGTGCGACCGCAGTCCACCATCCCGGATGTGAAGAGCCATTAAGACCAGGTGCCCGGCTTCCCGCCGGCGTTCCATCGAGTGAGAACCACCTTCGCGCGGGTATAAAAGTGAATTCCTTCTTGCCCCTGGACATGCAGGTCGCCGAAGAAGGACTGGTTCCAGCCGGAGAAAGGCAAAAGCGCCATGGGCGCGGGCACGCCGACGTTGATCCCCACCATGCCGCACTGAATCTCGCGTGAGAATCTCTGTGCTGCGGCTCCATCGCCGGTAAAAATCACGCTGCCGTTCCCGTAAGGAGAGCGGTTGGCGAGCGCGATCGCCTCACTCAGGGAAGAAGCGCGCATCACTGACAGCACCGGCCCGAAGACTTCATCTCGCGCGATCCGCATCTCGGGCACGACCGCGTCGAAGATGCTGGGACCGACGAAAAAGCCGCGGCCCGATCGCGGCGTCAATCTGCGCCCGTCTACTGCCAGAACAGCACCCTCCCGGACCCCCAGATCCAGGTAGTCGAGAATGCGATCGCGCGCCGCTGCATCGATCATCGGTCCCATGGCCACAGAGTCATCCTTATCGGTTGGACCAACCTTGAGGGCTGCGGCGGCACCCACAAGCCGCTTGAGGAGCGGATCGCCGACGTTCCCCACCGCCACCACAACACTCCCAGCCATGCAGCGCTGTCCGGAGCAGCCAAACGCCGCGCCCATGATTCCGCCAGTCGTCGCCTCGAGGTCGGCATCGGGCATGACAATCATGTAATTCTTGGCGCCGCCGGCGGCCTGCACCCGCTTGCCGTTGGCCGATCCCTTCTCATGGATGTACCTCGCGACCTTGGTGGTCCCGACAAAGCTGATGGCGGCGATGTCGGGATGCTGAAGCAGGGCATCAACAACTTCTTTTCCCCCATGGACGACGTTAAGCACTCCGGCGGGCAGACCGGCCTGGACGGCCAGCTCAGCCAGGCGCATGGCCGTCAACGGCACTTTTGGCGAGGGCTTGAGAACGAAGGTGTTGCCGCAAGCGATGGCGATCGGGTACATCCACATGGGAACCATCGCCGGGAAATTAAACGGCGTTATCCCCGCGCAGACTCCGACCGGTTTGCGCCAGACGGTCGCGTCGATTTCATGCGCCACGTTATCAAGGCACTGACCCACCAGGAGTGAGGGGATCCCGCAGGCCAAGTCCACGACGTCGATTCCACGTCGCACCTCCCCGCAGGCTTCCTCAAATGTCTTGCCGTGCTCGCGAATCACCTGGCGCGCCAGAGACTCAAAGCTCTCTTCCAAGAGTTGCCTGTATCGGAACAGAATGCGGGCGCGTTCATTGGGTGGAGTCTCGGCCCAGCCGGGAAGCGCGGCCCGGGCAGCCTGAACTGCACACTCCACGTCATCCCCCGCGCAGGCCGGAACTTGCGCAATCACCTCTCCTCGGGACGGATTGAAGACCGGTGTTGTCACCGTCACCCGTGCCGGCACTACTTTCCCATTGATATAATTACCGCAAACGTGTGCCATTCTCCTCACTCCTGATCTTGTCGTTTGACTTGAAATAATAGACCGCAGAAATCAAGAGCAGCCATGGGGGCCCGGCAAGCCAGGCGACACGCATCGCGGGGAGAAAAGCCATAGTAACGAGCACGGCAAGCAAAATGCAGATGCCGGCAAGAGAGCCGTACGGCATGCCCGCATTTCGGAAACGGACGTGCGTCGCCAGGATGATCAGCCAGCAGAAAATGGCGCCAAAGAGAGACACCCCAAGCAAGTAGACATATGCCGTGTCGGCAAAGAGCTGGTAGATCAGCGCGGCAATGCCCAACCCGGCGCCCGAGATCAGGACGGCGTTCCTCGGAACACCCCGGGATGAAAGACGCCCGAGCAGCATGGGAGCCTGCCCCGACCGCGCAAGCGAAAAGAGCATGCGAGAAGCAGTGTAGAGATTCGCGTTGATGCTGGTGAGCGCCGCCGTAAGCACGACGAGATTCATCAGACCGGCTGCGCCGGGTATGCCGATCTTCCGGTAGACAAGCACGAACGGGCTCTCACTGATACCGGTCTGGTTCCATGGCACGATGCCCACCAGGATGGTCATGCTCCCGATATAGAAGAGTGAAAGCCGCACCATGATGCGTCGCAGCGCGCGCGGAACGGAGGTCTTGGGATCCTTGGTTTCGCCGGAGCCGACAGCCGCAGCCTCCAGCCCATAGAAGCTGAACACAGCCATCGTCACCGCGGCCCAGACGCCCGATATGCCGTGAGGGAGGAATCCTCCATATGCCGTGTAGGCTTCCAGCCCTTGCCGCCGCACCCCGATGCCCGCAAAAAGCACGACACCGAACACGAGCAGAAAGCAGATGGCGAGGACCTTGATCAGCGAAAACCAGTATTCGGATTCTCCGAAGCTGCCGACGCTCATGACATTCACGACGAGCAGAAGGAGCGAGAACCCGACGATCCAGATCCAGGAAGGAGTGGCCGGCAGCCAGTAGCGGCAGTAAATGGCCGCAGCAACGATCTGCCCGCCGATGGCGATGATCTGGGCCATGCTGTACGTGTAGCGCGTCACCAGGCCCGCCCACGGGCCAAGGTAATGTTCGGCGTATGCGCCGAACGATCCGGCCATCGGGTGCGCCGCCGTCATTTCCGAGAGCGCCAGCATGACGAGATACGTGATCAGGCCGCCGATAACGTAAGAGAGTACGACGCCCGGCCCAGCCATCTGGACCGAAATCCCGCTGCCAAGGAAGAGCCCGGTGCCGATCGATTGGCCGATCGCAATCATGCCAAGCAACCGCACCGAAAGCTCGCGTTTCAGACCTGCTTCCCTTTCCTCGAATCTTTCGGCAACGACTGGTTCGGTCATATTCTGTGGGGTGCTAAACTCACTCAACAGAAAGAAGTCAGGAGTCAGAAGTCAGAATATGCAGACGAGTTGCCACACCTTTTGCCAAGTGGACATTCACACGATGATGACCGCTCTTCGCTTGCCGGCTGGACCATTGATGTGCCACCAGATTCTTCTACTGACTCCTGACTTCTGACTTCCGGCTTCTTACTGTTGTCTGTCGCAGACTAAAAGGCGTCACCATTTCCATTCCCTAATTCAATTTCGGGGACAGGCGCCATAACCTCGAAATCATAACGCTCAAATCGGGCTTGTGTACTATGGAATTTCGAGGTTATGGCTCCTGTCCCCGAAATTCCAACCCTTTTCCTTGTAGTAATCCTTGACCAATCTTTGAATGTCGATCGTGGCGCCTTTTGACGGACCGTCCGGAATTGGCCGCTCGAGGAAGCGTGAAGGAAGGGTGTCTTCTTCAGGGCGGAGGCCTTCGCGCAGGTTGAATTCCCGCTCTGCCTGGCTGACGTGCGAGCAGACCTCCCAGAGTGCGCGCGGCGCAATCTCCCTGCCGAGCAAGCCGGAGTAAGCTTCCGCGGCCAGGTCAAAATCCACCGCGTCCATGCAGCAGGAAATATTCTTGCAGATGGTGATGCTGTCGGAGAGAATCCCGAGGTGTTCGGTGTAGTTGACCAGTGCGCCCTTCCCTTTGTCTTGCAACCTGTGGGCCGCTTCCCGGTATCCTACCCGCCGCAGCGCCAGTTCTTCATCGTCGGTCAGCTCGATCATGGGCTCGCCGCGGAAATGATCGCCGCCGCGGGAGTTGACGGCGTTCATCAAGGCGTAGCCTTTGATGCCGCGAGGATCGGCAGAGAAAAGCTCCAGTCCTTTCACTTCGACCGTCAGCTTGCGGGCCTCGGCGCCGAACTTCTCGGCGGCGCGCCTCGTGCCTTCGGCCAGGAGATCGCCGATGCCCTCCCGCCGTGCGATGAGTTTGGGCAGTCGCAGGAGTGCTGCGCGCGAGCCCCAGGAAAGATCGATACCGTCGACGTCGGCGTCGGAAATCACCCCTTCGTGCCGGCATTCCATGAGCCAGGCAATGACCTCGCCCGTGCTGATGCAGTCGAGCCCGAGGCGATTCACCGCATTGGAGACGCCGACTGCAAGCTCTAGATCGGAGTTGCCGCACTTGACGGTGAAGGCCGCCTGCGCTTCGTATTCCGGGCCTTCCCCCTCGCCGTACAACGTGTAGTTGTATCTGGAGCAGAAGAGATTGCAGTTGTAGCAGGATTTCGCTTTCACCACGTGGTTGCGGCGCAAGGCTTCGGCGTTGACCTTCTCGAGGTCCTCGAAAACCGCGCTGCGATAATGGTAGGCGGGCAGGACCCCCATTCGCGCCAGCGAGTCCATGATGCGGGTTGTGCCGTACCTGCGGCGCGCCTCAAAATCGCGGTGCCCTTCGAGGTTTGACTTCAACTGCGCGCAGGCTCTCGTGAACCGGTCCGGATCGGCGGGCTTGACCGGCTTGTCGCCGCGCACGACGATCGCCTTGAGCTTCTTCGATCCCATCACGGCGCCCATGCCTGTTCGGCCGGCCGCACGCGCGAGGTTGCACGAAATAATGGAGTACCGGACGAGATGCTCGCCTGCCGGCCCGATAGCTGCAACCTGTAAATCGGGATCGTGCAATTCCCGGCGCAGCTTAACCGTGGTTTCGGTGATGTCCAATCCTAGTAAGTGGGAGGCGTCCCTGATCTCGACCTGGTCGTTGTCGATCCACAGGTAGACCCAGCGATCCGAGGTGCCCGTGAAGATGATCTGGTCGTGGCCGGCCCACCGCAGCTCGGGAGCGAAGAATCCGCGCGCGCCCGAGTCGCCCAGATATCCCGTGAGCGGGCTCTTGGCGCTGGCGATGAACCGGCAGGTGGCGATCAGCTCACTCCCGGTAAGCGGTCCTACGGAGATACAGAGGATATTCTCGGGGCCGAGCGGATCCGTGCCGGCCTTCAGTTCCCGCAGAAGGGTTATGCTGTTCCAGGTCCTGCCGCCAATGCCATTCTCGGGCGTATCGCCGCGCCGGATCTCGTGAGAGGTCAAGTCGACACGCAGGCAGTTTCCGCGATATATGCTCATGAATCGACCCTCGCCCCGTTCTTCCAGCTCTTGCGAATCGGCTCCCCTTGCACACAGACATACTGAGCGCGCCTTTCGCTGGGATTTCCTTTTGATGGCAGAAAAGCGTGGAGTGAGAGATCTCGGTGATCCGCGCGATACGAGAGGGCGCCGCTGGGACACGTTTTTACGCAGGAAATCTCCCCGCCGCACAGACCGCAAAAGAGCGGACGGTCGCCATAAAAACCCGCTGCGCCGATCGGGCAGGCATCAACGCACGTTTTGCAGGCGTTGCACAATTTGTCGTCCAGGAGGATCTCTCCTCGTTCGCCGACCGACAGCGCTTCCGTCGGGCATTCCAGGCAGGGCTTCTCAAAGCAGCTCAGGCAGGCAACGGCCATATCGAGTCCGGAATCTTCCAGCTTGGCGACGCGGATGCGCGCCATTGCGGGGGAAACCGCACCAGAGTGAAATGAGCTGCATGTCACCTCACACGTCCTGCAGCCCGCGCAGGTTTTGACATCGCAGTAAATCATCGCAGCATTATTCCATCGGTTCGATGCGCAGAATCACATTCCCCGCCGGATCGGGACAGAGCACCCGGCATTCCTCCTTCATCCAATCACTGTCCTGCAACGCCCGCTGCTTGGCGGGCAAGAGCGGAAGGGCGGCCTGCATAGCGTAAAGGCAGATGGGACGGCCGGCCGGGATGTAAAGCCGCCCCCTGCACAGGAAAAAGCAGTCGCCGGGCTTCATCCGTGAGGTGCAATGGCCCTCGACCAATTCAACCTCGATGCGCAAGTTCTTCAGCCCGTCTTGGGCGGGGCCGATGTCGATCTTCCGATCTGTTTCCGGCTTAACTCCGGTTTGCGGCGAAGTGCCGGAATCCTTGCCGACCTTTCCGGTCCGCTCGATCTTGAAGATCACGCGTCCCTTCGGATCCGGGCACTGGACGTGATGCACGCGCCACATCCAGTCCTCGTTCTCCTTCTCGACAATCTCCCGCTCCTTCGGCGTGATGAGAGGCATCAGGCTTTGCAAGGCCCACAGACAGATGTAACCGCCCTCCGGAATCCGGATGTCGCCGTCGCTCACGGTGAAATAGTCGCCCGGCTTCATGGGGGGGTCGGCCGTGCACTCCCCCATCACCTTTTTGACAGTTACCTTAAGCTCGTACACTGGAGGCTCCGCAACGTTGTCGGGACTGTCGACCGCATGAATGCTCCTGGCAGAAGTGCCTTGCCGGCGCCGACCCTTTCTGTGTCTCCGTGCCAACTCGCCCGCCGTCGCTCGGCGCCTCACTGCATAGGCTAAACAGGAAATATGAATCTCGTAATATAAGGATCAACTGTCGAAAAATGCAAGGAACATTCTCCTTCAGAAATTCGGTGACAGGCGTCGAATTGCCCGATTGGTTTTGGCGGATGCAACCTTCTTCAGGCAATTCGGCGCCTGTCACCGAATTTCTCTCTGTGATATTAATTTGGGCATTGGATATCAGGAGGCAAAGATGAGACTTCGATGCTGGCTCTGGTTTTTGATACTGCTGCTGATCCCGGTCTTGCCCGCGCACGCACAAAAGCGTGCCTTCACCATCGAGGATTTGTACCGGGTCAAGTCCGTCTCGGATCTTCAGATCTCCCCCGACGGCAAGTCAGCGGCTTTTACGGTTACAACTTCGGATCTCACCCGGGCCAAACGCAGCAGTCATATCTGGCGCATGGACTTAGACGGGCGTAATCTGCGCCAGTTGACCTTCAGCGAGCAAGGTGAGAACTCGCCGCTTTTCTCCCCCGACAGTAACTGGATCTCCTTTATCAGCGCGCGCGACGGCGACAGTAACCTCTACCTGCTGGCGGCTGCAGGAGGGGAGGCAAGGCAGTTGACCCGCATTACAACCGGTGTGTCAGATCCGGTATGGGCGCCCGACAGCAAGTCGATCGCATTTTCGACTGATGTCTACCCCGGGTGCGGCGCCGACGACGCCTGCAATCAGAGGATCTCGAGCCGGTGGCAAAAGGGCCCGCTCAAGGCGCACATGGCAGACAGTCTTCTTTACCGGCATTGGACTGCGTGGAAGGACGGCACGAGGACGCACATTTTTCTAGCAACGGTTCCGACCGGGGAAGTGAAGGACCTCACGCCCGGCGACTTCGACGCGCCGACATTCCAGTTGGGAGGCCCGCTTCAGTATGACTTCGCACCCGACAGTTCGACATTGGTCTATGTTTCCAACCACGACAAGGAACCGGCGAGTTCGACCAACAACGATCTTTGGCTCATCTCGCTCAAGGACCCGTCGGCGCAGCCCCGGGACATCACCGCGTCCAATCCAGCCTACGACGGAAGTCCAAAGTACTCGCCGGACGGCAAGTACATCGCCTACCGCACGCAGAAGCAGCCCGGTTACGAATCCGATCTGTTCCGACTCGCGGTCTACGACGTCGCGCAGCGGGCCTCGACTGCGCTGACAGAGTCGTTCCGCAACTGGATCGACGACTTCCAGTGGTCTGCGGATTCGAAGACGATCTATTTCACGAGCGAAGTGGAAGGACAGATCCCGATCTACCGGATCGACATCGCGACAAGGACGATCACGCCTGTGCTCGCGGATAAGACGATCGACCAGTTTCAGCTGGCAAAAGGCGAGGACGCGCTCCTCTATATCAGGCGTTCGACGGGAGAGCCAGCGGAGATCTTCCGCGCAGGCATTGCCGCCGGCAAATCCACGAATCCCTTGCGCCTGACCCGCTTCAACGAGGCGCTGGAAAACGAGGTCGACATCCGGCCCGCCGAGTCCATGTGGGTGCAAGGGGCCGGCGGAGCCAAGGTGCAGGTGTTCATCGTCAAGCCGCACGGGTTTGAAGCCGGGCACAAGTATCCCCTCATCCTGAACGTCCACGGCGGACCACAATCGCAGTGGACCGACGGCTTCCGCGGCGACTGGCAGGTGTACCCCGGTGCGGGCTATGTGGTCGCCTTCGCAAATCCCCATGGCTCGACCGGCTACGGACAGGATTTCACCGCAGAGATCTCCGGCGATTGGGGCGGGATGGTTTTCGAAGACCTGATGAAAGTCACCGATGCACTCGAGAAACTTCCTTATATCGATCGCAACCGGATGGGCGCCATGGGCTGGTCCTATGGTGGCTACATGATGGACTGGTTCGAGGGGCACACGGACCGATTCAAGGCGATCGCTTCCATGATGGGCGTCTACGATCTGAAATCTATGTTTGGCGCCACGGAGGAGCTCTGGTTCCCTGAATGGGACCTGAAGGGCCAACCGTGGAATTCCCCTCTCTACGAGAAGTGGTCCCCGGACGGCGCCGTGAAGAACTTCAGGACTCCCTGCTTGGTCATCACCGGCGAAAGAGATTACCGCGTCCCTTACACGCAATCGCTGGAGTTTTTCACATCCCTGCAGAAGATGAATGTTCCGTCGAAACTCATCGTGTACTCCAACGCGGGCCACTGGCCGAGCTGGTATGAAATGGCGCTGTATTACACGGCGCACCTCGAGTGGTTTCAGAAGTATCTCGGTGGCGGCGCCCCGCCTTGGAGCACCGAGGACTTCCTGCGCAACGCAGTCTTCGATCGCGACAGCGGCAAGAGAATTGACAAGAAATAATGGCGATGTCATAGGTGTGGCTTCGCCCACCAGCGAACTCGCACGGACCTCAGAGCCCAACGGCAAGTACTCCTTTATGGTCGTACCTCTACCTTCTGTGAAGGAGATGAGGATTACGTTGATTTGCTGCGTCAAAGGAGTCAAAATCCGTCTCGCGCGGACCCTCCTCGCTTAATCGCCGGGACCGGTTCACCGAAATTAAGAAACATGCCACAGATTTCACGGATCGCATCTGGATCTGGAAACTGCATCATGTCTTCTTTAAGGGACGACAGTGAATAGACTGGGCTCACGGATTGCTCCTTGGTTATTTCTCTTTTGCATGGCATGTTCACAGGCTCCCGGCGGATTGGGAGGCTATAAGATCGCGTTCGTGCCGAGCATCTCCGGGCAATACGGCATCTTTGCAATGAATTCCGACACCACCGGCTTGAAGCTTCTCGCCGCGGATGAGATGGCACAGCTCCGTTTTGCTTCCTGGTCTCCTGATGGGAAAAAGATCGCATTCTTTACCGCCCGAGCCCGGGATGCGAACATCCTGCAAGAGTACCGCATGCCCAACCAGTATCTGCTGTATGTGATGGATGCGACGGGGGGCAACCAGAAACGGCTGCTTGATTTTCCAGTGCTTGATTTCGCATGGGCACCAGACAGCCGGCGGCTGTTGTTCATTTCCGCGCACGAAAGTCCTGACCGCAACTCCCCAGAGGTATTAAGCGCGACCAACAATCCCTTAGCTTCTGTGTACGTACTTGACCTGCAGACTGGCGGAAAGACACGATTGGCGGGGTCGGGACGCAACTGCTCCGCATCCTGGTCACCCGACGGCACGCGCCTGGCGGTAAGCTTCGGGGATGCAGAAAATGGCGGCATTTACCTTATGAGCGCCGATGGCCAGCACAGCAGCCATTTGACGGATGCTTCGACTATCGATTGTCGCCCCAAGTGGTCTCCGGACGGGAAGTCCGTTGCATACGTGGCATACCCAAAGACAGAGGCCGACGCCAAGGATGCCGGCGTTTTTGTGATCGCGGCTGACGGTACCAGCAAAAAGCGCGTGACCGCAGAGGAGGTTTACTACGTAAGATGGTCTCCCGATGGCAGCATGCTTTTGCTGCAGTTTGCCAACGGCGTGCGCTTGGTCGATCTGGTCAGGAAAAAGCAAGTTCTCCTCTCGGCAGGATTGCGCCGCGAGGTGAATGCCATCTTCACCCCCGATGGCAAAGGGGTGATGTATTGCTCCGATGATGAGGGCGCCTGGAACATATACTCCATCGGCCCGGATGGGCAGAAGCGCAAGAAAATCACGGGCCGGACGAACTCATCCAATTTCTGCCTGTCGCCGCTGCTGACGAGTCATTAGGAAATAGGAACGCCACCCTATTTCCCAGAACGCCCTTCTCTGTAGTCCAGACCATGCAGTTGGCGAAATAGGGTGGCGTCCGTGGATGCACTCACCTCAGCCCTTCCGCCACTGACAAATACAAGCCGTTGAAGAAGAACCTGTAGCTGCCGTGCGGCTCCGAGCGGAAGAGGAGTTCGTTCCCGAAAAGGAACACCAGGCCCTTGCCGACTGTGGCTTCGGTCATCAAGATACCCTTGTCAAGGTACTTCTGTCCCCACGCCCAGCCGCTGCGGAGCGGCGCGTCGTTCGGAAACCAGGCGACCGAGTGCACACTCGGGCCGGACGCACTCGGACTCAGCTTCCAGACGGAACTGTTGCTGAAAAAGATATCCGCCTGATTGCCGTATCCGTGCGCCAACGGATTTGTCGGATCGACGGCGACGCGCAGGATCGAGCCCGGCACGTAGTACTCCGTGCGCGGAATCGTCGTGCCGTCGGCCTTGACCAGATGATTGGTGAGCGGCAGCTTGAACTGCTGAATCGCACCATTGGCCGCGTTGCCGATGGCGATGATCGTGCCGCCGTCTTCGACGAATTGCCTGAGCGCAGCGAGCCCTTCGGGTGTTATGCTGCCGCGCCGTCGCGCCCACTTCTCCGGTTCGGGCAGCGGCGCCGGCCGATCATCGTTGGGCGCGCGCACGCCTGCCTGGCCGCCGCCACGGCCACCGCGGCCGCCCTGGGCGCCGGCGCCTGCAGCAGGCGGCACATCGCCACCGAAAGCAGCGCCGCCTCCTCCTCCGCGTCCGCCGCCACCGCCAAGGCTCTCGTTGTTAAAGACCAGCACGTCATACTTGGCATGTAGGTTGCCGGCGTTGATGTCCGGCGGGAAGACATCGTTGGTGTCTTCCACGTATGGAAATTCGAACTCCTTGAAGATCAGCCTGGTCCATCCGGTCGGCATGCCGCCGCCAACGTGATCGACCAGCCCGATGCGCAGCTTCCGGAGCTTCGCCGCCGGACCGGTCGGCGCCGCCGTCGCCGCCTCGAAGTTGACACCGAGATCCGTTGCAGCCTTCTGCAAAATCGCCAGAGTCGTCGGCTTTGCCGCGACGTAGAACGTGCCCGTGCCCATCGGTCCGCTCGCGAGCCATGAAACGTCCTCATTCGCGGCGAGCAGGCGATTGACGGCGATGAAGCTGTTGTCGGCTTTGTGGGTGAAGTAGTAGCCGGCTATGCCCTGTGCGCCCTTAACAGTCCCGGCCGGCACCTTGGCCAGGTCCTTCAGCTTCTCGAAGGGTCCGTCGAAGCCATCGAGAATCCGATCGAACTGCACGTCCATTTGAAACGCGAGCGTCCAGCCGGCAACGTCGTATGGCGGCGTCGGCGCCGCGCCCGGGTACGGGATATCGTCCGGGTGATCCTGCGGCTCGAACATGTCCATCACATGAGGCCGGAACGCCTGCGCCGTCTTCACGACGTAGGAGTTGGCCGGGTACTGCTTGCCCGCCACCGTGAACGGGGCCGTAGCGCGCATCACCGTGATTCCGGATTTGATGAGCGCGTTTACGAACCTGGTCGCGTTGCCGAAGTCATCCTGATTCGACGGGATGATGAAACCGCGGGGATCGCGCAGTTCCTTCGTCGTTAATGAGGAATACAGCGCCGCCCCGCCGCCTGCGCCGCCCCGACCACCTCCGCCGCCGCGGCCGCCGGCTGCGCCGGCACCGGCTGGTGGCACCGCTGCAGCCGGCGGATTGGCAGCAGCAACCTGAGCCTGGATACGCTCCAGTTTATGCGGTGTAAACGTCCAGTGATCTTCACTGCCCCACTTGATCTCGTCGCGACCCATCTCGTAGATGCGATAGAGCACGGTTTCGCGGTACCGGGACGCGAAGTCCATGATCGCGCGGTCGGCCGTAATCGAGTAGTCAATCGACTGCCGGAAGTGCCACACCTCCTGCGGCTGAATTGGCCACCACATGTTCGAGTCGCCAATGGCGAAGCGCGTCGTGAACGGAATGCTGGTCGGCGTAGGGTTGCCGATCGTTTCGGTCAGGATCCCGATCTGGTTGTGGAAGTACGCCGTCGTCCGAAAACCGCCGTTCCACCACGTTGAATAGCTTGCGCCTCGACGCGAAGTCACACCAGGCTTGCCCTCGGCGATGAAGCGCGTGGCCATGGCCGAGCCGACGAGATCGATGCCGGCCGGAATCATCGGATGGAAGAAGTAGTTGAACGGATCGCGGAACGGCGGCGCGAACATGACCGAGCCGGCCGGCCCCGCCTGATGATGGTTGTACATGATCTGCGGGAACCACTCCCGGTACATGACCCGGCTCACATTGGTTGTCTCAGGGAGCGCGTTCATGAAAGAGTCCCGGTTGTCGTCATGGCCGCCGTAGTGATTATAGAGGACGGGCAGACTCATGTTGCCGTACTTCATGTACTGGTCGGACACGAGATCCATGCCATCCGGATTGGCAGCGACGCACAACAGGATCACGTCCTTTAGAAACCGCATGGTCTCTTCATCCGTAAGGGAGGTCATCTGGTAAACCATCTCCAGCAACTGCTGCGCGCCGAGGACTTCCGTTGCGTGCAGCCCCCCGTCAATCCAGACGACTGCCTTGCCCTCTTTTGCGAGGGCCTGCGCTTGCGCGTCCGTCAGCCCTTCAGCGTGAGATAGCCTCGCGGATATGTCCTTGTAGTGATCCAGCAGCTTGTAGTTCTCCGGTGCTGTAATGATCGCCATGAGGTGCGGCCGGTTCTCGGATGTCTTGCCGATCTCCTGGATGTGGATGCGCGGCGATTCCTTTTCCAGCTTGTGCCAGTACGCAATGAGCTGCTGATAGTTCGCCAGGAAGTAGTCGTCGCCGACGTTGTGGCCCCACTCTCCCTTGGGACTCGTGATCTTGCCGGCCGTGGCCTGCGCAGGCGCCGTCGCCGCAGGCTTGGCCGGAGCTGGTGGTGTGGTCTTAATCTGGGCGACCAACGCTGCACACGCGAGCGCGGTGGCCACCACAATCGCAAGAAATGCATGGCGTCGTAGTGTGATCATTGTCCGTCCTCCTGGATGTGACGACGATAGCAGAAGATCAAAAAAATTGACAGTAAGTCGCTGCTGTTAATATCCCGGTTTCCTGAGAAGGGGACAGTCGGAACAAGCCGCTTTTTATATCGAAGTCCGGCTATGGCGCTTCCACTACTTCCGCGTCGTAGTAGTTGGGTCGACTCCGCCGCCCGATCCGGAGTTCTACAGGCGCCATCTTAGCTCACAGTCTCGGATCTTACATCCAAAATAAGCTCCTGCGGCGGCATGTGCCTACGCTTTTCCTGAGTGGGCAGAGAACTTAGCTCGCTTCGCTCGCAAACCCTAGGGGCAAAGGGGTAGAGGGACAAAGGGAACAAAACACCACCTGGAACCCTCTATCCCTTCCCTTTGCTCCTTTGTCCCTGGCCCCTGGAACAAATTGAAAAATCGTGACGAAAGCCCATTTTTTCACAATTAGTTGTGTAATTTCCGAGACGTTTAGCGCTGCCTGCTCAGGAAAGCTGCAATTTGTATTGCGTCCGGAGATAGAACGACCTATAAATCACCTGGCACGACAACGTCGGCCCGTGCTGGAATTCCAATCCGACCGACGCTAGAATCGACTCAATTCACTATGCGCAAATTGATTCTTCTTTTGCTTCTCGCTCCGTATTTGGTAACTGCGCAGACCGGCTCGGGTCGCGGCGCCGCGGCACAGCAGCCCAGCGCAACCGCCGTGACAACCGAAAGCGCCACCGGCGTCGCCGCGGTACGCGAGAACTACACAAAGTTCGAGTACCGCATCCCAATGCGCGACGGCGTGAAACTGTTCACCTCCGTCTACGTTCCCAAGGAAGTCTTTACCGATGGCAAGACCTATCCCATCCTGTTGCAGCGCACGCCTTACAACGTCGCTCCCTACGGCATCGATCAGTACCGCGCCTCGCTTGGTCCCTCGGAACTGTTCCAGCGCGAGAAATTCATTTTCGTCTATCAGGATGTTCGCGGCCGCTTTATGAGCGAAGGCGACTACACTATCATCCGCCCTCACAAGCCCGTGAAAAGCGGTCCGCGTGACACCGACGAGAGCACTGATACCTACGACTCCATCGACTGGCTCGTCAAGAACATCCCCGGCAATACCGGTAAAGTGGGACTGTACGGCATCTCGCAGCCCGGATTCTACGCCACCGCCGGGATGATTGACGCGCATCCGGCCCTGGTGGCCGTGGCCCCGCAGGCGCCCGTCACCGATTACTATATGGGCGATGACGTTTATCACAACGGCGCCTTCATGCTGGCTCACCGCTTCAGTTTCTACATGGGCTTTCGCCTGCGCGAAGGGGGCCCCGAGCCGCCGCAACTCGCGCTGCCCTTCCAGTACGGCACGCCCGATGGCTACGAGTTTTTTCTGGAGATGGGTTCACTCGCTAACGCCGACGAAAAGTATTTCAAGCACAAGCAGCCCTACTGGACGCTCAATATCGAGCACACGGCCTACGACGAGTTCTGGCAGTCACGCGCCATCTGGAAGCACTTGAAGGACATCAAGCCTGCCGTGATGCTCGTGGGCGGCTGGTACGACACGGAGGATCCGCAAGGCCTGCTGCGCCAGTTTGATTTCATGGAGAAGAACACGCCACCAGCCGTCGACATGCTGGTGATGGGGCCCTGGAATCATGGCGGCTTCTCGCGCGGTGATGGTGATCGACTCGGCAACATTAACTTCGGGTCAAAGACCGCTGTGTATTACCGAGAAAAAATCGAGTTTCCCTTCTTCCTCTATTACTTGAAAGGCCGCGGCGAGGGAAAGTTTCCTAAGGCCTGGGTGTTCCAGACCGGCATGAACCAATGGCGCAAGTTCGACAGTTGGCCGCCCGCCGCTGCCAAGCCCACCACCGTCTATCTCGACGCCAAGGGCAAACTCGCCTGGGAGCAGCCCGCCGAGGCAGGATTTGACGAGTACCCGTCCGATCCCAACAAACCCGTTCCTTTCGTCGGCCGCGTCGTCATGGGCGTTCAGAATACGTACATGACCGAAGATCAACGTTTCGCCGCCACGCGTCCCGACGTGCTGGTGTACAAATCCGATGTTCTGGATCACGATATCACGGTCTGGGGGCCGATTTTAGTGGACCTGAAGGTTTCCACCACCGGCACTGATTCCGATTTTGACGTCAAGCTCATCGATGTCTACCCGGGCGACGCGCCGGATTACAACAACCCGCCGCAGCCTGGACAGCAGCCCGCTTCCGCACAGCTCACGGTCGCCATGGCCGGCTATCAGCAGTTAATCCGGGGCGAGCCATTCCGCGGCAAATTCCGTAAGAGTTTTGAAAAGCCGGAGCCCTTCGAGCCGGGCAAGCCCGACCGCATTACCTTCAACATGCCCGACATCGCCCACACGTTCCGGCAGGGCCATCGTATCATGGTGCAGATACAAAGCAGTTGGTTCCCGCTGACCGACCGCAACCCGCAAAAGTTCCTGGAGATTCCGAAAGCGTTGCCCACGGATTTCGTGAAAGCCACCCAGCACGTTTACTTCGGGGGGCCGGACGGCTCGAGGATCACACTGCGGATCGCTCAGTAGAAATCCGCTGATGTCCCATGCCGCCCCCGATCACTTTTCCCTTGTACCCCAGGATAAAAAGCCCTATAGATCAGCCGGGCAGTGCGGGCGGGCTTTAGCCCGTGAACAAACATCGAAATAGGACAAAACAGTCGGTACCCTTCTTCCACCAAGCGAAATCGCATTGCAATCGACTGCCCATGTTGCAGGCAAGTCTCGAGCTGAAAAACGCTGAGAGAATCGTGGAGACATCCGAATGCATACACTCAGCGATCCGGGTTTGGGGCAGAGGCCCTGGCAAAGCCTCGAACAGCATGCGAAAACGGGCAGAGCGATGATCGAGATGGATCCGCAGTAGATGAGGAGGGCTCAACCAATGCCAGATGGCGGGTGCGATCAGGAAAAAGTCACCACCACGGTTGCAGAGCCGGATACCGCGTTCGAAAAAGACATTGCCGACAGACGCCGGCGAGAGAGCCTGCTTTATGGCATGGCCATGCTGGTGGGTGCTTTCCTTCTCTTTCAAGTGCAGCTCATTATTGGCAAGTATGCTTTGCCCTGGTTCGGAGGAGGGCCCGCCGTCTGGACCGCGTGCATGCTTGTGTTTCAGGTGCTGCTCCTGACCGGATACGGATACGCGCACTTGCTGTCTACACGATTGGATCTGCAGGCCCAAGCTAGAGTGCATCTCCTCTTGTTGGGCCTTTCGGTCGCCCTCCTGGCGGGATTGGTTTTCGTCTGGCCTTCTCCCGTTACACCCGGCGCCGGCTGGAAACCGGCCGGCGGATCCCAGCCGATCTGGCAAATCGTCCGACTGCTGCTTGTCAGCGTCGGCGCCCCATTTTTTCTTCTGGCAACCACCAGCCCGCTCCTCCAACAATGGTTCGCGCGCACTCAAGGGCGTTCGCCCTACCGCTTGTACGCCCTCTCGAATATCGGCTCGCTTTTGGGGTTGCTCACTTACCCTTTTCTCCTCGAGCCCAACCTCAGTCTGCATCGGCAGGCCTGGCTCTGGTCCGCTTGCTACGCTCTTTACGTGGCGATCTGCGCGGCCTGCGCGCTGTTGGCTTGGCGCGGTCTGGGAGCCGTGCCTCTCGAAGCGGCTCCTGTCCCCACTGCAGCCGCTACGGAGGACGCGAGGCCCGGGCCAGGCCTCCATCTTCTCTGGATGTCCCTGGCGGCCTGTGCCTGCATGATGTTTTTGGCCACGACCAACATGCTCTGCCAGGATATCGCCGTCATCCCGTTTCTTTGGGTGCTGCCGCTGAGTTTATACTTGCTTACCTTTATCGCTTGCTTCGACAGCAGCCGCTGGTATCGCCGTGCCCTTTTCCATCCTCTATACTTTGTCGCCCTGCTGCTGGTCCTGGTGACCAAGAACACAGTGGTCCTGCCGCAGATAGCGAGTTACGCGCTGGCGCTTCTAGTGGTCGCGATGATCTCCCACGGGGAGCTGGTGCGCCTGAAACCCGCTGCCAGGTACCTTACCTCCTTTTATCTGATGATCGCGGCAGGCGGCGCGATCGCCGGCGCTTTTGTGGCTCTGGTTGCTCCCCTCATCTTCCCCGCATTCTGGGAGTTTCAACTGGCAGGCTGGGGCTGCGGGGTGTTGCTCGCGCTGGTGTTATTTCGCGACCGCAACTCCTGGTTTTATCGAGGCTCGTCCTGGCTGCCTTTAGTCATGGCATTGGGAACGGCTGCCGCGGTCGAGGCTGCCATGGTCCTTCTGCCATCGTTGGCAGCATTCCTCCCCCCGAAAACACACTTGCGTGGGGCTTTTGGAGCTGCGGCCTTGCTGGCGGCATGGCCGGCGCTGAAGCGCAGCAGCTCGTTGCTACGCTCGCGTTGGATCCAAGTCTACGCCTTGGGTGCATTGGCGTTGGTGGGCGGCGCGTGTGCGATGCAAGGACGATCCCAGGTTCAGGATTCTGTGGCTCGCTTCCGCAGCTTCTTTGGCATCTTCCGCATTTCCGAATCCGGAGATGGATGGATGCTTTTTCACGGCCAGACGATCCACGGCTGGCAGTTGCGCGACCCAGACCTCCAGGCTATGCCAACGACCTATTATGCCACGGACACGGGTGTTGGGATTCTGCTCCATCATCTCATGAGCCCTTTGGCAGGTCCGGAGTCCGGGTTGCGCGTCGGTGTCGTGGGCTTGGGCACAGGCACGCTCGCTGCCTATGGACGCAAGCAGGACTACTTTCGTTTCTATGAGATCGATCCGGCCATCAAAACAATCTCTTATGGTCCCGGGGCGACTTTTACTTTTTTGAACAACACAGCCGCCAAGGTGGATGTCGTGCTTGGGGATGCCCGGGTGTCGCTCGAGCGCGAGGCGGTCAGCGGTAATTTCCAGAAGCTTGATGTTCTCATTCTGGATGCCTTCAGCAGCGACGCCGTCCCTGTGCACCTGCTGACCCAAGAGGCCGTGCAGCTCTATCTCCGGCGCCTGCGCGGCCCCGAATCGGTCCTCGCTTTCCACATTACCAACCGCATCCTGGATCTAAGCCCTGTAATGCGAGGCCTGAGCCGCGAGTTGCATCTGGATCTGGCGATAGTCAGAACCGGTGACGGACCGGTGAGCTATGCCTGCCGATGGGCATTTCTGTCGCAGGATCATTCGGCTCTCCACTTTCCGGAGCTGGAGCAGCTTATTGAGCCCGCCTTATCGGACGCGCCCGCTGTCCTCTGGACCGACGATTACAGCAACCTGTTCAGTCTCGTGAAAAAGCAAGCCTGGTGGTAGCTATCGATTTTTGCGATCTCGCGATCACAAAACCGTGAATCAGTGGAAGCGCCCGCAGCAACGTCTACCGCGTTGAACTCACAGACCGAGTGACGGTGTCGTATCTGCAATCGTCAAAAAAGGGAGAAACGTGGCAGGATGACATTCCCGGCGACCAACTCTCCGAGGATTTTGATTTTTGCAGATACGACACCGTTCCCCGTTCCCTCCCGGCTGATGCTGAGCGTTACCAGAAACCTGCTGGCGGCTGCCTCCCAGTCGATGCCCTCGTGTAAAATCTTCCCAATTCGATCTTACCAGCTCATATAGTATATACTTGATGTGTGTACTCAATGACCCGGGCGGAGGCTGAGATGCGCGTGACCAAAGTCTTCAAAAGCGGAAATTCGCAGGCTGTGCGCCTGCCCAAGGAATTTCAAATCGATGCCAACGAAGTCGAGATCTTCCGCCGCGGCGATGAGATCGTTTTGCGCAAGAAAGCTCGCAACCTCTCCGCCGCCTTCGAGCTGCTCGCAAGTCTGCCGGAAGACTTCATGGCAGGCGGAAGGGATGATGTGCTCCCGCAGGAACGGGAGGATCTGTGATGCGCTTGCGCTTTTTGCTGGACACCAATATCTGCATCTATATCGCGAAGCGTCGGCCTTTGGAGGTCCTCGAACGTTTCAAGAAGCTGCATCCCGGCGAAGTCGGGATGTCGGTGATTACCTATGGGGAGCTTTGTTACGGGGCAGGCAAGAGCACAAATCCACCGGCTGCTCAACAGACGCTACGAGAGCTGTCCGCGCTGATTCCCGTGCTACCGCTGGGGCCGCAGGCCGGTGAGCGCTATGGAAGAATCCGCCGTGAGCTCGAGAGAACCGGTCGGTTGATCGGAAATAACGATCTCTGGATCGCCGCGCATGCCGGCGCCCTTGGCGTCGTCCTGGTCACTAACAATGATAGTGAATTTGGCCGGGTCGATGGACTTGCCGTCGAGAACTGGGTGAGACCACCACTAACCAATGTCCATGAAACCACGGCCAAGTATGGCGCTTCGTCCCGGCAACGTAACGCATCCAGTTCCCTCGATCATCCCCGAAGAACCCGGCGCTCCCGCACAGCCGGCACGTTGACTTAACACCGCTTCGGGGTGACGATGTCGTATCTGCAATCGTCAAAAAAGGGAGAAACGGGGCAGGATGACATTCCCGGCGACCAACTCTCCGAGGATTTTGATTTTTGCAGATACGACACCGTTCCACTTAAGTGCTCAGGCCGAGGTACTCCCGAGCATTCCGGTAGCAGATGTTCCGTACCATCTGTCCGACGAGCGCTTCGTCATCAGGCAGCTCCCCGTTTTGAATGTCGGCGCCCAGCATGTCGCAGAGCACGCGACGAAAGTACTCGTGCCGCGGATATGACATGAACGAGCGCGAGTCGGTGGTCATCCCGACAAAGCGCGACAGCAGGCCGGTGTTCGACAGGGCATTGATCTGCCACTCGATGCCCTCTCTCTGATCGAGGAACCACCAGCCGCTGCCGAACTGAATTTTGCCGGGGACCGAGCCGTCCTGGAAGTTGCCGATCATGGCGGCAAACACATAGTTGTCGGCGGGATTCAGGTTGTAGACGATCATTTTCGGCAGCGCATTCTCCCGGTCCAGCCGGTCCAGGTAGGCGCCCAGCGCATCGGCTTGCGGCCCGTCGCCGATAGAGTCAAAACCGGTGTCGGGGCCGAGATGGTTCAAGAGGCGGGTATTGGCATTGCGGCGCGCGCCCAGATGCAACTGTTTGGTCCAGCCCTTTTCCGCGTCCAGGCGACCCAGATAGAGCATCATAAAAGACGCAAACTGCGCCTGCTCCCGCGGCGTCACCGCCTTGCCGCTTCGGGCTTTTGCAAAAAGGCCGGCTGCGGTGCGCTCCGAGGGGAAATCCGCATAGCATTGATTCAGGCCGTGATCTGAAAGCCGGCAGCCCATCTGGTGGAAGTAGTCGTGTCTCTGCCGCAATGCGGAAAGGAAATCGCTGAAGCCTGCGATATCGATATCGCTGGCTGCAGCCAACCGGTCGGCCCATGCGTTGAACGCCTTCGGCTGGTGCACGCTGAGCGCCTTATCCGGGCGGAAGGCAGGATAGACCTTCGTTTCGAGCCCGGATCCCGTGGCTATCCGGTGGTGAGCGAGATCGTCCGTGGGATCATCCGTCGTGCACAGCACTTTGACCTGGAACTTCTTCAGGATGTCCTGTGCCCGCAGTACGCCTGCGGCCAGCAGAGCATTCGCACGCTCCCAGATGGCGGCAGCACTTCCCTCGTCGAGCAGTTGCTCGATGCCGAAATATCGCTTCAGCTCGAGATGAGTCCAGTGATACAGCGGGTTGCGCAGCGTGTGCGGCACAGTGCGTGCCCAGGCCAGGAACTTGTCGAAGGGCGGCTCATTGCCGGTGCAATAGCGCTCGGGGACGCCGTTGGTGCGCATGGCGCGCCACTTGTAGTGGTCGCCCTCGAGCCAGATTTCGAACAGGTTGCGGAACGCCCGATTCTCTGCAATATCCTTCGGCGAGAGATGGCAGTGGTAATCGAGGATCGGCTGACCGGCAGCGTACGTGTGATACAGGCGCCGGGCGTTTTCGGAATGCAGAAGAAAATCCTCGTGGATGAAGGCCATATCGAATCCTTTCTGCGGCTTGTCGGCTCTCTGCCGCAACCCCAAAACACGGCGTCTTATGCTACGGCATTGCTGGTTTTCTGGCAATCGTCATGTCGCCCGCTTCCCCTTTGGCCCTTGACCCCTTTGCCCCTCTGCCCTAAAGTTGGCGAGCGAAGCGAACTAAATTCATCAATGGGCAAACATGGATGAGACGATGATCCAGATACCAATGAATCTCGAAAAGCTGTTACGGCTGTATGACTTCACAGGGCAGACGATGGTGATCACGGGCGGCGCCGGAGTTCTGGGGGGTGAGATCGCCTGTGCGCTGGCCGGTTGCGGCGCGCAGTTGGCCATTCTCGACCTGAACCTTGATCCCGGCCAAGCCCTGCTGGAGCGAATGGGAGCCCGCGCGGCCGACGCCGCGCTGTTTCAGGTCGACGTTTTGAACATCGAGAGTCTGCGCAAGGCGGCCGCTGAGGTTCTTGCACGGTTCGGGAAAGTGGACTGTTTGATTAACGCCGCTGGCGGCAACAAGCCCCAAGCCACCACGAGCCCCGACCTCGCGTTTTTCGATCTTCCCACGGATGCGTTGCGTTGGGTCTTCGACCTGAACATTCTCGGTACAATTCTGCCCTGCCAGGTCTTTGGCAAGGTCATGGCGGAGCGGCACAGTGGCGTCATCCTGAACATATCCTCGATGAACGCCTTCCGCCCGCTGACCCGCATCGCTGCATATTCAGCCGCCAAGGCGGGCGTCAGCAACTTCACGCAATGGCTCGCAGTTCACATGGCGCATGAGTATTCGTCGCGCATACGCGTCAATGCCATTGCTCCCGGATTCTTCCTGACGAGCCAGAACCGTTTCCTGCTCCTGGACCGTGAAACAGGGGAATTGACGGCGCGCGGCAAGTCGATCATCGGCCACACTCCCATGGGGCGGTTTGGAAATCCGGACGACCTTCTTGGCGCGGTACTCTGGCTGCTGTCGCCGGCATCGGCGTTTGTGACCGGCACGATCGTGCCGATCGACGGTGGTTTCTCCGCTTACAGTGGCGTCTAACCGTGACCTTTCGGAAGTTACACAACTGTTTGGGAGCAAATGGATTCTCACGGCGTTTCGAAGGGTCCAAGGAGCAAAGGGATCGAGTGGTAAAGTGTCCGTGATGGTCTCTTTCCCTTTGCCCTTGACCCCTTCGCCTCTTGGACCCTAGAGTTGGCGAGCGAAGCGAGCTAAATTCTGCACGGAGGATATCACTTTGACTAAGGAAACCATCGGGGTCTCGGAAACGCAGAAAACCGCTGCGTCAGACGTCCGTGGTCTGATCGGGCGTTTCCGATGGACTATTTGCGCTCTATTGTTTTTCGCGACGACGATTAATTACATGGACCGCAGTATTCTTGGCGTGCTGGGGCCGACGCTTCAATACAAGGTCTTCGGCTGGACCGATAAGAACTACGCCACGATCAACATTGCTTTCAAAGCCGCCTACGCGATCGGCATGCTCGGCATGGGCGCGATCATTGATCGGCTGGGCACCAAGATCGGCTATACACTCTCCATCGCCATCTGGAGCATCTTCGGCATGCTGCACGCGGCGGTGCGTCCTGCTTTCAGCCTGCTCGGTTTTTCCATCGCCCGATTCGGCCTCGGATTCGGTGAGTCGGGCAACTTTCCCGCCGCAATCAAGACGGTCGGGGAGTGGTTTCCGAAAAGGGAACGTGCCTTCGCCACGGGTATATTCAACGCCGGCTCCAACGTCGGCGCCATACTCGCGCCATTGATAATTCCCCTGGTGGTGTTGCCTGACGGCACGAACTGGCAGTTTGCCTTCCTCACGACGGGTGCGTTCAGTGCGCTATGGGTTGTGACCTGGCTGAAAGTTTATGGGCGTCCCGAAACGCATCCACGTCTCTCAAGAGAGGAATTGGCCTATATCAACAGTGACTCAATCGCTGAAACCTCCACAGAGAAGGTGTCGTGGCTGAAAGTGCTGCCGCTGCGCGAGACATGGGCCTTTGGCGCGGCCAAGATCACCGACGCCGTCTGGTGGTTTTACCTCTTCTGGGGCGGAAAGTTTCTCTACGATCAGTTTGGCTTGGACATCAAGGGTCTGGCCCTGCCTCTGGTAACAATCTATGTCATCGCCGATGGAGGAAGCATCGCGGGCGGCTGGATGTCATCCTTTTTTATCAAAAAAGGGTGGCCCGTCAACCGCGCGCGCAAGACCACCCTCCTGTTTTTCGCCCTTTGCATCCTGCCCGTGACGTTCGTCACTCAAGTCAGCACCCGATTCAAAGTGGACCAACTTTTCTTCGAACGGCTTCAGAAGGCTACTGTTACTAAGGAAGAAATTGTCACCGTGGACGGCAAGGCAAAGGTAGAAAAGATCAAAGAGCCTGTGCCTGTGGATGTCCAGAATGCGCTTCGCGCCCTTGCCGGCAACAGCTATGGGTCCGCTAAGGAGTATGTCAAGGCGATTGGCAGCGTGATGACCCCCGAGCAGGCCAGGCGGATGGAGGCCGTTCTCATCCAGTGCGCTCGCTCGAACCAGTTCTATTGGATCGCTGTGTTGCTGATCGCTCTTGCGGCAGGGGCCCATCAAGCCTGGTCGGCCAACATCTTCACCCTCGTTTCCGATGTCTTCCCCAAAAAGGCCATAGCGTCCGTCACGGGCATTGGCGGCATGGTCGGTGCCGTGGCCGGCATTCTGGCAGATTATAAACTTGGCCAGGTGCTTTCCTCGAGCGGGCCTGCAGGCTACTTCTTCGCCTTTATGATTGCTGGTTCCGCATACCTGGTACTCCTCGGAGTGGCTCACCTGCTCATGCCGAAGATGATCCCGCTCGACGAGAACCTGCGGCATATAGAGAGCTGACTAAGGGAAAAGGGGACAGTTCCCTTTTCCACTACCTTTCACCCATCGCAAAAGTAAACACCGGAAAAGGGAGCTGTCCCCTTTTCCCTGTCGAGAACTTGGACGGGCCAATGTTGCAGATACGATCCAAAGCAGAATGTAAATGGGATCTGGTCAGCCTGGGTGAGGTGATGCTCCGGCTGGATCCCGGCAATGAACGCATTCACACCACACGCAGTTTCCGGGCGTGGGAGGGGGGCGGCGAATACAACGTGGCACGCGGCCTGAAGCGCTGCTTCGGCCTGGATACGGCGATCGTCACGGCGTTTGCAGACAACCCGGTGGGGCGCCTGATTCAGGATCTCATCTATCAGGGCGGCGTCGACCAGTCACACGTCAAATGGGTCCCATATGACGGCGTCGGCCGCACGGTGCGCAACGGCCTCAACTTCACGGAGCGCGGATTCGGTTTGCGCGCGGCTCTGGGGTGCTCGGATCGCGGCCGTACGGCCGCCTCGCAACTCAAACCCGGCGATTTCGACTGGGATCAGATCTTCGGCCGCGAGGGCGCACGCTGGTTTCACACCGGCGGCATCTTTGCCGCCTTGTCGGAAACCACGCCGCTCGTCGCCGGGGAAGCCATGCAGGCAGCCAAACACCATGGCGTCATTGTCTCGTACGACCTCAACTATCGCGAATCGCTATGGCAGGCGATCGGCGGCAGAGGGCGCGCACAGGAAGTCAACCGGGAACTGGCATCGTATGTCGATGTCCTGCTCGGCAACGAAGAAGACTTCACCGCCGCGCTTGGCTTCGCGGTTGAAGGCCTCGACGAAAATCTCTCGAAGTTGGACCCGGAGAACTTCCGGCGCATGATCGAGCGGCTGGTCGCTGAATATCCCAACCTCGGGGTCGTCGCCACCACGCTGCGCCATGCCAGAACGGCGACGGTCAATGACTGGGGCGCGGTCTGTTATTGCCGAGGAACGCTCTATCGCGCAGCCAGCCGCGAAAATCTCGAGATCTACGATCGCGTCGGCGGCGGCGACTCGTTCGCTTCGGGCCTGATCTACGGCTTTCTCATGGGCCGCGACCCGCAGTGGGCGGTTGAGTGCGGAGCGGCGCACGGCGCCCTCGCCATGACCACCCCGGGCGACACCTCGATGGCCACGCTCCGGGAGGTTGAAAAAGTCATGAAGGGTGCCAGCGCACGCGCTTCCCGTTAAAGTGCTGAGTACTGAGTGCTGAGAACGAAGGGCTATGTTTTTCACTCAGTACTCAGCACTCAGTACTCAGTACTGATTTTGGAGGTATGGAATCAACTCTTAATCGTGAGGGGACAGAGATGCTGAACGAGATTAGTGTACGGCGTGAATTCATCAAACGATTTGCGGCCGGCGCAGCCTTGACGCTGCCGGTCCTGGCGTCGCCCGAGGAGGTCGCTGCTGCGGTCATGCAAGCGCCGACTGCAAGTTCGTCGCTGCTCTTCAACGTTGTCGACTTCGGCGCCGTCCGCGACGGGAAAACCCTTTGCACTGCGGGCATTCAGAAGGCAGTGGATGCATGCGCAAAATCCGGCGGCGGCAAAGTGGCCTTCCCTGCGGGCAAGTATCTCACCGGACCCATCTTTCTAAAGAGCAACGTCCACGTGGAGTTGTCGGCTGGCGCCGTGCTGCTCGGCAGCACTGACTTTGAGAAAGTCCCGACGATTGCCGGCCGCTGGGAAGGAATCGACCGCACGGTATACGCTTCGATGTTCACAGGCCTTGATCTCGAAAACATATCCATCACCGGCCGCGGCGTGCTTGACGGCCAGGGAGAGACCTGGTGGAAAGCCTTCCGTGTTGTGGCGGACCTGCGAAGGAAGCTCGGGCTCGAGGAGCGCGAGCCGGAGAATCCTCTCGGGTCGCCTCTCAAGTGGGCGCGCCCGCGCATGATCAACCTGTATCGCTGCAGGAACGTCTTGATCAGCGGCCTGACCGTCGTAAATTCACCGTCCTGGAACATCCACCCGGTGCTGTGCGACAACGTCTGCATCAACCAGATGACGATCGCGGCTCCTCCTGATTCCCCCAACACCGACGGCATCGATCCGGATTCCTGTAGGAACATGCGCATTTCGAATTGTTACATCAGCGTGGGAGATGACTGCATCACCATCAAGTCCGGATATAGATTCCAGAAGTCGGGCAAGAACGTCCCCAGCGAGAACATCGCCGTGACCAACTGCGTGTTCGGGCGGGGACACGGCGCTGTGGGCATCGGCAGCGAAACCGCCGGGGGCGTGCGCAACGTTGCCGTCAGCAACTGCGTTTGTGAAGGCACGGACCGTGGACTGAGGTTCAAGACCGCCAGGGGACGCGGCAACGTCGTGGAAAACTTCCGCGCCCAGAACGTGGCCATGCGCGGCGTCGGCGACGCCCTGTCGATCAGCATGCTTTACAACGCAGGTGACTCTCGCACTGCTCAACCCGTTGACGAGGGAACTCCTACTTTCCGGAACATTCACCTGAGCGACATTGTGGCCACCGGCGCCAAACGCGCGGCGCTCATCGAAGGGCTGCCTGAGATGCCGATCCAGTGGCTCAGCATCAGCAACTTCATGGTGAATGGTGCCGGCACGGGCATCTCCTGCTCTAACGTCGCCGGAATGATCTTCGACAACATCGTCATGAATGCGGAGCGGGGGCCCGCCATGGCGGTAGCGGACGTGCGCGGCATCGAAGTCCACCGGTTCACGGACCGGAATCCCCAAAAGGACCAACCGGCCATCCGTCTTGAAGGCGTGAACGATGGGCTCATCCAGTCCTGCACTGCCGGTGAAGGTACCGGCACGTTCCTGGAGCTCAGGGGTTCCGCTACGCGCGACATCAGCCTGATCGCCAACCGGCTTACCCGAGCATCGCAGGAAGTCGCATTTGTCGGCGGCGCCTCGGAGGCCGCGGTAATCAAACGCCTGTGAACGATCTCGCAGATTTGGCTGGGGCTGTCTGGGCGGCGGTCACAGCCTCCCAGGTCAACTCTGGGGAACAAACGTCTCCGATTCAGGCAGTGGTGGGGAGCAGGGAAAACTCAGACGCGGGTGGTAAGCTCGCGCGAGATCACGCGGCATGAGTCGATCAGTTCAGTCGCGAGACTTCGGGCCTGCGCCATGTCCATGCGGAAGAGCGGCGCAGAGATGCTCAGCGCCGCCACGACCCGGCCACCCTGGCCCACGATCGGCGCGCCGATGCAGCGCCCGTCCGCCTCATTCTCCTCGTTGTCCACCGCGAAACCCTGCCGCCGCACCAAATCCAGCTCAGCCATCAGCGCCTGCCGGCTCACCAGCGTCCGCGGCGTCAGCTTCGGCAGCCCGTGGATGCGCACCAGCCGCTGCACCTCCTTCTCCGGAAGACTGCTGAGCAGCACTTTCCCCAAAGCCGTGGCGTGCAGGTACCGGCGATTGCCCACCTTCGAGGACATCCGAATCGACTGCGGGCTCTCGATCGTGCTGATGACCACAACCTCGCCCGCGTCCAGAGTCCCAAGGTTCACCGTCTCCCGGCATGATTCCACCAGCCGTTCCATGACGGGCTGCGCCGCACGCAACAGCACCTGTTCCTCTGACTCGTTCTTTTGCAGATCGAAAAGCTTCCGCGTCATCTGGTAGTGCCCGGCTGTGTTCCTCGCCAGGTAGCCGCGCGCTTCCAAGGTCGCCACGATGCGATACGCGGTCGGCTTCGGCAGGCCCAGCGCCCGCGCCAGGTCGGCAAGCGCAAGACCGGAACGGCTCTCGCGGACGGTTTCCAGGATGTCGAGCATCTTGTGCAGAACGAGTATGCCTTGGCGTCGTTGTGGTTCTTTCATGGTTTCACATTCTACAGGGTTTGATTTCGCTTTGCGATAAGATTGTGCGCCTTTATTCGCCCATGGGAGCCATTTTCGCTGTATTTTGATGCATAGCGTTTCGCATTGAGATTCGATTGCCCTTTCCGGGGGAACAGGCATGCGAGTGCAATCAGCCTCATGGGAGCCGGTCTATTTCAATGCTCGCCATGAGGAAAGCGCCGACACCTTTCAGGTCGTTCACGACTATCGGCTCGCTCATGTAATACTCGAATGATCCGTCCCTTTTTTGCGGCCCTCCAAGTCCTCCAACGGCACATATCTGCGTCAGGTTGACGCTTCCATCCCGGTCGGTTTTGATCAAGTGCTTGATGAGTCCGTCGTAGCCTTTCCTCGCCACCGACGCATATTCCTTGTCGAGGTAGCCCATGCGGACCCCTTTAGCCATCGCATAGACGAACATAGACGAGGCGGAAGCTTCGAGGTAGTTCTTGTTTCTTTTCCCTTGGTCTATGACCTGGTACCAAAGCCCCGTCTCGCCGTCCTGATAGCTTGCTAGAGCCTTGGACAAGCGTTTGAGGATGTCTATGAGGGCCGTCCTGCGCGGATGAGTTCGGGGCAGGAACTCGAGCACGTCAACAATCCCCATCGCATACCATCCCATTGCCCGGCCCCAGAAGCTCTTTGAGCGGCCAGTCACGGGGTCAGCCCACTCTTGCTCCCGGCTCTCATCCCAGCCGTGATAGAGCAAACCGGTCCAGCTGTTGCGGGTATGGTTTTCTATCCAGATGATCTGGTTGGCAACATCGTCAAGAGCAGCAGGTCCGTCGAACATCTGAGCATACCGGGCTAGAAACGGCGAAGCCATGTAGATTCCGTCGAGCCACATCTGGTAAGGGTAGATCTGCTTGTGCCAGAATCCGCCCTCCCGAGTGCGCGGCTGTTTCTCGAGCTGCCTCATCAACAGGAAAGCTGCCTTCCGGTATTTCTCTTCTTTTGTCTTTTGATAGAGCGTGAGCAGCAATTTCCCGCAATTGATGTTGTCGAGATTGTACTCTTCAAGTTTGTAAGTCTTGATCGTTCCGTCGGGCTCCAAGTAGGAGTCGATGACGTCCTTCAAGAAATCATAGTATTTCGCGTTGCCGGTGCGCATCCAGACCGCTTCCAGGCCTTTCAAGAACACGCCCGTCTCGTAGGTCCATTTAGCCTTGGGGTTTTTCCCATAGTACAGGGAATCCCCCTGTCGCTTCATCTCGGATAGCGCCATTTTTTCGGCCCAGGTCCGGGCATCGCTGGCCGTGACACAGGGCGCGGTGGCGGATGCAAGGCAAGTCGCCAGGATGGCAACGATCAATAATGGTCTGCTAGGCATCACTCCCCTCGCATGAGAAATTCCGTGCCTGTCACTGAATTTCTCCCATGCCAGCCTAAGCACTCTGGCGTGGAATGTCAAACAAATTGATCGCGACGTGAAATGCATTGTTGTATAATGCGAAACATCCGTCGGCTAGACCGCATTCAGTGGGACATGGAGTAATGCGGTCTCCTGTTTCTTGCAGTTTCTCAAGCGCCGGCAGCGCACGCCGGCCTCTTGAGTGTGAATTGCAGAGAATGAAACAGCCGCTTTTCGTCTACTTCGATTAACGCTCGGGGCATTAGAATGCTAACGCGAGGAGTTATGCACAAGAGCATACGGACAACTCCAGCTCTGATCGCGATCTGGGTTGTTGCCTTAGTTTTGCAGGCGGGGACGGCAGGCTCGACCCACGGTGCCCGGGCGGCTTCGACTCCCATTCGCGTTGTCGTGGCTGGAGACGGCAGTGGCGACTTTCAGACCATTCAAAGGGCTGTCGATCATGCGCCGCTGTCAGGTTCGCGCCGGCTGATCATCGAGATTCGGCCGGGTGTATATCGGGAGCGTGTGTCGGTCCCGCAGGATCGGTCGCGCGTGACGTTTCTGGGAAAGGATGCCGCATCCACCATCATTACCTACAACATGAGCGCTGCGGCGGCAGGGGGGACTTTTTTCTGCAGCACGGTCAACGTCCAAGGCGCGGAGTTCGAAGCGGAGAACATCACATTCGAAAACACGTACGGTGTCGGGTCTCAGGCGGTTGCACTCCACATCCATTCCGACCGCGCGGTGTTCCGTAACTGCCGCTTTTCTGCCTGGCAGGATACGTTGTATGCCGCATATGGCCGCCAGTACTACAAGGACTGTTTCATCGAGGGGCACGTCGATTTCATTTTCGGCAACGCTGCCGCCGTCTTCGACCACTGCGAAACCCACAGTCGCGGCGACGGCTACATCACAGCCGAGAGCCGGACGACGCCGGATGGACCCGGCGGATATGTGTTCTATCAATGCCGATTAACGGGAGAAAACACCACCAAGGGAGTGTATCTCGGCCGCCCCTGGCGTCCATACTCCCGAGTGGTATACATCGACTGCTACATGGGCGAACACATTCGTCCGGAAGGATGGAATAACTGGGATAATGCCGAGAACGAAAAGACCGCTTGGTATGCGGAATTCGGCTCCACCGGCCCTGGTGCGCGCATCGAATCACGGGTGCCATGGGCGCATCGATTGACGGCTGCGGGAGTCGCGGCTTTCCGGGCGGAGAATTTCCTTCGAGGCAAAGACCATTGGAATCCGACAAAGTGACGTGACTGCACCTGCCGGGTGCGATCCGTCCGATGGAGGTTTTTCAAGCAATGAAATTGCCGCTCGTTCGTTTTCTCGCCCTGCTGCTTTCATGCGCAGCGCTCGCTGTTCTTCACTCGCACGCTGGCCTCGAGCTGCCGGCTGAATGGATCGATTCAGACACCGGGCACCGGGTAATTCGTCTTTCTACGGAACCCGGCAGCTCCAGCCTCTACTTCCACCAGAACACCTATACGCCGCAGGGGGACAGACTGATCTTCGACACACCCAGCGGGATCGCCATGGTTGACCTCGCCACCCTGGGCATCAAGCCGGTCGAGATCGAGATCGTCGTGCCGGGCGGCAGAGCCGTTGCGACTGCCCGCAAGACTCGCGAGGTGTATTTTATCCGTGTCGCCGGCAGTGGGTCCCGCAGCGGCGCTTTGTTAGCCGCAAACCTCGATACTCGGGAAGTTCGCGAAGTCAAATACGCCCGCGGTTCGACAATCAATTGCGACGAGACCTTCTCCGTCGCGACGATCACTCAGGAGGATCCAACCGGCAAGACTCCTCGCTCCGCGCCTCGGATCATCAAGCCCCAGATAGAACGCATGTTCCCCGGCAAAAAGCTGGAAGAACTCACGCCGGAGCAACGTTACGCAGTGAATAAGGAGGACGGACTTGCTGCCCGACTCGTCAACCCGAGTTGCCAGGCATTCGTTTTCACCAATCTCAAGACCGGTGAACAGAAGATTGTCGGCTACCAGTACGCCTGGCTCAATCACCTCCAGTTCTCACCCACTGATCCCAACCTGCTGCTGTATTGCCACGAAGGGACCTGGCATGAGGTGGACCGCATCTGGACTATCCGCACTGACGGCAGCGAACAGCGCCTGATGCACAAGCGGATGATGGACATGGAAATTGCCGGGCATGAGTTCTGGAGCTACGACGGCAAAACTATCTGGTTCGACCTTCAAACGCCGCGCAGCGAGCAGTTCTGGCTCGCAGGCGTCAATCTCGCCACCGGCCAGGAGAGTCGCTATAAGCTGGAAAGGGATTGGTGGTCCATCCACTTCAATGTATCCCGCGACGGCAAGATCTTCGCTGGCGACGGCGGGGACCCCACCCAAGTGGCTTTTGCCAGGGATGGCATGTGGATCAACCTTTTCCGGTCCCAGCCCGACGGCACCATACAGCGCGAGCGGCTGGTGAACATGTCCAAGCATAACTATGTGACTGGAAAAGGAGGAGTCGAACCCAATGTCACGATCACTCCCAATGGGAAGTGGGTCGTGTTTACGGGGAACATGTTCGGAGCTCGACACGTCTACGCCGTCGAAATTGCCCGAGCCAAGTAACCTTCAGAGACCGAGAGATGCTTTCGGATCGGCGAGCGAAGGCAAGCAGGCACAAGAGGGCACGCCTCACGCGATGCCTGTCCTTTTGAAGAAAAAAATCGATGATCAAGAGGGAGCTTCGCATGATCAAGGGGCCACTTGTTGCAGGATCGAGGCAACTGTTGGTCGAGACAATTCTCCTGACACTCGGCTTGGTTGCCGTGTGTACACCGCTCCAACTAACAGGAGCGATGATGCATGGAACGGGAGCAGACGCCCAGCCGGCACCTCAGCCACTCTGGCCGGCAGGCGCGCCCGGTGCCAAGGGAAATCTGCCTGAAGACATTCCCAGCATTCAGATCTATCTGGCTCCTGCCGACAAGGCCACGGGCGCAGCCATTCTCGTCTGCCCTGGCGGCGGCTATGAACATCTGGCGCCGCACGAAGGCCACGATGTCGCCGTTTGGCTCAGCAGCATAGGCGTGACGGCTGTTGTCCTGAAATATCGGTTGGGACCTCGCTACCACTATCCCGCACAGTTGCAGGACGCACAACGCGCCCTGCGCACCATGCGAGGCAAAGCTTCCGGATGGAAGATTGATCCCCGGCGAGTAGGCGTGATGGGTTTCTCCGCAGGCGGCCATCTGGCTTCGACGGCCGCGACCCATTTCGACGACGGCGATCCCGGCGCCGCCGATCCGATCGAGCGTCAGAGCTGCAGGCCTGACGTGGCGATCTTGTGCTACCCTGTTATCACGATGACCGACCCGTTTGCGCATCGAGGCTCGCGCACCAACCTGCTGGGGGACAATCCGTCAAAGGAGCTGATTGAGCTATTATCAAACGAAAGGCAAGTGAGCGACAAGACGCCGCCGACCTTCCTCTTTCATACCGAAGACGACGCCACCGTGCCGGTGGAAAACAGCCTGCTATTTGCCGCGGCGTTGCGCGAGAAGAAAGTGGCATACGAGATGCACATCTACCAGCACGGGCGGCACGGCGTAGGGCTGGCGCCGAACGAACCGGAGCTGAGCACTTGGCCCAACCTGTTGGTGAACTGGCTGCGCGCACGCGGCTTCCTCAAAGGTAACCAGCCTGTCTTTGGAGTGCTAACTGTGCCATGAATCCCTTGTTGACTCCCCCACGCGAACAGATCACGGAGATTATCAGCAGAATTTACCGGAGAGGGTTGACCACGACTTCCGGTGGCAACGTTTCGATCCGGGATGATGAGGGGAATGTCTGGATAACCCCGACCGGCGTTGATAAAGGGTCCCTCAAGCCGTCCGATATTCTTTGTGTTCACCTGGATGATTGGGTTTCTGGACCCCACAAGCCTTCCACGGAATTGCCCTTTCACCTGGCGATTTACCAGGCCAGGCCTGATCTGAAGGCCATCATTCATGCCCATCCGCCGGCACTGGTCTCGTTCAGCATCGTTCGCGATTTCCCCAACACCAACGTGATCCCCCAGGCGCGCGCGGTGTGCGGCCCGATCGGCTATGCGCCGTATGAACTCCCCGGGAGCAAGGTTTTAGGGGACCGGATTGCGGAGGAATTCCGGAAAGGCTTCAAAGCGCTGATTCTCGAAAATCACGGTGCCGTAGTTGCGGGAATGAATCTTCAAGATGCCTTCGAACGCTTTGAAACCTTTGAATTCGTCGCTCGGATTCTGATCAACGCCAAAATGATCGGCACCCCGCACTACTTGGAGGACGAGCAGATCCGGGCCTTCGAAGCCCGGTACGATGAGACGCTCGAAGAAACGGAGTCCGTAACCTACCCTGCGGACGAGCGGGAAATCCGGGCCGGTGTTTGCCGGATCGTGCGGCGCGCATGCAATCAGGGACTAATGATCAGCACCTATGGAACCGTTTCGTGCCGCTGGCGCGGCGAGGATTTTCTGATCACACCCAGAAACTTTTCCAGATGGGACATTCAACCCGAAGACGTTGTGCAAATCCGCAACGGGAAGCGTGAGCCTGGGAAGACACCGAGCCGCTCTGTCCGCATCCATCAGGAGGTATACCGCAGGAATCCTGCGGTGAACGCCATTCTCTCGACACAGGCGCCATACTCGATGGCATTCGCCGTCACAGGGAAGTCGTTTGATAACCGAACCATTCCTGAGAGCTGGATCCTGTTGCAGAATGTCCCGTTGCTTCCCTTCGAGGCCCATTTCGCCGGCCAGGCGAAGATCAGCGAATCGCTGCGGTCCGACCACCCTGTGCTCATCATCCAAAATGACAGCATCCTGGTGGCCGGCAGGAGCCTCCTGCACGCCTTTGATCGCCTCGAGGTCGCCGAATTCAGCGCCCGATCACTCATTCACGCGATCCCGCTCGGGGAAATGAAGCCGATCAACGAGGAGCAGATTGAGAAGCTGTGCCGGAGATTTCTGCTGGAGTGACGCCTGCCGATAACTCACACGAGGATGCAGGGAATGGGACCAATGAGAAAGCTCAGCCGCCGTACTTTTGTCAGAGCCGCAATTGGCGCCACCGCCGCAAATGCTTTCATGCTTTCGATCAGCGTTCCTGCCAATACAACCGCCACCGTGTTTGTTCCAGCTCCATCAGCCGGTCACGTGACGGAAAGCGGCATCGCGGCCGCGAGCAGAACGGCCGTGAGGTTTCTGCGTTGCGAAGACGGCCAGGCGGTTTATGAAGTTCAGTCAAGCACGTGGCTTTTTCAGGCGTCACTTTGATACGAAATAGGGAGGCGTCCCTATTTCCTGAAGCGGTACAATGTGCCCTTGCTTTACATGCGCTGAAAAAGGAGTGGACACCGGTGAAATACTTTGCAGCTTTGTTAAGGATGCAAGATTCGGCTAAGAGTCAGGATTTACGACCTCAGCATCTGGAGTTCCTGGGGCGAGGGGAGAAGGAGGGAAGGATTTTCGCACGCGGCAAGTTTATAGATGGCGCCGGCGGGTTAGTTATCTACCAGGCGGAGTCGTTCGAAGATGCGAGAAAGATTGCCGAGAGCGATCCGTACATCACAAGCGGAGCGCGATCCCTGGAAATCCACGAGTGGGACATGAAGTTGTTCCGCTAAGGGATGCTCGCCCCGGACCGATTTGTGAACCCATCGGGAGTCGAACCCGGTATCTCAGTGGACAGATCTCCATGCCGGAGAATGTTGAGATAAAGGCGGCAGCCAGAGATTTTCAAAAACAGCACCTGCTTGCCCAGCAACTCAGTGGTTCATCCGGAGAAATTCTGTTTCAAAAGGACATTTTCTTTCATGTCCCGAAGGGCAGGCTCAAACTGCGGTTTCTTTCCGAAGATCATGGCGAATTGATCTCCTACGAACGGAGCGATTTGGCCGGGCCGCGGAGATCCGTGTATCACGTCCTGCAAACGAGAACTCCTGAATCCCTCCGGACTGTCCTCGCTTCGGTCCTGGGTGTTCGGGGCACGGTTGCAAAAAGGCGCACCCTGTATTGGATAGGGCAGACGCGAGTCCACCTGGACGAAGTCGAAGGACTGGGCCGATTTATCGAACTGGAAGTAGTCCTGCAGCCCGGGCAAACGAGTGCTGACGGAGAAGAGGTTGCTGCGAGAGTGATGAAGCGCTTGGAAATCGCCAAAGAAGATCTGATCGCGCAAGCGTACATCGATCTGCTGGAACATATTCAATAATCCTAGCCCGAGTGTCATTCGAGCCTGGCTGCGCGTCCCGCCATTGAAGAATGATCCATTGCCGGAGTTGGACACACACTTTCCGCCGATCGAGTTCGCCCCGGATGAGCCGGGGGAAGCGCTGGCTGCAATCTGGTCGTCGAACGGCGAGACCTGGCCCGGTTCCTCTCCGACCTGCGAACCGCGTCGGGTAATCGGCGGCCGGAAGCCTTGATCAAGAAATGACATCGCTGCAGGGCAGAATCTTCAGTTCTCGTGCCCGGTACTACCTTGTCCTGGAGGCCATGGAAACGAAGTCGCGAAAGATCGCGATCGACAAAGCATCGTCGGGCGCCATTTCCGGGTGCCACTGGACCCCGAGAAGATAGCGGCCTGCATCGATGCTCTCAATCGCCTCCACCACTCCGTCGGGGGCGGTGGCGGAGACGATGAATTCAGGCGCGATTCGGTTGAGGATCTGGTGGTGACGGCTGTTCACCTGCACGATTTCCTTGCCTGCAAGGCGGAACAAGAGGCTATCCTTGACGATTGTGACGTCGTGCACCAGGTACGCGTATGGCTCGTCCACCTTGTGGTTGCCCGTCCTGGGACGGAGCGACACATCCTGATGGAGGCTGCCTCCAAAGGCAACGTTCATGGTCTGGATGCCCCGGCAGATGGCTAGAACAGGCAGACCGCGCTCGCATGCCTTCCGTGCCAGCAGGATCTCGGCACGGTCGCGGTCCGGGTGGATGACAGACTGCGGAAAGCGATTCTCTTCGTCGTACCAGGAAGGATCGATGTCCTCGCCGCCGGCGAGAAGCAGACCATCGACACGCGAGAGGACATCCAGGATCGTGTCTTCTTGTTCGACATTGGGCAGGAGGACAGGAATCCCACCATGAGTCTCCAACCTCCGATAATACTCCCGCTTTGCATAATCGAAGCTTCGCCCGTCCAGGCAGGCCGGATCGTCCCGTTTGAGTGAACAGGTAATGCCGATAAGAGGTTTCATGGTTCCAACGGGTTCAAATCAAGACTTAGTCTCGTGCGCGCCTGGCTCTCCCCGATAGCGGCAATACTAACGCCCTGACCCCCCGGAGTACAGCAGTATCGTGCCAGCCGCAAAACGTAGATTATTTAAGCATGCGCTGCTGAATTATTAAACGCCAGCATAAGTGCCTGTTCATCCAACGACATATGGGTTCATCGCCGAGATCTCGATCAGACTTCGTTGATTATATCAACAGTCAGGCATGTGCCATTTTCTTGCATTTCCTTAAGATTGTTGCTGTAATTACTTACAATTAAAGGGGCTTACATTTTTGTTTTCTCCGCTGGTGCCTTCTGGCACGGATCTTTCTTATTGACAGGGTGAAGCGTTATCCAAGAAGGAGGGAAAACCATCATGGCAGCCATCCTATCCCAAACCGGTCACGGAGTGAAACGATGACACCACTATTTGTAGTCGCAACGATTCTGATATTTCTGGGTGCGGACTGGATTGTCCAACGACGCAGGGCCAGGAGGCTGGCTCTGGCAGGTGCGCCCAGCATGTCCGCCGGGGCGCAACCTTGTCTGCTGCGCGTCCCCGAGGGAATCTTCTTCGCAAAGTCTCATACCTGGCTCAGCCTGTTTCCTTCAGGAAAGGTGCGTTTAGGGGTGGACGATTTTGTCGCCAACCTACTGGAGCGTGCGGGAGTCACCCTTGTGAAGAACGAGGGAGACCACGTGGAAAAGGGGGAGCCGCTGCTTGTGCTTTCCGAGAATGGGCAGGCTTTAACCATGCGCGCCCCGATCAGCGGAGAAATCGTCTCGGTAAATGAAAAATTGGAAGAAGGGCTGGGCCTCAGGCACGCAGATCTGTTCAGCGACGGCTGGGCGTACACGATCCAGCCCAGCAGGCCCGACGAGCTTCGCGGGCTGCTGCTCGGTAGCGAGAGCCGCTCGTGGATGTCCGAGGAACTGCGCAGGCTGCGCGACTTCTTTGCGAACGCCATTGCCAATGGTGTGCCGATTCCAGCCCTGCAGGACGGGGGTGCGCCGGCGCCGGGCGCGCTGCTGCACCTGGGTCCCGAGGTCTGGAAACGGTTCGAGCAGCAATTCCTGCAGGCGGAATGAAGATGAGCAAGGAGAAAGGGGAATAGACCATGACCACGAGAAAAGCAATGCTCTTTGCCCTTCTTTTCGTGCCGAGAATGGAGACCTACCTTTACTGGTTCGAGATGGTGGTGGGCGTGATCGTTCCGATCATCCTCCTCTCTCAGGAAAAGGTCAGGAAGAGCAAGAACGGATTGTTTGTGGGCGCGGTGATGGTGATCATCGGGTTCATCACCGACCGCTTGAATGTCGCCCTGACGGGCATGCAGGCTTCCGCCGGTGTCTCCTATTTTCCGTCCTGGATGGAGATTTCCATCACCCTCGCTATTGTGACATTCGGTTTCGTGATCTTCTCGCTGGCAGCGAAATACCTTCCGGTCTACGAGCGGGGAGAGCATACGGCAGCAGGACCGCTGCTGGAAGCCTGGCTTGAAGATCTTACGCGCATTTCACGGCAGTCTGAGAAAGTTACGTCATAGGTGGTTCCATGGATTCTTCTAAAAAGTGTCACCTCATCCCCCCGGATGAGCAGCGGTGCCTCTGGATGACGGCGGGAATCCTCTCATATCAGCTCTGTGACCGGATGCTTGACTGCGACCACTGTCCGCTGGACGCGGCGATGCGCAGACGCTTCTCCGCGCCCGCCGCGCTGAGGGGGGAAGCGAACGGCCGGCTCGCCCCTGCCGGCCTGCAGGAAATTCCGCAGGAGGGCTTTCAGTACAGCCGCAACCACTGGTGGACGCGCAAGAAGGATCAGCGCCTGGTCCGCCTCGGCATAGAGCCGGGCCTCGCCCGGGTGCTCCCCGGGGTTAAAGGAATTGTCTTTCCATCGGCCCGACAGCGGCTGCAGAAGGGCCGGGCTTGCGTCTGGGTGATTATGGAGGGGGGAACGCTGGCGCTCGAAGCCCCGCTTGACGGGGCTGTCCGCGACGTGAATCACGAGCTGATCGCAAAGCCCTACCTGCTCTCTCTGCAACCGCTTGATGACGGCTGGCTGTGCGAGCTGGAAGCGGACGATCCGAGTGGCGAGACGGCAGAGCTGATGGCGGCGGACGAGGCGCGCCCGAGATATGCCGCCGATCGGAACCGTTTCATGGCGTCGCTCTCCGGCGCTCTTCGCGGCAGACGTCCGGCGATAGGCCTTACTCTTGCGGACGGCGGGGAAAAACTGCAGAACTTCGCAGATATCCTCGGCCCGACTCGCTACTTTGCATTGGTCCGCCAGTCCTTCGGCTGGACAAAACGCTAGAAAGCGCTGAGTACTGGGCGCTCGGTACGGAGCCACGGTTCTTGCCGCAATGGCTCAATACTCAGCGCTCGGCACTCAGTACTCAGCACTCAGTACTCAGCACTCCCTCCCGACGTCGTCGGGCGGCCCAACCGCCCCTGCCAGAACACGTTTCTCTCTGCGCAGTACCCAGTACTCATGAGTTGGGTTTCGTGGTAGGATTCGTTGATTTATGCGATATTTTCACACGTTAACCTTTCGGGTGCTGGTCGGGTCCTGCCTGCTGCTGATTGCGTTGTTCGGCCTCTACACGTATTTCGCTGTCCACTTCCACACCGACCAGATGATGAATGAAGTGCGCGACAGCGCCACCACCCTGAGCGACGTCATCAAGAACGCCACGCACTACTACATGCTGCAGAACCGCCGCGAAGATGTACTCCAGATCATCACCTCGATCGGCAAGGAGCCCGGGGTCGAAGGAATTCGGATCTACAACAAAAAAGGCATCATCAGGTTCTCCACCGACAAAGCCGAAGAAGGAACCGAGGTCAAAATGCACAACGACGCATGCGACCTCTGCCACAACAACTCCCAACCCCTTACGTGGGTCTCCGCGAGTGATCGCTGGAGGGAATATAATCCTCAGCCCCAAGGACATCGCGTCGGCGGCTTCATCAATCCAATCCGCAACGAACCTGACTGCTCGAATGCCGACTGCCATGTGCACCCGTCGGATCAGACCGTGCTGGGTGTGCTCGACGTGCGCATGTCACTGCAGAAGGTCGACGACAACATCGCGCAGGCACGCTCGAAGCTGATCCTGTATGCCGTCATCGGCACTCTCGTTGTGGCCCTCAGTTCCGGCGTTTTCTTGTTTGTCACTGTGCACCGGCCGGTTCAGAACCTTCGCGAAGGGACTAAGCAGATCTCCACGGGGCATTTAGATTATCGCATCTCGGTCTCTTCAAAGGATGAAATCGGCGCGCTGGCGCATGCATTCAATGAAATGTCCCAGAGCCTGCAGAAAGCAGAACAGGAGAACAAGCAGTGGTCGCAGACTCTCGAGAAACGGGTGGATGAAAAAACCGTCGAGCTGAAGCAGATCCACGCGCAGATCCTTCAGATCGAGAAAATGGCTTCCCTTGGGAAGCTTTCGGCCACGGTGGCCCACGAGCTGAACAACCCGCTCGAAGGGATCCTGAATTACTCGAAGCTGATCTCGAAGCGGCTCAGGAAGCTGGAGCCGACGCCGGCGACACAGTCGACGCTGGAAGACTTGGAGCTTATTACCAGCGAAGTTCAGCGGTGCGGGAACATCGTGAAAAACCTGCTCCTGTTTTCCAAGCGTCAGGTCGGGGAGTTCGGCTTGGTTCCAGTTGCGGGCATCGTGGACAAAGCGGTGCGTCTGATGCAGCACCACTTCAAAATCTCCAACGTAAACTTCCAGTCTGAGATCACCGCACCCGAAGCGACGCTGATGTGCGATGAAAACCAGATCCAGCAGGCTCTGATCGCCTTGTTCGTCAATGCCGTGGAAGCCATGCCTCATGGCGGCGACCTCAAGCTCACGGTCTTCCAGGATGCTTCGGGGAGCATACGCATGGAGATAGCGGACACAGGGGCGGGCATTGCTGCCGAGGACATTCCTCATCTGTTTGAACCTTTCTTTACGACGAAAAAAGAAGCAAAAGGGGTTGGCTTGGGCTTGTCGGTGGTTTACGGTATCCTGGAGCGTCACGAGGGAACGGTCTCGGTCCAATCACAGGCGGGGAAGGGAACAGTGTTTACGCTGATCTTCCCGCCGGCAGCGATGCATCGTCCCAGGGTCGAGGCTAAGGGAACGCTTTCATGAGTCACCGCCGGGTGTAGAGGTTTTATGAACAATCGGACATCCATACTCATTGTTGACGACGAAAAGATCGTGAGGGAATCACTGACAAAGTGGTTTCGAGAGGACGGATTCCACGTCGGGTCCGCTGAGGACGCTGCGGCGGCAATACGCCAGCTTCAGGCCGAGCGCTGGGACATCATCCTGCTCGACATCAAGATGCCCGGGATGGACGGCATGGAGCTTCAGCAACGGATCAAGGAGATCGACCCGCTGGCGACGATCATTTTTATCACCGCCCATGCGTCGGTCGATACCGCCGTTCAGGCGCTAAAATCCGGCGCCTTCGATTACGTGACCAAGCCCGTCGATCCGGACTACTTGTCCCATCTGATCCGCAATGCGATCAAGCAGCGGGCGCTGATGCAGGAAAACATCAAGCTCAAGGAGCAGATCGCGGAATTCCCCAAACTCGACGAGATCATCGGCGAATCGCCGGCGATGCAGCAGGTGTTCGAGATGATCGAGACGGTTGCCAAGACGGATACCACGGTCATGATCCGCGGCGAGAGCGGCAGCGGCAAGGAGCTGATCGCGCGCGCCATCCACAGCAACAGCGAGCGCCGCTACTTCCCCATCGTAACCATCAATTGCGGCGCCATGCCGGAGGGGGTTCTCGAAAGCGAACTCTTCGGCCATGAGCGGGGCGCCTTCACCGGAGCACAATATCGGCGGAAGGGGAGGCTCGAGCTTGCCGATCAGGGCACCCTTTTCCTGGATGAGATCGGCAACGTAGGCATGAAAACGCAGGTGGATCTCCTGCGGGTGCTCGAAACCAAGCAGTTCACGCGCGTCGGCGGCAACGAGGTTATCAAGGTCGATTTCAGGATCATTTGCGCAACAAACAAAGACCTTGAGAAGGCAGTGCAGGAAAATACCTTCCGGGAAGATCTCTATTACCGCCTGAACGTTTTCACCATCTTCGTGCCGCCCGTGAGAGAGCGCAAATCGGACATTCCGCTGCTGGTCGATTATTTTGTGAAAAAGTATGCGCACGCCATGGCAAAGCCCATCGCGTCCATTTCAGCCGAGGCGATGGACGTTCTGGTGCGTCACAACTGGCCGGGGAACGTGCGCGAGCTGGAAAACGCGATCGAACGGGCGATGGTGGTGGGTAAACCGCCGGCAATCGTTCCGGAAGACTTGCCCTTTCGCCTGTCCGAGAAAAACAACATGCCGCATACGGGGTCGCTTGCGGCCGTCGAAAAGGTGCATATTGCACAGATCCTCGAACAGAACAATTGGAACATATCGAGGTCGGCTGAAATCCTGGAGATAGACCGCGTCACCCTCTACAACAAAATCCACAAGTACGGCCTGAGGAAACCGTAGGTGCCTCGGGAGATCCAAATCCTCAATGGCTCCGCCCTATGGGCCCGAAACTTGAGCGCCATTGCCCGCCGCCTGCAGGAAATCTTCAAGGCGACGGTCAGCATTGTGCGGGCGTCCTTCGACATGCGGGCAGCCCACGACGCTTCCCGAGGGCAGACCAATTCCACGCTCCTTCTCGCTCAGATCCTGGATGGAGCTGACGATCCTGAAAAAAAGCGAATCGGAATCGTGGACGTGGATCTCTTCATTCCCATCCTCACCTTTGTCTTTGGTGAGGCACAGCTCGGCGGGATTGCCGCCATCGTCACCACACATCGGCTCTCAAACCAGTATTACGGTCTGGCGCGTAACGATGTGCTGATGCTGGAACGGCTGGAGAAGGAGTTGGCACATGAAATCGGTCACACTTTCGGCCTCTATCATTGTCACCAATTCGAGTGCGTGATGCGCGCCTCCACTTATGTCGAAGAAATCGATTTGAAGCGGGTCTACCCTTGCCCTGCCTGCGCGGCAATACTCAGTACCGAGTGCTGAGTACTGAGTGCTGAGTGTATCTCACGGGAGCGAGCGATTCGAGGTGAAGCCTGGTTGTCACTCAGAACTTAGCGCTTTTTAGAGCGGGTAGATGTCGGGGCGACGGTCGCGCATGAAATGCCGGCGTGCGGAGCATTCCTTCAGCAGCGAGAAGTCAAGGTCGGCGTAGAGAATATGGTCTTCCCCTGACGGCGCCCGAGCAATGACTCGTCCCATCGGGTCCGTGACGAAAGATTCCCCTGCGAAGGTAAGGCACTCCTCCGGACCGACCCGGTTGGCCAGGGCGGTGAAGTAGCCGTTGTGGAAGCCTGCCACCTGGAGCTCCGCCTCGAAAATCCCTGCAGGCCATTCGCCGACGGACCCTGCTTGAGGCACAACGACGATCTCGGCGCCCTTCACACCGAGAGCCCTCATATACTCCGGAAAATGCCGGTCGTAGCAGATCGCTACTCCCAAACGGCCGACCGCGCTCGGGAAAACTGTGGCTCCATGATCGCCTGGATGATAGAAGTCCGTCTCATGAAAGCAGGGTCCTTCCATGATGTGGATCATGCGCGTCACTCCTACGAGACCGCCGTCAGCATCTAGCACCGGCGAGGAATCATAGGTACGCTCGCCATCGCGTTCGTAGAGGTTGAGGACCACCACGACATTGAGCTTTCTGGCGAGACCGGCGAATAGCTCTGTGGTCGGACCAGGAATCGTTTCGGCCCATGGCGGAGGCTGCTCGCTGCGTCTGCGCTGCGGGAAAAAGCGGAGGAATGCCAGTTCCGGAAATACCGCGAGCCGGGCTCCTTTTGCCGCGGCTTGTTCGAGCGCCAGGATGCCCCGTTGTACGTTCGCTTCCCGATCTGGAGTTGCGTGCTGTTGAATCAAGGCGATCTTCATAAATAGACTCCTTCTGCCTCCGTTTGGCCGGTCGCACTGCTTCAGGACCCAATTGCCGGGGTGCCCTTCGGCGCAGCCGGACGAGCCGCTAGTATACCCGCATTTCAGTCCGACAGTGCGCAACCTTGAGCACAGGCGAGACCCGTAAGACGCCAGGACTCCAAGGCGCCAAGAGATACGATGCGTTTCCGATCTTTGAATGTTCGAGTGTTGGTGTCTTTGCGGCCGATACTGTATATTGGCGCGGAGCGCGCGAGGTAGCCCAAGCGGTTGCCCAGGCTTCGCGCGTGCTGCGTCTCACGGACATCGGTGGTGAGACTCTTGGCCGGATATGGATTCTGGGAAAACAAAAAGCGCACCTGCCGCACCGCCGCCGCAATTCACCTGGGTAGCTGCGCCCAACGAGTTCGCGCGCATGCTCGAGGCTCTCGTGCCTGCTTCCCGGATAGCCGTCGACATTGAGGCCGACAGTCTCTACCACTACTCGGAGAAGGTGTGCTTGATCCAGGTCTCGTCTGACAGGGAGACGTTTGTTCTGGATCCGCTGGCTGTGAGAGATTTGAGCGCGTTCGGCTTGATCATGGAAGATCCTGCAGTGGAAAAAGTATTCCACGCAGCCAGCTACGATCTTTACTGTCTGCGCCGGGACTACGGGTTCTGCTTCCGAAATCTATTCGACACTCATCTTGCCGCGCAGCTCATGGGATACGAGCAGTTAGGGTTGGACGCGCTCCTGGAGAAGCTTCTGGGTGTTGCCCATTCCAAGCGGCGCCAGCGGGACGACTGGTCACGACGGCCGCTTGCTCCCGAGCAGCTGGAGTATGCCGCCATGGATACGCACCATCTGCTCGAGTTGCGCGACCTGCTCGAGCGGCAGCTGCGCCAAGAGAGGCGCCTCGCCTGGGCTCAGGAGGAGTTCAAGGCACTGGCAGAGTTGGAGACCCAGGAGAGGGAGTTCGATCCGGAAGGATTTCGCCGCATCAAGGGAAGTCGGGACCTCCCGTTGCAGCAGCTTGCGGTGCTGCGGGCGCTCTATCTGCTGCGCGATCGTTTTGCCCGCGAGATAGATGTTCCTTCTTTCAAGATTATGAACAATTCGGTCTTGATGGATCTCACGCGGCGCCCGCCGCGCTCTCCCCGGGAGATGTTTAAACGGCGCGGGATCTCGTTACGGGTAGCGCGCAGGTTCGCAAGAGAGATTTGTCGGACCATCGAAAGGGCGCACGCGGAAGCCCCCTCATTTCTAGCCTTGCAGGTGCGCAACTCCAATAAACAGCCTTCCCGAGAAGCCAAAGCCCGCTTGGAAATCCTGAGGCGCTGGCGCCGCGCGAAAGCCGAAGAGTTGCAGCTGCACGTCGGCGTCATCTTCCCGGGGACCTTCCTGGAGACACTGGCGGCATTTCCTCCGGCCGACCTGGCTGCGTTGGAGGGGATTGCGGGCATGCGCCACTGGCGCGTGCAGGAATTCGGTAGAGAAATCCTCCGCATCCTGCGCAATACCAAGTGACGAGTGACGAATGCGGTATCTCGCCCCTATTGCGGCTCTAGCCCGCAACCAGTGGCTACCCACGTGCAGCACGTTCTTGTTCTGGGCAACGTTTCTACAAGGCGTACGATTGCAGCGGCAACTAATTAGTTTCTGCCGCGAAACTCATTAGCTGAGCCGAAAGACCCCTCGATTTAACAGATAAGTGGGGGCGGGCTTTAGCCCGTTCCCGGCGCGCCCAAATGGGAACACTAACGAACTAAATTCCATATCTTCACCGAAAGAAAGGAATTACTGTTATGCAACTGGCTGCATCCATGGAAAGGACAATCGGGCGCGGGCTAAAGCCCGCCCCCACTTAAGGGATCCCATCGGTACTCTGTCTTTCGGCTAATGCAGTTTCGCGACAGAAACTAATTAGCCTTTTGGCACTCACACTCTTCATTCATCACGAGTCACTCGTCATTCGTCACTCGTCACGGTAGAATGGGAGCATGATCAAGGCCGTACGGAGCAAGGCGCGCTGGCTTTACCATCCGGTCACTATCTTTCTCTTGATGCAGGTGCTGTGGGTCCTGCTGATGGTGGTCTGGGTGCGCTGGTATCTCGAAAATCACGCCCAGCTGCGCCAGATGGCCCAATTGCTTACATCCCAGACCGACGTCGAGCGGCTCGGCTGGCTGCCTCTCGTGCAGGGCGGCATTCTTCTGACCTTGATCCTGGCCGGCGCGACGGTGATCTTCATTTACTGGAACAAGCAGCACCGCCTGAATCAGATGCAGCGCACGTTCGTGTCGAACGTCACCCACGAGCTGAAGTCTCCCGTTGCTTCGATTCAGCTGGCCCTTGAGACCATCGCGTTGCGCCAGTTGTCGGCAGAACAGACCAAAGAGTTTCTCTCGATGATGCTCAACGACACCGAGCGGCTCACGACGCTCATCGACCGGATTCTTGGTGCGGCGCGCATCGAGAAACAACGCGGCAGATACAATCTGGAACCGGTCAGCCTGCGCCACTTCGTTGAAGAAGCGCTCGTAGAAGACCGCCATCTCTTCGAGAAGGACGGCCATGTGGTCGTCCTCGAGAAAGGTGGCGACGCGCGCGTGGCGATAGACCGCGCCGCCATGCGCATGGCCCTGGCCAATCTGATCGAAAACGGGGCACGGTACTCGCCGCGAGGATCAACCATACGGATTCGCCTGCACCGCGATCTGCGCAGGTGCCGCCTGGACGTCACCGACAGCGGCGCGGGCATCGCGCGCAAGGACCTGAAGAACATCTTCAAGATGTTCTGGCGGGGCGAAGCCAGCTGGGTCTCAGGTACGGGATTGGGCCTGTACATCGTCCGGCACATCGTCAGGGATCACAAGGGCAAGGTCTGGGCGACCAGCCCTGGGCCCGGGCGCGGCTCTACCTTCAGCGTGAGCCTGCCACGAGTGCGCCGCTACTGGGGAATCGCTGGTCGACGTGCCCGTCGCTCTCAGACAGGAAGCCATTTATGAGGTCTTATGGTTGCTGAAAGCGAAAGCCATCGTCCGCTGATTCTTTTGGTGGAGGATGAGATCAACCTTGCCCGACCGCTGCACTTCAATCTCGAGCAAGAGGGATACCGCGTGCGCACCACGCCAAGCGGCAGGGAAGCGCTCCAGTTGCTGTCGAGCGAGCAGTTTGACCTGATCATACTCGACATCATGATTGAGGAAATGGACGGCTTCGAGGTCGCGCGCCGGGTGCGCCAGCGGGATCAAAGGCTGCCGATATTGATGCTCACCGCCCGTACTGCCGAGGTCGACCGCATTCGTGGACTCGAGATCGGCGCCGACGATTACCTGGTCAAGCCGTTTCACTTGCGCGAGCTTCTGCTGCGCGTGCGCCGCATGCTGCAACGAAGCTGCTGGTACGCAGACCGTGCCGAACCACAACGGACGCTCAGCGTCGCCGGCTACACGGTCAATTTCGATCAGCTGACAGCCACGGGTCCCCGCGGCGAGCTGCAATTGACTGCGTTGGAAGCGCGCCTTCTCGAAGTGCTGGCGTCGCAGCCGGACAGCGTGGTATCACGCGCTGAGCTTCTAGAGAAAGTCTGGGGCTATCGCTCCGATGTTGAGACCAGGACGGTCGACAACTTCATCGTGCGGTTGCGGAAGTACTTCGAGCCTGAACCGGATCGCCCGCGCTATTTCATCAGCGTCCGCGGCCAGGGCTACATGTACCGCAAGGATTGAGGCGCCAGGCTACGAAACCCGCCCTTTGTGCGCGATCGCGTGATGAATCACGTAGGTGTCCAGGGTAAGCCCCAGCACGTATCCGGCCTTCCTCAGCTTGCGGCAGTAAACGGCGTCTTCAATGTCGGCATTTACGTCCTCAAGCGGGCCGGCGTCATTGACTGCTCGCCGCGTCAGCACGGTGCAGAAAAAGGCCAGCGTCTTTTCTACCAGGATGCCCGTGCGCTGGAAGTGGTATTGCAGAATCCGATTTCGCTCGTGAATGTTTTCGGTGAAGAAGTGGGGAATCTGGGGAACCATCTTCTCCCGCACACGGTCCACGCACTGCCAGTGGTGCTTGTTGGAATCGAGCGGCCCAACCGCAGCGATGCGAGGATGGGTGTCTAGAAAGGCGATCATGTTCCTCAGCCAACCCTGCGCGAGCTCCACGTCGTTGTTCATAAAAACCAGATAGGGATTAGAGCCCATCTGGATTCCCTGGTTGATGGCCCCGCTCCAGCCGCGGCTCCTGCGATTGCGGACGATCGTGATGTTGTGCGTGTAGATCTTATGAAGATCTACGGTTTCGTCCGTCGATGCGTTGTCGATGACGTAGATGTGAAACGGGTGATCCGTGTAGCGGTAGATCCCCTCCAGCAGCGTCCTGGTATAAGCATAGTGGTTGCGTACCGGGATAAGAATGTCTGCTGCGCCTTGGTTGGAAGGGTGTTGCATGACCCGATCCTGTTGTCGCGAAGAACCGGCGAACGCTGCGGTCCAGAATTACATATCGACAGCAGGGTCAAATTCTGAATCTTTTGATGCGCGGCTGTGAGGCGAAAAAGGAAAAAGTTCAAGGGGGACACATCTGAAAATGCCGGAAATGGATTTTACAGATGCGACCCCTGGCTGCCGGCTCAGCGGAAACAGCCGCCGGCAACACAAGCTAGTGAATGGGGAGGCTCCTCGGACACCTCACAGGATGTCCGGTCACGGAAGACTTTCAGTGCCCGATGCAGCTTGCGTTCGCATTGCTGGAGAATCTCGGTGACTTCGGTCTGCTGGAGGCCCAGGGCACGCGAGACCTCCTCCACAGACCGCCCGCGGTAGTGGATCTCGATGAAAATCCGGCGTTGGAACTCCGGCCAGGATTTCAAGGACTCCAGGATAGCCTGAGATAACAGCTCCCGTGACCGCTCAAACCTCAAACCAGCGGCTGCCATGACGATTCTCCCAATCACTTGTTCAAAACCACGCACCTTGTAATACTCTTTTAGACGCGATTTGGTTCAAAAAAGTTTTCTCAAGATTCGCAGGAGCCCCTCCGATGAGGTTAGTAAGACAAGTGCGGGGGGACCATGAAAACTTGCAACTTTGAAAAACTAGTTGCTTACTTGGACAACGAACTGGATGTGGATGCAAAGCTTGATGTCCTCGATCACCTGGATCACTGCGACATCTGCCGCGACGCTGTCTTTCACATCTCGCGCGATCGCGATGCACACCTCTTCATCTTCCGCCCGTACAGGCCGGAAAAAATCCTGGCACGCTGAAAGCAGGATCGAGTCCTTAGCTTAGATCCGGTTTGGGAGCGTAGTATCCCTTGCGCGCGCGAATGCGAACCCCCGGCACCTTGCAACGAAGCTCTATGGAGCGAAAAGCCCCGTCCCGTTTTGGATTCGTCGATCTGTAGGCGAGGCTGTACTGCCCCTGCAAATCCTCGCTAATCGACCGGAAAGCTGCTCTGATCTCGGGCAGCCGGGCATGGGGTGAAAAGAAGCTGCCGCCCGTCTCCTCTGCGAATTTCTTGAGCACGCCGAAGCTGTCGAGGACGTCCCCGCGCACACCAATTCCATAGATGAGTACGTCGCTTCTCTGCGCCGCCTCGATGGCCTCTCTCTCAGCGACTTTGCTGGAGGTGTCTGTGCCGTCGGTGATGACGACGATCACCTTGCGCCCTATCTCCTGCCTCAGCTTTTCGTCCACGGCGAGGAAGATGGCATCGTAGAGAGCCGTGCTGTTTCCTGCCTGTAGAGTGTCCAAGGCCGCAGTCAGGCGATCCATGTCTTGCGTAAAATCCTGCACCAGATTCACATCGGAGTCGAACTGGATGATGAGTGCGAGATCCATGTTCTTGCGCAGCACATTCTTTAGGAACTCAGCCGCTGTCTGCTTTTCGTAATCCAGTTTGGATTTCACGCTCGCGCTGGTATCGACCAGAAGAGCAACCGTGAGCGGGACATCCGATCCCTTGGTCCAGTCGTTGAAATAGTCGATCTTTTGCGGCTGCTTGTCCTCGAAGACCGAAAAGTCTTCGGCTTTGAGCCCGGAGATGGTCTTGCCGTTGCGGCCCGTGGCTGAAAAGACCACGTTCACCAGCGCAACCTCCGTGCGGATCGTAGTCTGGGGTTGCCGAGTCACAACCTGCGGCTTTGGCTCGGCGATAGCCAGCGCCAGCGACGCTACTGTCAGTGTAAGTGCGGATCTCAAGACCATCGTTCTAATTGGAGGTGTAAGCGCCGAAGAAGTTTCACTTTCCGCTGCGTTCTTCGTGTCTTCCTACCCTTGTGGTGCGACTCTTTGGCTGCGGCTATGCCGCGCCAAGTGTTTTCGCGGCTTCTGAAGACCCTAGAGACCTTCGCGAATGAACAGAATGCGGGAGCAACTGTCACACACGTGGATCTCTTCCGTATGGAGCAGATCAGCGAAGACCTGAGGGCGAATGCGAACATGGCAGGCGGAGCAGAGCTCGTCTTTGGCCTCCGCCAACGCGGTTCCCTTGCGCACTTCGGCGATGCGGCGGTAGCGCGCCAGCAGCTCGTCTCCAATACGTTCCTCCAGGCCGATCTTTTCCTCGCTGAGTTTGGCCACTTCGTCTTCAAGCAGCGGAACGGCTTCCTGAGCCTGGCGAATCTGCTCCTCGAGCTCACTTTGCCTAGCCCTGAGCTCCTCTTGCTCCTGCGCCAGCTTGCCCTCCATTGATTCCATCTGCTCCATGATGTCGAGGATTCCGTCTTCGGCGATGCGGATCTGTTCTTCCGCCGCCTGGATCTCATGGAGCATGGCCGTGTACTCCTTGTTGGTCTTCACCGTCATGAGTTGGTCTTTGAGGCGGGAAAGCCTCGTCTGCATCATCTCGACATCGCTCTCGCGCGCGCGGCGCTGCTTGGCCAGTTCGCTGTAAAGCGCAAGCCGGCCCTGATGGGCTTCCTCCAGCTGCCGGAGCTCGTCCCGGTAGGCCTGAGTCTTGCTGGGGATTTCTGAGATCTGCTTCCTTAGGCTGATGATTCTCTGGTCGGTATCCTGCAGGGCAACCAAGTTGCGGAGGTTGGGATTCACCTGCAAGTCCCCTCCGCATTCTCTCGGATGGGGAGACACACCGACAGGTGGCACTCAGGCAACCCCTGATAGCCGAGATACCTTCGATGGGATGGAACCTTCACCGTTGCGCTTATCATCAATGGGAATGGTAATATACTCAACTGTCCTTCTGCTGTCAACGCATTGAAATTCAGAGCTGCAACTCAGACGGTGGGGACCGTCGTCGGCGGGCGCCGGGGTAACAGAGTGGGGTGATGCTGCGAATTCTCGGGGGGCAAATCTCCCTTCTGGAGGATTTACCTTTTCGTAGTCTTGCCTTGAAGGGAGAGCGCGTATTCGAGATTGCGCTGCGCCTCCTCGGAGTTCGGCATGAGGCGAAGAGCCTTTTTGAACTCCTCGATCGCCTCGTCGATTCGTCCCAAGTTGGCCAGGGCGCTTCCAAGATTATTGTGCGCGCTCCCATAGCCCGGCCTCAACTGGATCGCTGCAGCAAACTCAGCGACAGCCTCGTTCATCTTCCCCTGGGTGGCCAGAACGGTCCCCAGATTATAATGGTTCTCGGCACTCTCGGGCTCCAACCGGACTGCGATGGCAAACTGCACCATGGCGTCGTCAATCTGTCCTGTCGTCGCATACAGCCTGCCGAGATTATAGTGAGCCTTCGCAGAGTCGGGCTCCAATCGGATTGCCTCGAGCATCTGGTCTACTGCGTCCTTTTCCTTCCCGAGCCTGTTCAGGGCAATCCCCAGGCTGATTCGGTCCTCCGAAGTTTTCGGATCCAGGCGGATAGCCTCCGTGAGTTCTCTGACCGCTTCGTCGAAGCGTCCCTGTTTCAAGTACACACCTCCAAGACTGCCGTGGGCGCCAGCATGACTGGGAGACAACCTGACAGCCTCGCGATAAGCCGTGATGGCTTCGTCGAATCGTCCCTCATCCCGCAACACACCGCCCATGCCGTAGTATCCCATGTAATTGTCGGCTGTAACCTTCAGCGCATGCCCGAAGAGCGAGGCGCTATTCTGCCAGTTTTGTATCTGATTCGACGTGATCATCAAACAAGCCAGACAAGCCGCAGCCGGCACGGCGGCAAGTTCGGGTTTTGCCTTCGGCCATCGCTGGAAAACATCGGCCACCCCCCAGGCTAGCAAGAGGAAGATCCCAATCAGGGGGATGTAGGTGTATCGATCCGCCCGAGATTGCATGCCAACTTGAACCAGCCCAATAACCGGGACCAGAGTGCCGAGATACCAAAACCAGCCAACGGCAAGATATGGAAGACGCCGGACCGTGCGCAGCGCCAAAACGGAGATCCCCACCAGTACCAGACCGGCGCCAATGACTTTCCAGACGGGCAGTTCGGACGGATAGGGATAAAACACGGCCAGCCGCGTGGGCCAAAACATCTGGGCGATGTAAGCGATATAGGAAGTGAGAGCGTTTCCGAGACGTGTGCCGAGGGGAATCCATTCCAGCGACGGAATGGCTCCCCGGCGTTGCTGAACGAAATAGGTCACGACAGACATGCCGGCCGAAAGCGCAAAGAGTGGGACCTTTTCCAAGAGAACAGGCCGGAGCGGCTTGGCATCCGCCGTCGGCCGCGCCTTCTGCTTCGGCGCGCCGGTTGCCTTAGATCCAGGGAGCACTATGCGGCGCAAAGGCCAAACATCCAACAGCAGCAGTACAAACGGCAGGGTTATGATCATTGGCTTGGACATGAGGCCGAGGCAAAACGGGACAAGAACGAGCAGGTACCGGCCGAGCTTCCGCTGCTCGATGTAGCGCAAATAACCCCAAAGGGTCAGAAACCAGAACAATCCGCTGAGCACATCCTTTCTCTCTGCTACCCACGCTACGGATTCGACGTGCAAGGGATGCAGTGCAAACAGACCCGCGACAAAGGCGCTGCGCCAGCGGCACCCTGTCATCCGCCTGAGCAGCGCGAACAGGAGTAAGGTACTGAGAGCGTGCAGCATCACATTGACCAAGTGGTGCAGACCGGCGCGCGGTCCAAAGAGCTGCCAGCTCGCCATGTGAGAAAGCCAGGTCAGCGGAAACCAGTTGCCGTCACGATCGGTGGTAAACGCCCAAACCAGGCCCTCTGAAGTCAGTCCGGCGCGCACGTGGGGATTAGCGCTGACGTAATCCGGGTCGTCGAGGTTTACGAAATCATAGGTGCGAACCTGACTGTAGACGGCCAGCGTAGCGAGGAGCAAGACTACATAGATCGCGAAATCGCGGCGGTCCGTCATTCGCCTCGAAATGTCGGGACCGCCTGCCTCGTGTTTTTGATGAGTCTTGGCCATGGGCTCCGCTATTTAAGAGAAATCAACGCAGACTACGCAGAGAGTGCGGAGAAAAACAAGAGAATTTTGCACTGCGGGCGCTGTATTAGAGGAGAAGAGCGACGATAACAACCCGGCCCTCTCAAGAACAAGGAGCTAGGGTCCGAGGATCCATGATGGTGCAACTTCCCGGAGGAAATCTCATGGCTCTGGGGCTACTGGGCTGTCACAACACGGTCGCCGCCTTCCTGTTGGGCGCGTTGAAGTGCGGCGTCGGCGGCGCGGACGAGGGCCTCGACGGTTCGTCCGTGGTCAGGGAAGCCAGCTATGCCCGCGGAGACCGTGACATGACCGATGGGGCGGCCCCGGTGCTGGATTTCCAGATTTCTGGTCATCTCCCGGAGATTTTCCGCTCTTTGTGCCGCGACTTCGAGACTCCCCTGAGGCAGGATGATGATGAACTTCTCGGCGCCGTAGCGGCATGCGACGTCTTCCTTGCGTATGATGGCATGGAGCAGGCTGCCGAGCTCAAGCAGGATGGCGCTTTCAGCGCCTCCGCCGGCCGACTGGCTCACGGCCTGGAAGTTGTCGACTTCGAGCATGATCATGCCGACAGGACGGCGATTGCGGGCAGCCCGCCGCAGCTCGAGCTCAAGCGACTCCTCCATGAAACGCTGGTTGAAGAGCCCGGTAAGTGGATCGCGGAGCGACTGGCTGCGCAGGGTCTCGTGCAACCTGAGGTTGGATAGCGCCATCGCAATGTGCTCGGCCATGGCCACAGCCAGCCGCTGTTTTGCCTCAGTCAGTCGGGAATCTGCGGGCTGTGCGAGGTAGAGGACGCCGAGTGCTTCGCTCTGAGCCATCATGGGCACGCACAGGTAGCCTTCGGGGGCCGGGTGAGAAAGGTGCTTGCACAGAAGACCGACGCCGGAATCCTCGACCCAGTGAACACGGCCGCGGCGCAGGGCCCAGCATTCGTCAGGGGCGAAGACGCGCTCGATGAGGGATGAGTCGCCCCACACGGCTACTGCTTCGACGAGATTGCGCGCGGGAGAAATGACGTACAACGCGCCCACCTGAACCGGGAAGATCTGCTGCGCTACGCGAACGATGACCGTGTACGCTTCTTCGGTAGTGAGGCATGCGCGCAACATGTCGCCCATTTCGCTGAGCAGGGTCATTTCGCGGGTGCGCTGCTCGAGCTCATGCACCCAGGCTTCGAGGTTGTGTTTCGCCTGTTGGAGCGCTTCCTCGGTTTTCTTTCTCTCGCTAATGTCACGAGCGATGCCCTGCACGCCGAGCGCCTTGCCCTCCCGCAAGATTATGCGGGTGCTGACCTCGAGCGCCACGCGCCGGCCGTCCTTGCAGATGATCTCCAGCTCATAGGGAGCCGGGCTCTCCCCTGCGATCTGGCGCTCAAGTATTTTGCAGGCCATCTGCAAATGCTCCGGCGCCACGAGCTGGCCGGCTTTCATCTGAAGTGCCTCGGCGCGCGAGTATCCCGTGATGCGCTCCGCGGCCTTGTTGATGGAAGTGATGCGCCCCTCGAGGTCGTGGATGAAGACAATGTCGTTCGCGTTCTCGAACAGCTCCAGGTAGCGTTCTTCAGTCGCGCGCTGGCTCTTCTCGGCCTTAATGCGCTCCGTGATATCCCGCATAAAGGCGATCCCGCCGCCGGCTTTCCCTCCTCCGTCATACAAGGGAGCGTAGTGGGCGTCGTAGAAGCCCTCTTTGCCTGTTCCTGCAACGCAAAACGGGATGTTCCGGGCAGTGACTGTCTCCCCTCTCAAAGCTTCCAGCAGGTGTTTGTCTTCGCCGGTCTCCGCCAGGAACGGGAACAGGTCGAGGATGATGCGCCCGATGGCCTCTCCCTCCTTGATGCCGAAGATTCGTTCCATGGCCGGATTCCATAGGGTGCAGACCAGGTCGCGATCGAAAGCGAAGATGCCGTCCTGGCTGTCGAGCAGCAGCCGTTCAAAGATCTGTTTTTCGGCGCGCAGCGACGGCGGCCGCACTTCACAATAGTTCGCGAAAAAGGAGGCCAATTGAGGCTCCTCCTCGAGCGTGGCCTGCAGATTGGCCCGGACGATGTCATCCTTTTCGTGGGAGGGCTCCGGGTAAGCTTCCAGCCAGATGTGGTGCATCCTCACATAACTGAGGAACTCCGTTAGTCGGGCGTAACTGGCCGTGCCGAGGAAACCGAGCAGCTCGCTCCGGCACCGCGTGCTCCTGCCGGGGTTGAGGAATGCGTAGATCGAGCATTGCAGCAGACCCTCTTCGAGAGGCGAGCCGGGTTCTGGCCAGGAAGGGAGGGGATGGGGAGCCGCCGCGAAGAGAGTGAAAGAGGGAGTGAGATCCTCTTCTGCAGCCGCCGTGGGTCGATCCAGCCAGCCCAGGATCTCGTGTGGGTGCATCCCCAGTTGCCTCAGATTGCAGCTGTGCGCCAAAATCGCGTAAGGAACAGGGCAAAAACGGGAAAGTCGAGCGAAGAGCTTCTCTTTGGTCAGGGCGGGAATGGGATTCCTTAGATAGGATGAGCGCATCTGCTGCCAGAGCGAAGCCAGTATCTCCGGCACCTCTATGACAGGAGCGAAAAAGGGAGGGATGAAGCCGAGCTCAGCTTCCATCTCCGCCTTGATGCGCTCCTGCACACGCCGAGCAGCATCGGGCGTCTGCGCGCGAGCTGAGAAGCCTGAAGCAGGTTCAAGCATCACATTCCTGAGCTCGCCTATCTGCTTCCGAAGAGAATCAAGTTCTTTGGCCAGTCGGTTTGCAGAACTTTCTTCCAGGTCCATCGTCTTCCCCCGTAGGAGACGGACGCTCACGCTGCAGACGGTATTTATAGCAAATCGGCTATCATCTGAGGGCATATTAGTGATATTCGAGGCGCGAGTCCTGCCACCGAGGCGCCAAGACCGGAGCATTGGAGTGTTGCTGCCTTGGCGGTTGGTTTTTCTTGAAATCTGATTCCAGAAACCTTCCCATGACTGGACAAAATGGTATACTTTCGCGTTGATTGCCTTCGAAACGGCATTCTCCATCACGCTTCATCGGCAGGGAGGAAGCAAATGAATGGTTCGAGACTGAAGTTCGTACTGGGCGGAGTCGTAATCGTTGGGGCCCTGGTCTGGCTCGGTTTCGTCGGCTACCAGGAGAGCAAGGCGTATTACGTTACCGTGGAGGAGTTTAGCGCCATGCAAGGCGAGCTTTACGGAAAAACGGTCAAGGTCGCCGGTGATATCGTAGAAGGCTCGATTGATCGCAGCCGAACGCCGATGGAGTTTGTGATCAGTACGCGCGGAAAGTCACTGCGGGTGCGCTACGTGGGCACGGACGTGATTCCCGACACCTTCAAAGACGGGTCACAGGCCGTGGTCGAGGGCAGTGTCACCCCGGATGGTGTTTTTCAGGCGCGCCACGTCGAAGCGAAGTGCGCTTCCAAATATGAAGCGGAGTACGAGCAAAGGGGCAAATAGACCGGAGCTCTCGGGCGTTGCACAGCAGCAACTCGGGTCGTTAGGGGAGATGGTTTTTCATGAGTGAGTTTGGAGACTTTTGTCTGTTGCTCGCCCTGGTTCTGGCGGTATACGGGTTGGTTGCCTCGCTTCTGGGGGCGGTGTGGAAGCAGCATCGCATCGTGCGCAGCGCCGAGCACGCTGCGCTGGCGGCTTGCGCAAGCATCACGCTGGCAACCGCCAGCATGCTTTATCTCCTCATTACCAGCGATTTCTCGGTATCTCACGTGGCCATCGCCACGAATCGAGATCTGCCGGTCTTTTATAAGATCGCCGCGCTTTGGGGAGCGCACGACGGCTCGATGCTGTTGTGGGTTTTCGTCACCTCGATCTTCAGCGGTGTGGTCATCTATCAGAACCGTTTCCGTTACCGCGACCTGATGCCGTATGTGGTCGCGGTGCTGATGTTGAACCTTGTTTTCTTCCTGTCGTTGAATCTGTTTCTGTCCAATCCATTTAACCAGCTCGTCGAGGTCAGCGCCAACGGCGCCATGCAGAAGTACATCCCCGCCGATGGCCGGGGGCTCAATCCCCTGCTGCAGTACTGGGCAATGGTGATTCATCCGCCCATCTTGTATCTGGGTTTCATCGGCTTTGTCGTGCCGTTTGCGTTTGCGACCGCGGCGCTGATCACGCGCCAGCGCGGCGATTCCTGGATACGCACGACGCGACGCTGGACCTTGCTCACCTGGCTGTTCCTGGGCGCCGGCCTGATCCTGGGCGCCAAATGGGCGTACGTGGTCCTGGGATGGGGCGGCTACTGGGGATGGGACCCGGTCGAGAACTCTTCACTCATGCCCTGGCTGATCGGGACTGCGTTCCTGCACTCTGTCGTTATCCAGGAACGCAAGGGTATGCTGAAGGTCTGGAACATGATCCTGGTCCTGATGACTTATCTGTTGGGGGTCTTCGGTACCTTCATCACCCGCAGCGGCGTTGTGAATTCGGTCCACGCCTTTGCGGACTCATCCCTTGGCAAGTACTTTCTCCTCTACATGGCAATCGTGGCGGCAGGCAGCCTCTATCTGATCATGGGTCGCCTCCCCTACCTCAAGAGCGAGCGATCCCTGGATTCCGTGCTCTCGCGCGAGAGCGCCTTCCTGTTCAACAATCTGATCCTCGTGGTGGCCTGTTTTGCCGTCTTTTGGGGGACGATGTTCCCTGTCCTTTCGGAGTGGCTGCGAGGCAGTAAGATCACCGTGGGTCCTCCGTTCTTCAACAGTGTGAACATTCCGATCGGCTTGTTCCTGCTGTTTTTAGCAGGCGTGGGACCGCTGTTCGCTTGGCGCAAGACATCGATCGAGAGCCTGAAGAGAGCTTTCTTCTGGCCCGGAATCCTGGCGGCGATTTCTTGCGCGGCGCTGCTGGTGGCGGGGATGCGCAACTCCTACGCGGTGGTCTGCCTCGCCCTGTGCGTGTTTGTGGCCGTGACGATTCTCGAGGAGTTTATCAAGGGCGCGGGCATGCGCGTGAAAAACATGGGTGAAAACTTTGCCGTGGCTGTTGCCCGCCTCACGCTGAAGAACAAGCGGCGCTATGGCGGCTACATCGTCCACTTCGGCGTCGTGCTCCTCTTCGTCGGCCTCACCGGCAACGCCTTCAACCGTGAGGTCAGCCAGATGATGGCCGAGGGGGACGAGCTGAGGATCGGCGACTACACGTTGAAGCTGACCGGCTACAAAGAGGTCGACACCCCGAATTACATTTACGGCGTGACCACGCTGGATGCTTACAAAAACGGCAAGTTCCTGCGTACCATGAAGCCGGAGAAGCGTCTCTACAAGGCCGGCGAGCAGCAGACCACAACGGAGGTTTCCCTCTACAGCACTCCGAAAGAGGATCTCTACACCGTGTTCAACGGCATTTCCAGCGACGGCCGCCAGTATGAAATCAAGGCACACGTCAATCCGCTCGTCTTTTGGGTCTGGTTCGGGGCGGCGGTTATGGTTTTCGGCACGCTGGTGATCCTGCTTCCCGATCGGAAGGGCGCATTCACGACACCGCAAATCTCTTTAGGCCGAAGCGTATACTTCGAAGAGAGCATGAAGGTATAACGAAATTGGTGCCAGCCACCTTTTTCGCTCGGGATATCTCGGTGGATGATTCAAGGCGCCGCGGAAAAAGGTGGCTGGCACCAATTTCTGCCCGGAAAGAACAAACTATGAAAAAGACGGCATGCTCGATGGTCCTGCTGGGTCTCATTGCTCTGCCGCTGGCTGCGCAAACGCAGCGGGACATCAGCAAGGATTATCAGGCGGCATGTGATCGGCTCATCTGCCAGTGTGGCTGCAACGAGCAGCTCAGCGTATGCGCCATGCAGAACTGCAGTTCGGCCGTGCCCATGCGTGCGGAAATCCGCGAGCGGCTGCTGAACGGGGAGAGCGTAGATGCGATTGTGGACAGCTTCGTCGCCCGCTATGGCAAGCAGGTGCTCTCGGCGCCCACGATGAAGGGGTTCGACATTGCCGCATGGGTCATGCCGTTTTTGATCTTCTGCCTTGGGATAATCGTGGTGGGCTGGATCGTTGCCCGCATGGTTCGCCCTCTTCCGGCTGACGTGCAACCCCCAGGTGTTGTCGACCCCAGGGTCGAGCGCGAACTCAAGGAATTCGAAGAGGAGAGTTGATGATATTCCTGGCGGGAGCAACCCTGACTGTGCTGGCTGCTATCTATGTCCTCATGCCTCTGTTCAGAGAATCCAAGGGAAATCTCGAAGTTGAGCTGCTGGCGGAGACGGAGCTGGACCGGCTGCTGAATCGCAAAGCGGTCATCTACAGCAATCTTAAGGATCTGGATTTCGAGTATAAGATGGGCCGCCTGGGAGAGTCGGACTTCCGCAGGCTCGAGGCGGGCTTCAAGGCGGAAGCGGCCGAGATCCTTCACAAGCTCGATCAGCTGGAGATCGAAAAGAATCTCGATGAGGGCATCGAGCAAGCCATTGCTGCCCGGAAAGCGAAGCTTGCCTCCGGGCGGGAGCAGCAGCCCCCGGTCTGCCCGTCATGCGGCGCTGAGGTCGTGCCTGGGAAACAATTCTGCGCCGACTGCGGCTTCCGCCTTTAACGACCCGGCATGACCAGCGATAAACCGAGCGCCGAGTAGACGAAAAGACTTTCGTTTTTTTGCGGTTCGATAAACGCGATAATGTTTTCGAGGAGATGCGGTTGACACTTCCTAGATATGCACTCTTGTGCATGGCCATGGCTTTGCTCGTGCCTTTCGCTCAGGGGCAGGGCGTCGTAGACGGCCGGCTTCTCGACGGTACCAACCCTGCAAGCACGCCTGCGAACGTGCAGGTGGATGCCATCGGGCTCGGCGGCGGCATGAGCGTACTGAAGTCTTCCGTGACGGACGCCGCAGGCAAGTTCCGCATCGACGGGCTGCCTGCCGATATGCCGCTGTTGATCCGCGCTACCTATGGCGCCGTGAGCTACTACGGCCAGGCGAGCTTTGACGCTTCGGGAAAGGCGCACGTTGAGATCCAGGTTTTCGAGCCCACCGCTTTAATGCAGGGGATCAGGATGGAAGGCATCCGGATCGCGTTCAAACTGACTCGCGACGGCCTGAGTTCTCTGGAATCCTATACATTCGCTAACGAGACGAAGCCGCCGCGAAGCCTCATGCGCAAAGACGGCAATTTTCGCTTTTCCAAGCCGCCGGGCATTAGCGAGCTTCCACGCCTCGAGGTGACAGCACCCGGAGCCAGCATGCCGGTGACACAGCCACCGCTCGAGAGCGCAGACGGAGAGAGCTATTACAGCATGTATCCGATGCGGCCTGGCGCTACGACCTTCGATGTCTCGCTGGCGCTCCCGTATCCCAATGGCAGTTACACCTACCGCAAGAAGTTCTACCAGGATGTGAGCTCGCTCGACATCGGCGTAATCCCTCAGGACATGACGGTGTCGGGGACGGGACTACAAAAGATTCAGCGCGATGCCGCACAGAACTTTGCCGTGTATTCCACAGGCCCGATCAAGGCGGGCACAGAGGTCATCTGGACTTTCTCCGGGGGCACGCCTGTGGTGGAAACCGCTGCGCCCGCGTCGGCAGAAGAACCAAGAGTCCAGGCCCTACACACGCTGGTGGGGCAGAACGCGCTGATCATCGGTCCGCCGCTCCTGATCGGCCTCATCATGGTACTCTGGTACGCCCACAGCCGTGTGATTGCCGCGTCCGGAAACGAGAACGAGACGCGTCTCCGGGAACTGAACGAGCGCCGCGAGCAATTGCTGAATTACGTCGCCGCCTTGGATGCACGGTATGAGAGTCAGGGGCTGGACCGGCGGCAGTACCTGCGGTTGCGCGAGCAGGGCAAGCGCCATCTGCGCAGAATCGCCGCCCTGCTCGCAAAGAAATAGCACAGAAGAGAATCTAGCTCGCTTCGCTCGCCAACTTTAGGGGCCAAGGGGCAGAGGAGCAAAGGGACAAAGGGGACAAACGCAAAGAAGTTCAACCGGGACAAAGGATGGAAGTATCACCTCGGGCCCTTTGCCCCTGGGTCCCTTGGCCCCTTGAAACAACTTGAAAAAGTGTGACGGGGACATACTTACTTTCATCCCGTTGTGTAATTTCCGAAACGTAAAGTCAGTGTGATGCCTGGGCTAATCGAAGTAAATGGGCTGGCGAAGTATTTCGGGCGGCTTTCGGCCCTGCGCGACCTGCGCATCACCGTTCCCCAGGGACAATTCATCGCGCTTTTCGGGCGCAACGGCGCCGGCAAGACCACGTTTCTGAGAATTCTGGCGGGGCTTTCTCGTCCCTCGGCGGGTATTGTCAAGATTCACTCGTCTGAGCCGGGCAGTCAGCGCGCGCGTCGAGTTATCGGCTACCTCTCGCACAACAGTGCACTCTACCTGGATTTGACCGCGCTGGAGAATCTGCGCTTCTATGCACGGCTCCTCGATTTGTCCTTTGGCAACTCAGCTCTGGAAGAGCGGATCGCGCGCGTGGGTCTTGCCGGGCGTGCGCGCGAGCCGGTGCGCAACTACTCGCGCGGCATGCAGCAGCGCCTCGCGATTGCGCGCGCATTCCTGCACGATCCCAGCCTTCTGCTGATGGACGAGCCGTTTACGGGCCTGGACCAGGAGGGAACCGAGTTCCTGAAGGGCTATCTCAACGAGGCCCGGACACAGGGCAAGACTTGCCTTATGGCGATTCATGATCCTGTGATCGGATATGCTCTGGCAGACCGGCTCGTCGTGATTGAAAAGGGTGTGGTGGCACTGGATCTCGCCCGTCAGTCGATCAGCCTCGATGAGTTTCAGGGCCGGTACCGGACCCTAACGGAGGAGCGCTGAGATGTTGGGCAAGATCTGGGCAGTCTTCCGCAAGGATTTTCTCATCGAGCTGCGAACGAAGGACTCGCTCAATGCCATGCTGTTTTTCGGCATCGTGGTGCTTGTGATCTTCAATTTTGCGCTCGCGCCCACGCGCGACTCGATCCGCGAGGCCGTGCCCGGCGTGCTTTGGGTGGCCTTTGTCTTTTCAGGCACACTCGGCCTCAACCGGATGTTCGCCTCGGAGAAGGACAACAGCTGCCTGCAGGGACTGCTGATGGTGCCGATGGACCGCGGCATCATTTACCTGGGGAAAACGCTGGCAGCCGCGGTCTTCATGTTCATTGCGGAAGCGGTCATCTTTGTCTTCAGCCTGGTCTTCTTCAACCTGACCGTCTGGTCTGAGATTCCCTGGCTGATTCTGGTATTCTTCATAGGCACGCTTGGATTTACAACGGTGGGAACAATCTTATCCGCGATCGCGGTGAATACCAGGATGCGGGAAGTGCTTCTTCCCCTGATCCTCTTTCCCGTGGTTCTGCCCATCCTCGTCAATGCGGTCGAAGCAACGGGCATCATCCTCAACACTGCGGATTATAGCGCTCTGAAGCTCCCCTTGACCGTCATGTCTACTTTCACAATCGTGTTTGGGACGCTGGCGTATCTTCTCTTCGATTTCGTTCTGGAGGATTGAGCAATGGATCAACTGAAGCAGAAGCATCTCGATGCTGTTCTGGGAGGATTGCTCTTCGTTGGCATGATCCTGGCGCTCTATATGGCTTTCCTTGGCGCGCCGCGCGCCAAAGATACTCCGGATACGTTGGGGGATCTCCAACGCATTTTTTATTTTCATGTTCCGTCGGGAATAATGGGACTGACCGCATTCGCGGTGAATTTCGTCGCTTCGCTGATGTACCTGATAAAAAAGGACCGCAAGTGGGACAGCCTCGCGCTCTCGGCCGCAGAAGTCGGTGTGATGTTCTTCACCATCGTGCTGGTGACAGGGCCGATCTGGGCCAAGCCGGTCTGGTTTGTTTGGTGGACCTGGTCGCCGCGCCTGACCTCCGCGCTGGTGCTATGGCTGCTCTACCTTGCCTATATGCTGGTGCGTGGCTATGTTTCCGATCCCGAAAGGAGGGCGATGGTGTCGGCGGTCTTCGGCATCGTGGCCTTTGTCGACGCCCCCATCGTCTGGTTTTCAATCCGTTGGGCCGCAACGAACCCCAAGTGGCGGGACCTGCACCCGTCGGCTATGCTGGAGACGGGGGGTTTGGACCCCGCGATGCGGCCGGCGTTCCTGACATGCCTGGCCGCCTTCATGATTCTGCTCGTATACCTGATTCGGCGCCGTTTCTTCCTGGAGACGGCTCGAGTTGAGATGGAAGGGCTTGAACGCCTGACTGATTTGACGCACTGAGCTGCAAACCAAGGATCGACTCGCTATGAAAACAGTCAACACGATGCATTACCTCTTCGCGGCCTACACGGCCATTTGGATCATTCTGGCGATCTACCTCTTTTCGATTCACTCTCGCGAAAAAAAGCTGCGCCGAGAACTCCAGAATCTGAGGCAGCTGGTGGAACGTCAGGCGGCCAAGCGTTGATGCGTTTGCCGCCTTAGTGTCGTTGCGGTTAAGGCGGGCGCGCGAAAGTTCCTCTTGAAAGCTGCCGGATACCTGTGACAAGTTGAGGCGGTCTGCCAGTCATCCGTTCAAAGGAGCATTGCCGATGGCCTCAACCAATCCGCCGCCTCTTGCCGAATTCACGCTGAAAGCAGTCGTGGCTGGTGTCGCGCTCGGGATTGTCTTCGGAGCCGCCAATGCATATCTTGGATTGCGCGTCGGATTGACGGTTTCGGCCTCGATTCCGGCTGCTGTCATGACGGTGGCGCTGTTCAAGCTCTTCCGAGCCAAAGGCACAATCCTCGAAGCCAACATTTCCCAGACGATTGGTTCTGCGTCGACGGCGCTTGCTACCGGAACGATATTTACCATCCCGGCTCTCTTCCTCTGGGGCATGATTCCGCCCTATTTTGAGGTTGTCGCTCTCTGCTTCCTCGGAGGCGTTCTTGGGCTGGCCGCCATGATTCCACTCCGGCGTCTGCTCATCGTCGAAGCCCACGACGAGTTGCCGTATCCGGAGGGGACTGCGTGCGCCGCAGTCTTGCGGGCGACGACGGCGGGTTCGAGCGGAAGCGCCTGGATCTTTCTGGGAATGGCAGTGGGAGCGGCCATCAAGCTGCTGGTGTCGCTTGCGTTTCTGCTTCCCAGTGGGGTGAGTGCCTCCCTTCCTGTTCTGCCGCACGCGGAACTCGCCGTTGAACTGGCGCCTGCCCTCCTGGGCGTCGGATTCATCCTGGGCTACCGGCAGTCGGGAGTGCTTGTCGCCGGCTCATTGGTGTCGTCCCTGGTTCTCATCCCGCTGATCTCCTGGATCGGCAGCGGTCTGACTGCGCCGCTGTATCCCGAGACTCAACGGCTTGTTTCCGCCATGACGACGAACGACATCTGGGTGCGCTACGTGCGCTATATCGGCGCAGGGGCGGTTGCCACGGCGGGAATCCTGACCGTGCTCCGAGGTCTTCCCACCATGCTGGGAGCATTCGCCGCGGTGGCGAGAGGAATCCGAAAAAGCAGCGGCACGGGAGCTGGCGCTGTGATTCCCAGCACGGAACGCGACCTGCCCGGAAGCTTTGTGATCGGCACGATCGTCGCGGTCGTGGCGGTTGCTGCTCTGGTGCCCGGAATCTTTGCCGGTGGGATGGGGCCTTTGCCTCGGGCGATCTGCGCTGCCGGCGTCGGCATTTTTGGAATGCTGTTTGTTGCCGTGGCCGCGCGCATCGTCGGCATTGTGGGCGTGACCTCGCAGCCGACTTCAGGCATCGCACTGATCACGCTGCTCGGCGTTGCGTCCCTGTTTGCCGCTGCCGGGTGGACCAGCGGCGAGGCGCGCGCCGCAGTGCTGACGGTGGGCACGATCGTTGCGATTGCCGCTTCCAAAGCGGGAGACATCTCCCAGGATCTGAAGACCGGATATCTGGTGGGCGCGACTCCGGCGCGACAGCAGTTCGGCCAGGTCATCGGCGCATCGTTCGCATGCTGGGCGGTGGCAGGTACGGTGCTGTTGCTGGGGACAGCTTACACGTTCGGTTCGAGGGAGATTCCCGCGCCCCAGGCCATGCTGATGAAGACCATTATCGAGGGAGTTCTCGCCGGGCGGCTTCCATGGAGCCTGGTACTCACGGGTGGCGGAGTCGCGCTCGCAGGGATTCTCTGCGGCGTATCCGGGCTCGCTTTCGCCATCGGCGTGTATCTGCCCCTTTCCTCGATGGCGTCGATTTACGTCGGCGGTTGCGTCCGGGCCGTTGTGGAGCGCCGCCGGAGAGGCGTTGCCAAAAGCGAAAGCGATCCCGGCATCCTCGCCGCTTCCGGTCTGGTCGCAGGTGAGGGATTGGCCGGTGTGCTCGTCGCAGGCTTGGTTGCAGCCAATATTGCTTCTAAATCGAGCGCCGTGCGCATACCCGGCATTCTGGGGGACCTGCTCGCGGTCGTGATGATTCTGCTCGTCTCCGTCTTCCTATACTGCGGCGCCACCTCCCACCGCACTGATCAACAACCACCAAGGTACTGACAAGGATTCTGCGATTTTTCCGCCTCAACCCATGCTATCCTCCTCCCAACAGTGAAAAGCAAATGACTGCTCTTAAGACGGCCAGCCCGCTTGCGAGAGGGACAAGCAGATACACATCCTCCTTATACTCCCTGCCGGCGCAGCGCGCGTGCAATGAGTTTGTTGGAGAGGACACGTCATGATTCGTGACCGATTTTTTCTTCCGTTGCTGTTGTGTCTGTGCACGGCACTGCCGATTACTTCCTCTCTTCACTCTGCGGCCGGCGTTTCGCCGGTCAAGGCATGGGAAGAGAAAATCGTAATACCGACATACGAGATCGGGGCGCCCGAGCCTAACCCGTTGTTTTTCTTCGGGCGGCAGTCGCAGGGAGCCCGGGCGCCGGTTTATCCCTATCCGATGTACGACACGCTCACGAACAAGAAGGTGGACAAGACCTACCAGGCGGTTTACCTCGAGAACGAGTACGTCCGGATCGGCATTTTGCCGGAGATTGGCGGCCGCATCTTCGAGGGTTTGGACAAGACCAACAACTACAATTTCATTTACCGCCAGCACGTGATCAAGCCTGCCCTGATCAGCATCATCGGTGCCTGGATTTCCGGCGGAGTGGAGTGGAACATTCCACATCATCATCGCGCCACAACCTTCCTCCCGGTGCAGTACAAAATCGAGCAAGCAGCAGACGGCGCCAGGACCGTCTGGGTGGGCGAGTTGGAATTGCGCCAACGCATGCGGTGGGCGATCGGCTACACGCTGAGGCCGGGCAAGTCCTACCTGGAAGCACAGGTGCGTATTTTGAATCGCGTGCCCGAAGTAAACACCATGCTTTGTTTCGCCAACCTGGCCGTTCATGTGAACGACAACTACCAGGTCATCTTCCCGCCCAGCACGCAATTCGGCACAGGCCACTCCAAGCGCACATTCACGAAATGGCCGATCAACGATGCGAATGTTGACGTCAGTTGGTGGAAGAACCATCCTTCGTCGGTTTCGATTTTCGCCTGGAACTACCAGGATGACTTCTTTGCCGGCTATGACCACGGCAAGCAGGCGGGGACAATGAGCGTCGCCGACCACAATGTCGTGCCGGGCAAGAAGTTCTTTGAGTGGGGCGCCGGCCCCAGTGGCCGCTCGTGGGACCAAACTCTAACCGATGTGGACGGCCCCTACATCGAGCTCATGGCCGGAGCCTACTCGGACAACCAGCCCGACTACAGCTGGCTGCAGCCCTACGAAGCTCGGTCGTTCTCCATGAACTATTACCCGTTCCGGGACATCGGCGGCGTCAAGAAGGCCAACTTGAACGCCGCGGTGAACCTGGACGTAGCCGGCGGAATAGCCAAGATGGGTTTCTACACCACCTCCGCCCATGCGGCGGCCAAAGTCATGCTGAAAGCAGGACAGAGCGTTCTGCTCCAGGAGACGGTTGCCATCAACCCGGGCAAGCCCTACACCAAGCAAGTCTCCATTCCAACAGGCATCGACGAGCACGATCTCGTCGCCTCGATTTCGGATGGCGGCAAGGAACTCGTCTCCTATTCGCCTATTCGCCTGCAGCCGGAGCCGATGCCGAAGGGTGTGACACCCCCGGCTGCTCCGGTGGAGATCAAGACCAATGAAGAACTGTACCTGATTGGTCTGCGCGCGCAGCAGTTCCACGACCCGAGCATTAGTCCGGAGGCTTACTGGGAAGAAGCTCTTCGCCGCGACCCGGGCGATGCCCGCGTGAACACAGCCCTCGGTATCACCGCCTTTAAGAAGGCAAGGTACGAAGAAGCCGAGAAGCTCTTCCGCAAGGCGCTGGAGCGGCTTACTGACCGGTACACCGCGCCGAAAGAAGCTGAGGCGATCTTCTACCTCGCGGCCACTCTGAAGGCACAGGGCAAGACCGACGAAGCCTGCACGAGTTTCTACAAGGCCACCTGGAGCCAGGCGTGGAAGGCCGCCGGTTACTACTCTCTGGCAGAGATCGCTGCCGGGCGCGGCGACATGACGGCCGCTCTTGACCTCATTGATCGCTCGATTGACTCAAATGCGCTGAACATCAGGGCTCAGAACCTGAAAGCCGCCGTTTTGCGTCACCTGGGACGTCCCAAGGAGGCTCTGCAGGCGCTGTCCTCAGCTGCGCACAAGGCCGACCCGCTCGACGTGCGCTCCATGGCGGAACGCTGGCTGGCTTCCAAGGACCTCGCGGCAGCAAAGACTTTTGCCTCCACGATGAACGATCATCCCGCAACCGCTCAGGAGACAGCCGGCGAATGCCTCGACGCCGGTCTCTGGCAGGACGGAATGGACGCGCTGCTGCAGATGACCGCCGCTGCTCCCGACAAAGCCAAGATCAATCCCATGGTCTACTACTACCTGGGCTATTTCGCGGGGAGGTTGGGACAAGCGCAAAAGGCCTCCGAATACTACAGGCTGGCCATGACAATGCCTCCGGACTATGTCTTCCCCTTCCAGGGCGAGGCCATCGAAGTACTTCGGGCCGCGATGAAGGCAAATCCCCGCGACGCTCGTGCGCCTTACTACCTGGGGAATGTGCTGTACGACTGGCAACCTGAAGAGGCCGCCAAGATGTGGGAGGTTTCCGCCGTTCTCGACCCTTCGTTCTCGATCGTTCACCGCAATCTGGCAACAGCATACATGCACCAGAATTCGGGGAGCGACCTTAACAAGGCCATTGCCGAGCTGGAGAAGGCTGTTTCGCTTGACCGCAAGTACGCCCTACACTTCAAGGAACTGGATGAGCTCTACGAGCAGGCTGGTACTCCCATCGAGAAGCGGCTTCCGCTTTTTGAACAGAACGCGGCCGTCGTAGCCCAGCGGGATGATGCTCAGAACCGCGCTGTAGCTCTTAAGATAGCCGGGGGCAAGTACGACGATGCCATCAAGATGATGACGGGACGGAAGTTCGCAGTTGCGGAGGGCACCAACCTGAACGTGGCTGAACACTGGACGGACGGTCACATCCTTCGCACCCAGCAGAGCATTGCGGCCAAGCGGTTCAAGGAGGCGCTCACTGATTTGCAGGCGGCCGTCACTTTACCCGACAACCTGCCATCAAGTGGATTTGGCGGCGGCGCTGGTGGCCGCAGCGCGGAGGTCGCTTACTGGACCGGGGTCGCCTATGAGGGTATGGGCGACCGCGATAAGGCCGCCGAGTTTTGGAATAGGGGAGCAGCGCCGGATTCGGCCGGGGCGCGCGGGCGTGGCGGTGCGGGGGCTGGCGTTCCCGCAGGCGGCGCTCAATCCTACTACCAGGCACTATGCCTCCAGAGACTCGGCAAGGCAGGCGAGGCCAAGGCGTTGTTCCAGAGCCTTGTGGAGTCCGGACAGAGAGCGCTCCAGCCGCCGCCTGCTATCCCTGGCGGGCGAGTTGGAACAGGCCGCCAGCAATCGCCGCGCGTCAGGTTGGCCAACGCGCACTACCTCGCCGGTCTCGGCTACCTTGGGCTGAACGACTTGGTGAAGGCAAAGGCGGAACTGACCGAGGCTGTCCAGGCTTATCCTGATCTCGTGGGTGCCAGGGCTGCCTTGGCTGCGCTCAAGTAGGAGTTCGGGAGTTGCGTGGCCCGTCCCCGAACTAGCCGATGAGGAGGAATCTATGTCAAAGCCAAAGCTTGGACAGACTCGAGCGACCGCGCCGTGCCTTGGTCTGCTTCTGTTCTGGCTTTCTGGTGCGCCCCCGGCGGTGCCCGCAGCGCAGAAGCAGGTCGACGTCCGCCGCATCGAAACCTCGGCCGCCGAAAAAACGGCGGCACAAACGCGCTCCGCGCAGATTCTGCAAACCGCAGCCAGGCGGTTTGGCTCCAGCTTGTCTTCCTCCCAAGACAACTCCGGAAAACTCCGTTCTCTCGCGCGTTATGCCCCACCACTCTCCGCGCCCGATCGCCGCGATGCCGAGGTGGTGGGGCGTGCCTTCGCCAGGGCACATAGGGATCTCCTGGACATTGACGATGCCTGGGTCCGCAACCTCGAACTGGTTGCCCGAGACAAGTCCGGACCCAACACCCTCCTCAAGTTTCGCCAGCAATGGTCCGGCATCCCCGTTTTTCAAAGCGATCTGCGGATTCATGTTTCTCCTGCCGGCGAGGTTTTGGAGCTTGATTTTCATCTGGAGCCGCTCGCTCCCCCCTCTCAACCCACTTCAGGCAATTCCTATGTAACCCCGGAGTGGGCGCTGCTCCAATGTGCGAGAGATCTCGAGCCGGAGTTGCGGAATCCACGCACGGAAATCATCGAGCTGGCGCAGGCTCCGCGTCAGCGCACGAAACTTCGTTTTGGGCCATTAGGAGACGAAGTTACGGCGCAGTGGGTATGGTTTCCAGTAGCAGAACAGTTGCGGCTCGCCTGGCAGTTCGACGCCGTGTCTTCGGACTCGAAAACCTACTATGAGTGCGTCGTTGATGCTCAAGACGGAACACTCTTGTATCGGAACTCGGTCACGGACTCGGATTTCACAGGCTTGGTTTTCGATGCCCCCAGCCCTCAACCCAGTGCGACACCGGGCGTCATCCCGCCGATACCGAATCCCCCAGTCATCATCCCGCGATCCAGTCTTTCTTTCGCGGGCGATCCAACGGCTTCACCGGCAGGCTGGGTGGGATCAACGCTGGAGAGCATTGGCAACAACGTCATCGCGCGCGAAGACAAAGCTGGAGACAATGAACTCACTCTGGGAGCCACGGCAAAAGCGATAAACGGCGGCTTCAATTTTGACCTGCAGCTGGGGCCTGGGGCGCCCTCTCCGGTCAATTTCACCGAAGCGGCCATCACCAGTCTCTTTTACTGGTGCAACGTAGCTCATGATTATTTCTACAACCTTGGGTTCACCGAGACGGCAGGTAACTTCCAGGAAGACAATTTCGGCAAGGGCGGTGCGGCCGCGGATTCACTTCGAGCGGACGCTCAGGACGGTGCCAATCTCAATTCGTTGGCTTACTTGAATAATGCCAGCATGAGCACACCCACCGACGGCTCCAAACCGCGCATGACGGTTTATCTCTGGGGTTCTCTGGGCGGCCCATACGTCGATGCCGACTTCGACGCGGAGGTTCTGCTCCACGAGTATACGCATGGAGTTTTCCGCCGTTTGACCGGCACAGGCGGCGTTCAGAGCGGCGCCATAAATGAAGGGAACAGCGACTTCTTTTCGCTCAACTATCTCACTCCAGCCGCAGCGTCGCCCGACGGGGCTTTCACAGCCGGAGGCTACTCCAAGCAGAACTTTGCGCGCGGCGTGCGCACGCGTCCCTACTCAACCGATTTGTCGGTGAACGATCTCAGTTACGCAGATTTTGGCCATAACAGTTCCGCAGGTTTCGAGGTGCACGCAGATGGCGAGATCTGGGTGGAAGCGATGTGGGAAGTACGGTCGCGGCTGATCAAGGCACTCGGCTTCGACGAAGGGCGCCGACGCGTCGCCCAGTTGATGATCAAAGCCATGAAGCGCTCGCCCTATGATCCTTCTTATGTGGATATGCGCGACGCGCTGATCGCCGCGGACCGGGCGGATGAGGGCGGGGCGGACGTCGACTTGATATGGGAGGCATTCGCACGCCGGGGCATCGGCTTCATGGCGGCCGGCGGCACGGGCTCCACGTACACGGTGCTTCCATCCCAGGATCTACCGTCCCCCGCGGGCAAGATCCGTTTCTTCGATGACTGCTTCTTTATCGGAGAGTATATCAAGGTCTATGTCGGAGATAGCAACAACCTGGACGAATTCCTGACCCTGCACTTTGAAACCTCGGGCGGCGACAGCGAAGTTGTATACCTGATGCGGTCGGGAGCACTCTTTCAGGCGACCCTCACATCGGTCACGGGCGAAGCGGTTAAGAAGAACGACGACAGGATCCAAGTTGCACCCGGCGACATCATCCGGGTGACATACCACGACGCCGACGATGGAACCAGCCAGGCGCGCGACGTAATCACCGAGGCAGAAATCCGCTCTGCTTACTCCACGCAGCAGCAGCCGAGCCCGGCGGACATCGTGGGCTCCGGAGAGACTTCACTTGGAATGAAGGGCAGCGGGCTCACCTACGCGGGATATACTCTCCCCTTCGCATTTCCATTTTATAAGAGGCTGGTCAATTATATTTATTACAACGAGAACGGTCTGATTACGATCGATACTCCCACTAGCTCGGGCTCAAACTCAGCGGCATCGCTCCAGACTTATCAGGCAATTGCTCCGCTGTGGATGGATCTGCGCGAAAACGGCACTAGCGTTGCCAACGAGGGGGTATACGTCTCACGCCCGACGTCCGAAAGCATTCGCTTCCGCTGGGCGGCCGAGACCGTTAAGAGGAACACTGCAGGCGCCTTGATCGCGGGGAATCCCGTCAACTTCGCTGTCACGCTGTTTCAGAGCGGCGATATTCTCTTTGAATATGGCCCCGGCAATACCGACATCACGCCGACCATCGGAATTTCACGGCGTGCGGAAGGACTTTCACAGATATACACCGAGTATAGCAGCAGTTCGTCAGCCCAGCTCAGGACCCTGGACCGTGCACAATCCATACTGTGGAAGTTTCCCGGCAATCAGGCTCGCACCACCGTATTTCCCTACCTCCGAGCAACGAATGTCCAGTACACCGGTTACGCTGTTGTTAATCGCACAGAACAGCCTGTAGATATCCTTTTCTCGGCTCAAACAGATGACGGCCAGAATCCCGTACCTGCGAACAAGGCAAACGCGATCTATCTCACCGCAGGCGCTCAAGCCGCGGTCCTGGGGAGCGATCTGTTTCCTTCCCTCCCATCAGTGTTTAATGGGTGGGTGGAAGCAACATCGACCGACAGCCGGCTTACGGCTTTCTTCGTCACAGGAGACAATGCACAGACCTGTTTGACCGGTGTGCCGGCTGCTGCCCAGCTTTCCAGAGACCTGACCTTCACGCACATTCCCGCAGGCAGCGGCACAATGTCAGCGACAACGGTGTATCTTGTCAATCCCGGTTTCCTGCCTGCGAACCTTGATATCTGCTGGCACGATGCCAGCGGCACGGCTAATCCAATATGCACGCAGCGCACGCTGGCGCCCCGCAACCGGCTGGCGGCTGAGGTGTCGTCGCTGTTTACCGCACTGCCCTTCGGCTTTCAAAGCGGATATTTGCGGATTACCTCGGATGTTGGTCTCGCAGGAGTCGCTCACGCGCAAACGGACGGCGCCCCTTACATGATTGCTGCGCAGGAGCCCTCCGCTGCCACAACGCTTTATGCCGCACAGTTCGCCAGCGGCAAGAATGGCAGCACCCGCTGGGTAACCGATGTGAATCTCGTTAATACCTCAGACAGCCGAAGAACGATTGCACTTCGACTGCTTGACAACAACGGCAATCTCGTTTCGCTCCCCTCGCCCGGAACCAATCCCTACACGATCCCTCTGGAACCTGGTGGAGAGCTGCACATGCGCGGAGACCAGATATTCCATCTGCCGGATCCCACTCTTGGAGACGCTTACTACGAAGGGACGCTCGTGGCTACTGCCGACGGGTCGGGCATCGTCGGCGACGTTACCTTTGGAGAGGGATTGACTCATCGATTCACAGCGAGCCTGCCCATGGCTCCTGCCGACCAGTCGGATCAGATCTTCGCACAGGTGGCCGAGGGCCAGGCTGGGGGCGGCAAGCCCTATTTTACGGGCATCGCCCTGTTCAATCCAAACGCAACGGAAATCACGGTGCAAATCCAGGTATTCGAACGCCGCGGCATTCTGGCGGCAAGAACCGATCTGACGCTTGGCCCTCAAACCCGCATCGTGCGCACCCTCGGGCAGCTTATACCTGGCATCAACCAGGTTGGAGGCTACATCCATGTGACGTCGAGCGGAGGTCCAGTTGCCGCTTTTGCGGTCTACGGCGACTCAGCCCTGGATTTTCTGGTGGCAATTCCGCCGCAGAACGGAGGGTGGTGAGCCGTGCGGGACTCGAACCAGCGACCCTCTGCATAAAAGGCAGATGCTCTATCTCCTGAAAAATCTGTGACGGGCGCCAGTTTGATGAGAACAAGTTGCCTATGAGGCCTCTTCCAAACCCGTCAAATCCGTGCCTGTCACCGATTTGCCCTGTTTTTCTGGTGAATGGAGGGCAAGGGACTTGCAGATGATGGCAGCGATATCATCGGTCTGAGGGAGGCCGTCCGAAAAATCCCGGACGGTCCGATAAAGGCCATTCACGATTTGCTGCGCGCTCTCCTGGCGATGGTCCCGGATGAACTCAAGTGCTCGGCCGACACCGAATTGGGTCCGGTCGGGTTTTTCTGCTTCGGTAATTCCATCGGTCAGCAAGGCCAGGATCTCACCCGGCTTCAACATGATCTCCTCACCGCTGGTGAACGGGCGTTCAGCGAACAAACCCAGGGGAATATCCGTGCTGTCGAGGACGTGTCTGACAGCTCCATTCGCATCCAGGATATAGCCCGGCACGTGGCCCGCACTCGCGTAGATGATGGTACGCGAAGGGGGGTGGAGGCGGCAGAAGGCCAGGGTGGCATAGCGGCCTTTCTCAAAGTCGGAGACAAGAGCGGAATTCACCAGAGTCAATATCTCTCCGACGTTTAAGCTCTTTCGCGAAAATGCCCGAAGGTGAGCACGCAACTCGACCATTAAAAGAGCGGAACCTATCCCGTGGCCGCAGACATCCCCGATGGAGATGCCGATGCAGCCCTTCGGCAGAGGCACGAAATCAAAGTAGTCCCCTCCGGTCTCAGCCGCGGGAAACGCGGCGCCGGCGATGTCGAAACCGTGGATTTGCGGGGGAGCAATCGTGTAGAACTGCTGCTGTACGGCGCGCGCCAGCTGCATCTGGGTTTCATGCTCTTGCAGTTTCCTCTGCTCCGTCACATCTTTGACCACGGTAACAAACTGGGTGATGTTTCCAGCGGAATCCCGTATCGGAGTGATGGTCTGCTCGGCGAAGTAGATTTCGCCGCACTTTTTGCGGTTGGCAATCGTAGCCCGGAAAACCTTTCCGGAGAGAATCGTGGACCACAATTCCTGATAGAACGCAGCGTCGTGCACGCCTGACTTGAGAATCGCCGGCGTGCGTCCCAGGGAGTCATCCCGCGTGAAACCTGTTGTCTGCTCGAAGGCCGGATTGACGTATTGGATCAAACCGTTCCTGTCTGTGATCACGATGCTGTCGGCAGTTTGCTCCACGGCATTGGTGAGGGTTTGGATTCTCTCTTCCGTCTCCTTCCTCTTCGTGATATCGGAGATTACTACGACGCCTCCGCGCAACGCTCCGGCTCCGTCCCAGAGCGGGCTTGCTTTTGCGATAATCCAGACGCCGGCAGGACGCTCGGCATTGCGGATAAAGATCTCCGTTTCGCCAACGGTCTCGCCGGCGAGCGCCCGGGCCAGCGGCAATTCCTGGGATGGGAAGATCGTGACACGGTCAGGCCGATAACAGCCATAGACCTCCGACCACTTCTCAGAAGATACTTGCGTTGATCCTATCCCCAGGATGGATTGCGCGACTCGGTTGAAAAACAGGAACTTGCCTTCCCGATCCGCTACGATCACACCATCGCCCAGGCTGTTAATAATGGATCTCAATGCCTCTATTTCTGCAGAGGATGAAAGCGAAGACTCTTCCCCGAATGCTTGAGCCATAGGCGGAAACCCCTCGAAGGATACCTACATCTATCAACTTTGCAGGTCTGATTGTAACAAAAGGGTGGAAATGGAAAAAGCTGCCGCGCTTTTTCCGGTTGTGTCAGCTATTTTCGAGGAAGTACTTCGCGAGGCGCAGATAGTTCTCGTTTCCCGTGACCCGGTACAGTTTGACCAGGGCCAGCTCAATCTCCTCGTGGCCCGGGAATGCGCGCCGCTTGTCCGGTCCGAAGACGCTCGCCACCAGATCGGCATTCTTTACGGCAACGTCGAGCAGCGTGCGCTTTCCTGTTGCCTGAAAGTGCGCCACAGCAGCTTCGTAGAGGTGGCCAACGTTGTAAGGCTCGTGGCTGACGGTCTCCTCCACCCATCGCTCGGCGCCGATGCCGGGAACGGGATGCGCCGGATCGCACGTCCGGGCTGTGAAAAGATAACCGTACCTCAACAAAGCAAACCGCAAAGACCGCCAAGACCTCGAAGAGTTGATCTTAACCTCTTTGCGGTCTTTGAGGTCTTCGTGGTTTGGGTTAGTATGGGGATACTTCGCCATCGATATTGCCAGGATATGATCATGAGAAAGAAGGCATTTTTTACAGGCATATATGTTTTAGCAATCTTAGTCGGCGCCACATTGCCCGGGGCTCCGCAGCAGGTGCGTTATGCGACCGGCTCGTGGGACGCGGAATCGCTCGGAAATCACCGGGCCGTGCTGAGCGTGGCGCAGAAGGCCGATGCCGTTTGGGCTCACATTGAGTGGCGCCGGCGCGACACCGAACCGGAGAAGAAAAACATCATCGTGATCGAAGCCGCCAGCGGCAAGAAAGTTACGAACCTGATGCGAGTGAATGTGTACCGCGCCTATGGAGACATAGTTTTTCAGGCGGAGAATCCCGGAACCTATTACGTCTACTATCTCCCATACACTTCCCAGGGACGCAACTATCCCAAGGTCACCTACCAGACTCCGGAGGATTTGGCGGATGCGGCGTGGAAAAAGGCGGCTGCCGCGTTGACGATCAGATCGAGCCTTCCACCGTTCGCGAACCTGGTCGAGATCCAATCCATCGACGAATTTAACAGCTTCTATCCCATGGAAGTGATCGCGATGCCCGAGGAGGTGAGCCGGCTCGTGACGTCGCAATCGGGCAAGTCATTCCTCCTTTTCCCGGAAGACAGATCGGATCCAATCCGCATGACCGACGATTTGCCTCAAAAATGGGTGCTCGAGGGCCCAAAACAGGAATTGACCGGCACTGCGCGCCCCGGCGAGTTCTATGCTTTCCAGATCGGATTGTACGCGAGCACTGCAGATATCCAGGACATCGCCGTGCGTTTCAGCGACCTGCGCACCGCCGACGGCAGTCATTCCATTCCAGCCTCGGCGTTGCGCTGCACGAACACCGGTGGCATCAACTGGGATGGCGCGGCCTTCAAGAAAGTCGTATCGGTCAAAAAGGGTCAGGTTCAGGCGCTATGGTTCGGCGTTCAGATTCCGAAAGACGCGGCGCCCGGCAATTATCGCGGGCAGGTGAGCATCGCACCCGTGGGCATGCCCGCGCAGTCCGTGAACCTGGCAATTACGGTGAGCCGGAATCTCATCGCCGACTCTGGCGATGACGAGCCCTGGAGGCACTCCCGGCTGCGTTGGCTTGATTCGCAGCTTGGCGTCGATGACGAAATCGTGCGCCCCTACACGCCGGTGCGCGTCGCGCAAAACACGATCAGCGTTCTCGGCAGAAAAGTCGCGCTTGGTCCTTCCGGGCTTCCGGCTCAGATTCAAAGTTTCTTCTCCCCCGAAGTGACTCGAGTTCAGGATACGGCAAAATCGCTGCTTGCTGCCCCGATCGATCTGATCGTGGAAGATGCAGCCGGCCGGCGTCTGAAGTGGGCCCAGAGCGCGCCCAAGTTCACAAAGCAAAATGACGGCGTCGCTGAATGGAAAGCGAGCGGCACTTCCGGACCGCTCAGGTTGGATGTCAGCGCCGCCATGGAATTCGATGGCTTCGTGCAGTTCAAGATTACGCTCAGCACCACGAAGGCAGTCGACGTGCGCGACATCCGGCTCGAGATTCCGCTCGTGAAGGAAGCCGTCCAGTACATGATGGGGCTCGGATTGAAAGGCGGGCGCCGGCCTGCGAACTACCAGTGGGCCTGGGACGTGACGAAAAACCAGGACGGCGCTTGGCTCGGCGACGCCAACGGCGGGCTCCAGTTCAGCCTGAGGGCCGAGAACTACTCGCGCCCGCTGAACACCAATTTCTATCAGTCGAAGCCGTTGAACATGCCCCCTTCCTGGTTCAACGGCGGCCAGGGAGGCATCTCGATGCGCGAATCCGGCAGCGCTACCGTTCTGATCAATTGCTATGGGGGAGGCCGTACCCTGCAGCCCGGGCAAGACTTGCACTTTGACTTCAACCTGCTCGTGACGCCCTTCAAGCCGCTGGATACGAAGTTCCAGTGGAGCACCCGGTTCTTCCACAGCTTCAAGCCGATCGACGATGTCATCCGCGCCGGCTCCAACGTCATCAATGTTCATCATGCCAACGACGTCAATCCTTACATCAATTATCCGTTCCTCCACCAGGCGCAAATGAAGGCTTACATCGACGAGGCGCATCAGAAGGGGCTCAAGGTAAAGATCTATGACACGATCCGGGAGCTGTCGAACCATGCGCCGGAGCTTTTCGCATTGCGCAGCCTGGGCAATGAAATCTTTTCACCGGGGCCCGGCGGAGGCTTTTCCTGGCTCCAGGAACACCTGGGACTCAACTACATCGCTGCCTGGTTCGTTCCTCAATTGAAAGATGCAGCCATCATCAACAGCGGCATGTCGCGCTGGCACAACTACTACATCGAGGGACTGAACTGGCTCGTCAACAAGATGCAAATCGACGGCCTGTATATCGACGATGTCGCCTTTGACCGCACCACGATGAAACGGGTGCGCAAGGTGCTGGACCGCGGACGGTCGGAGGCAATCATCGACCTGCACTCCGCCAACCAGTACAATCCGCGCGACGGGTTCGTCAACAGCGCCAACCTCTATCTCGAACACTTCCCCTACATCAACCGGCTGTGGTTCGGCGAGTATTTCGATCCAAATTCTCCGGCGGACTTCTGGTTTATTGAGATGTCGGGCGTTCCGTACGGGCTCATGGGAGAAATGCTGCAGGACGGCGGCAACAAGTGGCGAGGGATGGTGTTCGGCATGACCAGTCGCATGCCGTACGGCGGCAATGATCCGTCGCCGATCTGGAAGGTCTGGGATGATTTCAGAATTCAGGACAGCGAGATGATCGGCTACTGGTCTCCTGGATGTCCTGTGAGGACCGACAACAAGGATGTTCTTGCGACCGCGTTTGTTGGCAGCGGCAAGACCCTCGTTTCGATTGGCAGCTGGGCGCAGGACGATGTCAACGTCCGGCTCTCGATTGATTGGCGCGCGTTGGGGATCGATCCCGGCAAGGCAATCCTGACTGCACCAGAGGTACGGGATTTCCAACCGGCTGCCAGATTCGGTCCTGACGATCCGATTCCTGTTCCCAAGGGTAAAGGCTGGCTGCTGATCATCGGGGCACATTGAGATGACTTCGGCGCGTACCGGCGATGGGAGGATGAGATGAAACATGGGCGAGTTCTGGCGGCTCTTCTGGCTCTTTTCCCGATCACAAGCTCATGCGGCCTGACGGCGCATCGGGCAACAATTACGGAAGAGAAGCGGATCTTCAAGACGTATCCGTTCAGCGATCCGGATCCCGTGCCGATACTGGCTCGCAGGAATGCGGGTATCTACCCCTACTTTAGATTCGATGGTTTTTCGCGTGAGGGGCGCGACCAGGAATGGAAAGTTGTGAGGCTGGAGAACGATTTCATCAAAGTGTATGTCCTGCCCGAAGTGGGAGGAAAGATCTGGGGAGCCGTTGAAAAGTCAACCGGAAGGGATTTCATCTATCTCAACGATGTCGTGAAGTTTCGCGATGTCGCCATGCGCGGCCCGTGGACCTCGGGCGGAATCGAGTTCAATTTCGGGCTGATAGGGCATACGCCTTCTACCGCGACTCCCGTCGATTATGTTCTGAAGAAGAATGCCGACGGCAGCGTGAGCTGCGTCGTTGGAGGCATGGACCTACCCAGCCGGACGCAGTGGCGAGTCGAGATACGCTTGCCCAAAGATGCCGCGGAATTCGAGACCACGAGCTTCTGGTACAATCCCACGCCACTGACCCAGTCTTACTACCACTGGATGAACGCGGCCGTGCATGCCCGGGACGACCTCCAGTTCTATTACCCCGGACAGTACTACATAGGGCATGGCGGAGATGCGCATCCCTGGCCGGTCAACGAGAACGGCGTCGATCTGTCGCTCTACAAGAATCACAATTTCGGCGGCCACAAGTCTCTTCACGTGCTGGGAAGCTACTCTGATTTTTCCGGCGGGTACTGGCACGACCTGCAATTCGGCTTCGGCCACTGGTCAAAATATGATGACATGCCGGGACGGAAGATATGGATCTGGTCTCAATCCCGCTTGGGCGCGATCTGGGAAGACCTGCTGACCGATCACAGCGGGCAGTACGTCGAAGTCCAGGCGGGGCGGCAGTTTTCGCAGGCAGCACTGTCGAGCGGCATCGACACGCCGTTCACCCAGGCCGCATTTCTGCCTTATGCCGCTGATACCTGGAAAGAGATCTGGTTCCCGGTCAAGCAGACCGGCGGTATCGTGGCCGCGGATCCCGAAGGCGCCCTGAACGTCTCACGAATTGGCGATACTGTGAGGATCGCGTTCAACGCTCTGAGACCAATTCGATCCGAGCTCACTGTCACTGTAGGAACGCCTGCTTATCTAAGGGAACGGCTCAAGCTTTCGCCAATGCAGGTGTTTGTACGAGAGCTCAGCGTTCACCCGGCGGACAAGACCATCCGGGTCAAGCTGGGAGACCGGCTGATATGGAGTACGGATTCGGATCCGCAAAGCGGGTTCGTGCGTCCTGTCGTTTCACCTCCTGAAAAGGCAAGCACGACGGCCGAGAAATCTTATCTTCAGGGCCGGCAGTCTGAACTGCTGCGGGATTATGCCAGAGCGCTCGCATACTACCGCGATGCCGTCAAAAGCGATCCCCTCCACGTTCCCGCCCTGGTGCGGCTGGCTGAAGTTTATTTTCGCCGGACAGAATATGAGCAGGCGCTTGGCTGGGCAGAGAAAGCCCTCGCGATCGACACGTACGACCCGGGCGCGAATTTTGTCGGCGGTGCGATTCTGAACCGCCTCGGAAAACCGAGCGCGGCACGCGAAGCGCTCAGTTGGAGCGCGCGCTCGCCGGAATATCGGTCGGCGGCTTACGCCCTGATCGCCGAGATCGATCTCAAGGAGGCGCGTTTTGACGAAGCGGCGGAACATGCGCGCCGGTCGTTGGACTTCAACCGCTTCAATATTCCCGCTCTGAGCGCGCTGGCAATAGCCCAGCGCAAGCTGGGGCAAAAGGGTGAAGCCTCGCTGACCAGGAGGGAAATCCTGGACATCGACCCGCTGAACCATTTTGCCGCGGCAGAGGAATGGTTTGCGAACGCGTCGGCGCGGAGCCGAGACCAATTCACCTCTTTCATAAGATCTGAACTGCCGCACGAAACCTATCTCGAATTAGCCTGCTTCTATGTGCGAATCGGGCTCACGAAGGAGGCTGTTCAGATCCTCCGGCTCTCGCCCTCTCACCCCATGGTTGATTACTGGCTTGCATACTTGGATGAACTGCCTGAAGGAAGGCAGTCCTATCTGGAAAAAGCGACTCACGCTTCTCCCATGCAGGTTTTCCCCTTCCGGGACGAGGACATCCCGGTTCTTCGCTGGGCGCTGACCGAGAAACGCGACTGGAAAACCCTTTACTACCTCGCGCTGATTCTCTGGAGCAAGGGGCGCCTGGAAGAAGCCGCCGGATTGCTGGAAGAATGCAAAAATGTCCCGGACTTCGGTCCCTTCTACCTTGCTCGTGCAGAGCTTCGCAGGAGGGCCGGGCAAGAGCCGGAGATCGATGATTACCGCAAAGCATGGGAGCTTGCGCCGGAGGAATGGCGCACGTGGCTTGCCCTTGCCCGCCGGTACTCCGAGCTCCGCTCGTTAAAGGAAGCTCTGGACATCGCAAAAACGGGGTTCGACAAGTTCCCCGAGAACTTCGCCCTCGGCATGGAATACGCAAAGGCATTGATCGATACGAATCAACACCAGGCGGCCCTGGAGGTCATGGATCGTTTGGAAGTGCTTCCGTATGAAAACGCCTCCGAAGGCCGAGTCCTGTATGAGAAGGCCCACTTGCTTCTGGCCGGCGAGAATATCCGCAACAAGAAGTACCAGGAAGCTCTGGCCCATATTGCCAAATCCAAGGAGTGGCCCGAGCATCTCGGCGTCGGCAAACCCTACGATCCGGATGAGCGCTTGCAGGATGTCATGGAAAGGCACTGCAAGGATAAGTTGGGCGAAAGAACCGGCAAGACGATTAACAGCAGCGCACTCGAAAAGCTAAAAGCCGACCTGAAGAGAACAAGCCCCTGGAAGTATGAATTACTGCGAGGCCTCAAAGGCTGACATCCGAGGATTGCCGCAACAGGCGTGCGAGCAGGCCGCCGACGATCACGATTGCCAACGGTTTCTGCGAATCACTGCCGGTCGCCGACTACCAAGGCTGCGAACGGAAACATCTGAATTCCGGCCTCTGCTTTCCGGCGAGCGCCATGTTATAGTACCGCCTCATTTATAGGAGGGACCGGTGTTCGCGCTGCTATTCTGCCTGTTCCAGCTGCAGCAGGTTGGCACACCTGTAGCCGAGGGGCGCGGTGCGCCCACATTTCAAGTCCCACGCATCGAGGCCGAAGCGTCCATCGATGGACACTTGGAGGAACCTCCCTGGAGCCAAGCGGCAAGGTTGACCGGCTTCTCGCAATATCAACCGGTGGATGGAAGACCCGCCGAGGAAAAGACCGAAGTGCTCGTCTGGTACTCGCCGTCGGCGCTCTACTTTGGCATCATCGCTCACGATTCCGATCCTGGAGCGATCCGCGCGACAGTCGCGGACCGCGACAACCTGGGCAATGACGATACGGTTACCATCTTTCTGGACACTTTCAATGACCGCCGCAGAGCGTTCTTCTTCGGCGTGAATCCCTTGGGCGCCCAGGAAGACGGGGTGCAAACTGAAGGCGCATTCAATGCGGGCAATGCCAGGGGAGGCGGTAACTTCCAAGGCGGCACTTTGGACAAGAATCCGGACTATCAATGGGACTCCAAGGGATTGATCACTGGGCAAGGGTACCAAGTCGAAATCCGCATTCCGTTCAAAAGCCTGCGCTATCCGGGCGATGGGTCCCAGCGCTGGGGAATCAATGTGCAGCGAAAGGTGCAGCGCACCGGGTATGTAGACACATGGACAGACGTCCGGCGCGCCAGCAACAGCTTCCTCGGACAGGCCGGTGTGATGGAGGGGCTGCATGACATTAAGCGCGGCATCGTAACCGAAGTGCAACCGTTCCTCGCCGCTACCAGGAACGGAGTCCGAACCGAGAGTGGATTTCAAGGGGAAGGGATAAAGCTGGATCCAGGTGTCAACGTGAGGCTCGGTTTTACGAATCTCTCGCTCGACGCGACTGTGAATCCCGACTTCAGTCAGATCGAATCCGATACCGGGCAGGTCACCGTCAACCAGCGGTTCGCTCTTTTCTTTCCCGAGAAACGGCCGTTCTTTCTTGAAGGGATCGAACTGTTTTCCACCCCGAACCAACTTGTCTACACCAGGCAGATTGTGGATCCGATCGCCGGCGGCAAAGTGACCGGCAAGGCCGGCCGATTCGGCATCGCCTACCTTAGCGCGGTGGATGACACCGCGGATGGCCGCTACGCCCTTTTCAACATCGCTCGCGTGCGCACCGACTTCGGCGCCAACTCTGTTGCGGGAGTGACCTACACCGACCGAACCGCACCAGATGATGCCAACCGTGTTCTGGCTGCGGATGCGCGCGTAACCTTCGAGAAGCTCTATTACGTGCAAGGCCAGTTGGGCCGTTCTTGGAATGACCTCGCAGGCGGGAAAACTAGCTCCCCAATCTGGGGTGCGGAGTTTGATCGAACGGGGCGAGCCTGGGGCTTTAATTACAAGCTCAACGGCATCGGCGAGTCGTTCCAGGCGCGCTCCGGTTACGTCCCGCGCAACAACATCGTTCAGGGCCGAGCTTTTAATCGTTTCACGTTGTACGGGGAACGTGGAGCTGTGCTGGAGAGCTTCACCACTCACTTCGGTGTCAATCGCATCTGGCGTTACCGGGAGTTTCTGACCGCGCCTTCGATCGAGGGAAATGAGTCGATTAGTTTCATGGCCCAGTTTCGAGGAGGCTGGATCCTTAACAACGAGCTGGAGCGGCAGTTTGTGCGATTCGACCCGGCGCTCTACCAGGGCTACCAGGTACAACGGCCCGGCGGCATTGTCGAAGCGTTTGCCTTTCCCGAAATCCTGAGCGGCGCCTACGGCGCGACTCTGTCGGTCGGAACTCCGACCTTTCGAACCTTCAACGGCAGCATACAGATCGGTCGCGCCAAGAGCCCCGTCTATCCGGAGGCCGCCAACGGACGCGAAACCACCGTTTCGCTATCCGCCAGCCTGAGACCTGCGGATACTGTGCGCCTGCAAGCAACAGGCACCATCTCCCACCTCGCGCGCGCCCGCAACGGCAGCGAATTCGCCCGGACCGTCATTCCCCGCATCAAGATCGAATACCAACCAAGGAGATCGCTCTTCTTCCGCGCAGTCGGCGAGTACCGCGCGCAACGGCAAGCGGCTCTGGAAGATCCACGCACAGGCGACCCTCTGATCGTGAACGGAGCGCCGAGCACGATGCAAAGATTCAACGGCCTCCGTCTCGATCTGCTCATCTCCTATGAACCAACGCCTGGAACGGTCGCGTTCTTTGGTTACGGCAGCTCACTGGAAACGGATCGGACGTTCGGGATTGCGGATCTACGGCGGACGAGCGATGGTTTCTTCCTCAAGCTTGCCTACCAGCTCCGGCGTTGAGAGGCCGCTGCCACCTTCCGGCATTCCCGCATGCGCGGATACATCGAGTCGGGTAGAAATGCCTGCCGCCGGCATCGCCTGCGCAGATCTGTACGACCTATAGGACTTTTGTCTTGCGCCCAAGGGGAAAGCGAATGTGGTAGGAGGGGTGTTCGAGAGAAAAGTCGGGACCGGCAGCGAATTGCCGAAAGATGTCTCCCCAGCCTGCCGGCGTCATGGCGCAGCCTGGGGCGCCTGCAGGTCCGGCATCGGCGGGGCGGCAAAGAGGCGCAGGCAGGGCTTTGCGATGAGCCGGGCCCATCGGGCCGAGCGCGCCTGGCGTGCACTGTCCGTGGCGATGCCCGTATTGGCGTACATTTGGCGGTACAGCTTTGATATGAGAACGAACGCCAGACGCGAGCGCAATGACGAGACACAGCGTGAGCGCCGCCAGATCTTGGGCAGGCTGTAAAAGGCGTCCCAGACCCTCTGGGTACGCTGCCGAATCTCATTGGGAGACATGGATGGGTGGGGCAGGTAAAGCTTGGGTCGCTGATCTGATGGGATGAGCCAGTGACGGGTGATCGGGACGCCGCCGATCTGCTCGGCGTCTTGCTTCATGGCCTCCTCCCATTTTTCGAAATCGATGGTGCCGGGAAACAGGGTAAGAGGGACAAACTGAGCAAACGTCAACTCGGCACGCTCCGCCAGGTCAGCAGTGGCCGCGAACGTGTCCGGCTTGTCGCTGGGCAAGCCGAAAATGAATGAGCCGAGCACGTGAATTCCCGACCCGCGGAAGGCCCGCAGTTGCGCCACCAGATTGTCGCCGGTTACGTTAAACCCCTTGTACATGCTCTTGAGACCATCTTCGGTGACCGACTCGACGCCGACGAGTGCGCCCTTGATGTTGGCCGCACGCATCGCTTTGAGGAAATCGGGGTCCTCCGCAGCCTCCATGGTGATCTGGGTGAAGAAGATCGTGTCTGAGGGAAGTTGAGCAAGCCGCTCCATCAGAGCAAACCGCTCCTGGCGGAGTGATTGGAGTCTGAGATGCCGTCCATCCCCGCGACGGGCGGCGTTTGCCAGGTCCTGGAATGTGACCGGGTAGAAGTTGTCGTCGGCCAGAGCGATGAACCGGAATCCCATGCGGCGGAGAGTCACGATCTCTTCGATCACCGCATCCACAGGTCGCTGGCGCGGCGTCTGACCGTCTGTCCGCCAGACCGAACAAAAGGAGCAGTGCTTAGGACAGCCCCGCACAGTCTGCACCGACGCCCACATGTAGGAACCGCGTCGCAGCAGGTCCCAACGCGCTGGCACGAACGCCGAAGGAGGTACCTTTCCGCCTTCATAGAGCGGCTCGGGAGCGCCGCGAGCGCAATCCGACAGCACCGACGCCCAGACCACGTCGCCGTCGCCCCTCACGACTGCGTGGGCCGCCCCCAGCCGGACGGATTCTTCCGGGTATAAGGTCGCATGAATGCCGCCGAAAACCGCCACGCCGCCACGCTCGCGCGTCATGCGCCCTAGTTCGTAGCCTCGACGGGCATTGCTGGTGTGGATGCCGATCCCGACAACATCACCGGGTTGAATCTGATCCGCACGGAACGGTTCGAGCGTCTCGTCTGTGATCAGAGGATCACCGAAAGATGGCGGCGTGGCACCGGCTAAAACATAAAGCCAGCGCGGAGTAATGACGCCCACGCCGAAAGACACGTCGCTCGGATTAACGAGATGAACCCGCAAGAGACAACCTCCTGGGTACGTACTGCAGGTCTACCAGCGGGGTTCACGGCGCTGAGGCCCTCTCCCCCCGCCGGGGCTTCCGTGGCGCTCCGGCTTAGGCCGGGCTTCGTTGACCGTCAGGTTACGCCCGCTCACGGAATAGGCGTTGAGCTCGGCAATGGCTTTCCGGGCGTCTTCGTCCGAGCCCATCTCCACGAATGCGAAACCCCGCGACCGTCCTGTGTCATTGTCACGCATCACCGTGACGGAATCTACCGAGCCCTTGCTCGCGAAAAGTTCCCTAAGCTCTGTTTCCCCCATTTCAAACGGAAGGTTGCCGACAAACAATTTGCGACCCATATCCATCAACTCCTTTGCGCCGGAAAGCTAAGGCGCCGTGTAACATGCATCTGAAAAGCGTAATGATCCCGGAGGACCGAATACGATGGATTCGGCTCAGTGCTATGCAGGAATCGCAGGAATGAGTCAGAGTGCAGTACCGATTCGACTCCTCGCACCGCGCAGCAGAGGGCAGTCTTCCACCAGACGCACCAACCCTATCATGACGAGCCGCCCGCAACAAGATCTTTCGTTCCTGCTTAGCTCAGGGTGCGGTCCGCCGGCTTCCGTCCGACACACGTTCGGCCCGAGAGGGATTACCGGGGGACGGGAAACCTCGCAGCCGCTTTGAAGTCGTGGGCACGGCGCCCATACAACCCGCATGAGGCCTGGGGCGATTCGCTGCCTCGGAAGCTATTTGTGCCGCTGCCTATCACAGCCCGTCATTTGCCTCGTTGGGATTCCGCTGCGGCAGCTCCGGGATCTCGGGGGGCGTGTCCTCGGTCGCCTTCGCCGCCTTGCGTTCCCGGCGAGCCTCGCGCTTCTTGAGCGCCCGACCTTTGCTATGAGAAGGTCTTGATGGACGTCGACAACGAACCGGCTAACGCGGTGGTGGTAGGCAGCACCAGCACTGGTCTGATAACCGAAATGGATGATGTCCCATTTTTCGCGGTGTGGCGGAGGATAATAGCAGCCGTCTGGTTTTGACTATTTGAAGGTCAGCTCATAGGCCGGGATCAGCTTCACCGGGTTGTAGGACCGCTTTGCGTCGCGCAGGCCCGGACTCCCCAAGTCTTCCTCGCGGTTGATGAACTGGTATTCCTGGCCTGCAATAACCCGAGCCGTTTCCCAGTTGATCACCTGGTAAAGGCCCTTGTAGCTGCGCAGCGCCCGCTCGAAGTGGATCGCGACGGTAGTCGGGCTGATGGCCTCGTAGATGGAAAAGGCAACTGGGCGGCCGTTCACTCTCACCAGCACCCCTCGTTGGCCCAGCTTATCGAAGTAACGAAGGGTGTAATCGAGCGCAGCCAGCTCCTGCTGCAGATTGATGTTGATCTCGGGTTGCTCTTCCTCCTGAATGCTTTTAAGGACTTCCAAGCAGACTTCGATGCCGGCTCCCGCCAAAGGCTCTGGCGCCCAGCTGTAGAGCCCGGCAGCCTGGGCCAGCAGGTTGCGCTTGTTCGCGTACTTGCGTCCGGGGAGCTTGGCGAGATTGTCCGCAAGGTAGAGGTAATTGGAGGCTGTCTGATCCTCGAAGGCGTTGAAGCGTTCCACGAAACGTGCATTCTCGCGGATGAAATCTTCGCAGACCCCCACGATCCTTAGCGGGTAGGGAAGCGAATCCGCTTCACGAAACAGCTTGCTTTGGAGTGGCACAGTCAGCGGCCCCACGGGCTGCATCAGGTGCCTCCGACGATCCGGCTCGAGAGTGCACAAGATCAGCAGCGTCGTGGCCTCAGCGAAGGCCCAGCCATACTCGAAAATGGAGTGCCACGCGGCCAGGGTGGCGAAGGTGAATCCGGAGAGTGGCTGGGGATGCAGATCGAGAAAGCTGGAGAGATGGCAGCGCTGGTGTAGCTCGATCGGACTGAACTCGTACCCGAGAAACGAGGATAGCATTCAGCCTCGCTTCCCGTAAAGCATGGCCCGGTACCCTTCAAGAGCGCCATAGCCGAGGTTCTCGTAGAAGGTCAGTGTTCCCGGTTCGGCGAGCAGGGCGATCCATCCGATCCTATGCTCGACGCAGTATCGAGTGAGCCGCCGGATCAGCTCGCGGCCAATACCCTGGCGGCGATAGGGAGGCAGAACCACAACGTCCTGGATGTAGGCGTCGCTTGCGCCGTCGGATATGACGCGGCCCATTGCGACGATCTGTCCATTGGGCGCGCGCGCGACCATGAAGCAAAAGCTGCCGCGGATCATCGGCTCGATGCGGCTGCGGTTTACCGGACTCTCTTGCCACCACCCTCCGGCCTTGTAAAGCGCGACGATCTCCTCGACGGGTGCCGTGGTTGCTACTTGGTATTCCACTTCTGTCGTCATCGAAAATCGTTCCTGGAATCCAGTCGAGAATAGAGAGTGGAACGGAAGAATTCAAGCTTCGCTTTACAGTCTTCAGCCAAATTACACCTTCAGGACATCCTCCTTCCGCGCCACCAGTGAATAAAGGACGGGTGCCAGGAAGATGGAAAGCAGCAGGCGCGAGAGCAGGCCGCCGACGATCACGATCGCAAACGGTTTCTGCGAGTCGCTGCCGATCCCGGTCGACATGGCTGCCGGCAGCAGGCCGAGGCATGCGACAAACGCCGTCATGAATATCGGGCGCAGCCGCAGCAGCGCAGCCCACGAATAGTTCCGGGGCCGGCAGCCGCGCTTCTTCTGTGGGTTTTCGGGCGCGGTTATCGCCGAACCCCTAATCCAGGCAGTGATATACTGAGAGCGGCAGCCTATCCAATTCTCGAGGACTTATGCGCAATGCGATTCGCATTTCTCCGATACTTGTCCTGTTTGTTTCCACTGCCTGTGCTCAGGCTCCCAGCTCGCAGGCGCCGGCCTTGAGCGGTGAAAAGGCCATGGAACACGTCCGCGCACAGGTCGCTTTCGGACCGCGCCCGCCGGGCTCCGAAGCGTTGCAGAAGTGCCGCGAGTACCTAATCGGTCAGCTCGAAGGGTACGGCTATCAGGTGGAGCAGGATGCATTCGTCGCCACAACGCCCTACGGACCGAAAAAGATGGTCAACCTGATTGCCCGCAAGCGGAGGGGCGGAAGCAACGTCATCGCGTTGGCGAGCCACTACGACACCAAGTACTTCGAAAGGATACGATTTGTCGGGGCCAACGATGGGGGCAGCAGCACCGGGTTGCTGCTGGAACTAGCCCGCGTACTGGTAGCCAGGAAGGATAGCTTCGATTACTGGTTCGTCTTTTTGGACGGGGAAGAGGCTTTCGTCGAATGGAGCAATGCCGACAGTACTTACGGCAGCAGGCACCTGGCCAAACGCTGGCAGGAGGATGGCACCGCCCCCAAAGTGCGCGCCCTCATCCTCTTGGATATGATCGGCGACAAGAGCGAGGGCATTATCAGGGATACCAACTCAACTCCGTGGCTCATGGATCTGGTCTGGAACACTGCGCTCGAAGAAGGCCTGCGTGATACCCTGTCGAACATCGAGAAGAATATGAAAGATGATCACCTCCCCTTTCTGGATGCGCATATTCCCTGTGTCGACATCATCCGCGACTTTCCTCCGACCTGGCATACCGCGGGCGACACGCTGGATACAATCAGCGCCACGAGCATGGGAAAAGTCGGGAAACTCGTGCTGGCCGTCCTGCCAAGACTCGAAAAGCGGCTTGCCAGCCAGCGCTGATCCCGCAGTATTTATTTCGGGGACAGGCGCCATAACCTCGAAATCATCACGCTCAAATCGGGCCTGTGTGCTTTGGAATTTCGAGGTTATGGCGCCTGTCCCCGAAATTGGAGACCGGCAGACAGCACTAAGCATCCTTAACCCACAGGCTATATAGTTGAACGACGCGGGAAAAAGTTTCGCGAAGGGTCAACTTTTCTTGAGCAGGATGCGATCTTCAAAGGACAAAGACGCTTAGACTCTATAGGCCAAGAGATCGGAGCCCGGCGCAGCGATATCTTTTCCTCTTTTGGTGATTTTGACCATTTGACTGGTCAATTGGGTCATATTAAACTAACACCATGAAGCAGACAACTCTTGCCGTCAGCGAATTCAAGGCAAAATGCCTCCGCCTTCTCGACCAGGTCGAGGAAAAAGGAGAGACCCTCATCATCACCAAGCGCGGACGGCCGGTGGCCAAGGTAGGGCCGGTATCGCCTCCAAAGCGCTCCCTGCGCGGGAGCTGGAAGGGCGTGGTCAAAATCAAGGGGGATATCGTTCACTTTGACACCAGCCGGGATTGGGAGAGCGACCGCTAAATGTCCGGGATCTTGCTCGATACGCATGTTCTGATCTGGTGGCGGCTGGATTCACGGTGGCTAAGCCGCAATCAGGCGCGGCGGCTCGAGGATTTGGAGAGCCGGCAGAAGCCGATGGCGATCAGCGCCATCACCCTCTGGGAGATAGCGACGCTATCAGCACGTGGCCGAATCGAGATTGCGCAGCCGCTCGACGCCTGGCTCGAGGAACTCGAGGGACATCCTCTGATTGATGTCCTGCCTCTTACGGGGCGTATCGCAGCGGAGAGCGTGCGCCTCGGTCCCGATTTCCACAACGATCCTGCCGATCAGATTATCGTGGCGACTGCGCGTATCCACGGCCTTTCTCTCATGACAGCCGACGAGCGCATCCGCGGCTGGGGCAAAGTGCCGATCATCTGACACGGCCAGTTTCATCGAATGCTCCCTATCGCCGAATCCGGAATCACCCACCCCAACCATGAAATGGAACCCATCCGGACCGCAGCGCTTCGTGAGGATGTCGAGAATTTGCCTGCGCCGCGCCGGAGTCTCGGAGGGACCCGAGCAATAAAATGGTTTGCTATCCCGGCCGAAATCAAAAGAGGTGCCGCACGTCGCCATATCGATCGCGCCGAAGATCACCTTCGCTCGGTGATAGCCCTTGTCCGGATTAGCTTTCATGAAGCGGCCACTCGGCAATCCTCGCACCCAGCATTGAGCCCCAAATTGAACCGGGCTCCTGGTCGGAGCGACAACTCCCGCGCAGATGGGAATTCAGGGGACGACGATTCACTCCTTTGCTGGCGGGGGATTGGCGGGGTTCAGGCACCGAACCTTTGGTATTTTTCGCCCTTTGCGCCGCAGATCGGGCACTCAGCGGGCGGTTGACCCAATTCGATGTGACCGCAAACCGGACAGAGATAAAAATCGGTTTCGGCTAGATCTTTACCCTGTGCCACCGCTTCAAGCGCTATCTGGTACAGCCGGGCATGAACGGCCTCGGCCTGCACGGCAAATCCGAACATGCGCTTGGCCTTGTGGTTTTCGGCTTCAGCGAGCCGCAGCATCGGCGGATACATTTCGGTGTATTCGTAGGTCTCCCCTGCAACTGCGGCACGCAGATTGTTTGCCGTGGAGCCGATACCGCCCATGGCGTTCAAGTGCCCAAAGGCGTGGATGGTCTCAGCCTCGGCAGCCGTCCGGAACAAGCGGGCCACGTTGGCAAAACCCTCCTGCTCCGCTTTGCGCGCGAAAGCCAGGTACTTCCGGTTTGCCTGGCTCTCCCCCGCAAAGGCTTCCTTAAGATTGCTTTCAGTAGTGGACATTTCAGACCCCCAGGAATAAGAAGATTGCATTGGTTCAGGACTGCATCAGAATAGATGATGAGGGGCTAGAATCGAAAGAAGAAATTGAAGACGAATCGCCTGATTTGGCCTCTTGACAGGGTTCTATAAGGATTCGGTTATCTGTTTGGGCAAGTGGATTGTTCGTAGATTGGCAGCAGCTGAAATAAGTGGTCTGTTTCCGATTTCAGGAGGTGCCTATGAATAAGCGTGAGCGTGTCGACGCGGCCCTGCGCGGCGCCGAGGTAGACCGGGTGCCGATCAGCTTCTGGGGCCACAACTACCTCAAGGAGTGGAGCGCCGAGGGGCTTGCCGAGGCCATGCTGGATAACTTTCGCGCCCATGACTGGGATTTCATGAAAGTCAATCCGCGCGCCAGCTATCACGTAGAAGATTGGGGCGCCGTGCTGGAACGCTCCAACGACCCCAACCGCGGCCCGACGTTCAAGCAGGCGCCCGTGAGGTACCCCGAGGACTGGCGGCGCCTGCGCCCGCTCGAACCGGACCGCGGCGTCCTGGGCGAGCAACTGACCGCATTGCGCCTCATACGCGATGACCTCAAGGGCGAAGCCCACTTCATCCAGACGATCTTCTCTCCCCTCTCGGTGGCGAAATACCTGGTCGGGAATCGGACGGAACCAATCAAGGAGTCAATTGCCGGACATCGCAGCGCGCTGGAAACGGCGCTGGACGTCATCAGCAGGATTTTCGCCGAGTATGCGCAGGCCTGCATCGAGGCCGGGGCAAGCGGGATCTTCTTCGCGACCACCGGCTGGGCCAGCAGGGACCAGCTTCGCGAAGACGAATATCGCACGTTCGGGATTCCGTACGATCTGCGTGTGCTCGAAGCGGTCGCCGGAAAAGCGCCCCTCAACGTGCTCCACAATTGCGGCGACAACATCTATTTCGATCTGCTCGCGGATTATTCCGTGGAAGCGATCAGTTGGGCCGCCACGCTTCCCGGCAACCCCACGCTCGGCGAAGGGAAGCAGCGCACGCGCAAGGCAGTGATGGGCGGCGTCAGTGAAAAGACAACGCTGCCGGACGGCACACCGGAAGAGGTGGCCGCTGAGGTGTCGCGAGCCTTGGATCAAACCAGCGGGCGTCGTGTCCTGATCGCGCCCGGGTGCTCGATTCCGCCGCGCACGCCGCGCGCCAACCTGGAGGCCGCCGCCGCAGCCCGTGGTACAGCCCGCACATAAGCGGTTGTCAACATGCCGCTCGTCTCGCGATTCATTGTGTGTTCGTGTCCGTGCGCTGAGTTTGAGAATAACGACCACCAAAACTGCAAGACCCAAAGAAATCCGACTCCGTCGGATCTGTGGTTGCCAGCGCCGACTTCCACGTGGTCAATTCATTATCGAGTCGCTAGGGCGGCGGTGTTTTAGAAAAACGGTATCTTCCCAATCCAGTTTTAATTGATTATTGCTTTCCCAGTAAACCCGCTGCGCTAAACTGCGTCTAACGATACGTTTCGGAAATTACACAAATATTCAATACACAAGGGATTTTGGGTGCATTCGTGTAGGTCGCCACAGGGGGCAAAGGGATCAAGGGCTCAAGGGGCCTCCTTTCGAACGGTGGACTTTAGCAGAATGCTTCATGAATGGACGCGTCTCCTGGAAGTTTTTCAGGGTCTGCAGTGACGGATTGGCCCGTATGATTTTGATAAGGGCCAGGAATCTACAATCCAAGACTGCACTGGGAGCAGCGAATCAATACGGCTTGGCCCCGGCACCTGCTGCCAAGCCGGATGAAAGGGTGCCATCGCACGCTGAGCCCTTTCGAAGTACCTATTCCTCGGCATTGCCGCCAGCTCCGCTGGGGAGTTGGAAACGCAACTCTTACTTGCCAGTCGCCTTGGTTATCTCAAACGGGACACCACCGAAGGAGTACCTACGTTGCATGCCAAAGTGGGAAGAATGCTGGATGCACTCATTCGAAGTCTAAAGGCCAAGATCAACGCAACGCAGTGAGCTCGGCTTCCCTGGTTTCCCTTTGCCCCTTGACCCCTTTGCTCCTTTGCCCCTAAAGTTTGCGAGCGAAGCGAGTTGAGTTCAAGCAAAGGAAATCCCAGCCAAGGGGCTGCGCTCCTTTGAAACGGATATCGCAATACTGGCAGCGGATGCGATCACGGACCTGTCGTTTTCAGAATATGCCGCAGGATTTGCATCGACGCGCCAGGATATGCAGAACATCTACACCTGCATTGACTACTTGCGCTACATGGATGGGGAGAAGCATCTGGTTTACGTCACGCCCGACGGCCTCTTTCTGCCTAGAACTGATTACGACGACAACATCGCGGCATACGCAAATGATGCGCGCGTGGCGATTGACTCGATCCAAACCGGCGGCCTACGCCCGGTAAGCAGTTGGGAGCGGGCTTTTGCCATCCAAAGCCTGAGAAATATTTCGCAACAAACGGGCGGCAGCGCATCGATTTATCAGTATGCCGCAAAAGGACTGGCACGCATCAATGAAACCACGCGCGTGCAATATCTGCTCGGCTATTATCCGAAGGATGAGAACTGGGACGGGAAATATCGGCACATCGAAGTGAAAGTAAATCGTCCGGGTGTGAAAGTATCCTTCAGGCACGGCTACTTCGCCAGCGAGACGCGACCGGTGCTCAACCGGGAGGAATTCCTGTCATACAGCCGCATTACGGCTGCCGGGGCCTACACCTCCGAAATGAGCGACGTCCCCTTCCAGGCAAGTGCGGCTGTGGTGGGCGATCGCCGTTTGGCACAGCAGATCAAGGTGGATTTCCAGGTTTCACCTCGAAATATCAGCCTGACGGCTGTCGATGGCCGGCACGTCGGTAAGCTGCGCGTCACCATCTACTACGCGGATGACGCGGGAAACTATCTCGGTGATGTGTGGAAAGTGCTGGACCTGAATCTGCGTGAAGAGACTTATCAGCGGTTCTTGCAGTCGGGGATACCTTTTTCCATCATGGTTCCGCTGCAAGCGAGGAAACAGATCCTCAAGATCATCGTCTACGACACCCGGAGCGACAAAGTTGGGAGCAAGCTTCTCAAGATAAAGTAAATTTGTCCGCGTCAATCTCGCCCGCCCCGAGGCGCCCGCCGGGATTGCTGACCGATCGGTGTCGATTTGAGCCATCCGTCAGCAGTTCAAATCTGTTGCGGCCCCTCTTTGGCCGCGGGAGATCTCTCCCGAATCTCCTTTGGCAATGGCCCTCCAAGATAACAGTCCTATGAGGTGGGCGCGTTAGCGTTCGCTCGACTTTTGTGGCAAGGAACTAACCTCCAAGGCAATGAAATAGCCGGATGGCGAGTTGGGGAACCAGAATGAGGGCTCCGAAGCGCAGCACACGGCCGCAGGCGCCGACGGCGATGAAGCGCCCGAACCGTAGCCGGACGGCTCCGGCAAGGATGGTTATGACATAAAACGGCGGAATACCGAGAGCGGAGCTGATAAACACCAGTCCCATCGGTCTCGACGAAGAGCGCTCGAAACGTTCTCTCCAGGAAGTTACGGTCCTGCCCACGCGTCCCGACTGCAGCGGAATCACTCCTCGGCCTGCCCAGTATAGGGCGCATTTGCCCACCATCTGTCCCGCGCTGGCTAGAAGGACCAATGCCGCCAAATGAAATGGGGAGCGCACGAGTGCAGCTAGCGACAGCAGCAAGACCTCGCCGTTTACCCATGGCACCAGTGCGCTCACGATCGACAGAGCGAAACAAGAGACCAGCAAACCTATCGTGCTCATTTTTTACCTGCCTTATGATCTGCTTGTGCAACACTGGCGTCACCCTCCAACGACAACTCAGCCCGGAACCACTCTGATGCGAAATGTTCTGAATGAAGCATCCGCCGGCCAAAACTGGCATCAGTGCAGCTGGACGAACAACACAACGTAAAGCAGCCAGGTCGCCGCATACGGCATTAGAAAGTGCCGGCGCAGCGTCATCCATTCCTGGAACGGGCCGACCAGCGATCTGAACTTTCCGGGCGTGTAGTCCCGGACAATCATCTTGAACAGCAATTCATTGAACATGCGCATGCTGCCGATAGCAGCGAGGAGCAGGAAAGCCAGGTTGGCCGTGTGGAAAGACGCGATCAGCCCGCCGAGTGCGCCGAACGTCGGGCTCTTGAGGAATTTGCGGAAAGAGAATCCCTCTATCATGCCGTCTTTGTACCCGCCGGCGATAGCCTCTGCGATCCCGATGCCGCATCCCGTGATCACTCCGATTACCTGCCAGGGAAGTGAGTGCGGCAGCAAATGGAACAACCGGTAGCAGCCATAGATGCTTCCCAGGAATCCCACGCCAAGAAGCAGGCGGATGCCGGGATTGTGCACGACGCTTCTAATCCAATGAATCTGCGTCGGGATGCGGTAGCCGTCCTGGGGTTCGACGCGAAGGAACAGCTTCCAGAACTCAGTGGCTATGCGCGCGAGTGCGAACACGGAGAGATAGATGACAAAAGGACTCTCGCGGCTGGTGACGTCAATCGTTGCCAGCACCGCAGCGATACCCGTGGCGAAAACCAATTCTCTTGCAAACCGCCGCAGCAGGAACGACTCATGAGGAGAATCTTTGTAGGCTCCATAAAGAGCCGCGTGCAGCCCTGCCGCCAAGCCGATGACAATGATGATTAAAGCACTCATGACATACCTCCTGTTTGGGCGCAGCGCTTTATTTCCTGCACCTCGGATAAGTCGATTGACGGAATCTCAATCAAAATCAGCCTTCGATTGATGAATGTGAAATTCGGCGGGAAAAAGGCTCACGAAAAACAGAAGGGATTCCGGGTGGAGAACTGTTCCCATACCATACTCGATGCTCTTTTGGATCGCGAGGCGCCCAAACCGGCTGGCGAAACGCCGACCGTAGCCCTGAGCTCCCTGGCGCCACTCCGGAGGGTCGTTATCGAAGTGGTTCGTGCCTGCGACAAAAGCCGACTGGAGAGATGCTCCGGGTCCGATCCCAAATGCGAATGCTGGATCTTTTTTGGGGGGCGGTCCGTACCTGAAGCAGATATGATGAGATCGGCGCTTATATCATGGGAGGGCTGGGTGGCGCCATCAGAGGCTGCTGGCGACGTCTTGGCAGTGCAGGGAGGTGATCGGGACGCCTTTGCCTCGCTCCTGTCCCGCTACCAGAACCGGCTCTATCGCTACCTGTTGCGGTGGGTACACGAGCCGGCCACCGCCGAAGACCTGTTCCAGCAGACGTGGGTGCGGGTCATCGAAAACATTCGGCGCTACGACCCGAAACGGAACTTCGATGCGTGGCTGTTCGCCGTAGCCAGAAACATTGCGATCGACCACCTGCGCCGCTGGCGGCCGGGCAGTCTTGAAGTGCCTCTGGAGGACGACCTACCCTTGTCGGAACGTCCCTCTTCGGACACTCCCGGAGCACTCGATCACGTGCTGCGCGCCGAGCGAGTTGAGCTGGTGCAGAAGGCGCTCGCATCCCAGCCGCCCGTTTATCGCGAGATTCTAAGCCTGCGCTTTGAAGAAGAGATGAAGCTTGAAGAGATTGCCGAGGTGCTTTCCATCCCGCTGGGCTCCGTGAAATCGCGGCTCAGCCGGGCTCTGGAACACTTGCGCACCGTCTTCTTGCGGATGCAGTTGGAGGATATGACACCGTGAGCGTACATGACGACATCCGAAAACTCTTGCCCCTCGCGGTGACGGGCGACGTCGCGCCCGAAGATGTCAGACGGGTGCGCGAACATCTCAGGTGTTGCGAGAGGTGTCGCCAGGTGAGCGAGGACTTCGCTGCGCTGGGGAGCGCGCTCCGAGGCCTGCCGACGCCGCAGCCGCGCGCGGAACTCGTGGCGCGGGTGCGCGATCTGGCGGAATCCAGGCTGGCGCGCAAACAAGCGCGGAGCAGGGATGCGGCCGTTCTTGCTCCGCTGGTCGCGGCCAGCTGGATCGTGGCGCTGGCAACGTGGCCCGTGACGCGGGCCGCGGGCAAGTGGATATTCACCGGGTGGCATATGCCGGGCGGCAGCTTCGGAACCGCCCTCGTAGCCTACTCAATTCTGGGATTCTTGCTGGCGTGCGGCGCGGCAATTGCCGTGGGCAGGCACGCGAGCGCAATCGGGAGGATAAGATGAGCTCCTTCGTGGGAAGATTAAAAATCATTCCAAGGCCGGCCTGGATTGTCGGATTTCTGCTGTCGGCTGTGCTGGTTCTGCCAATCCTGATCGGGCCCATGCGCTTTGATCCCGAAATGCGTGAGTGGCCCGCGGTGGCGAAGATTGCGCTGATTTCAGTCGTCCCCATTTTCCTGGTGGCTTACTCCGCGCTGGTAGGCTTCATTTATGCGGACGCCAGGCGGCGCCGGATGCGCCATGTCATGTGGGCCTGGTTGGCGCTGGTGCCGTATTTCGTCGGAGTCATCCTCTATTTCATCCTGCGCGATCGGCTGCCTACGCCGTGTCCCCGCTGCGGCACGGATGTCCCGCAGACCTTCGCCTTCTGTCCGGGTTGCGGTGCCTCCGTCCACCCGGCCTGTTCCCAGTGCGGCAAGTCGCTACAGCGGGAGTGGGTGAACTGCCCTCATTGCGGAACCCGTATCGCCCCGCCAAGTGCCGCATAAAGCTCCTGGCCGCGCCCTCAAATTCGGTGACCGGCGCCTTATTTCGGCGTGAAAATGTTCGCCCCCGGCACCGCGTTTACTGAAATAAGGCGCCTGCAACAAGGTTCCCTTCGATCTCTGTTCGACCACGTCGAACACCAATATCTCAAAGAGGGACACGGCCGCATGCCGTAGTGCAACCAGGGTCACATCTGCAGAATTCAATTCTTGTCTTTATTGAATACTGTAGATGTGACTCCCTTTCGATGAGAAAACAGTTTGAATTCCGTCCCTCAGCCGTAGCAGAATGGGCACAAATCAGAAGAAGTCCAGACCTTCCTCATGGAGTCCTAACTATGACACTTATAACCTTAATCCTTGCCCTTACCTTGCAGGGTGCGACACAAGGGCAGCAGGCCCCTCCGCCTGCGTCATCCGCCACAAAGGCCCTTGCCGAGGGAACGGAATACCTCAAAAACAGCGACAACGAAAAGGCGCTGGCGGCCTTTGAGCGCGCCGTTGCCCTGGACCCCAGGAACGCGGACTCCCATCTGCAGAAGTGCCGCGCATTGGCCGCATTGCGACGGCATGAAGACGCAATCTCCGCCTGCACTGAGTCTCTGCGTCTGAAACCCAACAATACCGAAGCGCTGCGGGATCGCGGCCACTATTACCTGAATCTAGGAAAGACCAATCTGGGGATGGCCGACCTGAAGAAGGCTGAGTCCCTGAAGAAGGATGACCGCGGCATCTATTACCACCTTGGCATGGCATATTACCTGAAAGGCGATTTTGCGAACGCCGCAAAGGCTTACCAAGGTTGCCTGGCCAACTCTACCGACGATGCCACCAAGGTGGAATGCAGTGCCTGGCTATATCCGAGCCTCCGTCGTGCCGGACGGGAGGCAGATGCCAAGAAGCTCCTCGACGGAATCCAAATCACCTCACTCCCAGGGCACCCGGGAAACTACCTCGATCGGCTGTTGCTGTTTAAAGGCATAAAGACTGAGGATGAGGTCGCCAAGACTATGTCGGCGGAGGGGGGCCTGTCCGAATCGACGGTAGGCTACACTATCGGGCTATGGCATCTGCTGAGTAGTCGTCAGGCGCGGGCCCGCGAGTACTTCGAGAAGGCCATCGCAAGCAAATACACTGTCGCTTGGGGGTATCGAGCGTCGGAAGCCGAACTCAAGCGTTTACGCTGAGAAAATGGTGTCAGGCTACTGTGTCCCGCGAACCCTCGATTTCGCCGCTTACCGCCGGCCCGTTCCACTGGAACTGGTTGAGTTCTTCTATAGTCAGCAATTCGAAGTAGTTGGTGGAGGGGTGATAGGTTGCCTCGAGACGGCTTCGATAGGGTTTCAGGCATTTCTCTATTGGGATCGGAAGGTTGTTCTGCCATGCCACTCGGTCCGGGTCTCTGTCGACCCGATCAATCTCTTCCTTCAGTAAGCCGCGCCATTTCGTTTGCTCAGCGTCCTTAATGTTGTTCAACTGGTTCCCGAGCAGGCGAAGAATCAGGCGTCGGTACTGCCGGCGCACGCTCTCTGGACTAAGATTGGAATCGTTGCCGGACAAACGGTCGCGACCCCGCTGGCGAGCCTTCTCCAAGATCGGCGGACCCTCATCGGGCGGGTGGCCAAGCCACGAATGGTAAGCAATCGAATAAATGTAGGCGTATTCGCCCAATCCCATCCGTTTGTCCATCAAGACTCGATTGCGCCGATTGACGTACTCCCCGACCGGAGCGATCAGGTTGCTCAGATCACTGAGTGTTCGGAGGACAGCCCCAAACGACGGTTGCCTCTGGTTCAGGCGTTCAAAATCGAAATTGGCCAGCGCGGCGTCAAGGCGGGCCTGAGTATCTTTGAGCGAGTCGCGTACCGAGAGGAACACTTCCATCCGTTCAGGAGCGATCGCCCCATTAGATGGCGGCACAAAAGCATCCGGTGCGCCGTAGGCTACAACAATCTCCTTGCGGCTGTCAGATGCCTCCTGCAACGGCTGAAATTTGCCACGAACGTAAATAATTGTGCCGGTCACTAGACTAACAACCAGCACGACGATTGCGGCGCACCCGATTCCGCAGCCGATAAGCCACTTCTGGGAGGTGCTGGTAGCCATGCTTCACCACCACACAAATTGGTTGCCTGCATTCACCTGTCGGCTAAATTCCACGCGATTGTATGCCTAAAGGAAGCAATTTGGAACAAAGGGATGCGACCGGGGTCACATCTGCAAAATTCAATTCTTGCCTTTCTTGAATACCGCAGATGTGACCCACTTTCACGTTTAGGGAAGCTGCTTAACGAAGTCTTCTTGCGCCGGTGATCAGCCAGTACAGGAAGCACGCCAGAGATGCCAAACCGACTGCTAGTGCGAGCCAAAATCCAGGATCGGTGAGGTCAAGATTCTTCACGAACGCCGCTCCGTCGCACCCCTGGGGGGGCTAGGCTTGATGGGTCGGAATTAAGCTTATATCATGCTTGTGGCGTTGGGTTCTGTAAAGGTCTGGATGGGTCACAGGAGACATCAAGATGGAATCGGTCAGAGAGTCTATGGATTCGCGCAGGCCTTCCCTCACGGACATTGACGGCATCCTCGTAGGCCACTATACGCTTCCGGAGCGCCCCACCGGCTGCACGGTCATCACTTCACGATCTCCTTTTACTGCCGGAGTCGACGTCCGGGGTGGAGCACCAGGCACGCGCGAAACCGATCTGCTGAGAGCGGAGAGCACGGTGCCGTTGATCAACGCTGTCTTCTTGTCTGGAGGCAGCGCATTTGGTCTGGACGTGGGCGCAGGCGTTGCACGCTACCTCGAGGAACAAGGCCTTGGCTACAGCGCGCGCGGTGTAATCGTCCCTATTGTCTGCGGGGCGATTCTGTTCGATTTGAACCTCGGCGATGCAAAGATCCGCCCGGACGCCCGGGCCGGATACGAGGCCGCCCGGACGTCCGGTGCCGCGCCGGTTGCGGAAGGGAACGTCGGCGCCGGGTCGGGTTGCACCGTGGGCAAGATGTTCGGGCCAGACAGGGCGATGAAGGGCGGCTTGGGCTCCTGGTCCTGGTGCCGCTCGGACGGGTTGCGCGTCGGCGCTTTGGCGGCCGTCAATTGCATCGGTGATGTTTGGGACCCGGCGCGCGCGACAATCGTAGCAGGGGCAAGGAAGAGCGACGGCAACGGCTTCGTCGATTGTATGGCGCAGTTGCGCCGCGGCTACCGCCCCGAACTCCCGATCGGAGGAAACACTGTGATCGGCGTCGTGGCCACGAACGCAGGCCTGGACAAGGCGTGTTGCACGAAGGTCGCGCAGATGGCCCATGACGCCATCGCGCGGTGCGTCTATCCTGCTCACACCCCTGCCGATGGCGATACCATCTTCGCCGTTGCGACGGGGCAGCATCCGATCGAATCGAGCCCCGTCAACGTGGGTGTCATTGGAGCACTGGCGGCAGATGTGCTTGCCATCGCCATAGTTCGAGGGTGTCAGGCCGCAGGGAGTTGACCGCTGGACTCGTAGGCTGGGTCGTGTCTGAAGATGTGCTCGCGACTGTTGGTAAAGCGACGGATGTGCTCCAATGAATTCGCCATGCTCATGCGCGCGGCCGCTGCGATTGTCGCCCGGCTCATGACGTCCGGCAAACGATGTACCTGATAGCGGATCTCCCAGGTGAGCAGGCACTTTCCGCCATCGGGTGAAAGGCGAAAACTGGACTCGTAATTCAAATCACGGCGACGCATGCTGCGATAGGCGAACTCGCGGCCTTCGAGGCACCGGATCCTGATTTCGTCCGGCGCCTTGCGGCCGTTACCGGCTGCATGCCGATGAGCAGGCGTGGGATCCCCCCAGCAGGCCAAAGTGGAGACGCGCAGCGGGCCCGGCAGCCAACAGGGTCTTCGATGCCACACGGGGACGCGCTCCACATCGCCGATGACGTCAAAAACGCAGCTTGCGGGACGCTGAATGATCGTGGACAGCACCAAGCGGGCCTCCCGCGAGTGAGAAGTGCGGAGAGAGAAAAACGCAGCAAGCCCGAAAATCAAAAACGGCAGCACGTAAATCATCTTTGGTACCTTTGCTGGGAACGACGACGACCGCCCTCATTTATTAGATTCCGGCAATAAAAATGACACGGACAACGAATCGCAGATGAGGGCTTGAATGCCGGATCACGTCATCCATATTCCGGATATCCGAACTTAATTCGCTTTGCTCGCCAAGTAGAGGGGCAAAAGTGCATAGACCATACCTCTGTCCCTTTATCCCTTTGCCCCTCTACCCCTGACCATTTAACGCAATCGCACAAAAGCGTCTGGAATCTCTTTTTTTCAAATACTCGTGTAATTTCCGAGACGTCAGAGGCGAAAAGCAGCAGGTCCCGGACGGGTGCTGAAGAAGCGGGCGCCCTCGGGGCCAGCAAACTGGTCCCGGAACGAGGATTGCCAGCGGCGTTCAAACTCGGCGGCTTGGGCGGCCGGGACCAGGGCCCACACGCTTCCACCGAAACCGGCGCCGAAGGCAGAGGCGGCAACGGCGCCCAGCGCGCGTGCCGACCGGGCGAGAGCGATCGTCTCCGGGACCTGGTTGCACAGGAGGATTTCGGCTCCCTGCTGGGAGCGATCGACCAGCGAACCGAAACGGGCCAGGTCCCCGGCGGCAAGAGCATCGGCTGCGGACGGGATAATCGCCGTGCTCTCCTCGAGGAATTGCTCGAAGCGATCGCACAACAGGCGGGATGGGAAATCTTCATCCTTCGAAGCGCGCAAGACCTTGCGGATGCGCTCGGGAGCATCAGGGGCGTGAGCGATTGCGGCTGCGATGGTCGGGTCGCTCCGACCCGTCGCGGCACGCCAGGTTTCCAGAACCTTGCGAGCCGCCAGCGCCGCGCGATTGTACTTGGCCTGTGCCGCTCCGGTCTTCATGGCAATGACACCGCTGACCCCGACAGTAAGGACGAGATCTGCCGGCAGGGCCACGGTGCGCTCGTGCCGGATCGGGCAAAAGCTATACTGCCTCAACTCCCCTGCGCGGCAGCAAAGAATCGCTGTGTGGTCCTCGCTGCCGCCGAAAGTGCCGACGCCGCGATCGCCGGTGAGAGTGCCGAAGCTTTCTCCGTTCTCGACTGTGCCGAGGTAGCCGGCAAGGTCCTCCAGGCTGCGGATCTCGCGGCGGTACCTGTCGGACTCTGCCAGGGCGTTGATGTCGGCGAGCGCAAGGAAAACCGCAACGATGAAGGCGCTCGAGCTGCTCAGGCCCGATGCCGCCGGGAGATCGCTCAGGAAGGCGATGTCCGCGCCGCGCCGCGCGGCAGGAAAGTTGCGCGCCAGGCGCCGCACTGCCACGCTCGGGTAATTGCACCATTGTTGGTTTGCCCGCTGCAGCTCCGGATCCAACGCCAGTGTGCATCGGGCTTGCGATCTGGCATTGATCACGTGAACCAGGGCATCTGGGCGCGCGCGGGCGACCAGGCAGAAGCCCCGTTCGACCGCGCACAGAAGGCTGCGTCCGCCCGCATAATCGGTGTGCTTGCCGAGAACCTCGACGCGTCCGGGAACGTAGAACGCGCGCAGGGTTTCGTCTGCCCCGCTGCCGTCCGGAAGTGCCCGCACCGCGCGTTCGAATAGTTCGCCTTTTGGGGCCGATTCGGCTGCGCTCATACCGGCCGCCGCGAGCTGTTCGGCGTACCGGTTCATAAATGCACCTCGATCCCCCGAAGTCTCTCGGCGACCGCGGCGATGTCGGCGCGGCTCGACAGATCCAGCACCCCGGCGTGGAAGGTCAGCACTCGAAAGCGTTCGCCCAGCCCGCTGATTGCATATTGCACCGCATCCGTCAGTTCAAGCTCGCCGCGCGGCGACGGCGTGATGGCCGCGCAGGCGCGAAAAATCGCTGGGCTGAAGCTCCAGCAGTTCATACTCACATAGATTTCCGGCCCCAGCGCCCGCAGCGTTGCCTCATCCGGTTTCTCGATGATGCGCTCAAGCGTTCCGTCGGGGTGAGTGGTCACGACGGCAAACTGCCGAACACGCTCGGCGCTGACGTTCCCTTCACGGGCAAGGCTTTGACTTTCGAAGGAAACCAGGGCGGGCTGACCCAGCAGGCGCAGCGCTCGGCACGCGGCGGTTGGATAATAGTTGTCTGAGTTCAACACCAGGAAGTGCTCGCTTCCGGCGAACGTTTCCGCGGCGGCCACGGCGTCGGCGGTCCCAAGCGGCCGTTCCTGAATTGCAAAACTCACCTGGAGTCGTTTCGGAACGCACGTGCGGGTGTAATATTCGCGCACAACCTCATGCTCGGGGCCGATGACCAGGCACGCTTCCCGATACCCCGCGTCGGCCAGGCCGCTCAGCACATAGTCGAGGAAAGGCCGCCCCACCGGGATCATCGCCTTGAGCCCCCTGTCGGCCATGCGGGCCTGGAGGGTGTTCAGGTGTTGCGCGCTCGCATCGAGCCGGCGTATGCGCGTGCCGAGGCCGCGCGCCAAAATAACCGCTTTGACCAGCTCTGCCGCACTCATTTCGCCTTGCTCCAGGGCATATTGGGAGGAGCCGAACTATAGTCCTGTTTGCGCGGAAGGATCAAGCGCGATTCGGCGCGCAGTTTATTCGATCCGTGACCGCATTTCCTGCCGCGGATTCTTGGATTGCACGAGATCAGGGAGTTCTGTGGATCGGCGCTGCAGATTGAATCGCCATGTATGGGCAGGTATAATGCGAGCGGTTTTGGGAGCGCCCATAGCCATTTGGTTTGGAGCCGGGCATGAAACGATCATTTTTCTTCATCTGTGCCTTTGTGGCAGCAGGACTCTTACCGCTTACGGCCCAAGAGCAGGGTCCCAGCATCGCATTCGATGCGCTCAACAAAGACATCAAGACAGTAACGGATGGCGAAACCATCCAGCAGATCTTTAAATTTACGAATAAGGGCAATGCGACGCTCGAGATCCTTGGAATCAACCCCTCCTGCGGGTGTGCGTCGACCTTGCTTTCGGCAGATAAGATCGCGCCGGGGCGGAGTGGGCAAATAGAGGTCAAGATCACGACGAAGGACATGACCGCGCTGAGTGCAACACTGACTGAGACCGTGAACATAAGCAAAACTGTCACGGTATCCACCAACGATCCGAAGCAGCCGCAGGTTGTCTTGACCATCACGGGTGTAGTCGCGCCCGAGATTGCTCTTTCTGAGCCCCAGATCTATTTCGGCAGCGTTGCGCGCGGGCAAGAAGTCACCAAGGATATTCTGGTTGAAATTTCGCCAGACAAGCCGATCAAGCTTCTTAGCGCGACATCGACGGATGATAACGTCGCGGTGAGGCTTGAGCCCGTGCCGGGCAGCAACGACAAGAAAGTCAAGATTATTGCGGTTCAGAAAGCGACTGCCGGTGAAGGCATGCACCAGGGCATCATCCTGGTCAAGACCTCGAGCCAGTTGAAGCCGGAACTGAAGATCCCTGTGCGAGGAATCGTCCGGAAAAGCAGCTAACTTTCTCCATAGCCCATCCGTATCACACCGCTCACGATTGCGCTGGGATCTTCACGCTTCTTCGTAAGCCGGGCATGCCAGATCCAATAACGCAAACCGCTGATTGTGTTAACATTGGCCTGATCAGAGGAGATGTTAAAGATGAAGAAGCTCGTATTACTCAGGCACGGGGAGAGCGTCTGGAACCAAGAAAACCGGTTTACGGGATGGACAGATGTGGGCCTAAGCGAAAAGGGAGTGCAGGAAGCACTCGAGGCCGCCCGTGTTTTGGCCCGAGAGGGATATACGTTTGATGTGGCTTACACTTCCGTGCTCAAACGCGCCATCAAGACGCTCTGGATCGTGCTCGAGGAAATGGACCTGATGTGGATACCGGTCCACCGCAGCTGGCGGCTCAACGAGCGCCACTATGGCGCCTTGCAGGGACTCAACAAGGCCCAGACCGCGGCCACATACGGCGAGGCGCAGACAAAACTCTGGCGCCGGAGTTACAGCATACAGCCTCCGGCGTTGGCCGCTACGGACGAGCGCTACCCGGGCGGGGATCGGTGTTATGCCGGCCTGACGGCGAGTCAACTCCCCCTCACTGAGTGCCTCAAGGACACGGTCGCCCGCTTCCTCCCCTACTGGGAAGAGACGATCGCGCCGTCAATCCGTCAGGGCAATCGCGTGCTGATTTCGGCGCACGGCAACAGCATGCGGGCGTTGGTAAAGCATCTCGACGGGATCTCCGACGAGGAGATTGTGGAACTGAATATTCCCACGGGAATCCCTCTTGTCTACGAGCTGAACGACGACCTCACTCCCATCAAGCACTACTACCTGGGAGACCTGGAGGCGATCAAAGAAGCGACCGAGAAAGTTGCTGGCCAGTTGAAGAGATAGGAAGCACCGACAGGGGGATCGGCCGCTTTGAAGTCGGTGTCGCGTGAGCGTTCCTTGCAAGCGCGCGATCTTCTGTGTGGCGAATCCAATTGCACTTTGCTGCTATTCAAGAGGAGGCAGGACATGATTATCGGCGTGCCCAGAGAAACACACCGCCACGAGCACCGCGTCGGGCTCACTCCCCTGGCCGTGGCCCGCTTGATCCGGCATGGTCAGACGGTCCTGGTCGAGAAGGAAGCCGGCCTGACTGCCCACTTTTTGGATCGCGATTATCAGAAGGCGGGCGCCCAGATCGTTTACGATACCGAGGAGGTATACAAACGCGCCGACATTGTCTGCAGGGTCAGCGTGATTTCGCCGCAGGAGTTGAATCTGCTGAAGCCGGGTGTGACGATCTGCGGGTTCCTCCACCTCGCGGTTGCCACGCGGGAAGCGGCAGCGAGGCTGATGGATCTGCAGGCCACGCTCATCGGCTACGAGATCATACGCGATGGCAGCGGCAACCTGCCGGTGCTGGTCCCCTTCAGCGAAATGGCCGGCCAGATGTCGGTGCACATCGCTGCCTATTACCTGCAGAACGAAGTGGGTGGCCGGGGCGTGCTGATTGGCAACGTGACCGGGGTGCCGCCGGCGACCGTGCTTATCTTGGGAGCGGGCAATGTCGGCAGTACCGCAGCGCGGCAGGCCGTGGCGTGCGGCGCGCACGTGATCGTCGTGGATGCCAACCTGGCGAAGCTGCGGTCCCTGAACTGGGAGCTTGCCGGGCAGGTGGTCACCGTGGTGAGGGGTCTCGACCGGCTCGACCAATACACCTCGATCGCGGACGTCGTGATCGGAGCAATACTCATACCCGGCGCACGGGCGCCCTTTATGGTTACCGAGGAGATGGTCAAAGCCATGAAGCCCGGCAGCGTGATTATTGACGTGGCGATTGACCAAGGCGGTTGCGTCGAGACCAGCCGCCCCACTACTCTGGACCGCCCTACTTTCGTCACCCACGGCGTGGTGCATTACTGCGTTCCCAACATGACCGCCAATATTGCGCGCACGGCTTCGCGTGCCTTGGCCACTGCCGCGATTCCCCATGTTACAGAGCTGTCCGGCAAGGGCGTCGAGTGTGCGCTGCAAGGCAATCCCGGGCTGGCGGCCGGCGTGTACATGTACAAGGGGAAAATGGTAAACCAGGGAGCAGGGGCGACCTTGGGCATTCCCACGACACCGCTCGACCAGTTGCTATGACTCACTGAGAAGCGCATCACCGAGGCGGAGCAGGCCTGACCTAACCGTTACCAGACGCTGATAGGTGGAAATCAATGAAGTGGTTGGACGACTACAAGTCAAAACTGAAAAAAGCGGCGGAGGCCGTTCAGGTGATCAAATCCGGCCACCGGGTTTACTACGGAGGGAATGCGGCCATTCCTGAAGCCCTGGTAATGGCCTTGGCCGAGCGCCGGGAGGAGCTCCGGGACGTACAGCTCAATCACGTGTTGCTGCTTGGGCAAGACCCGCTGTCCGCTGAGAACATGAAAGGGCACTTCAGGCACAACTCGCTCTTCGTCGGACCTGCCGACCGCGAAGCAGTCAACGACGGGCGTGCCGACTATGTGCCGATCTTTCTGCACCAGATACCCCGGCTGTTTCGGGACGGAATCATACCCCTGGACGTTGTCATGGTGCAGACCTCGCCCCCGGACGAACACGGCTTCATGAGTCTGGGCGTGGAGACCCTGGCTTCGAAATCCGCTTGCCAGGTAGCCAAGACCGTGATCGCGCAGGTAAACGAGAAAATGCCTCGAGTGCTGGGAGACTCGTTCATCCATGTGAGCCGAGTCGACGCCATCGTCGAGCATACCAAACCACTGCCCACGCTGGAGGCCAGGCCATCGTCCGAAATGGAGAGGGCCATCGCGGGCTACATTCTTCCCCTCATTCGGCCAGGCTCGACGATCCAGATGGGAATCGGTGGGATACCGGATGCCGTATACGAGTCTATGACGGGCGACCTGGATTTGGGCATCCATACGGAAATGATTTCCGACCGCGCCATGCGTGCAATCCAGCGCGGTGTGGTGACGGGAAATCAGAAGACGCTTCATCAAGGCAAGGTGGTCATCACCTTCGCGCTCGGGAGCGAGGAACTGTACGAGTTCCTGAACGACAATCCGCTCATCGAGTCCCATCCTGTCGAGCACGTCAACGATCCGGTCGTCATTAGCCAGAACGAGAACATGGTGGCCATCAACTCCGCGATCGAGGTGGATCTGACCGGACAGGTGTGCTCGGATTCGGTCGGGGCTTACATCTACTCCGGATTCGGAGGCCAGGTGGACTTCATCCGCGGCGCCGCCCGCTCCAAGGGAGGCCGGCCCATCATCGCTCTGCCCTCCACGGCGAAAAACGGCGAGTTGTCTCGTATCGTGCCCTTCTTGAAACAGGGTGCGGGCGTCGTCACCAGCCGTGCCGACGTCCACTACATCGTGACTGAGTGTGGGGTTGCAAACCTGTTCGGCAAGAACCTCCGGGAGAGGGCCGAGGCGTTGATCCAGATTGCACATCCCAGATTCCGGGATGAACTCGAAAGGGCGGCGAAAGCAAGGAAACTGCTGCCGTAAATGAATATCGTCCGCCGATCCCGAAGGAGCGCGAGCCGGCAAGCGAAGCAAGTTCGCATACGCTTTCAGCAGCGCAACCCGTGGCGCTCCACTGCCTGTTCCAGGAACCTCTCCAGGCCGCGGATGCAGGCCATGTCCCGGTAAATCCGATGCTTGTTTTCGCGGATGCGAGCGGCGAGCTCGCGGCGGAAATCAGCTTCCTTGCCGAGACGAATTGCCAGGCGCACGTAGTCATCCTGCGTTGCCGCAATAGTCTCGGGGACGCCCATCATTTTGAATATGGCATAGCTGTGCCTGCCCCGCATGAGATTGCCTGGCAGCGTGACAACCGGGAGATCCCAGGAAATGGCTTCGAGGGTGGTGTTGCACGCCGACCAGGAGATACTGTCGAGCAAGACGTCTGCGCAGCGCTGAACAGCCTGAAAGTGCGCCTGGTCGAGATGGGGAAGAAAGACGACGTAATCCTCGCTTCGCAGGCCCGCACGTATGAATGCCCGGCCGAGCCTTGAGCGAAACCGATCGGTGACCTCCGTGGATTTCGAGAAAGCCAGAAATACAAACTGACAATCCTCGACCTCGCACGCGATCCGGACAAACAGGTCGTCGAACTGTGGCAGGTACGTCAGAAGCGAGTGGACGCAAGAATACGCGACGGTCCTCTCCCGGATGCCCAAGGCCGCGCGCGCCAAGGGCTCGACGGGGAGTTCCGGCGGTGTGTAATAGATGGAGAGGTTCGGCAGCCTTACCAGGCACTCAGTGTAATGCTCTTCTGCGTCAGGGGGTTCCATGAGATCGCTGCTCAGGAAATAATCCACGGTGGGAAGTCCCGACGTGTCCGGGTGCCCCCAGGAAGTGCACTGGACCGGAGCGAGGCGCAACGCGGCGAGCCGAACCGTCGTCGGATCCATGCCTATTTCGGGATAAATCAGTACGTGCGGGTGATCTGCTTCGATTTCCTCGCAGAGTTCTTCAAATGAAGGGCTATCTTCCACAAATCGCGTGAAGGCTTTTCGCGCAAGCTCCGTCGCGTCGTCTTTCTTCTTTCCGGTGTAATACCCGTAGAGTGAAAAACGCGACCGGTCGAGATTTTCGATCCACCCCCTGATCGGGACTTTCCAGTTCGAGTGGTGGTGAAAAAATGCCGAGACTATGCCGATCTTGATCGGCTGGCCGCTGCCAAGGGGCTCGAGCATCGGCGTTTTCGCCCAGCGGGGGTAACGGGCCGACTGGATTTCGCTCACCATTGCGCCGTACAGGTGCTGTAGTTCCCGGTCGTTCCGTCCCTGGAAGGCAAGATAGAACGGCTGGGTGCTTCCGACCGCCTCGGCGGCGGATGCAATCGATGCTGGGCTGTCGAGGGAAACCGCTTCCTTCAACTCCCGGAGCGCTCTTTCATAGCGCGCGCGGTAGACATCGATTTCTTCTTCGGTCTGGTAGAGGCAGGGAATCTCTGCGATACACCGTCCCCAGCGCGCCATTAGGGACTCCGGCATCAGCGCCAGCGCCTGCCCGAACTGCTCCCTTGCTTCGTCGGCGCGGCCCTGCTCGCGAAATGCGTTGCCGAGATTGATGTGCGCCTTGGCATATTCAGGCTTCCAACGAAGCGCCTCCCGGTACGAGGAAACGGCTTCCTCTGTTCGGCCCAGTTCCTGAAGGGCGTTGCCCAGATTGTTGTGCGCCTCGGCAAAGCCGGGCTTCTGCCGGATCGCCTCCCGGTAGGCCAGAATCGAGTCCTCCATCTTGCCCAGGCGCTGCAGCGCGTATCCCAGGTTGTTGAGCGCCTCGGCGAAGCCCGGCTGCACGCGCAGTGCCTCCCTGAAGCATGCGATCGCGTCGTCCAGGTCTCCGCTGTCCTGGAGCGCAACCCCCAAATTGCTGTGCGCCGCCGCGTAAAGCGGGTTCCAACGCAATGCTTCACGGTAACAAGAGACCGCTTCTTTCAGGCGTCCCTGGTCCCGCAAGGCCAGCCCGAGATTGTTGTGCGCCAAAGCACTCTCCGGCTTCAGTTGAACGGCCTTTCTGAAATGCGCTTCGGCAGCGGCCGGCTTTCCCTGTGCTCGCAAAACCAAGCCAAGATTGTTGTGATAATCGAAGATGTCCGGACGGATTGTGATGGCCCTGGAGATGAGGTCGATGGCAACATCTCCTTTCCCGGACTGAAAGGCAATAATGCCCAGCAGGTGAAGCGCATCTGAATCGTTCGGACGGATTTCGAGGACTTTGCGGCAGAGGCGCTCGGCTGCCTGGAAATCTCCCTGCTGATACTGCTGCAGCGCAGCCTGAAGGGCCGAGGCTGTCGGTTGCCGGCTTGTCATATACGGCTCCTGTGCTCTCCCCGAAAAGCAAGCGATCAACGAGCAGAATTCGACTCGCTGGCCGGCGGTCGCCGCAAGATATGAAAAAGGGAACCGGGTTGCAAGCGATTTCGAGGCGCGCCGCGCGCGCGCGGGGCCCAGCGGCGCCGCTGACGCTGCTATGAGGACAGGTTCAGCTCCTGGTTTGGACCGGCCGGCGCCGGCGCCGCGGCGAGACCAGCGCTGCCACAAAGAAGATCAACGTGGCCAGCAGGACGATCGTCGCGCCCGCCGCAGTGTTCAATTGGTAGGAAAGCAGCAGGCCCCCTACGGTGCTGCTCACACCGATCAATACCGACAGCGCCATCATGCGGCGGAAATTCTCCGTGAGTTGGTGCGCAGCCGCAGCCGGCGTCACGAGCAGCGCCGAAACCAGTACAATGCCCACCACTTTGATTGACAGCACAACCGTCAGCGCTATCAGGCTGACAAGCAAAAAATAGATTCTGGCTGCCGGCACGCCCGTCACCGCGGCCATTTCGGCGTCGAAGGTCACGAACAACAGTTCCTTGAAGAAGAGGAGGACCAGGAGCAGCACGGCTGCGCTCAGCCCGAGAGTGATCCAGACGTCATTTTGGCTGACAGCGAGGATGCTGCCGAAGAGGTAACCGAACAGGTCGACGTTGTATCCTTTCATAAGCCCGATGAGGAGGATGCCAAAGGCCATCGTCGAGGCAAAGAAAATCCCAACGGCCGTGTCTTCCTTGACCCTGCCCTTGCGTGTCACCAGACCAATGCCCCAGGCCGTGCCCAGACAGAAA
>Ga0315279_10000150_pt1 | contig 151264 bp, 143 predicted proteins | sample YL17G06_20_MG_FD_203694 | JGI IMG/M metagenome (GOLD analysis project Ga0315279, IMG submission 203694) | Sediment microbial communities from Yellowstone Lake, YNP, Wyoming, USA - YL17G06_20 | ecosystem: Environmental > Aquatic > Freshwater > Lake > Sediment | place: USA: Wyoming | collected... | reverse complement strand
AGCGGGCTGCTGCCCATCCTGAACCCCCCCTTCGAGAAGCTCACCGGCATCACCGTGGACGTGATCGCGGTGGGGACCGGGAAGGCCATCAAGCTCGGGGAAAACGGCGACGTGGATGTCGTGCTCGTGCACGACCGCAAGGCGGAGGACAGGTTCGTCGCGCAGGGGTTCGGCGTGAACCGACGGGACGTGATGCACAACGACTTCGTCGTCGTCGGTCCCGCGGAGGACCCGGCACGCGTCGCCGAGAGCACCACCACGGCGGACGCCTTCTCCCGGATCGCCGCTGCCGGCGCGCCCTTCGTGTCACGGGGGGATGCCTCGGGAACGAACGCGAAGGAGCTGGAGCTGTGGGCCGCGGTCTCCGTGAAGCCGAAGGGAGCGTGGTACAAGGAAGCGGGGCAGGGCATGGGCGAGGTGCTCGTCATGTCGGGCAACCTGAAGGCATACACCCTGGCCGACCGCGGCACGTGGATTGCCATGAAGGACAAGCTGGGCGGGCTGCGCATCCTCTCCCAGGGGGACTCGGCCCTGTTCAATCCCTATGGCATTATCGCGGTCAATCCGCAGAAGCATCCCGAGGCGAACTACATGGCGGCGATGCAGTACATCGCATGGGTCACTTCGGTACAGGGCCAGAAGATCATCCGCGACTACACCATGGACGGCCAGCAGCTGTTCACGCCGGACGCCGTGCGTTAGGAGCCGGGTCACGGGTGTCCTGGGACAGGCATTCGAGCTGCTCATTTCGGGAGACAGGGAGGTCTGGTTCATCACCTGGACCTCCCTCCGCTTCTCCCTGTCCTCGGCGGTCATCGCCTGCATCCCGGGGATCCCCCTGGGGGTGCTGATCGCGCTGCGACGGTTCCGCGGGCGGCGGGTCCTGCTCGCCGTGCTCACCAGTCTCATGGCGCTTCCCACGGTCGTCGTCGGCCTGATCGTCTATTCCCTCGTCTCCCGCGCGGGTCCACTGGGCAGCTTCGGCATCCTTTTCACGCCCCGTGCGGTGATCCTTGGCCAGGCCATCCTGGCGCTCCCGATCGTGGTCTCGATGACTGCAAGCGGCCTCAGCAGCCTCGACCCGCTCTTTCCCGAGGTCCTCACCACGCTGGGCGCGTCGAAAGGCGGAGTGCTGTGGATGAGCGTGCGACAGGCGCGCGGTGCCGTGCTTTCTGCTTCCCTTGCGTCCTTCGGCAGGGTCGTCGGAGAGGTCGGCGTTGCCATGATGCTGGGCGGCAATATCCGCTGGTACACGAGGACCATCACCACCGCCATCGCCCTGGAGACGAGCAAGGGGGAGTTCGAGCAGGGCCTTGCCCTGGGGATCGTCCTCATCGTCATGGCGCTGGGAGTGAACGCTGTCCTGCACTGGATGGTGCGGCATGAGTAGCCCCGGGTCGGCGCCGCTTTTCTCCCTTCGCGGGCTGCGTGCGCGATTCGAGGGTAGAACGGTCCTCACGGTGGACTCGCTTTCTCTCGATGAGGGGGTGGTGACCGTCCTGGTCGGGGAGAACGGGTCGGGGAAGACCACTCTCCTGCGCCTTCTGAACGGGCTGATCGCCCCCGGAGAAGGCTGCATCGAGTTCCGCGGGGAGCCGGTGGCGGAGGAGGGGCTGGCCGCAAGAGAAGGGCGGCTAGCCGCAAGAGAGGGGCTGGCTGCGGTGCGCCGGGAATCCGTGCTCGTCCACCAGTCCCCCCTTCTGTTCCGGGGCACGGTCGGGCTCAACGTCGGCTACGGCCCGAGGATCCGGGGCGCGAGCCGGGCGGAGGCGGCCGCACGGGCCTCGGAGGCCCTTCGCCGGGTCGGCCTGGCGGGATTCGAGCGCCGGCGCGCCTCTGCCCTCTCCGGCGGGGAGGAGCAGCGCGTTGCCCTTGCGAGGGCGCTTGCGGTCTCGCCGAAGGTGCTTCTCCTGGACGAGCCCACCGCGAACGTGGACGAGGAGTCGCGCCGCGGGATCGAGGCGATCATCCGGGACGTGTCCGCGGCCGGCACGACGGTGATCATGAGCACGCACAACATGGAGATCGCCTACCGGTTGTGCGACCGGCTCCTGCGCCTCGATGACGGGGTGCCTGCGGAAGTGGAGGAGAACATCCTGAAGGGAAGGATCGAGGAGATCGACGATCAGTTCGCGTATTTCCGTGCAGGGGATGCCGTTATCCGATGCCCGGCTCGCCAGGGGGATTTCGTGGTGGCGGTCCTTCCCAGCGATGAGCTGATCCTTTCCCGACTGCCGCTGGACTCCAGCGCAAGGAACCAGCTCAACGGCGTCGTCACTGAAATACGTCCGCGGGGAAACCTGATGCTCGCCGTCGTTGACTGCGGAGTCCCCCTGAAGGCCCTGATCACACGGCAGGCGGCCGCGCAGATCGGCGTGGCACCGGGTGCCGCGTGCGTGGTAACCTTCAAGGCGTCTGCGGTGCGGCTGCACTAGGAGTGCGAGGCGCGTGATGATCGAGCTTGACCGGGCCCTGGAAATCGTACGCAGCGTCCCCGCGGGTGCCCGGGTGGAAACAATTCTTCTCGATGATGCCCTGGGCCGGGTGCTTGCCCGGAAAGTCTCTTCTCCCATCGATTCTCCCCCCTTCGACAAGTCGGCCATGGACGGATTTGCCGTCCGCGCGGGCGACGAGTCGATGGAGCTTGCGATCGTGGATACGATCGCAGCGGGAGGCGTGCCCGCCCGTGCCGTCCACAGGGGAGAGTGTGTGCGGATCATGACCGGCGCGATGCTTCCGCCGGGCACGGGGCGGGTGATCCGCCGGGAATATGTCCAGGAGGAGCACGGCAGGATCCGCATCCTGACGCCCGAGCAGGGCGACAATATCATCCGCAGGGGCGCAAGCCTCAAGGCAGGGGAGAGTGTCCTGCGTCCCGGTGTGATCGGGCCCCAGGCTGTGGGCGTGCTGGCGGCTTCCGGGATCGAGCGGATCATCGTGGCCGTGCCCCCTCGGGCCGCCATTCTCTGCACGGGGCCCGAGATACAGCCCGCAGGCGCGCCGCTCGGCCCGGGCCAGATCTACGACAGCAACGGCCCCCAGCTTCGCGCCCAGCTTGCGGCGATGCGCTGTCCCAGCCGGATGCAGACCGGCGTGGAGGATCAGCCCGGGCCCCTTGCCGCGGCGATCGAAGAGGCCCTTGCAGGCTGCGATGTGCTTCTGCTCACCGGCGGCGTCTCCGCCGGCAATTTCGACTTTGTTCCGGGATGCCTCACGGACATGGGGGGGGAGATCCTCTTCCACGGGGTTGCCGTCAAGCCGGGAAAACCCACTCTTTTCGCGCGCCGCGGCGAGCAGTATATCTTCGGCCTGCCGGGAAATCCAGTGTCGACCTTCGTGATTTTCGAAGTGTTCGTGAAGCCGTTCCTTTTCCGGCGCATGGGCATCGACTGGATGCCCGCCTCGTACCGGGGAACGCTGGCGCGTGCGCTCCGCAGAACCGCGGTCGACCGGACGGAATTCCTGCCGGTGCGCGTCAGGCAGGGACTCGTGGAGGCAGTCGCCTACCACGGCTCGGCTCACCTGAACGCGCTGGCCGAAGCCGATGGCCTGGTCAGGATCGAGGCCGGTGTGCAAGAGCTGCAGGAAGGGACGCAGGTGGATGTTCGACCGCTTTGACCGCCCGATCACCTACCTGCGCATTTCCGTCACCGACAAGTGCAACCTGCGCTGCCGCTACTGCATGCCAGCGCAGGGAGTGCCGCCGCGCCGGCACGAAGACCTTCTCACCCTGGAGCAGCTCGCCGAGGCAGCCCGGGCCGCGGTGGGGCTGGGCGTCACCAAGATCAGGCTCACCGGCGGAGAGCCCCTGGTGCGCCGCGGCATCGTGGAGCTGGTGCGCATGATCGCCTCCATCGAAGGCCTGGGGCAGCTTGCCCTCACCACGAACGGGACCCTCCTTGCGCCGCGTGCGCATGAGCTTCGCACGGCGGGCCTCGATTCGGTGAATGTTTCGCTGGACACGCAGGACGCCGACCGCTACCGCGAGATCACCCGGGGCGGCTCTCTCCAGGACGCGCTGGCGGGAATCCATGCCGCTCGGGCCGAAGGATTTCCGCTGAAGGTGAACATGGTCGTGCTGGACGATGAATCGAGGCGGGAGATCGAGCCGATGCGGCAATTCTGCGCCTCGATCGGCGCCCGGCTCCAGCTCATCAACCACTTCGACCTCACCCGGAAGAAGGGGGACGACTACTCGTTCGGTCGTCCTCCCTCCTGCGCGGGATGCAACCGCATCCGGCTCCTCGCGGACGGCGTCCTGAAGCCGTGCCTCCACTCCGACGAGGAGATACGGCTGGATCCCGCCCGTCCCGGCGACAGCTTCCGGGAGGCCATCCTGGCAAAGCCGCGACGCGGCGGCGCCTGTACGAACCGCACGATGCAGCAGATCGGAGGCTGAGCATGAGTTTGAGCCATCTCGATGAGCAGGGCCGGGCGCGCATGGTGGACGTCTCTTCCAAGGAGAGGGTCCGGCGGACCGCCCGCGCCTCCGCGACGATCCTCATGCAGGAGGAAACGCTTCGGCTCATCCGGGAAGGTCTCCTGAAAAAGGGCGATGCCCTTGCCGTTGCCCGCGTGGCGGGGATTTCCGCGGCCAAGCGCACGGCGGAGCTGATCCCCCTGTGCCACAACATCAGGATCGACCATGTCAGCGTCGACCTGGACCTGCAGGAGGACGGAGTGCACATCGAGACTGCCGCGGTGTGCACGGAGAGCACGGGCATCGAGATGGAGGCGCTCACCGCCGCCGCGGTTGCCGCCTTGACGCTGTACGACATGTGCAAGGCGGTGGACAGGAAGATGAAGATCGTCGATATCCATCTCCTGGAAAAGACAAAGGCCGGCGCATGAGGAGAGACTTCATGGTGCTGTCGGTCAACATCTCCGCGCGCACCGGCGAGCAGAAGAAACCCGTGGAACGGGCCGTGCTCCGGGAAGGCCACGGCATCGTGGGCGACGCCCACGCGGGAGACTGGCACCGGCAGGTATCGCTGCTCGCCGACGAGGACATCACCACTCTCCGGGGCCGGGGCATCGAGATCGGGTTCGGCGACTTCGCGGAGAACATCACCACCCGGGGCATCGACCTCGCGTCGCTGCACGTTGGCGCCCGGCTGTCCATCGGCCCGGCTCTGCTTGAGATCACGCAGATCGGGAAGGAGTGCCACACAGGGTGCGCAATCTCCCGGACCACGGGAGACTGCGTCATGCCTCGGAAGGGAGTGTTCGCACGGGTAGTCCTCGGCGGGGAAATCAATCGTGACAGTCGCGGTCATTACGATCTCTGACCGGGCTTCCCGCGGGGAGTACGAGGACCTTTCGGGGCCGGAGATCGAAAGGGAGGTACGGGCGCGCTACCCGACCGCCGTGGTCTCCCGAACCGTGGTCCCCGACGACCCCGTCGAGATCCGTGCCGCGCTGGAATCACACGCGGGGGAGGATTTTATTCTCACCACGGGAGGAACGGGCCTGTCCCCACGGGACGTGACGCCGGAAGTGACACGGCAGTTCTGCGAGAAGGAGATCCCGGGGATCGCGGAGGTTCTCCGCGCGAAGTCCTATGCGGAAACTGGCGCCGCCATGCTGTCGCGGGGAGTCGCGGGGCTGCGGGGCGGCACCGTTGTCGTGAACTTTCCCGGCTCGCCGAAGGCGGTCCGGTTGTGCATGGGTGTGCTTGGCCCGGTCATGGAGCACGCCCTGCGGATGATTCACGCCGAGGGACACTGAGACTCGACAGCCGATGGAGCACGGATCGATGCTGCTCTCCAGGTCACCTCTACGGTCGGTGCCCACCCCGTATGATTAGTAATTATTCCGAGTATTATCTATGAACCGGCGGCGATGCCGGCACGTCACCTGAGGGAAGTACAGAACCATGGCAAGTGTCGCACAGAATGTCGTGCAGAGGGCGGGCGTGAACGTGCCGGAGCTCCTCGAGCTCCTGGTCAAGAACGCGGCCGTGGAGCTCACGACCTATTACTACCACACGATCCTCCTACGCTGAAACAGGACCCGTGATCGAGCTCACCATCGAGGAGCTCGCGCGCCACGACGGGACCCGCGGCGCCCGGGCCTATGCCGCCTTCGCCGGCCTGGTCTACAACGTGACGGAGAGCCTCCAATGGCGCGAGGGGCGCCACCAAGCGCTCCAACGCGCCGGCAGGGATTTGACTCGGGAGATCGAGGCAGCGCCGCACGGCCCGGAGCTTCTCCTGCGGATGCCCGTGGTGGGCTGCCTGGTCAGCCGCTGAAGCAGTCGACGAGCTGGCGCGCAGTGAGCACGCCGTCGTATGAAACGCCTGCGAGGCCCCGCTTCAGGACACCCCGCTCGCCGCCCGGATCCCCGAGAGAGGTGACGACAATGTCCGCTGCAGCCAGGTCTTCCTGCTCGGTGTACGCGTTTGTCGTGGCCACGACGAACGCGCCTGCGGCCTTGGCCGCCTCAACGCCGATCCGCGAATCCTCGATTACGACGCATTCCCGTGGCGCAAGCCCCGTTTTCTGCATGGCAAGAATGTAGATTTCAGGATCCGGCTTCTTTTCCCTCACTATGTCCCCTGCCAGCACGAGATCGAAATGGATCGAGCCCAGTACAGTGCTGGTAACCGCGCGCGCAGCGCGCTCGTTCGACGTGGTGCAGACCCCGAGGACAAGGCCCAGGCTCATCGCTTCTTCCATGAGCCGCCTGACTCCCGGCCGAAGGGGGAGCGCGCCGGATTCGAGCAGCTCGAGGAAGATGTCGGTCTTGCGCGCATGCAGGCGGGCGATCACCGAGTCTTCCTCGGCAGGAGCCACGGGTGTCCCGAATCCCTTCTCGTGAAGGTACGCGCGAAGCCGTTCCTTTCCGCCGGCAATCTGCAGCAGGCGGTGATACTCGCCGGGCTCCCACTGCGCACTGAACCCCAGGTCCAGAAAGGCTCGGTTGAAGGCCACCCGGTGGCCGTCACGCTCCGTGTCGATGATCACGCCGTCTTGGTCGAACAGGAATCCCCTGATGCCCACGAGCCTTCCCGCTTCTCACGCCTTGCCCGAGCAGCCCAGGAGATCCATCCACCCCGTCACGGCGGCCTTGATCGCCTCCTTTACTGCGCGGTCGATCCTGCCCGGATCGTACTCGGCAGGATGCTCTTCGATGCACCGGCGGGTCGTGTCGATCAGCACGTGCTTGAGCTCGGTGGAGACGTTGAACTTCGCCCCTCCAAGCTCGATAAGCCGCCGCACGGTATGGTCCGGCAGTCCGGTGCCGCCGTGGATCACCAGAGGGGTCGCAAGCCCGCGCGCGTCCAGCGCCTTACGGATCTGGCGCAACCGGTCGAAATCCACCTTGGGGTCGGACGTGGCATAGATGCCGTGAGCGGTTCCGATTGCAGGTGCGAGGAGATCCACGCCGGTGCCCTGCACGAACTGGACCGCTGCCTCCGGATCGCACAGCCGCGACGCGTCCTCCACAACGGCGAGTTGGTCTTCCACGCCCCCCACGGTCCCGAGCTCTCCCTCGACTGTGACGTCTCCCACGGCGTGTGCATGGGCGCACACCTCATTTGTCTGCCGGATGTTCTCCTGCAGCTCCTCCCGGGACGCATCGATCATGACGTTCGTGTAGCCGGCGTCCGCGCACCTCCCGCACCAGCCTGCGTCCGTGCAGTGGTCGAGGTGAAGGCAGATCGGGACCGGCGCCGCCTGCGCGAGGCATCGGTACATTGCAACGATGAGGTCGGGGCCGATGGATCGGGATGGCGCCACCGACGTTTGGATGATGAGCGGCGCCCGCCGCTCGACGGCTGCCTCCACGACGGCCTGCATCTGGGGGAGGCCGGTGACGTTGAAGGCGCCGACGGCGTAGCCGCGAGCGCTGGCGGCAGCCACCATCTCCCGTGCGCTTGCAATCGGCATGCCGAGGTCCTCTCAGGCGGAAGAGCCGGGCCGCGCGGGCCAGCCCAGCTTCTCCAGCTGCTCGATGAGCCGCTGGCGCATTGCCACCACGCTCGCCCCTGCCCGCATGCAGGCAACGCCGTCCTCCAGAGACGCAACACCTCCGGAGGCCTTGATGAGAGGACGCTCGCCGACAGTGTCCCGGATCAGGGTGATGTCATGCAGGGAGAGCTTTCCGGGGAGGAAGCCGGTGGAGGTCTTCACGAAGTCCGCTCCGCAGTCCTTGACCAGCATCGCTGCCGTGACCTTCTCCTCGTCCGTCAACACGCCGACTTCGATGATCACCTTGAACGGCACGTGAAACGGCCGCGCGATGCTCATCACCGCCTCGATGTCCTCGCGGACCTTGCGGTAGTCCGCGGCCTTGAACGCGCCGATGTTCATGACCATGTCCAGGTCCGCGGCTCCCCTCCGCAGTCCTTCCTCGGCTTCGAAGCATTTGACCCGGGTGGTCACGCCGCCCCCGGGATAGCCCACCAGGATCTGCGCAAGCACCCCCGTGCCCTTCAGCTCGTCCACGAGCGCGTCCAGGTACTGGGGCAGGGCGACGACCGCCCGAAAGCCCCACGCCCGCGCCTGGGCGCACGCCTCCCTGACTTCCCGCTCGGTGGCGGTCACGCTCAGGACATTGGTGTAGTCCACGGCCGCAATCAGCCGTCCGATCTCCTCGTTCGTAATGGCGTACATCTCTGCCGAACCTACCCCCCCACCCGCCTGCTGATCGGCGCCTCTCCGTCGAAGAGGTGGATCTTGTCCGGCGCGACGATGAGCCACACCGTTTCCCCCGCCCGGTATCTCTCCGTGGCGGAGACGACTGCCTTCACCTCGGCGCTCCCCGCGGCTCCATCGATGCTCAGCGTCAGCACTGTTGTTTCCCCCTGGAACTCCGTGAGTCGCACGGTGCAGGGAACCGTGTTCCCGCCTCCGTTGGCGCGCGCGATCTTCACTTCCTGCGGCCGGAAACCGAGGGTCGCCTCGGCGCCGACGCGGGCCGGGTCCACGGCCCCTGAGAACGAAAGTCGCTTCATGCCTCCGGCGCAGGCAAGGGCGAGGCTGCCACCGGTGTCGATCCTGCACGCCATGAAGTTCATCGCCGGCTCACCCACGAAGTGTACCACGAAACGGTTCGCGGGTCGATTCCAGATCTCTTCCACGGTCCCGATCTGCTGAAGCTGCGCCTGATGGAGGATCACCATTCGGTCGCAGAGGGAAACGGCTTCCGCCTGGTCGTGGGTGACATAGACCGTTGTGTTCTTCATCTCCTCGTGGAGGTGGCGGATGCGGGCCCGGATCTCCGCGCGCACGCGCTGGTCCATATGGGAGATGGGCTCGTCCAGCAGGGTCAGGTTGGGCTGCCGCACAAACGCCCGCGCAAGTGACACGCGCTGCTGCTGCCCCCCCGCGAGGGACCCGGGGAACTTCGCAAGCAGCCCCGTGAGGTCGAGTAGCCCGGCAATGAACCGCACCTTCCCGTCCACCGCTGCCTGCTTCATCTTCCGCGCCCTGAGGGGGAAGGCGATGTTCTCGTACACCGACAGGCGCTGGTACAGCGCGTAGGATTCGAAGGCGAGCGCGATATTCCTCTCCGCCGGACCCATGGTGTTCACTACCCCGCCGTCGAAGCGGATCTCGCCCCGGGAAATCTCCTCCAGCCCGGCGAGCATCCTCAGCGTGGAGCTCTTGCCGCCGCCGGACGGGCCGAGGATCGCCAGGAACTCCTTGTCGTTGATGGTGAACGTCAGGTCCTTGACTCCTACCACGTTCCCGCGGGGGTATATCTTCCATACGCCGTTCAGATCGACTCTGCTCACGATTGGCTGCTCCTGTTATCTTGACGCCAATTCCAGGGTCTTCGGGAAGAAAAACATGTGGTCCTGGTCGAAATTGACCCAGATCTTCTCGGAAACACGGTAGTCGGCGAAGCCGATTTCCTGCCTCGTCCTCACGTAGAAGAAGGCGTGCTCGAGCGCGAAGGTGACCACGCTGCTCTCCGCTTCGTGCGTGATGGCGTAAACGGGAAACGGGAAGGATTCCTCGGAGATCCTGTTTCGGCTCAGGGCCACGTGCTCGCACCGAATGCCCAGACGGGTGATCGATTTTCCGCTCTCCGTGCGCGCTGCGTTCTTCATGGAAGCCACGAGCCTGTCGGATACCGGCAGCGTGAAGCTCTCCCCGGCTTGAAAGAATGTCTTCCCGTTGTGCGCCGTAATCTCTCCGTCAATGAGGTTCATGGAAGGCTCGCCGATCATCCGTCCCACGAAATCGGAGACTGGCCGGTAGTAGATCTCGTCCGGCTTGCCTTCCTGCTCGATCCGTCCTTTCCTCAGGACGAGGATGCTGTCGGAAAGGGCGAGCGCTTCGCGGTAGTCATGGGTCACGTAGATGATCGTGCTCCTGTACGTGGCCGCGAACTCTTTGAGCAGCGACTGCGTGGAAAACTTCAGGCGCGCGTCGAGGTGGGCGATAGGCTCGTCAAGGAGGTAGACCTCCGGCTTTCTTACAAGGGCACGCGCCAGCGACACACGCTGTTTCTGGCCGCCGCTCAGGTGTTGCGGAAGCCGCTGTAGGAGCTCACCTATTCCCAGAAAGTTCGCGATTTCCACGACCCGTCGTCTTTCCTCCTGGTGGGTCAGCTTCAGGCTCCACCGGGGGGCGCGCAGGGGAAAGGCGATGTTGTCATAGACGTTCATGTGGGGATAGAGGTTGTAGCTCTCGAATGCCATGGACACGTTTCTTTCCTGGGGGGGAAGAGCGTTCATCACCCGGCCGTTGAAGAGGATCTGCCCTGAGGTGATGTCCTCTATTCCCGCGATCATCTTCAGGATGGTGCTCTTTCCCGCCCCGGTGGGACCGAAGATGGAGAGGAACTCTCCTTCCCTGCACGTGAAGCTCACGCCGTTCACTGCTCTCTTCTTCCCGTAGAGCTTGGTGACGTTGTCGAGTCTGACCTCAGCCACGGCTATTCGCCCTCCCCCGCTTCAGCGTCCCCGGTTTCCACCTCCTGCCCTGTTTCCTCCTCCTCGACCTCTTCCTTCGGCCCGGGACTGAAGACGGCCAGCGCCACGGCGGCACACGTGGCCAGAATAGCCCCCACCCACTGCGGCACGTGGCTCTCCACGAACCTCAGCCAGAGAAGATTGATGAAAATCCAGACAAGGACGGCCCACGTGCACCGGTCAGGTATCGTTCCAAAGCGTGGTACCCACAGACGTCTCACCCTCTTCAGTTTTCTCATCCCTTCACCGCCCCGAAAAAATCGGTGAGGTACTCTAAACGGCAGGCTTACCGACGGATGTGTTTCCTGCCCAAGGCGTCCGCGATCCCGCCTCTTGTCAGGCGGTTACCCTGGGCAGCGCGGCCCATGTCGGCAAATGGCGCAAGTGCCTCCGAGCACGATCCGACAACCGCGCGATTCATCGTGACCGCGCGGCACCGCCTCGTGATACCATAGGGTGGGTCGCTGAAGGCATTCTGAGCGCGATTACAGCAAGAGGTTAAGGACAAAGTAGAAAGGAGTCGACCTATGGCTGAAGGATTTCTCGTCACTGGCCAGGTTTCCGCTGCGCCGTTCACGCTCAAGCTTTATCGGGGTGATGGCATGGCCCTCCTTGCGATGAACTGGAAAAACGGCACCCCGCCCGTGAACTTCGTCGGTTTCAGCATAGAATACAAGGAGCCCGGCGGTACCGCGTTTTTCGCGCTCAAGAACCGGCTGAGTTTCTCGGGAACAAGCGGAAAGGATCGCTTTTCGACCTTGCGCTCGCCTCTTCAGAAATTCCGCTGGGTGCATTTCCCGCGCAACGCCGATCTTCCTGGCGAATTCACCTACAGAGTGACACCGGTTTTCATGAATGACCAGGACGAGCTGAGCTACGGCGAAGCGCAGCTGGCCGGTGTCGAATTGCGACGCGAGACATACCCGGGGCAGCTCAATGTCGCGTACACCCGTGGATTCATCTCCTCACAGGCCTTTGTAGACCGCTACGAATCAGTGGCCCCCATTTCCAAACTGCTGCCGGCAAAGGCGAAGGACGGGCTGAGATTCGTCCCGACTCATCCAAAGGCCAAGGAAGCCCTGGCGTGGATGGGATTCGAAGCACGGGAGGCTATCCTGGACGTTCTGGACAAAGCAATCGCGGATACCGAGGCCCGGGTTCGTGTCGTGGCGTACGACCTGAGTGAATCCGAAGTAGTCTCGCGGCTCGAGAAGCTGGGTCCTCGTCTCAAAATCATCATTGACGACTCGGACGATCACGGCAAGGCAGATTCAGGCGAAAGCCAGGCGGCCGAACGCCTGTCAGTATCGGCCGGCAGCCAGAACGTCAAGCGGCAGCACATGGGCAATCTCCAGCACAACAAAACCATCGTTGTGGACGGTCCGAAAGTACAGCTCGCTGTGTGCGGCTCGACCAACTTCTCCTGGCGCGGCTTCTTCGTGCAGGCGAACAATGCCTTGATCCTGCAGGGGAAAAGCGCCGTCGAACCATTTCTCGCTGCGTTCGACAATTATTGGAACAACGATGGCTCGGCTGGCTTCGCCATGACAGATTCAGCGAAATGGACCGATCTCGGCCTGCGCGGCATCAACGCACACGTGGCTTTCTCTCCACATTCGCCATCCAACGCCCTGCTGAAGTCAGTTGCAGACGATATCGAAAAAGGGACTACATCGAGTCTTTTCTATTCTCTGGCGTTTCTCTACCAGACGCCGGGAGTAATCCAGGACGCTCTCAACAAGGTCACGAATGACGAGGCGCTGTTCGTCTACGGCATTTCCGACAGGGAGGTTGGCGGCATCCTGCTACAAAAGCCGAACGGCAATCTCGCGCCGCTCTTTCCTGGGGAGCTGTCGAAGAACGTGCCCCCGCCCTTCCGTGCAGAGCCGAGTGGCGGCGGAGGCATCCGCATGCATCACAAGTTTGTCGTGATCGATTTCGACAAGGAAACCGCGCGCGTCTATCTCGGCTCCTACAATTTCTCGGTGCCGGCCGACACTGCGAATGGAGAGAATCTGGTCCTTATCCGTGACCGCCGTATCGCGGTTTCATATATGATCGAAGCGCTGAGCATTTTTGACCACTACCACTTCAGGGTGAAGCAGAAAGAGGCAAAGAAAGCGAAAAAGAAGCTCGAACTGCAGAAGCCGCCACGCCTGCCGGGAGAGACTACCTGGTGGGAAGAAGACTACAAAGATGCGAGAAAGGTCCGGGACCGTACGCTCTTTACATAGCAGAGGGACACTGAGACCCTCCATCGGATCAAGGATGGTAACTGCCGTTATCGCCTGCCGATGATCGACTTCACCCGGTCGAGCAGCTGGTCGGGCTGGAAGGGCTTGCTCAGAAAATGCAGACCCCGGGTTCCCGCGGGGGAATGGAACTTCATGTCATCGGTGTAGCCTGAGACGTACAGGACCGGGAGTTTCGGCCGGGACCGCGAGAGGCGCTCGCCCAACTCCACCCCGCTCATGCCTCCTGGCATCACGACGTCCGTCACGACCAGGTCCAGTGCGGTCGAGCCTTCGGCGACCAAGAGCCCCTCCCGGGCCGAGGCCACCGGCACGACCATGTACCCGCCTCTCTCCAGCACCTTGCACGTGAGCTCCCGAACGTCCGCCTCGTCCTCAACGAGGAGAATAGTGCCGCTGCCGGACTGACCGTGGCGCGGACTCTCATCCGCGACGGGGCGCTCACCGGTTGGCTGCAGCACCCGAGGGAGAGCGATCGTGAAGGCGCTGCCGCGCCCCGGCGCGCTTTCCAGCTGGATCCTGCCGGCGGACTGAGTGACGATACCGTAGACGGTCGAGAGGCCGAGGCCTGATCCTTTCCCCTCGTCCTTCGTCGTGAAGAAGGGCTCGAAGACGTGCGCCCGTGTCTCCTCCGACATGCCGACCCCGTCGTCCTGAACCGTCAGCAGCGCCCAGCGGCCCTCCGGAAGGCCGGCCGGGAATCTCTCCTGCGAAATCACGTCCGCCGCTTTCGGCAGCGCCGAATCCTCCTTCGGCGATGCCGAATCCGCCTTCGGCGGCGATGGCTCCGCCCTGCCCGCGTCCGCGCCCGAGGTTTCCAGGAGGAGCTTTCCCCCGCCCGGCATGGCGTCCCGCGCGTTCACGGCGAGGTTCATGAGGACCTGGTCGATCTGCCCCTGGTCCGCCCGCACCCAGAGGGCATTCGGGGCAAGCCTGACGACCAGCTCGATGTCCTCGCCGATCAGCGGTCGCAGCAGGGTCACCGAGTTCGCGACCACCTTGTTCAGGTCGAGGACCGAGGGCTGGAGGATCTGTTTGCGGCTGAAGGTGAGGAGCCGGCTGGTGAGCGCCGAAGCGCGCTTGATCGTGTTCCGTATCTGGCCGAGGTCAGAGAGCGCGGGAGCATTCCCCTCGAGGCTGTCCGACAGAAGGCTCGTATACCCCGAGATCACGGTGAGGAGGTTGTTGAAATCGTGGGCGATTCCCCCCGCCAGCCGGCCGACCGCTTCCATCTTCTGCGAGTGAAGAAGCTGCTCCTGGGTCCGGCTCAGCTTCTCGAGGCTGCTCTCCAGGTCACGCACGAGACGTGTCTTCCTCCACGCTGCGGCGGCCTGGTGCGCGAAGGCGGTGAAGACTTGCAGGTCCTCGGGGCCGAGGTCCTGGCCGGCGACCACCAGAAGGCCGAAAGGCATGTCCTCGACGACGAGGGGAGCAAAGATGACCCCTGCGTCCGAAGGACGCGGGGCGGTCGAAGAAGCATCTTCCGGCTCGCCGAAAAACAAGGCGAGGGTCCCGGGGTCCAGCGTGCTGTACAGCGCCCCGCGGCCGTCCATGGCCTGCGCCACGTCGGCAGCGGCGTCGAAAGGGAGAACCGGGCCGCCGCCGTTTCCGCCGTCCAGGACGCGAACCTCGCCGCTCGAGCCGCTTCCTCGGCAGTGGGTGGAGAGGAGGCGCGGGGACTCGGGATGGGCCATGAACACTGCGCTGTCGAACCCCAGCCCCGAAAGGACCCGGACCGCGGACGGGAATATCTCCGGCGGGGTGAGGGCCTGCTCCATGGCGAGGGTCGCGGTATTCAGGGACTGAAGCAGCCGCTCGGTGCGCTTTCGCGCGGTAATGTCGGTGACGATGCAAAGGATGGCAGGGGAACCTTCGTAGCCGATCAGCCGGGTCGTGAGGATGGCATCGACATGCTTTCCTTCCCGGGTGACCAGCACGAACTCGTACGGCGGGACCTCCTCGGCGTTCATGTGACGAGTGAAGGTCTGGGCGGCGATCACATCGTATCCCGGTGCCGTCAGGCGCCGCAGGTCGAAGCCCGGCGCGTACAGCATCTCGCGCGGATAGCCCATGGAGATCTCGCACTGGCGGTTGGCGTAGACGATGCGGTCCTCCGCGGAGATGAAGATGATGTTGGGGGACTGCTCGGCGAGGTTTCGAAACTTCTCCTCCGACTCGCGCAGGACCTTCTCCGTGCGCAGGCGCACATCCAGCTCCCGGGTGACCTTTTCGTACAGCCGGGCGTTCTCCACCGCCACCGCCACCTGGTCGGCGATCGTGGTGGCCAGGAGCAGGTCCTCGGAATCGTAGTGGCGGGAGCTGTAGGTCTGCACGCTCATGACTCCGATGAGGCGCTCGCCGATCAGCATGGGCACGCCGATCCAGGAGGAGGGCACCTTGCCGGAGCCCCACCGCTGCGGCGTGATGCCCGCCGAGTCATCGCGGCCCGGATCGTTCACCAGGAGCGGCTTCCTGGTGGCGGCCACGCGCGAGGTGAGACCCGGGCCCAGGGGCTCCCGCACGGGCGGCTCCCGCCGTCCCTCGTCCACCGCGATGCGGAAGTCCAGCGTGTCTGTGTTCCCGTCCATCAGGGCGATGAAGAACGCATCCGCCTCGAAGATGGGGGTGACCTCGCGGTGCACGGTCTCCATCAGATCGTCCAGGTCAAGGACGGCGCCGGCCGCGGCGGAAATCCTGTTCACCAGGGCGAGCCGTTCCGCCCGCCGCCCGGTCTCCTCGTACAGCCGGGCATTCTCGATGGCCGAGGAGAGCTGATCGGCGATGGTCTGCTGCGTGAGAACGTCCATCTCGCTGAAGGCGTTCCGCTCGCTGCTCTGCACGTCCAGCACGCCGATCACCCGGTCGCTGCGGAGAATCGGCACGGCCAGCTCGGACTTCGTCTTCTCAGAATCCAGGAGAGAGACGTACCGCGGCTCGCGGCTGACATCGCCCACCACCAGGGGCCGCCCCGCGGCCGCGACCCACCCGCAGATCCCTTCCTGTCCCACCTTCAGGCGGAACGCGTTGAGGTGGCGCGGCGCGGCCGGGTGCGTCGATGCGCGCAGCACCAGCTCGTCGCCCGAGATGAGGAACACCGCGACGGTGAAGTAGTCGAAGGAGGTGCGGATGAGCGTCGCGGCCTGCCCGAGGAGCTCGTCGATGCGAAGAAGCGTTGCTGTCCTGCGGCTGATCTGGGAGATGAGCTCCTGCCGGTGAGCGCGCTCCCGCAGGTCGGCGGCGAGATCGCGCAGCGGATTGAAGAGCTGGCGCCGGATGATCCCCCAGCCCAGGAGGGCGACGCTCGCCATGCTCGTGATGGCCATGAGGGGGAAGCGGGGCTGCGCGACGCCGCCCACGAGGAACCCCCCGAGGAGCAGCCCGATGCTCACGGCAATGGAGCGGGCATTGTCCCGTCGCCATGCCGCGGTCAGGACCACGAAGGATGCCAGGAGGCAGGCAGTGGGCAGCATGATCGCCGCATAGCCAAGGGCACTGATGCGGTAGAACACCAGGCCATCCGCGCTCATCCAGGGGTCCGCCACAAGCCTCCCCTCGACGAGCAGGGGCGCCAGGGCGAGCATGACGGCGATGACTGCCGCGACCCCCGCGATCGGCCACCAGCCGCGCACGCGCGAATAGCGCGCACAGAAAAGGAGGAGGAACGGCGCGGTCAACGCGAAGAAGAGAGAGGAAAGCTCCAGGAGCGTCTCCGGACGGCCGGCCTGGAAGTGCAGGGAGAGCCTCAGGAGGAGGGAACAGACAACGAACCCTGCCTCCATTGCGGTGAAGAGAACGAAGCTCCGATTGAGGGGCTTATCGAGGCCGGCTCCGCTCACCACCAGGATGAGGCCGGAAGAAAGAGCGACGGAGAGCGTGAGGCACGCAATGTCGAGGCCCAGGAGATAAGGCACGATACGAAATCTTCCTTAATCGATCAGGTTTTTCGTCAATTCCTTATCGGCACTCTTGTCATTAATCTGGTGGGGGAGAGGCATCCGGCGCCGAAGGCGCGCCCGTGTTCTTCCCGCGGAGCGTGTCGATGCGGATGGCAATCACGCACGTGCGCGAGAGCGGCCCCGGCCGGTAGGAGGCCTTTCCGTCGGGCCGATCAGCATAATGGCGCATGATCGAGTCCAGTCCCCTGATGCGCTCCTCCTCACTTTCCACGATCCGTGCCCGCCCGGTGCCGACCACGCTCCGTGCCGCGGAACTGAAGTCGCAGGCGGCGGCACCGGGCGTGGCAGTCATCTCCGTGCAGGCGCAAAAGCCCACGACAGGCCGGAGGCGGAGGATGTCGATCTTCGTGCCGGCCAGGGCGCTGTGCACGTACAGCGTTCCCTTCTCAATACCGAAGCAGACGGGAATGACGTAGGGGGCGGGCCGGGAGCGCAGGGCGAGAAAGAGGATCCGTGCGGACTGGAGGATGTCGTCGAGGGCCGCGCGGTCGGTGATTTCCCGCCCGGCGCGCCTCATGGGACGATCGGACCCCCCGGCACTCATCACGGCCTGTCCATCCTCTCAGGCGAGCCGTTCCGCGCTGTCGGGCAGCTCCTCACAGAGCAGGCTGTCCAGCCGTCGGATCGTGCGGAAGAAATCCTTCTCCTCGAAGATGCCGCCGAAGCGGAAGATCGAGGCCACTCGCGGAGGGAGGGCGTCATAGACCGCGCGGGAAATGGCGACAGTTCCGGGCAGCGTCGAAGACTTCTCGAGGTGCGCAGCGTAATTGATGACATCGGAGACGATGGTACCGGTTTCGATGCAGAACTTCACCCGGCCGGAATCAATCCCCAGGCGCAGGGCGATGTCCGCCGTTGGGGATCCGGAGGCGGAAAGGTTGAACACGGGCACCGTGCTCTGCAGCTCGATGGCGAAACGGACGGCGCGTGCCTGATGGTCTCTCAGGGCAAAAGCGATGATCCCACCGTCGCCGGCCCACGACCAGATCCTTCCGTCCACGGATGCGAGCTTCTCCTTCAGGAAACTCCAGAGCGTGAAGTACAGCTTTTCCATCCGGCGCGTCCCGAGCTTCCGCACCTTCGCCGAGTTGCCGACAATGTCAAGGCTGATGAGTGTGATGTCGTACTCCCGGCCGTCCTTCAGGCAGCCCCAATTGGGAAGGTCCTGCGGGTCCCGGCGGGCGCTGACGAGCCTGCGCGTCTTGAAATCGTAGTGGATCCCCGTGCGGACGAGTTTCCCCAGAAACTCTTCCAGCCCTTCCACCTGGACAGGCCGGCCGTGGACAACGCCGTCGTCCACCTCGACCACGAGCTTGATGAGGGAGGCCAGCTCATTGCCGTTCTCGCACCTCTCGACCAGCAGGCCGGCGCTCTTCCGCGAGGACAACGAAATGTGATTGCGTTTTCCTGCTGCTTCGTTGGAATCGAAGCAGCCCAGCACGAGCCTTCCGAGCTCGTTGACCTCGTCGGTCTTGAAGTTGGCCGCAATGAGTTCGATCAGATCATTTCGAATAGCGGGCTCGAGCTGCATCGTTCCAATCCCCTACAGTAAATGGTTTTACACGTTTGAAATGGAACGATTGGAGATAATAAATAGGATCACAATGAACTATCATTGTCAAATGAAATCCGAGAAGAACAGTCTGCAATAGCATCCGAACAGGCTGCATGGTATGCTGATCCCATGAATCATGTGCTGAATAGTGCCCGGTATTCTTCGATGCGGTACGCCCGGTGCGGCCGCAGCGGCCTGAAACTGCCCATCGTGTCTCTCGGGCTCTGGCACAACTTCGGGGACGAATCGACGCTGGAAAACTGCCGCGCCATGATCCGTCGGGCGTTCGACCTCGGGATCACGCACTTTGACCTGGCCAACAACTACGGGCCGCCCCCCGGTTCCGCAGAGGAGACCTTCGGGACGATCCTTAGGAGCGACTTCCGGGCGTGGCGGGACGAGATGATCATTTCGACCAAGGCCGGCTACCTGATGTGGCCGGGTCCGTACGGGGAGTGGGGCTCGAAAAAGTACCTGGTGGCGAGCCTGGACCAGAGCCTCCGGCGCATGGGTCTGGAGTACGTTGACATTTTCTACTCGCACCGACCCGACCCTGAGACGCCCCTCGAGGAAACGATGTCAGCCCTCGATCTCGTGGTCCGCCAGGGCAAGGCACTGTACGCGGGCATCTCCAACTACAAGCCGCCCGAGGCGCGAAGGGCCATCGCGATCCTCCGATCTCTGGGCACGCCATGTCTCATCCACCAGCCCTCCTACTCCATGCTCAACCGCTGGGTGGAAGAGGGGCTCCTGGACCTGCTGGAGTCCGAGGGGGTGGGATGCATCGCTTTCTCTCCGCTGGCACGCGGCCTCCTCACGGACCGCTATCTCGCGGGGATTCCCGCCGATTCCCGTGCTGCCGGGCCGAGCGTCTTTCTGAAACCGGAGGAAATCACCGAGACCGTGCGGTCCCGGCTGCGCCGCCTCAATGACATCGCCTCCGCACGCGGGCAGAGCCTCGCGCAGATGGCGCTCGCGTGGGTGCTGCGCTCCGGCCGGGTCACCTCGGTCCTGATCGGGGCGAGCAGGCCGTCACAGATCGAGGACTGCGCGGTCATTGTCCGCAGCCCCGCGCTCACGGCGGAGGAGCTGGCGAAGATCGAGGCGGTTTTGGCGAGCTGAGTCGGGTCCGTCTACGGCGCGACCCGCACGGGTTTCCGTTTCCTGTCTGATGCGAAGCTTGCGTCGAGGCAGGCCTGCACCCGGGCGCCGTTGGCAAAATCCGAATCGTCGTTCGTGCCGCTGCGCACGGCGTCAATGAAGCGCTCGTACTGTGTCGGGGCTTTCGGCGACTTCACGTCCTTCCAGGAGGCCGCGCGCATCGGGCGCTTCGGCTTCGCCAGCCCGTACACGTCGGTGGACCGGTCGAGGTCCACGTCCACCGCGCCCTGGTCACCGTAGACCCTGACCTTCAGGCTGTTGAGCTGTCCCGTGGCCCACCTCGTGGCATGCACCGTGCCGATTCCGCCCCCGGCGAGCTTCACCGTGGAGACAAAGCTGTCATTCGCGTCCAGGACGTAGGAGCCGACCCGATTGCCGGCCACTCCCTTGTCGAAAGTGGCAAGCCGGCAGTCGATCTCGGAGATCTCGCCGCAGAGAAGGGAGGTGAGGTCATAGATGTGGCATCCGATGTCGCCGAGCGCCCCGGTGCTGCCATGCCGACGAGAGAGGCGCCACGTGAATGTGCCCGCGGTCCTCCAGTCACCCCACGTGTCCTGCACGAGCCAGCTCTGGAGATAACTCGCCTCGACGTGCAGCACCCGGCCGATTCCTCCCGAGCGGATGAGCGCGGCCGCGGCCTGGACGCAGCGGGCATTACGGTAGGAGAAGTTCACGTGCGTGACTACTCCCTGCGCACGGGCCGCGTCGCGCATCTTTCTCGCGTCCGCGAGCGTCGTGGCGAGGGGCTTTTCACAGAGCACCGCGAGCCCGCGGGCGATCGCGGCCAGTGACACTGGCGCGTGCGCCGTGTCCACCGTCACGACGGACACGGCCTCCAGCGTCTCCAGAGCGAGCAGCTCGCGGTAGTCGGTGTACCACTTCGGGATGTTCCACCGCGCGGCGAAGTCCCGGGCTCGCGCCGGGTCGATGTCGCAGCACGCGGCCAGCCGCACCCCTTTCATCGGGGAGAAGCTCTCCGCATGGGTGTTGGCCATGCCGCCGGTGCCGATAATGCCCAGACGGATCATGGCCGACACTGTATGCCGATCAGGTCTGCCAGTCCAGAACGTACTTCCCGTTGGCGTCAGTGAAGCCGCCCACGATGATCATGATGAAATCGATCAGGGTCCAGATGCCCAGCCCGCCGAGAGTGAAGATCATGGCGACGCCGGTGCCCACTTTGCCGACGTAGAAACGATGCACCCCGAGCCATCCGAGGAAAAAGCAGAGAAGGAGCGCGGCGAGCCGGCTGTACGGGCTGACCGACTTCTCGGACTGGTACCCCGGTGCCATCGTTGCCGTGCGCACCGGGGCGCCGCAGGCGGGGCAGAATGAGGCATCGGCGGACACTTCCTTGCCGCATTTCTGGCAGTACATCTCTTCACCTCCGTGCCGCGCGTCAAGGTATGGAGAGCGCGGCAGTGATCAATGGTCGAACACCCGATCCGCGGGTATGTGTCACTCCGGCCCGGGCCCCGACTCCAGCTCCTGGAGAAACGCAGCAAGCGCCGAGGCCGTCTCAGAATTCGGGGTAAGCGGCCCTGATGATTGGATCGACGCCAGAATGTACTTTTCGGTCAATCGCAGCGGCCATGACGCCTGCCAAACATGGCGAAAATCATCGCCTCATGGTGATTGACGTAGGCCCGGACGGTCATCTGCACGTCGATGTTCGGATATGCCTTCTTGAAGGCGGGAAGCCAGGAGCTCGTCGCCATGTCACCATAGGGATAGACACCGAATTCGATTTTCACTTTTTCCGGCGCTGCACTCGCGGTACCGGCGCACGCAAGGAGAACAAAGGCGAAAACCGTTCTGAATCCACGCATTTTGTATCCTCCTGTTTTGAGAGCGTCCTACCTTTCATTGAATTGCCCGAAAATGGAACTCACGAAACGGTTCTTTTGTGCATTTTTCCGTACTCAGGCGGCGTGTGCCCGCGGGACGGTCATTCTCCGAAGCCGCGCAAGCTCCGCCGTGAGAAAGAGTCCGGTGACGAGCGTCGAGGAGACGTCCGAGATCGGCTGGCGGTCGGTCAACAAAGGAGGCAGTCAGTACGAGTATTTCTTGGCGATGGCCGTGAGAAGGTCGTCCATTTTCAGGAAGATGCCCACCAGCTCGGGGTCGAACTTCTTGCCTGCCTGGTAGCGGATATAGTGCAGGGCGTGCTCCTGCCGCCAGCCGTTCTTGTAGGCGCGCTGGGAGACCAGCGCGTCGTAGACGTCGGCGATCGAGACCACCCGGGCCGAGAGCGGGATTTCCGTGCCCTGCTTTCCCGGGCCCATGTAGATCTTCTCCGCGTACAGGTCCTCGATCCTCCCCGGATAGCCCGTGCCGTCCCAGTTCTCGTGGTGGTTGAGGGCCACTTCGGCGGACATGTAGTCCCAGAACGAGGTGGTGCGACGGAACAGGCGTGCCCCCAGCACCGTGTGCTGCTTCATCGAGAGCTTCTCGTCGTAGCTGAGCTGGCTGGGTTTTTTGAGGATGATGTCGCTCACCGCCACCTTGCCCACGTCGTGGAGGATGGCGGCGGTGCGCAGAACGTCGCGCACCTTGCGGATTTCCCGGGCCGAGATACTGCGCTTGGTGGCCCACTTCTCGTACAGCTCCACGGAGTACGCGCCCACCCGCTTCGCGTGCTGGCTCGTCTCGTAGGGATCGCGCAGCTCCGCCAGCTCCACCATCCGCAGCACCATCTCCCGGGAGAGCCGCGCCTTCTCGATGGCGTCCGCGGCGTGCTGGGCGAACTGGGTGATGAACAGCTTGTCGTCCATGGAGAAGGCGACCACCTCCCCCGCCTCGTTTTTCGCGTTGATGAGCTGCAGGACGCCGACGATCTCGTTCTCCCGTGTCTTCAGCGGCACTCCCAGGATGGAGCGAGTGCGGTAGTTGGTCTTTTGGTCGAACGCGGGGTTGAAGGAGAAGGAGACCTCGCTCTGGATATGATAGACGTCGTCGATGAGGATAGGCTCTCCCGTCTTCGCCACGTAGCCGGCAAGGGAGGCCTTGTCGATGGGCAATGAGGCGCCGCTGGGGATGTACTTGTCCTTCGTTTCCCCGCGGAAAAGAGTGTCGTTCTGCACGAAGCTGAAATACAGGAAGCCGCGGGCCGCGAGATAGATGGTGCCCGCGTCCGCCGTCACGAACTGCCGCGCCTCGGTGAGGATGTTTTCCAATAGGGAATCCAGGTCTTTGATCGTGAAGAGAGATTCAATTGTGCGAAACAGCTTCTGGGTGTCGCGCTTCATACCAAAGCGTTCACCCCTCCTGCGAACGCACCACCAAGTATAGTCCGAATGCTGACTGCTCTCAAGCGCGCACCAGGCTCGGCGGGAGAATCAGGGCGCGGAGGTCCTCGATGCGGGCGCAATACGCCGCGGCGTGGGCCTTCATGTAGTCCTCGATCTCGGTCACCTTGTGGCTCCAGCCCGCCGCGACGAAGTCCACGCCCGCGGCACGGGCCATCAGCACACCGGGCTTCAGGTCGTCCACGACCAGCGCGTCCGCGGCGGGGCATCCGAAGATCCGAAGAGCTTCCTGGACCGGCCAGGGACTCGGCTTGCGCTTCCCGGCTTCGTGTTCCCACCCGAAGATGAGATCGGGCACGAACGGAGGGTCCGGGGCCGCGCGGTAGTGCCCCTCGATCACATCGGCCTCTGAGTGCGAAATCACCGCAACGAGCCCGCCGTGGCGCCGGTACTCGGCGAGCAGGTCGAGGAACCCGGGGAAGAACGGGGGCACGTGGCTGCACGTCCAGCTCCTCCAGATCTCCAGCTCCCGCGTAAGCTCCTCCTGAGTCATCCCGAGGTCCCCCTCGAGGTAGTCCATGATCCCGTGAAAATTGCGGAGGAGCCACTGTTCCTTGGTGGGCGGCGTGCGGCCGGGGCGGAGCTCCCGGAGGGCTTCCAGGTGCGCAGGGTAGTGCACTGCAGCGGTACTGTCCACGGCCGTGTCGTCGTGATCGATGAGGAGGCACCGGTAGCGCAGCACCATGGCGGGGTTCACTGTACGGATGCGCATGGACAGCGTCAACGTGCATCCTGTATACTCGGTGCCATGAGGACGGGAAGAGCGGTGCGGACCCTTTTGCTCATCGCCGCACCGGTGTTTGTCGTCGTGCTGTCCTCCTGCTCTCTCAACACATTTGCCGTGCGCACCGTGGCCGGTTTTCTCGCCGGCAGCGGACAGGGGACCGTCTTCACGGGGGAGGACGATCCCGAGCTCGTCGGGGAAGCGCTGCCCTTCGCGATGAAGACGTACGAGTCGCTCCTGGCCGAGGACCCGCGAAACGCGCCCCTCGCCCTGGCCACCGGCCGGGCCTTCGTGAGCTACGCATTCGCTTTCGTCCAGGCGCCTTCCGACCAGCTCCCTCTCGATCACGTGGAAGAACAGCGCGCCATGCATCAGCGGGCCAAGAAGCTGTTCCTGCGCGCACGTGACTACGTCCTCCAGGGGCTGGAGGTCCGCCGTCCCGGCTTCACCGCGGCGCTGAACGCGCAGAACGTGCAGGCGGCCCTGCGCCTGACACGGAAGGAAGATGCCGATTACCTGTACTGGGCGGCCGCGGCGTGGATGGGTGCCTTCAGTGCGGATCCCTTCGATTTCGTCCAGATTGTCGCCGTTCCGCACGCCGTTGCCATGCTGCAGCAGGTGGACGCCTGGGACGATGCCTACGGGGCCGGCGCGGTGCACGAGATCTTCATCTCCTTCTACGGGAGCGCCCCGGCGGACCTCGGGGGAGGGGAACAGAAGGCGCGCGCGAGCTTCGCCCGGGCCGTGGCCCTGTCGAAGGGACTGCGGGTGGGGCCCTACGTCGCGCTGGCCACGTCGGTGAGCGTGAAAAACCAGAACGCCGGGGAGTTCCGCGCGCTCCTTGGCACGGCGCTGGCCATCGACGTGAACGCCGACATCCCGGACCGGCTGGTGAACATCATCAATCAGCGGAAGGCCCAGTGGCTTCTCGACCACGTGGACGACTACTTCCTGACAGACGAGGGAGGTGACTGATGAGGCGCGGGCAGTTCCGGTTCGGTGCTCCCGCCGTGCTGCGCGCCGCGGCAATCGTGTGCGCGCTGTTGGTCACGGTGGGCGCTTCCGCGCTGACGATCAAGCTGGGAAGCCTCGCGCCCGTGGGCTCTCCCTGGGAGCTCGGGGCAAAGAGGCTGGCGGCGGAGTGGGAGAGACTCTCGGGCGGGACGGTCACCGTGAAGATCTACGCCGGCGGCGTTGCCGGCGATGAACCCGACATGATCCGCAAGATGCGCATTGGGACGTTGAATGCCGCCCTCATTACCGTGACCGGCCTGCAGGGGATCTTCAACGGCGTGAAGACGCTCTCCTACCCCCTGCTCCTGCAGAGCGACGCGGAGCTGACCTACGTCCTGGACAGGATGAAGCCCTTTTTCGACTCCGAGCTGCAGAAACGCGGGTTCAAACCCGTCATGTGGTCGCCGAGTGGCTGGGTGTACTTCTTCTCACGCGCTCCCGTCGTGACTCCCAACGACCTGCGGCGCCAGAAACTCTGGGTATGGAGCGGTGATCCCGACGAGGTCCAGGCATATCAAGCCGCGGGGTTCCAGACCGTCACCATTGCGGCCACGGACCTCATGACCTCGCTCCAGGGTGGGATGGTGGATGCGCTGGTCACCAGCCCCCTGGTGGCCGCCTCCAGCCAGTGGTTCGGCATCGCGGGGAACATGGCCGCGATGAAGCTGGCGCCCCTGTGGGGCGCGGCCGTAGTGAGCATGAAAAGCTGGGCCCAGATCCCCGCGGATCTCCAGCCCCGGCTCCTCGACGCAGCGCAGAGGATCGCGGAATCCCTTGCGCCGGATCTCGAGAAGGCGGACGGCCAGGCAATCGATGTGATGCAGAAGTACGGCTTGAAGATCAACCAGGTGCCCCCGCAGGCCACTGCGGCCTGGGCCGACCTGCTGCAGAAGACCTTCTCGGGCCTGATCGGCCGTTCCTACGACAGGGACTCTTTCGAAATGGTGACGCAGTACCTCGAGGAGTACCAGAAGGCGCATCCCCGGAAGTAGTCCGTCTACCGCATGGGCATGACTGGAACAGCTGGACTCGATCCTCGATATCGCCTTCGGCGATGTGCCCTAGAGACAGTCGATGCCTGAGCGGTGAGGGTTGTGCGGGTCGCGCGAGTTGTTCAGATAGTAGAAGGCCGATCGGATCTTCGTTCCGTTCTTCTCCGAGATCCGCCCCTCCTTCAGCCAGACGCTTACCGTGCGCGCATTCCTCTGGAACATGCGGGCCAGCGCGGCGGGAGACATGTCATAGGTTCTGCTGATCCATTTCAACATCGTCTGGGGGCTCTTCTCGCGCATTGGTGACTCCTCCCGATCAGTATCGGAAAGATTGGCCCCGGCCTCAAACTGAGCGTGTCCACCCCTGCCCCGGCGGCTGGATTGATGCTGCCCCGCGCGGGTATACTGCGGGAAAGGAAGGGGAGTGCATGAAGGGGCGTTTGCTCCTTGCGGGGTTGCTCATCTGCGCGTGCGCTTCCGCGGCCGTGTCCCAGGAGAGAATTGCAGCGGTCCTCACGCTCTCCGGCCCGGTCGATCCGATCTCTGCGCGGTACCTCCTGCGCGGCCTGGACAGGGCACAGCGGGAGCAGGCAGATCTCGTTGTTATCGAGCTGAACACACCGGGCGGTCTGGGGACCTCCATGGACCAGATCGTGGAAAAGATCCTTGCTTCCCCCGTTCCCGTTGCCGTTTACGTGTGGCCCGCGGGCGCGCGCGCCGCCTCGGCCGGAGTGTTCATTGCGGCGGCCGCGCAGATTACGGCGATGGCGCCGGGAACGCACATCGGGGCGGCGCACCCGGTCAACTCCAACGGCTCTGACATCGCGGGTGCCATGGGCGAGAAGGTCCTGAATGACGCGGTGGCAAAGCTGAAGTCCCTGGCCGCCATTCGGGCCAGGTCCGCGGACTGGGCGGACGACGCGGTGCGCCGCAGCATGTCCCTCACCGATTCGGAGGCGGTCGCTCGGCACGTGGCGGACCTCTCCGTCCCGAGCCTCGGAGAGCTTCTTGCCCGCATCGACGGCCGCACCGTGCGCACCCCTGCCGGAGACGTCGTGCTGCGGACGGCGGGAGCCGAGGTAAGACGCTTCCGCATGAGCTTCATGGACTGGATCCTCGCGTTCCTCGTGAATCCCGACGTCGCCTACATCCTGCTGGTGATCGGGATCTTCGGGGTGATTTTCGAGCTGAGCTCTCCGGGGGCCATTGCGCCCGGAGTTGCCGGAGCGATTGCGCTCCTGCTCGCCTTCATAGCGTTCGGCAACCTGCCCACGAACATCGGGGGAATCATCTTCATTGCCCTGGCAGTCGGGCTCTTCCTCATCGACCTCAAGACGCCGACACACGGATTTCTCACCGCGGGAGGAATCGTGGCCTTCGTGCTCGGCTCCTTCCTTCTCTTCCCGCCGTGGCGGCCGCCGTCGGCACCCGGCAATGCACCGGCGCCCGCCGGCTTGCCGACGGGCGCGGCCCCTGTCAGGATCTCGATTGCGGTCATCGTCGTGATGACGATACTCGTCGTCGCATTCTTCACCTTTGTCCTGGGCAAGGGCATCCGCGCGCAGGCGCGGAGGATCAGCTTCGGCGCCGAGGCGCTCGTGGGCGGCGCGGGCACCGCCGTCACGGACCTCGCCCCGGAGGGGCTCGTCCTCCTGGGGGGCGAGCAGTGGAGCGCGCGATCCGTCGAGGGCCGCGTGGGCTCCGGTGAGAGGGTGGAAGTTGTGGGCAGGGACGGGCTTCGGCTGCTCGTGCGCCGCACAGCGAAATAGAGTCTTGGAATCCTAACCTACGGAGGCGTCTGATGAACTACGTGCTTGTTGCGATCATCGTCATCTTTGTGATCATCATCCTTTCCGCGTCGATCAAGGTGGTGCGTGAATACCAGCGCCTTGTGGTGTTCCGGCTCGGCCGCACCATCGGCGCGAAGGGCCCGGGGCTCGTGTTCCTTATTCCCATCGTGGACAAGCCGGTGTGGACGGACCTCCGGGAGCTGTTCCTGGAGATCCCCAGCCAGACCTGCATTACCAAGGACAACGCGCCTATCGACGTCGACTTCCTCATCTACTGGCGCGTCATGGATCCCAGCCTGTCGGTCATCCAGGTGGCCAACTTCGCCGGGGCGAGCCAGGGTATCGCCACCACGACCCTGCGCGCAGTGATCGGCGACATCCCGTTGGACGACGTGCTGGCAAAGCGCGAGGAGATCAACCGGCTCCTGCGCGTCAAGCTGGACGAGGTGACGGAGCGCTGGGGCGTGAAGGTCACCAGCGTCGAGATACGGGAGATCGTGCCGCCCAAGGACATCCAGGACGCCATGAACCGGCAGATGTCCGCCGAAAGGATCCGCAGGGCCATGGTCATCGAGAGCGAGGGGAAGAAGGTGTCCGCTATCCTCGTGGCCGAGGGCGAGAAGCAGTCTGCCATTCTCAAGGCCGAGGGCGACCGGCAGGCCGCCGTTCTTCGTGCCGAAGGCTTCGCCCTGGCGCTGGAGAAGATCTTCGGCACGGCCAGGACGGTCGATGCCAAGACCATGATGCTGCAGTACTTCGAGACCCTCAAGCAGATGGGGACGGGCGCGTCGACCAAGTTCATCTTCCCCATGGAGTTCATGGGCATGCTGAAGCCGCTGATGAGCCTCGCGGAGGAAGCGGTCAAGAAGCAGGGCTGAAAACGCGGGGCGGCGTCTCCCGAAAAATGATGGATCCCTGGAAGGACCCCGTCTCCGAGCAGCGCCGCATGTTTCTCTGGCTCGACGTGCACCCGATCGTCGATCACTTCTCCGTGTCGTTCGCCGCCTCGGCCTTCGTGCTTTCCCTTGTGGGCGGCGGCAGCTCGTTTCTTTGGATCGGATGAGGGTTGAGAAGGCAAAAGAAACCTCCCCTTTATCGCCGGCTCTGCCGCGGTCGGGGAGGTCATTGCACCGGCGGGGCGGACCGCCCCGCCGGCATGGAATTACTTCTTCTTCCTTCCCGCGGCTTGGATGGCGTCCGCGATGGCCTTCTCACCGTCCGAGAGTTGTGTCTGGACCGTGGTGGCCTTCTGTAAGGCGGAAGCGAAATTGCCGTCGGTGAGGTCCTTGTCCGCATCCGCTACCGCTGCCTGGGCGGCGGAGAGCTGCTTCGTGAGCCCCGCGAAATCGAGCTTGATTCCCCGGACCTTCCGCGCATCCGCAAGTTTCTTCGAGGCATCCGGGAGCGCCTGCTTGAGGGCGGCGATGAGGGCCGTCGCGTCCGCCTGCGCTTTTTCCTTGCCCTTGGCCGCGTCGTTCGCCGCGGTTGCCGCCGTTGCCTTCGCATCCAGTGCGAGTGACTTCACCTTGTCATAGTGCTTCGCGGTGAGCTCTGTTTCCATCTGGGCAAGCTTGTCCTGGGCCGACTTCAGCGTGTCGGGCGCGTAGGCGACGATATCGGCGTTCTTCGCGGCGTCGGCAACGGCCGTCCGGGCGGCATCGATGTCGGCCTGGGGCGGCTTCGCGCATGCGCCGACGATCAGCGCGAGCGCGATGGGAAGAAATACTTTGGCGTACTTCATGAGCTTGAAAACCTCCATTAAAAAGCGTTCACACCTCGCACGTACCAGGGGCATCACCGCCACGGTACTCCGTGGCATTTGCATCAACGATGCGAGTGACCAATGAGTGTCTGGTACAAGTGGCGTGAATAAACAAAATGTTCCACTTTTCCCGGGGCATGTCAAGCCGCGTGAGAGCGTCACGGAAGAGGTCGGGTGACGCGGAAGACGTCCCATGGTATGCTCGTGCCGTCGATTCTCGATTGGAGGAATCATGGCAAGCACCGTGCTTGATGGAAAAGCGCTCTCTCAGGCGATCGAGGCCGAGCTTTCGGCGCGCGTGGCGAAAATACTGGAGAAGGCCGGCGGCCGACCGCCGATCCTCGCCACCATCCTCGTCGGGGACGACCCGGCGTCTGCAACCTACGTGAAGATGAAGGGCGGCGCCTGCCGGCGCGTGGGAATGGAGTCCCTGAAGGTCGTGCTCCCGCAGGGGACGGCAACGGCGGAGCTCCTCGAACGGATCGACGAGCTGAACGCAAACCCCGAGGTGCACGGGATCCTCCTGCAGCATCCGGTGCCGAAACAGATCGACGAGCGCCGCTGTTTCGAGCGGATTTCACCGTCGAAGGACGTCGACGGCGTGACGATGCTCGGCTTCGGGAGAATGGCGATGGGCGAACCGGCCTACGGCTCGGCGACACCGGCGGGCATCATGCGACTGCTCGCGCACTACCGCATCCCGCTGGAGGGCCGGCACGCGGTGGTCGTCGGCCGCAGCCCGATCCTGGGAAAGCCCGTGGCGATGATGCTCCTCAACGCGAATGCGACCGTGACGATCTGCCATTCGAAGACCCAGGGGCTGCCCGAGATCGTGAAGGGGGCCGACATCGTGGTCGGTGCAGTCGGCCGGCCCGAGTTCATCAAGGCGGCCTGGATCAGGGACGGGGCGGTGGTCGTGGACGCGGGGTACCACCCCGGCAACGTGGGAGACGTGGAGCTCGCCCCAGTCATCGACCGATGCTCCGCATACACTCCTGTGCCCGGGGGTGTAGGCCCCATGACGATCGCCACACTCATCAGCCAGACGGTGGCAGCGGCGGAAGCGTCATTCGGGATTTCGTAGGGCAGCGGCGTCGGGGGACCGCGGGCTCCTATGGCAGCTTGAACAGGGCCCGCAGGGCCTCGAGGCTCCGCGGATTGTCCGTCGTCGATCCTTCCTTCGTGTACGAGTACTCCATGAGCCCGCGGTGGACCTCCGCGATGCGGTGCCGTCCTTGTCGCTGAACGGCTCCGGCACGATCTGGAACACCAACGGGGCCCACGCGGGCTGAACCCTCCGGGCCTTGGGATCCGCGCGGAAACGATTGAGCTCCGCCGTCAGCACGGCAAGGAGGTCTGCGGCGCACGCGATCCCCCGGGACTTTGCGAGCCTCTCCACCTTGCCCGTGTCGAGGGTGACCAGGGCCGCGGTGTACTTCTTGTGGTCACAGAAGGCCATGATCTGCTCCGCCGCGTCCGTGGAGAAGGTGACCGCTTCCTCGATTTCCTCGGGAAGATGCACGCGAGGGTCCGTGAGCGCCTGCCCGGGTCTCAGACCTTTGCCCTCAGGTACTGGTTCGGCCACGGGGCCTCCGCGCGCAGCTCCGCCGCGGCTCGAAGCGGCCAGTACGGATCGCGGAGGAGCTGGCGCGCAATGACGACGATGTCGGCCTGGCCCGTGCGGATCACGTGGTCCGCCTGCGCGGCAGAGGTGATGAGTCCGACGGCCCCGGTGGGGATCCCCGCCTCCCGGCGCACCCTCTCCGCGTTCGGCGTCTGGTAGCCCGGGCCGATGGGCAGCTTCGCTCCGTGCACGTTGCCCCCGGAGGAACAGTCGATGAGGTCGACCCCATCCGACTTCAGCCCGCGCGCGAGCTCCACGGATTGCTCCACGTCCCAGCCGCCTTCCGTCCAGTCCGTGGTGGACAGCCGCGCGAAAACGGGAAAAGTATCCGGCACGACGGCGCGCACGGCCCGCGCAATCTCACGCGCCAGGCGTGTCCTGTTCTCAAACGAGCCGCCGTAGCGGTCGGTGCGCATATTCGACAACGGAGAAAGGAACTCGTGCACGAGGTAGCCGTGCGCGAAATGCAGCTCCACGACAGCGAACCCGGCAGCGAGTGCCCGCCGGGCAGCCTCCGCGAAGGAGCTTGTCACACCGGCGATTCCCTCCGCCGTGAGCGCTTCTGGAACAGGGTGCTGTCCCGAGAAGGGCGCAGGGCTGGGACCGACGACCTGCCAGCCCCCCTCGGCGGGGGCGAGTGCGCGGTCCCCCTCCCAGGGAACGGTCACCGAGGCCTTGCGCCCGGCGTGTGCGAGCTGGATCCCGGGCGCGGCTCCCTGCGCCCGGACGAATCGGGCGATCCTCTCGAGGCCCGGGATATGCGTGTCGTCCCAGATGCCCAGGTCCCGGGCGCTGATCCGTCCCTTCGCCTGCACGGCCGAAGCCTCAGCCATGACGAGCCCTGCGCCGCCCACGGCGCGCGACCCCAGGTGCACGAGGTGCCAGTCGGTGGCACGGCCGTCCTCGCAGGAGTACTGGCACATGGGAGAGACCATGATCCTGTTGCGGATGGTGACGGCGCGAAACGAAATCGGTGTGAAGAGCATGTGTGTCCTCTGAATCAGGCTGGCGTAGGCGTTGCGGCAGAGTATCTTGCAACATGTGCCGGGTGTCAATTCATGCGATAACCCATTTAGAAACGTGGACGTCCACGATACTATGTCGACGGGTTCGGCTGCCGCCAGTGAGGTCAGACAGACATTACCAGGGAGGTTTCCATTCATGAAAAAGGGCATTCTGGGCTCTCATGTCGTGACACAGGTCGGGATTCTTGTGCGCGACATCGAAAAGACCGCGCAGGTCTATGCGGATTTCCTCGGCGTGGCGAAACCGAAAATCGTCACCACTGACACGATCGACAAGTCCCAGGCCAAGCTCAGAGGCAGTCCCACACCGGCGCGCTCGAAGCTCGCCTTTTTCAAGGTCGGGGAGGGTCTCGAGCTGGAGCTGATCCAGCCCGACGACGAGCCCAGCACCTGGCGCGAAGACCTGAACCGCAAGGGCGAAGGGGTGCACCACATCGCCTTCGAGATCCGGGGAATGAAGGAAAAGGTTGCGGATCTGCAGAAGGAGAACATGCCGCTCCTGCAGACGGGGGAATACACGGGCGGACGCTACGCATATGTCGATGCCACCCGGGACCTGAAGGTCATCATCGAGCTGCTCGAGCATGACTGAGCCGGAGCGCGCCTGTGCGCCGATCCCCGCGGGTCTGGGGCTCGGCTGCTGGGCATTCGGAGACATGGGCGGCGGACCAACTGATGCGCAGAAGTCCATCGCCCTGATTCGTGACGCTTTCCATCTGGGAATCCGTCATCTCGACACGGCCCAGGGCTACGGCAACGGGCGCTCCGAGGAGGTCATCGGTGCGGCAATCGAGCCGTTCACCGCAGAGGTGTTCGTTTCCTCCAAAGCGCACGCCATGGGCAGGGAGGAGACGCCCCGGATCGTCGAAGGGATTCTCCGGCGGCTCCGGAGGAGCTGGCTCGACCTGTTCTATATCCATTGGCCGCGAACCGGTCTGGACCTGCGGCCAATGATGGAAGCACTGGAGGCGTTCCGCGCCTAGGGGAAAATCCGGTTCATCGGAGTGAGCAATTTCGGCGTCGCGGAAATGGAGAACGCCTCTCAGGGCGGCACGATCGACGCATACCAGCTCTGTTACAATCTTCTCTGGCGCTATCCGGAGAAGGAGATCATTCCCTGGTGTCGGGAGCACGGCATTGCTTTGATCACGTACAGCTCGATCGCGCAGGGGCTCCTGTCAGACACGCCGAGGTCTCCTTCCACATTCGAGAATGGCGACGCGCGCCAGAAAACCCTCTACTATCGCGACGACGTGTGGCCCCACGTGCGGGATTCCGTCGCGGCAATGCGGGATGCGGCGGCACGCCATGGCACCCCTCTTTCCACGCTCGCCATCCGCTGGGTGCTGGGCAGGCAGGGCATCGTTTCCTCGCTCGTGGGGGTGCGGTCGAAGGCCCAGCTGGAAAAGAACGCGGCCGCCGCGGCCGGACGCAATCCCCCGGAGATCGATGAGGAGCTCACACGGCTGTCCTCCGAGGCGATGCGGCACATTCCTGACGTGGGCAATGTATTTCTCTTTTATCCCTGAGCAGTGGCAGAGAGGTGGCAGATGGCAGGGCTGAGGATCGCGGCCCTTGTGGGGGACTTCTATCACGCGCCCGAGGCGATGCGGGATACGCTCCAGCAGGCCGTGGAACGGGCCGGATTCGAGCTGCAGTCCTTTACGGATCCTGCCGAGGTGCCATGGGACATCCTCGCGGATTTCCGGGGCCTGATTATGGCCAAGGAAAACCGCATTGCCCCGGCCGAATCCAACGCGGTCTGGGCAACGGGGAAGCACGAATCGGCGATCGCGGACTTTGCCGCGGCGGGCGGGGCGGTGATTGCACTGCACAACGGCCTTGCCTCCTACGACGTGGAAGGGGCCTACTTCCAGACGGTGCGGGGCGGGTTCCAGTTCCATCCAAAAGAGCATCCCCGGTTCCAGGTTCGCGCGCTGCCGGTGAACCATGCCGTCCTTGCCGGGTTCAAGGGATTCGAGCTGAAGGACGAAATGTACTTCGTGCGCGTGGACTCCTCCCGGACCACCCGGCTCCTGGAGCTGGCGCACATCGATTACGGCACATCGTGCGCCGCCTGGGCCCACGAGGTGGGCAGAGGCAGGGTATTCTGCTTCACGCCGGGCCATACGGTGGAGGTGCTGAGCGATCCCGGGTACCGGCGCTTCCTGGACCGCGGCCTGCGGTGGGCCCTGCGTGTGGAGAAAGCCTGACCGTTCTGGTACCGTAAGCCCGGCAGAGAGGCCGGGGCATGAACGATCTGGTATTCCTTCTTTTACGGCTCGTCTCCATTGACTCTGTCAACCCGAGCCTCGTGCCGGGCGCGCGGGGTGAGACTGAGATCGGTGACTTCGTCGCCGAGTGGCTGCGCGGAGAGGGTCTGGAGGTGCAGCGGCAGGACACAGGCAGCCCCGGCCGCACGAACGTGGTTGCCGTCGCCCGGGGCACCGGCGGCGGCAGGTCGATCATGCTGAACGCTCACATGGACACCGTCGGCGTTGCCGGGATGACCGCGCCATTCGAGCCCGTCGTCCGGGACGGAAGGCTCTTCGGCCGCGGTGCCATGGACACCAAGGGAGCGCTGGCCGCTTTCATGTGCGCGGCCGCCGAGGCACGTGCGCTGCGCCTTCGGGGAGACGTGATCCTCACTGCCGTTGCCGACGAGGAATATGCAAGCATCGGCACGGAGGCAGTCGTTCGCGATTGGAAAGCGGACGCCGCGATCGTCGGCGAACCGTCGGGACTGCAGATCGTCACCGAGCACAAGGGATTTGTATGGTTCCAGATCGAGACCGAGGGAGTGGCGGCACACGGCTCGCTTCCGGACGTTGGAGTGGACGCCATAGTGAAGATGGGCAAAGTCCTCGCCGCGCTGGAGGACCTGGACGCTCGGCTTCGACGATCGGCTCCCCACCGGACGCTGGGCACAGGAACCCTTCACGCGTCGCTCATCTCCGGAGGCCAGGAGCTCTCAAGCTACCCGGCCGCATGCTGTCTGGACGTGGAGCGCCGTACGATTCCGGGTGAAACGCCGGAGACGGCGGAGGCCGAGATTCGGGACGCGCTGGAGCGGATCGCGAAAACCGACCCCGGGTTCAAGGCAGCGCTGCACCGGACCTTCGCGCGCAGCTCGATGGAAGCGGTGAAGGATTCACCGATCGTGATCACCTTGGCACGGCATGTAGAGCGGGTGACTGGACGTGCCGCGGTTTTTTCTGGTATGAGCGGGTGGCTGGACTCGGCGCTGCTGGACGGCGCGGAGATACCGACCGTCGTCCTGGGCCCCGCAGGGGCGGGGCTCCACGGCGTGGAGGAATGGGTCGATCTCCAGTCAGTCACGGACTGCCGGGAAATCGTGCGGGCAGTGATCGAAGAGTTCTGCCGATAGCGGCGTGAGAAGGCCGCGCGCGTGCGATCAACGCCGCGGACGTGCCTGCGCTTCGCTGCGCCGATCCTGGATCGCCATGAAGATCGCTTCGCACGTCGCAGGGGAGGCAAGCGGCACCTGCCCGCCGGCTGGCCCGTAGGCAGCGATGGCATCGCGAATCGCCTCGCGAACCGAAATGGAGAGCATCAGGGGAGGCTCGCCGACTGCCTTGCTGCCATGGATCGTGCCTTCCTGCGCTGCAGAGGGAAGGAGCGTCACGTGGAACTCCAGCGGTGCGTCACTCACCGCGGGAATCTGGTAGGTGCTGGCGCCGTGGGTTTGAAGCCGGCCTTCCTTGTCCCAGAGCAGCTCCTCCCGGGTGAGCCATCCCATGCCCTGGACGAATCCGCCCTCGATCTGTCCCCGGTCTATCCCCGGGTTCAATGAGTTCCCGACGTCGTGCACGATATCCACACGCAGCACGCGGTGCATGCCGGTGTAGCCGTCCACCTCGACCTCGCTCACCGCGGCGCCGCAGGCATAGTAGTAGAAAGGATGCCCTTCGGATTTTTCCCAGTCCCAGCCGATCCCCGGCGTCGCATAGTATCCCGTTGCCGAAAGACTTACGCGCTGAAGGTAGGCATGCTCGCACACGGCGGCGAACGGCATCCATGGCTCTTCATGGGATTTCCTGCAGGCCCTGCCGTCCGAGAAGAGGATCTCGCCGGCTGAAACGGGCGCGCCGGTCTTCCGCGAGAGGAGCTCGGCCGCCAGCGGCGCAAGCCGCTCGCGCAGGGTGATGCACGCGTTCCTCACCGCTGCGCCGTTGAGATCGGCACCCGATGAGGCGGCCGTGGCCGGCGTATTGGGTACCTTGTCGGTGCTCGTCGGCATCATCCGGATGTGGGATGCCGGCAGTCCCAGCTCCCGCATGGCGACCCCGAGCACCTTTGTGTACAGGCCCTGGCCCATCTCCGTCCCACCGAGATTCACCTGGACGGTGCCGTCCTGGTAGATCACAACGAACGCGCCTCCCTGGTTGTAGGCGGCGCGGGTGAATGATATCCCGAACTTCTCCGCGGTGACGGCGATCCCCCGCTTTACCCGATCGTGGCGGGCATTCCATTCCTCGACCTTCCGCCGGCGCTCCTCGAACCCGGCCTGTTCCTGCACCTGTCTCCACATTCCCTGGAGGCGGTTGTCCCCTATCTCCTGGCCGTAGTGCGTCGTATTGGTTTCACCGGATCCCCTGTAGAGGTTCGCGGCGCGCACACGCTCGGGCGGCAGGCCGACAGCCCGTGCCACCCGGTCCACGATTTCCTCGATGACCAGCATTGCCTGCGGCCCGCCGAACCCTCGGAAGGCGGTCTGGGAGGTTGTGTTCGTCTTTGCCACCCGGCCGGTGAAATGCACGTGGGGGATGTAGTAGACGTTGTCCAGATGGAAGAGGGCGCGGTCCAGGATCGGCTGCGACAGGTCCAGCGACCAGCCGCCGTCGGAGACGAGGCTCACCTGCGCCGCCAGCAGCATGCCCTGGTCGTCGAAGCCCACGGAGAACTTCGAGTGGAAGGGATGACGTTTTCCCGTGATCATCATGTCCAGGTCGCGGTCGAGCTGAATCCGCACCGCGCGCCCTGTGCGCACTGCGGCCAGCGCCACCATGGCGGCGAAGGTATTGCCCTGCACTTCCTTGCCTCCGAACCCGCCTCCCATGCGCGGCGCCTGCACGACGATGCTGTTGCGGGGCATTGCGAGGACCTCGGAGACGACAGTCTGGATCTCGGAGGGATGCTGCGTGGAAGAGCTCACGAAGAGCGTGCCGGCTTCTCCCGGTTCCGCCCACGCTGCGTGAGTCTCCAGGTAGAAATGCTCCTGGCCGCCTGAGAAGAACTCCCCCTCCAGCCGGTGCGGCGCCGAGGCAAGGGTCCTCGCACAATCGCCGCGCTTCAGGGTGTGCGGCTCGGTGTGATAGCTGTTCGCGGCCTCCGCCTCCGTCACACCGAGGATCGGCGCCAGCGGCTCGTAGTCGACTTCCACCATCGCGGCGGCGGCCCTGCAGCATTTCAGGGTTTCACCGACGACGAGCGCCACGATCTGGCCTTGGAACAGCACCTCCCCTGCTGCAAACAGCGGCTCGTCGTGCCGGGCGGTGCCCACATCGTTGAGTCCCGGGACGTCCTCCGCCATCAGGACGGCCGTGATACCGGCGGCGGCGCGCGCCCGGTCGGCATTCCGCCGCGTGATGCGCGCGTGCGCATGCGGAGCACAGACCGGCCACACTTCCAGCATCGGCCGGCGCTGCGCGGTGTCGTCCACGTAGAGGGCGCCTCCCGTGACATGGCCCCGGGCGCTCTCATGCTGAAGCGCGCGGGAGGCATCGACCCCAGGGAACACTTCTCCGCGGGCGAAGTCGAGCGAACCGTCCTGCGCCATGCTCTGCTCGCCGCTGGAGAACTTCTCCCAAAGACTGACCACGAGGCCCCGGCGGTACGCGGCGCTTCCGCGCACGTCGTCGATGGGCTGGAACTCGCCGCGGAGCAGGTCAGACACCTGTTCCCTGACCTCGTCGAGACGCTTTCCCTCGAGGGCCGCCTCAGCTGCCCGGGCCCTGCGGGGGACGAGGGCCACCCCGCCATAGGCCAGCCGGGCGCTGCGGACGATCCCCGACGCATCGATATCGACGCGGAAGCCGGCCGCCACAATGCTGATGTCCAGCTCTCGCCGCTTGGAGACCTTCAGGAAGTCCGCCCGGCGCATCAGTCCCTCCGGCGCTGCGGGGCGCGGCAGCACGATTTCCTTGATGATCTCACCGGGCTCGAGGGCTGTCGCGCGGTACCCAAGAAAGAACTCTTCGATCGGGACGGTACGTTCACCCTTCCGCGAGGCCAGGACCAGCGAGGCATCGAGGGTGAGCAGGACGGGCGCGCTGTCGCCGATCGGCGATGCAGTGGCGAGGTTTCCTCCCATCGTCGCCTTGTTGCGGATGCCGCGTGATGCGAACACGCGCAGCATTTTCGCCAGGGACGGATACTCGGACGCCGCGGTGTCCTCGATATCGGTGAGCGTCGCGGCCCCGCCGATACGCCATGCGTCGGGCGTCCGGGTGATCCCGGTGAGCGCGGCCACGCCCTCCGTGGAGACAAGGACCGGGTAGGCGGCGAGCTTCTTGGTGATGTCCACACCGATTTCGGTGGCTCCCGCCACGAGGCGCGCGCCGGGATTTCCCGCCAGGGCCTCGAGCAGGCCTTCGAGGGATGCCGGCCGCAGGAAGCGGCCGCCCTCCGCCTGGTAGTCCAGGTCGGGAAGCGGACCGCGCGGTGCAGACAGGCGCACGGCGAATTGATCTGCCGCGTCACGCCTGGTGTCCCGCTCCGCGAGCGCGGCCAGGGCTGCGTCACGGATGGGCCGGTAGCCCGTGCACCGGCAGAGGTTGCCGCTGAGCTGGTCGCTCAGGTCACGCGCGCGGCGGCAGTCCCGTCGATAGTAGGCCTCGAAAAGGGACATCACGAAACCCGGCGTGCAGTAGCCGCACTGCGAGCCGTACTGCCGCACCATGTGGTCCTGTACCGGGTGCAGGGATCCGCCTTCCGCCAGGCCTTCGACAGTGACGATCTCGCGGCCGGCGAACATGGGCAGGAGCGCGATGCAGCTGTTGATTGCCCGCCACGTCGTCCGGTCATCGGCGCCGTGTTCGACGAGGGCGACCGTGCAGGCACCGCAATCCCCCTCGGCGCAGCCCTGCTTGCTCCCGGTAGAGCCATGCGTGCGGAGATAGTCGAGCAGGGTGGTGGTGGGGGCCACTCCCTGGATCCACACCGGCCGGCCATTGATGGTGATCGAAAAACCCGTGACTGAGCTCGAGCGGGAGACGGGGACCGCTCTGTTCCTCTTGCTTGGGGGCATACGGTCCTGGATTTTATTCTCCCCGCGTGCGGGAGGGCAAGGGCACGGACAGGAAGCACAGAAAGGGGTTCCCGGAAAGTTCTTGACCAGATCAGAGATTATGATATATACCAAGTGCCATAGCTGGAAATAATTATGAGAGGTACAACTCGATGATGCGCGAGAAAAGCAAGGGAAGGATCATGATCATTCAGCTTCCCCAGGATTTCAAGGCGCTGAAAGGCCTGGCCTCCGAGGTGCGGCTGCGGATCCTGGAGATATTGAGGAGGGGCGAGAAGAACGTCAACGAGATCAAGGATGAGATGGGACTTCCCCAGTCCACGATCGCCACGAACATCATGTTCCTCGAGGAGGCGCGGCTTATCGAGACGAAAAACCTGAAGGCGGCGAAGGGAACTCAGAAAATATGCTCCGCGCTGTACGATGAGTTCATCATCCAGTTTTCGGAACCGATCGACGCGAAGGACGCGATCGAGGTGGAGATGCCCATCGGGCTTTTCATCGAGTACAAGGTCTCGCCCCCCTGCGGCATGTGCTCGACAGACAAGATCATCGGCTTCCTCGACACGCCGGCATCGTTTCTCGAACCCGAGCGCGTGAAAGCCGGGTTGCTCTGGTTCGAGAAAGGATACGTGGTCTACCAGTTCCCCAACAATGCCCTGTACCAGGAGAAGCCGGTGCGAAGGCTCGAGGTCACTGCCGAGCTCTCCTCGGAAACGCCGGGGACCAATCCCCTGTGGCGCTCCGATATCACCCTGTGGGTGAACGGGGTCGAGGTCGGCACGTGGATATCCCCCGGTGATTTCGGGGACAAGCGCGGCACCTACACGCCCGAGTGGTGGAAGCTCGAAGGCTCCCAGTACGGGCTGAACAAGGTCTGGAGCGTCACCGACGCCGGGTGCTACATCGACGGCGTGCTGGTCTCATCGGTGACGGTTTCGGACCTGAAGCTCTCCGACCACCATTCCGTGAAGGTGAAAATCGGGATCAAGGATGATGCCCAGAACGTCGGCGGCTTGAACATTTTCGGCCGCGGGTTCGGCAACTACGACCAGGACATTGTGCTGCGTCTCTATTTGTAGGACCCGGCCCCCCGAACCTTGAGGCGGATCACGTTCCAGGACAGCGGAGGCAGCCGTGCCTGCAGGGAATCCCCGACGAGGCGTGTCGTGTCGATGCGCGCGGGAACGACCGCCCCGGGATTCTCTTTCGTGTTGGCCGCCTTGGGGTCCTTGTGCGCGAGCACGATGTGCTCCACGAGCGCTACGCGCTCCCATCCGGCGATCCTCCCGTCCACCAGGAGCTCCTCGGTCATGCTGCGGTTCACCGCGAATATGGTGGCCTCCTCCGCCTGCCGGTTCCATGTCGCGATCGACTCCAGGTACAGGACCTCGCCGTGGATGCGGTTCTCATAGACGGGAGATCGGATCAGGCTCTCCAGAACTTCCCCGCGGCCATAGAGGGAGGCGTGCAGGAAGGGATAGAAGATGGTCTGCCGCCACGCCGGCCCTCCATTCACCGTCATGATCGGGGCGATGGTGTTCACCAGCTGGGCAAGGCAGGCGATCCTCACCCGTTCGGCGTACCGCAGGAGCGTGATGAGGCAGCATCCGACGACCAGGGCGTCCTCGAAGGTATAGACGTCCTCCAGCAGGTGCGGGCCGACGGACCAGGGGGCGACCACTTCGTCGGCCTGGTGCGAATGAAACCAGACGTTCCATTCGTCGAATGACAGGTTCACCGTCTTGCGGCTTCGCTTCTTCACCTTGATGAAATCCGCGGTGCCGATGATCGTGCGGATGAAGCGGTCCATGTCCAGCGACTCCCCGAGAAACGTGGGCAGGTCGTTGTCGTGGTTCTTGAAGTAGTTGTGCAGAGAGATGAAATCCACCGTGTCGTAGCAGTGATCGAGCACGGTTGCCTCCCACTGGGGATAGCTGGGCATTTTGGTGTTCGAGCTGCCGCAGGCGACCAGCTGGAGGCTCGGATCGAACAGCTTCAGCGCCTTGCCCACTTCCGAGGCGAGCCTGCCGTATTCATCCGCCGTCTTGTAGCCCACCTGCCAGGGACCGTCCATCTCGTTGCCCAGGCACCACACCTTGAAGGCGTGAGGGTCAGGAGCTCCATGGGATTTTCGAAGGTCGCTCCAGTGCGAGCCGCTGGGATGGTTGCAGTACTCCACGAGATTGCGCGCGGCATCGATTCCCCGGGTGCCGAGGTTCAGCGCGATCATCGGCTGCGTCCCGGCCTTCTTCGCCCAGCGCGCGAACTCGTTCAGGCCCACCTTGTTGGGCTCCACGGAGCGCCAGGCGAGGTCCAGGCGGCGAGGTCTCTGCTCCAGGGGCCCGACGCTGTCCTCCCAGTTGAAGGCAGACACGTAGTTGCCGCCCGGGTAGCGCACGATGGGCACGCGCAGCTCCCGCACGAGCTCCAGCACGTCTGTGCGAAAGCCGTCGGCGTCGCTGGTCGGATGGCCCGGCTCGTAGATCCCGCCGTACACGGCACGACCGAGGTGCTCGATGAAGGAGCCGAACAGACGGTCATCGATGGAGGCTTTGACAAACTCCCTGTCCAGGGCAATGTGCGCGTGCAACATGTTCGATCGCTCCCTTCATCTCATTCTGTCGCTCGGATGTCTCAGTGGGCCGGCTCGAACCGGGGCGTTCCGTCTGAGTTCCAGGCCACCGCCTGTGCCCGGGTGTCACGATTCGAATCGTACAGGGGATCCCCCGTGATGTCCCGGTAGGCCCGGGCGTGATAGACGAGAATGTCGTAGCCGCCGTCCACCGTGAAGCTGTTGTGGCCCGGGCCGTAGATACCGGCAGCGGCGTCGGTCTGCAGCACGGGCAGGCTGCTCTTGATCCATGAGGCCGGATCCAGGAGCTCCGCGGTGTCGGAGGCCGTGAGCATGCCCATGCAGTAGCTGGAATCCGTCGTGCTGGCGGAATAGGTGATGAAGACCCGGCCGTTTCTCGCCAGCACCGCAGGCCCCTCGTTCACCCAGTAGCCGCGCCTCTCCCAGGGGAACTCGGGCTGGGAGAGGCGCACCGCCGTGCCGGCGATCGTCCAGGGGTTGCTCATCGCGGCAATGTACAGGTTGCTGTTGCCCCGGATGACGTAGTCCTTCTGCGCCCACACAAGGTAGTGCTTGCCGCCGTGCTCGAACTCGGTGGCGTCCAGGGAGAAGGATTCCCAGCCGGTCCGGACCTGGCCCTTTTCCACCCAGCTGCCGGCGAGGGGGTCCGCCGAGTCGTTCTCCAGCGCGTAGATGCGGTGGTCGAAGGGCGCGTCCGTTCGTGCCGCCGCGAAATAGATGTACCAGGCGCCGTCGATGAAGTGGACTTCCGGTGCCCAGATGTTGGCGCTCATAATCCCCGTGTCGTGCCGCTTCCAGACGACCACCGGGGGCATGGAGCCCAGCCCCTGGATCGTGCGGGAGCGCCGGATCTCGATCCTGTCGTATTCGGGAACCGAGGCGGTGAAGTAGTACCACCCGTCGGCGTGACGGAAGATCCAGGGATCGGCCCGCTGGCGCACGATCGGGTTCTGGTAGCGCGGGGGCTCCGCGCCCACATCCTGCGCGACGAGGAACAGCAGGAACAGGGCGCCGCACGCGGCGGCGCCCGGGATGCGATCCGTCATCCTTTGATACCTCCCGCGCTGAGACCCGAGATGAAGTATTTCTGGAAGAAGAAGAAGACGATGATGATCGGCACGGATGCGACGCAGGACCCGGCGATGAGCATGTCATAGTTGTTGCCGTACGGGGTGAGCAGGCTGTTCAACCCGATCGTCAGCGTGAACATGTTGCCCGTCCTCACGACGATGAGAGGCCACAGGAAATTGTTCCAGCTCTGCTGCGCGACGAGGATCGCCATGGCGCCGAAGGCGGGGGTCATGAGGGGGGCAGAAATCCTGAGAAAGATGGCGTACTCATTCAGGCCGTCGATCCGCCCCGCATCGAGAAAGTCCTTCGGAATCCCCACCGCGTACTGGCGGAAGAAAAATATCGCGAAAGGAGAGACGATGAACGGCAGCAGGATGCCGGGGAACGTGTTCATCGTGTGCAGCGTCGTCATCAGCTTGTACAAAGGAAGGATAAGGATCTGCAGGGGCACGATCATGATGAACAGCACGAGGAGGGTGAGCGCGTTTCTCGCCCTGAACTGGTACACCCCGAGTCCGTAGCCCACGAACGAGGAGAAGCCGAGTGTGAAAACGGTCTGGAAAAAGGCGAGGAGAAGGCTGTTCCTGTACCACACGGGATATGCGCCGCTGTGCCCCGTCAAGAGCGCCGCATAGTTGTTCCCGCTGAAGAAATCCGGGGCCAGGCTGGCGAAGGTGATCCCGTAGCGCATCAGGTCGCGGCCCGGCCGGAAGGAGGCGAGGATGAGCGAATAGATGGGGAAGAGGAAAAGGATCGCGAGCATCGCCAGGAGGACGTACTTCGCCGCTTCCGGTGCGCGCAGGCGCTTCGTGAGCAGGGCCATCCTACGACTCCCTCTTGAAGAACCCGAAGGACCTGAGGGCGATCACGCTGACGATGAAGATCACGACCATGAGAACGATCCCGATGGCCGAGGCGAGCCCCATGCTGCCGGTCTGGAAACCCTTCTTGTAGATGAGACCGACCATTGTGAGGCCCACATTGTTGGGCGACTGGCCCTGCCAGAAGATGAAGCTCTCCTCGAACATCGCAAACCCGCCGAAGATGCTGATCGTCGTGACGAAAATGATGGTCGGCTTCAGCAGCGGCAGCGTGATGGAGAACAGGCGTCGAAGCGGGCGGGCGCCGTCCATGTCCGCCGCCTCGTACAATTCCGAGGGAATGCTCTGCAGGCCGGAGAGGAAGTACACGATATTCACCCCGGTCCAGCGCCAGACGGCGATCATGACCATGAGGAACATCGCCTGGGCGGCGCCGCCGAGAACCCAGTCAGTGGCCCGCCCGCCCAGGGCCACGATCACCGCGTTGATGACCGCTCTCGGTGAGTACGCGAACATCAGCCGGAATATGGTGCCGGCCACGACGACCGAGACGAGGGAGGGGAGGAACAAGACGGCGCGGTACGCCGCATTCGTCCTGCGGCGGTGTGTGTTCAGCATCACGGCGAGAATCACCGGCACCGGGATGAGGATGAGGATGGTGAACGCGGTGTACTTGAAGCTGTTGCCCAGCGCCTTGGAGAAGTCCTCCGAGAACATCTTCTGGTAGTTCGCGGTGCCGATGAACCTTGTCTCTCCCGGGACGACGTCCTGGAAGCTCATGACGATCGTTGCGATGATCGGGTAGAGGTAGAACACCAGGACCGAGATGATGAACGGCAGCACGAAGACGTACGGCGCCCTCCGCATCGAGCTCTGGAAGAGGCTTTGTTTCACGGTGCGTCCCTCCAGAAGACCGCGGGGAGCCTGCTCCCCGCGGTCTTCGTGGTCTTTCCGGATGCCCTATTTCCGCAGCTGCGCGGCGGCGTCCTTCAGCGCCTGTTCGGGAGTCTTCGACTGCTCCACCAGCGCCTGGTAGGACACGTTGCGCTTGAGGATGTCGATGACGTCGGGATAGTTGCCGCTCACGACCGTCGTGTTCAGCCCGTTCTTCACGGCGACCATCATCCCGAAGATGTCATTGTTCTGGAAGTACCGGGTGAACTTGTTCGGCTCCCTCATGGCGGGGTCGGTCCAGACGTCCCAGCGCATCGGATCGAAGCCGAGTTGCTGCCAGATCGCGATGTTCCCTTCCTTGGAACCCTTCACCCACACCAGGAAGCTCTTCGCCAGGGGGATGTTCTTGCTCTGCAGGGTGACCGCCGTGCCCGTGCCGCCCATGCCGGTTGAGAGGAAGCTCGACTTGATTCCGTTGACGGAGCCATCGAAGATCGGCATCGGACGGATTGCCATCTTTCCTTTGAGATCCGGCATGTAGTCGGTGAACCGTCCCATGTACCAGAGCGGCATCCAGATCGAGGCGGCACCGCCGTCGTTCATGAAGCCGTAGTATTGCTCGTTGTGATGGAATCCGCCGGGCGTGGCAACTGCGATCTTGTACTTGTACACCATGTCGTAGAGCATCTGCAGCACGCGGACGTTGGTCGGATTGTCCAGGATCACCTTGTTGTTCTTGTCCAGGACGTCGGACCCTGCCAGGGAGAACAGCGGATAGACGGACCAGTGCTCGGTGGTTTCGAGGGTGCACATGGGTTTGCCCGTCTTGGCCACCACCTGCTGGCCGGCCTTGATGTAGTCATACCAGGTCTTGATCTTGTCGATGTCGACGCCGGCTTCCTTCATGATCTCATTGTTGTAGTACATGACCTCCATGCCGACGTGGAAATCGATCCCGTAGTACTTTCCGCCCTTCTCGTAGAGAGCAAGGCGCGACTGGAAGAACTTGTCCTTGATGGGATCCAGGAGGTCGTTCAGTGGCGCGAGCTGGATCGTCCCCTTCAGGTAGTTGGCGAACTTGCTCACCTCGATGTCCGCGATGTCGGGCGCCCCGACTCCCGACTGGAGGGCGACCAGCAGCTTGTTGTGGAGATCGTCATAGGGGAACACCTCCGGCTTTAACGTGATCTGCTTGGCCGGGTTGGCGGCATTCCAGACCGGGACCATGCTCTGGTAGAAGTTCGCGTGGAGCTCTTGGAAGGTCCACAGCGTCAGGTCAGTCGCAAATGCATTGAATCCAGCGACCGACGTGATGAGAAGGATCAGTACAAGGAATCTACGCATCCTTCACTCCTTTTGACGTGTTCTATCTGACGTGCATTCTATAGAACAGTCCGGAAGTTCGAGACGCACGGACTCGTTCTCCGCGCGCCCGGGGCAACGCCCCACGAGTTCGATTCTATGCGCCCGGAAAATAGTTATCAAGAAGAAATGATAGGTAACATTTATTCTGCTATGAATATCGTTGTTATGCTATATTGCTCGGTAATTATTTCTTGAATGTCTATTAAATATCTATTATATCCAATGAATATCCTGCTTTCTGATACATAATTGATACATAAACTCAAGAGCGGATTCGGTCAGCACAAAATTGGTTCGAACAACGCTGCAATAGAACGGCCCGCGGCGCGTCATTGAAGGTGTGGCACGGAAATGCTGGAAAGAGAGGGCCGGGCGTCTCTGGCGGTGCAAATCCTGGCAATTCCGGTGTTGTAGATGCGTATTGACAGGAGAATGCGGCGGCAGGTAGCATCAGCGGTCTTGTAGAGAAAATGAGTCAGAAGGGCACCTCTGGCAGGGTTCGAGGACACACCATACACGTCAAGGAGCTTCCACAATGAAGGTGATCGAGTTGAAGGGCGTGAAAAAGGATTACCCACTGGGCGCGACGACGGTACATGCCGTGCGCGGCGTGGATCTTTCCATTGAAGAGGGGGACTTCATTTCCATCATCGGACCCTCCGGGAGCGGCAAGACGACGCTTCTGAACATCATCGGCTGCATCGATCATGCGACCGAGGGTGTCGTGAAGATCCACGGTGAGGACGTGACGACCTACACCGACAAGAAGCTCACCGACCTTCGGCTCCATAGCATCGGGTTCATCTTCCAGACCTTCAACCTCATCCCCGTACTCAACACGCGGGAGAACGTCGAGTTTCCCCTGCTCCTCATGAAGAAGGAGAACCTGAGCAGGCGGGAGATCCGCAGCCGGGCGGAGAAGCTCATCGAAGAGGTGGGGCTGAAGGACCAGATCAACCAGAAGCCCTTCGAGCTCTCCGGCGGCCAGCGACAGCGCGTGGCCATCGCCCGCGCCCTGGTGACCCGACCGGCGATCATCCTTGCGGACGAGCCGACGGCGAACCTGGATTCGGAAACAGGCGACATTATCCTGCGGCTGATGAAGGAGCTGAACGAGATCGAAAAGACCACCTTCATCTTCTCCACGCACGACCCCGACATTCTGAAATACGCTCACGGGGTCGTGAAGATCAAAGACGGCCTGATGGCCAGCTGAGGAGACGCCATGCTGATCCTGAAAATCGCCTGGAGAAGCCTCCTGCGGCACCGGGCAAAGAGCATCATCATCGGCACGATCCTCTTTCTGGCGGCATTCATCATGACACTCGGGGACGCCGTCGCCATCGGCATGCGCCGCGGGATCGAAGAGAACGTCGTGAGGAGCTTCACCGGTCACATCATCCTCGTCGCCGCCGAGGAAACGAAGGACAACGTGCTGTTCACGCCCATGGCGAAACCCCTGAAGATCCTGCCGGACTTCGAGAAGCTCAAGGGCGTGCTCCACACGCAGGAGTACATCAAGGATTTCCTCCCCATGACCCGCGGAGGCGTGGCCATCCTGGGGGGACAGCAGATGAGCTTCATGCTCACCTTCGGGTGCAACTTCGCTGACTTCCAGAGGGTGTTCGGCTCGCCCGTCACGCCCGTGGAGGGGAATCTCCTGCGCAACGGCGACCACGGGATCCTCGTGAACGTGAACGGGAGGAAGAACCTCTACAAGTTCCAGGGCTTCTGGCTCACTCCCGATGGCTACGACCTGAACAAGAACAACCTGACCGACGAGGCGAAGAAGGAAATGCCGAAGCTCGTCACGAAGACATCCCTGGCCCTCGAGGGCTTCGGGGAGCCGAATTCCACGAACAAGGAGGTGCCCGTGAAGGGCGTGGTGCGATTCCACTCCCTCAACACCCTCATGGAGCAGGTCACCTTCATGGACATCGAGACCTACCGGGAGATCTTCGGGTACTACACCGCGCGGGACATCGTGGAGAACCTTCCGGCACAGCAGAAGGCGCTTCTCAATGCGAACGAGGAGGATCTCTTCGGCGGCGGCGACATCTACTCCAGCGGGGCGACCGGCTCGGGCACGATCTCCCAGGTCGAGGCGCTGATCAAGACCACGCCGAAGGTCACCCGCACCATCGACTACGACACGGCGGCGTTCAACTACGTCTCCGTGCTCCTGAAACCGGGGGAGAACCTGAATGCCTCCATCGCGAAGCTGAAGCAGGTGATAAAGGACAACAACCTGCCGGTGAAGGTGCTGAGCTGGAAGACCGCGTCGGGCCAGGTGGCGCAGATCTCGGACATCCTGCAGGCCATCCTCGTGGTCTTCGTCGTCCTGCTCTTCTTCGTGGCCATCATCATCATCATGAACACGCTGAGCATGAACGCGCTGGAGCGCACGGAGGAGTTCGGCATGATGCGCGCCGTGGGGGCGCGCAAGGGCTTCATCACGCGGATGTTCCTCGCCGAGACTTTTTCCCTCTCCTTCGTCTTCGGCGGAGCCGGCATCTTCATCGGCGTGATCGTCACCTGGATCCTCCGGCCGATGCGCATCGGCTCCGGGGGCAACGAGATCTTCGAGCTGCTCTTCGGCGGCGAGGTCTTCCAGCCCATGCTCGGCTTCGCCGGGCTGGTGCTGGGCATCGTGAGCCTGGGCATCGTCACGGTGCTCGCCGTCATCTACCCGCTGGTCGTCGCGCGCACAATCACACCGCTCGACGCGATCAACCGGCACTAGTCGAGGAATGCACGCATGAAACGCAGACTTGGATTCATCACCTCGCGCGCGAGAAGCGCGAGGGTCGTGACGGCCATCGCCGTCCGCAACCTGGTCCGACAGTTCCGCAGGAACCTCCTCCTGGGGATCGGCATCACGGTGGGAATGTGCATCCTCGTGGTCACCGCCTCCTTCACCAGCGGCCTCACCGACATTCTCTTCAACAAGATCATGGTCTACATGACCGGGCACATGCGCGTGGTCCAGCACGAGTACACCACCCGGCGCAGCGACGTGATCACCGACATGCCGCGCTTCCTCGCCGCCATCCGCTCCAAAGTGCCGGGGATCGTGAGGATCGACGAGGATGTGAGCACCTTCGGCCGCAGCATCGGCAATGGCAAGACCGGGATGATGGCCCTGGTGGGGATTGCGAAGGACTCCGACTTCTACAATGAGACCCAGCTCGAGTCGGGGAACCCCCGAGACATTTTCACGCCGGACATTTTTCCCGGCATCATCATGTACAAGAACGCGGCGCGGGACATCAACATCGGGTTGAACGACATTGTCACGGTGAGGTTCGAGACCATCTACGGACAGTCGCAGGCGCCGAAGTTCAAGGTGGTGGGTCTCATCCCGTCCGAGAACATGTTCATGGACGTCGCTGCGTTCGTGGACATGGACGTCCTGCGAAAAATGCTGAACCTCAGGCCCGAAGAGGTCCTCGGGCTGAACATCGTCACCTCCTATCCACAGGATGCGCAGAAGATCGTCACGGTAGCGAACGCGCTGTACAAGGCCCTCACCCCGGGAGCGGCGGGGGTGAAGGCGGAGCTTACACTCGGCGGTGCGCGGACGGCAGCGGAGGTGTTCGCGCTGAAACTTGAGAACAACCCCGCGGGGCTGAAGATCGCAATTGACAACCTCAGCTTCCTGAAGGGAGACATCACTGCACTTGCCCGGGCAAAGGACGGCATCATCCTCACCGAACCGGCGGCCCGGGCTCTCGGCGCGGTCGTCGGCTCCCGCGTCCGCTACAGCTACACCCCCAAGTACGCGCCGGACCCCGTGCAGAAGGACCTCGTCGTGCAGGGAATCGTGCAGCCAGTCGCATCGTTCTCGGACTCCGCGGCCTTCACCCACGAGGATCTCTTCTACAATACCTACTTCTGGAACATCCCCAAGGAACCCGCGGCAGCGGCCGCGAGCTCTCCGCTCTTCAAGGCGCTTCTCCCGGAATGGGAGCTGCTGGAGCGCAGCCCGAACACGGACGCGATGACGAAGAAGAGCCTGCGGCTGAGCCGGGAAACCTGGAAAGGCGCGAAGGTCGACGTGCAGACCATGTACGAAACGGCGAGCGTAGTCGTGGACCTCCAGCGGGGCCTCAACACCGTGTCCATTGTCGCGGTGCTCGTGCTGTTCTTCGTGATCCTCATCGGCGTGGTGAACACCATGCGCATGAGCATTCGCGAACGCACGCGGGAGATCGGGACCACCCGTGCGATCGGCATGCAGAGGGGGGACGTGAGGTCGGTCTTCGTCATGGAGATCGTGATCCTGACCATCGCGGCCTGCGCCGCGGGAATCCTGCTCGCGTATGGCCTCATGGCGCTCCTGTCCTCGGCCACCATCGACCTGAAGGACAACCCCTTCAGCATGTTCTTCGTGAACAAGCACCTGTACTTCTACCCCACGGCGGCTTCCCTCATCGGGAACCTCGTGGTGATCGTGCTTGCAGCATTCCTGATAGCGTTCTTTACCGCGCGCCGCGCCGCCAAGATGAGGGTTGCCGATGCGCTGCGGCACTTCGAATAGGAGAGTGAGATGAGACATTCGAGATTCGCGGCCCGCGCGGCGGGCGCGGGGATCACGATCGTGATGTTCCTGTCGGGCGCGGGGCTGTGGGCCTCGCCCTCCATCCAGGAGATCATCGACTTCGTCGATACCAATTATCAGATCCGCAGCGACATGACGGCGCAGGCGCGCATCACGACAAAGGACCCCGAGCAGGGGACGAAGGTGATCGAGAGCGTGCTGTACCGCAGGGACAAGGACGACGCGTTCCTCATCGTGCTCGCGGCACCCGAGACAGAGCGGGGCAACGGCTACCTGCGCGTCGGCGACAACATGTGGCTGTACCGCCGGACCACCCGCACCTTCACCCACATCGGCCGCGACGAGAAGATCGGCGGGTCGAACGCGACGGCCGGGGACATCGAGACGCGCAAGTTCCGCGAGCTGTACAAGCCGTCCGTCGACTCCGCCGGCAAGGAGATCATGGCCGCGGAGACCCTCGGGAGCGCGAAGATCCCCGTGTATCGATTCGAGGTCATCGCCCAGGTGAACGACGTGAAGTACCCGAAGCTCGTCATGTGGGTGACCCGGGACAAGTACCTCGAGCTGAAGCGCGAGTCGTACAGCCTTTCCGGCACCCTCATGGAGACGGACCTTTTCACCAACTACAAGGAAGTCGACGGCCGATTCGTTCCGTTGCTGCAGAAGTTCGTGGACGAGGTGGAGAAAGGGCGGACCTCCCTGCTGCAGATCACCGGCATCAACTTCAACAAGGTGGATGACTACAAGTTCGACAAGTCGTACCTGGAAAGCCTGAGCAAGTAGGGAGAAGGACATGACAAAGCGTCTGTTCGTGTGCGCGCTGGCGGTCTGCCTGGGCGGGTTCGGCCTTTTCGCGCAGGACGCGGCCCCTGCCACGGCTCCGGCCGCGCAGCAGCCCGAGGCCCCGTCCGCGGATCAGCCCGCGGCGCAGCCCGCCGCCTCGCAGGCCGGCTCATCCGAGGACGAGTTCTTCGGCTCTGCCGACGTGGAGGCGAAGCAGGGCACCGCGGAGAAGCAGAACGCAGCCGACGCGGTGGAGAAGGAGCACGTGGGCCTTTCGGGCCAACTGCAGGCCATGAGCACGTACAACGTGAGCCGGAAAATCGCCCAGGGAACCGGAACCCTCTCGGACAACACGCTGTCCAACATCATTGGCGGGGATTTCCTCGTGGACATCCGGCTGCAGAAAGGCTTCAAGGCGTTCCTCGATCTGAACCTCGGCTTCATCCCCGGCGGGACGCCCACGGTACATACGTTTGCCACGATACCTCCAACGACGGCGCTCGTCGTCACGGAAAACCAGGACACCGCGCTTCTCATCAAGGAAGTGTTTGTCGATTTCAACATCGCCAACACGGCATATTTCCGGGCGGGAAAGCAGGTCCTGAAATGGGGAACCGGCTACTTCTGGAACCCCACGGACCTCATCAACATCGAGCACAGGAGCTTCACGAACACGAGCGCCCTCCTTCAGGGAGTCTTCGGCCTCCGTTCGGATGTGGTCTTCTCATCCAACTGGCACCTGTACACATTTCTCAATCTGAACGGGGTCCAGTCCGACGCGACGGACGTGGCGTTCGCCGCCCGCTCCGAGTTCCTGGTCGGCTCCACCGAGTTCGCCGTTTCCTCATGGCTGAAGTATGGAAAGCCCGTGGTGTTCGGCGCGGACCTTTCCACGCCCCTGTTCTGGAGCCTGAACCTGACCTCCGAGGCCAGCTTCTCCTGGGGAGATATCCAGGACAAGTACGATCCGGCGAGCGGTCCGTACGCCGTGCGCGACCAGCTCGTGACGAAGATCGACGTGGGGCTGTCCCGCAGCTTCGATGCCTTCGACATCCAGAACCGGGTCAGCGTGAATCTCGAGTTCTTCTATAATAACGTCGGCTACAGCCAGAACATGCTCCAGGTCCACGGGTTCCTTCCCACGTACTTCCAGTCCGGCTACTACGGACAGTACTACGGGGCGGCATTCATCACCATCAGCAGCTTTGGGCTGAGCAACATGACCCTCACCCTGAGCGGGCTTGCCAACCTCTCGGATCAGTCGGGCACCGCGCTCGCCGGCCTTTCGTACGCGCCGGTGAACAACTTCACCCTGTCGCTGCAGGCCGGGTCCTATCTCGGGGCTGCCAGCCGGGAGTACACCGTCTCGAACAACCAGTTCTTCGGGATCCTGGGAGCCACGGTCGCCTTCTAGAACGGCACAGGTGGCGCCGTCGCCGACTGTGCCGCTCGCCACGGGGCGAAGCGTTGTGTATATTCCTTGAAACCACCCAAGGAGGACTCCCCGTGGCAGACGCTCAGGCAGGCCCGCTCGATGCCGGGCTGCGTGTCTCCCTTCTCCGCACGATGCTTCGCATCCGCGAGTTCGAGGACCGGGTCGCCGAGTCCTATCTCCGCGGCCTCACAGCAGGGTCCATGTTCCACCTCTCCGTGGGAGAGGAGGGAGTGGGGGCCGGGGCCGGGTGCGCCATGCGTGAAGGGGACGTATTCACCACGCACCATCGCGGCCACGGGATCTTCCTGGCGCGCGGAGCCGACCCCGGCCGCATGTTCGCGGAGGTCTTCGGACGCCGGGAAGGCTACTGTGCGGGCAAAGGCGGGTCGATGCACATTGCCGATGCCCGGCTCGGCCACATGGGAGCGAACGCCATCGTCGGGGCGAACATCCCCATTTCCCTCGGGGGCGGATTCTCCATGAAGTACCTGAAGACCGGCGGGGCGAGCGTCGCCTTCTTCGGAGACGGGGCGCTCAACCAGGGCGTGCTCTACGAATCGATGAACATGGCCGCCCTCTGGAAGCTGCCGGTGGTCTTTCTTGTCGTCAACAACCAGTACGGGATGGGGACCCGGATCGACCGGGCCTCCGCGTGCCTGCGCTTCGTCGAACGAGCCGAGACCTTCGGCGTGCGCGGCGCCGAGGTGGACGGCATGGATGTCGAGGCCGTTTTTCGCACCGCGGGCCAGCTCTTCGCCCACAGCCGCGCGGGAAACGGCCCGGCATTCCTCATCGCCAATTGCTACCGCTACTACGGCCACGGGAGAAAGGACCCCAGCCCCTACCGGGCAAAAGCGGAAGAAGAGGCGTGGAGGAAAAAGGACCCCGTCGAGGCCCAGAAATCGCGCCTGATCCACGACGGGCTGCTGGACGATCTGGCGGCGCAGGCCCTGGTCCGCGAGGTTGCCGAAGAGATGGAGGCCGCGGTGAAGTGGGCTTCCACGGCGAGCATGCCGGAGCCGGCCGACCTCTGGACCGGCGTGTACGCGGACTAGGGGGACTGGCATGGCACAGATGATGTACCGCGACGCACTGCGCGCCGCACTGCACGAGGAGATGGCACGGGACCCGCGGGTCTTCGTGATCGGGGAGGAAGTGGGCCGCTACGGCGGAGCCTACGCGGTGACCAGGGGCCTGTTCGACGAGTTCGGCGCGGAGCGCCTCGTGGACGCGCCCATCAGCGAGGCCTCCACGGTGGGCCTCGGCGTTGGGGCGGCGATCACCGGCCTGCGCCCTGTGGTGGAGCTCATGTACGTGGACTTCGTGGGGCTCGCGATGGACCAGATCGCCAACCAGATGGCCAAGGTCCGCTACATGACCGGCGGCCAGGTCACCGTGCCCATGGTCCTGCGCACCCAGGGCGGCACGGGTCGATCGGCCGGCGCGCAGCACTCCCAGAGCCTGGAGTCCTGGCTCGCGCACGTGCCCGGACTGCGGGTGGTCATGCCCGCCACCCCCGCCGATGCGAAGGGCCTTCTGAAGACCGCCGTGCGCAGCGACGACCCGGTGGTGTTCATCGAGCACAAGGCGCTGTACGCGATGAAAGGCGACGTCCCTGACGGAGAGCACCTTGTTGCCTTCGGTGCGGCGCACACCGTGAGACCCGGCAGGGACCTGACGATCGTCACCTATTCGCGGATGGTCCACGTCGCCGCCGAGGCCGCGCAGAAGCTTGCCGGCGAAGGCATCGATGCGGAAGTCATCGACCTGCGGACCCTCAACCCTCTGGACATGGACACCGTGCTCGCGTCGGTGAAGAGGACTCGCCGCGCCCTGGTCCTGAACGAGGCTCATCGGACCGCCGGCTTCTGCTCGGAGCTTGCCGCGCGGATCTCCGAGGAGCTGTTCGACACCCTCGAAGCGCCCGTTGCGCGCGTGGCGGCAAAGGACGTGCCGGTCCCCGCAACGCTGCTGGAGAAGCTCTCGATTCCCGGACCCGAGGAGGTCTGCGCCGAGGCGCGCACACTCGTGCAGAGGAGGAGACGATGAAGTATCCCGTGAACGTCCCCCAGCTCACCGAGACCATGGAAGAGGCATCCATCACGAAATGGTACAAGGCGGTGGGGGAGAGGATCGAGAAGAGGGAGATCCTCTACCAGGTGGAAACGGACAAGTCCACCATGGACGTGGAATCGGTGGATGCGGGGTTTCTCTGCTCGATCCTTGCCGGTGAAGGCCAGACCGTGAAGGTGGGACAGCAGATCGCCGTCATCGCCGATACCATGGGGGAGTGCTGAGGGCACTCAGCCGGGGACCGCTCAGTCCATCATGCTGCAGTGCAGGGGCGGCCGCCGCCCGGCCCATGGCCGCGCCTCCTCGAGCTGGGCAGCCAGGCGGAAGAGCGTGGCTTCGTCCCCGAAGCGGCCGGCGAACTGCACCCCGATCGGCACGCGGTCCCGGTTCCAGAGCAACGGAACCGACATGGCCGGCTCGCCGGTAATGTTCTGGGTGCGCGTGAAGGCGACGAAGGACAGCGCGATCCTGATCGACTTCCCCGGGTCTTCCGGCGAGGGATCGAAGGCGCCCAGCCTGGTCGGGGGCACCTGCATGGTGGGGGAGAGAAGGACGTCGAAACTCCCCTCGTCGTACCAGCCCGCCACCTTTCGGGCGAATCGCTGCAGTTCCTCCTTTGCCACGAGGTACGCCGGGGCGGTGATCTTCCGGCTTGCCTCGTAGAGGTCCCAGGTCACCGGCTCCAGCTGTTCCTGCACGACGGTCTTGCCCAGCGTGCGCTCCCAGTAGGCAACCACGTGTCCGACGAAGCTGGCGAAAATCACCATGAAGACTTTCGGAAGATCCGGCCAGGCCAGGGAGGCTGTCGGCACTTCCTCCACGACATGGCCGAGATCTTCGCACAGCCGGGCGGCATCCCGCACCGCGTCCGCGCAGTCCGGGTGCAGGTCCGTCTGCTCGTTCCAGCCCGGCGGCACGCGTGCCAGGAACCCGATCTTCAGCTTCCCGGGGCTCCGTCGAACTTCCTCGAAAAACGGGCGCTCCGTCCGCGGCGCGTGGTAGGGATCCCCCGGGGCGGGGCCCGCGGTGGCATCCAGCAGGGCGGCCGAATCCCTGACCGTGCGCGTCAGCGCGTGCTCGTGGATGATTCCGCCTGCGAGGTCGCCGAAAAGGGGCGCAAGGGTGTTTCGCGCGCGCGTGGGTTTCAGGCCGAACACTCCGCAACAGGACGCGGGGATCCGGATGGAGCCTCCGCCGTCGTTTCCGTGCGCCATCGGGACGATCCCGGCAGAGACGGCGGCAGCCGAGCCTCCGCTGGAGCCGCCGGGAGTGAGGCTCGGATCCCACGGGTTGTGGGTCGGTCCGTGAAGCACGGGCTCCGTGGTCGTGAGCACGCCGAACTCGGGTGTGTTCGTCTTTCCGACGATGATCAAGCCGCTCGCCTTGAGGCGCCGGACGAGCTCGCAATCCAGGGGCGACACGTGGCCGTGGACGAACCGCGATCCCTCGCTGAACGGCGCGCCCTCCATGTCGGGGACAAGGTCCTTCAGGAGAAATGGCACGCCCTGGAAGCGCGGGAGGGGAGCGCCGGTGGAGCTGGCCGTATTCGCGCCGAAGCGCCTGGCCTCTTCACGCGCCCGGTCGTACAGCCTGCAGATGACCGTGTTGAGCCGGGGGTTGGTTTTCTCGATCCGCTGGATCGTTGCTTCCAGGAGCTCGACGGGGGACAGCTTGCGCGCTCGGATCAGCTCGGCAAGGCCAGTGGCATCGTACTCGGTCAGGTCGTCCATTTTTTTTCTAATGACGCCGCCAGGCGGTGCGATGAGTCCTTCAGGCATTCGTACGTCGTTTCGTAGTGCCCGACCAGCTCCCTGTAACGCTCGTGGGCAGCGAGATCGGGCTCGACCCACCTCTGCACCCTCACCATCGCGTCGGCGGCCGTGGTGAGGTCGGGGTGGAGTCCCGCGGCAACCGCGGCCGCGATGCCGCTTCCCAGCGTGACGGCCTGCTGTTCTTCCGGAATTGCGATCCGCTTTCCGCTCACGTCTGCATGGATCTGCATCCAGAGATCGCTCTGAGTCGCTCCGCCGCAGGCGATGAGGCTTTCGACGCGCACGCCTTCCTCTGCCATGCGGCGGAGGATCACTTCCGTTCCGTAGGCGACCCCCTCCAGGATTGCGCGGTAGACATGGGCGGGAGTGTGGCCGAGGGTGAGGCCCCGGATCACCCCCCGGCTCAGGGGATCGGTCCAGGGTGTGCGGTTGCCCTGCCAGTGCTCGAGCACGATCAGCCCCTCTGAGCCCGGTGGGATTGCCGCCGCCTGGCCGTTGAGCACGTCGTAGATGGAGGATTTCTTTGCCGCCGCCTGTGCCGCGATGTCCGCGCCGACGAACCCGGAAGTGAACCAATGAACCACCGAGCCGGTGGAGACCTGGCCGCCCTCGATCACCTGGAGACCGGGAAGGATGGCGTCGGGGTAACTGCCGAACAGACCACGCGCATGGATCTCTTTTTCCGTGATCCCGATCACCAGGTGGGACGAGCCGGTGATCAGTGCTGCGGTGCCGGGCTTTAGCGCATTGATGCCAATGACGCCGATGAACGCATCCGCTCCGCCGCCGGCCACGGGCGTGCCTTCCGCGAGCCCGGTCTTCTCCGCCATCTCCCGGGTCAATCCGCCGACCGTTTCCCCGATCTTCACCACGCGGGACGGAACCTTGTTCAACAATTCCTCGAGCCCCATGGCGCAGTACAGGGAAACGGGGAGCCCCCCCTCATTGATGTTGTAGAACCAGCGGATTGTGGTTGTGTCGATGTTCGCGGTCGTCTCCCCGGTGAGCCGCAGAGCCAGCCAGTCGGTCTGCTCGAAGACGGTCCGCGCCTTCGCGTACACCTCAGGCTCATTGCGCTTCACCCACGCGGTCTTGCAGGGAAACCACTCCGCGGAAACGTTTCCGCCGCCCACGTAGCGGAGGGCGGGGTCTCCGGTTGCAGCGGCTTCTGCTGCTTCCTTCACCGCCCGGATGTCCATCCACATGAGGGCGTCGCGGAGCGGTTCCCCGGCCTCGTCCAGGAACACCACCGTGCAGCTCGTGCCGTCCACGCCGATGCCCCCGATGTCTGACCCCGACACGCGACTTTCCTTCAGGGCCCTGCGGATGCAGTCCACCAGCGCCGTGTCCCAGTCATGGGGACTCTGTTCTGCCCAGCCGGGGTGACGGTGGACGGTCCTGTTGGGGCTCACGCCGAACCCGAGGCACTTCCCTGTTCTGTCGAAAACGCCGGCCCGGAAGCTCTCCGTGCCCGCATCGATGCCCAGCACAAAGCGCGCCATGACGGCACTCTCAGGCCGCGGGCCCGGCGAGGGCTTCTTTCTGGGCCGCGGCCTTGCGCACCGTCCGACGCTGCGCGTAGAGCCGGCGGTAGTAGTGGAAGACCATCACCAGGACAAGGAGGAGTCCCCAGATGAACTTCTTCATGAACGGGGAGAAGCTCAGGATATTCAGCCCGCTCTGCAGGGCCTGCATGATGAAGATGGCCAGGGTGAGACCGAGCACCGTGCCGAATCCGCCGACCGGGTCCGTCCCGCCGAGGATGGCGATGAGGACGGAGAGCAGGAGGTAGTCCGCGCCGTAGCCTGGGCGGATGGAGTTCACGCCGGAGATGATGATGAGGGAGGCCACCCCCGCGAGAAGTCCGGTGAGGACGTAGGTCTTGATGAGGACCATCTCATTGTTGACCCCCGAGAACCGGGCCACCTGGGGGCTGGACCCGTACATGAGCATGGAGAACCCCTGCGGGGTGCGCGTGAGCATGAGCCCCACCAGCAGGGCAATGACGACGAAGATGACGAACTGCGTGGGCATTCCCAGCAGGGTGCCGTTGCCGATGTAGAGGAACGCGGGCGGGAACCCGCCGATGCCGTGCCCCTTGGTGATGATGATCGCGATGCCGAGGAAAAGACCCTGGGTGCCCAGCGTGGCGATGATGGCAGGCACCCGCGCGTAGGCGATGATCACGCCGTTCAGAAGCCCGCAGACCACCGAGACGGCAAGGGCGATCAGGATGCCCAGGACGATCACTGTGCCCACCGGCATGCCGAGGGTGGCGTACTGCGAGAGGAGGGAAGCGGAGATCACGCCGGAGAGGCTGGCGATAGAGACGACGGAGAGGTCGATGCCGCCGGTGATCATGGCCAGCATATTGGCCAGCGCAAGGAGGCCGTACTCCGGGAACTGCAGCCCCATGGAGGTGAAGTTGCGCAGGGTCATGAACTGCGCGGGAAGGAAGACGGACATGATCCCCGTCACGACGATGAAGATGCAGAAGAGGGTCAGGTTGTTCGACAGTTTCGTGTTCACACGCGCCTCCGCTCCTCCCGACGGCTTCTCTCACTCCCTCGCCAGCGCGAGAGAGCGGCGGTTCTGGATCCGCTTCTGGATATGGGTGATGCTCACTCCCAGGACGATGATCAGCCCGACGAAGAACTGCTGCCAGTAGGAGGACAGCCCGAGGAGCACAAGATTCTTTTCCAGGATGGAAATCATGACCACTCCAAGGAGTGTCCCGGTCAGGGTACCAGACCCGCCGAGGATGCTTGCCCCGCCGAGGATGACCGCGGCGATGACGTGGAGGAGCTCCGAGTCGATGATGTAGGTCGCATTGCTGTAGCGGATGAGTGACACGTGGATGATTCCCATGATCGAGGCGAGCAGACCGACGTAACAGTAGATGAAGAACTGGGTGCGCCGGATGTTGAACCCCGAGCGCTTCACCGCTTCCATGTTGCCGCCCATGGCGTAGATGACCCGGCCCAGGACGGTGTATTTCAGGATCACCCAGGTGACGAGGATCACGCCGAGGAGCACGAGAAAGAACACCGACAGGCCGTAGGTGGTCCCGTCTGCCCGGTGGAGCGAAAGGATGTCGGCCAGACCGAATCCCTTGAAACAGTTGGGCAGCTGGCCCGCATTGACCGCCTTGGTGCCGACGAACTCCAGCATGGCCCCGTGGAAGATGTTCATCGTGGCAAGCGTGACGATGAAGGTGGGAATCCGGAAGACGGAGATGAAGAAGGCGTTCACCGCGCCGAAGGCGATCCCGATGGCGCTTGAGATGGCGAAGGCGAGCCAGAGGTTGTCGACGCCCAGGGCGATGATCGAGTTCACCGTGATGTACTGCGCCACGATGGCCACGGCGGGGAATGAGATGTCGATCCCGCCGGAGAGCAGCACGACGAAAAACCCGATCGCCAGGATTGCCATGCCGGCGCTCGAGCGGATCAGGTCGAACATGTTCTCCACGGTGAAGAAGGCGGGGTTCACGATCGTGATTGCAAGGGAAAAGACCACGATCACCAGGAGCAGGTAGAACTCGTTGCGCCGCAGGAGACCCGCGGTCAGCGCAGGCACGGTACCCCGTGCCGGAGGTGACATTCTGGTTCTCATGTGCCTGCCACCCCGTTGGAGAGCTTTCCGCTCACGAAGGAGAGCATCTCCGCCTCCCCGACGGCGGCTACGTCAGGGACCTCCTTTTCCAGCCGGCCTTCCCGCATGACCAGGACCCGGTTGCAGCTGTGCAGGATCTCGGGGATCTCGTCGGAGATCACCACGATGGCGATGCCCTGCTCGGCGAGGGACCGGATGATTTCGTGGATGTTGCTCTTGGAGGCGATGTCGATCCCGATGGTCGGGCCGTCCAGGATGAACACCTTCGGCTTCGTCGCCAGCCACTTCGCGAGGACCACCCTCTGCTGGTTGCCGCCCGAAAGGCTCCATGCGCGCACCCGCGCCGAGGGTGCCTTGATCTTCAGATCCGAGAGCCAGCCGTCCTGCGTCTGCTTCAGCCGGCCGGAGTCCAGCAGGCCAAGGAACCCCAGAAGCTTCCTCAGCACCGTGATCACGATGTTGTCCCCGATCGACTGGCCGATGAAGAGCCCCTGCGTCAGGCGGTCCTCTGGCAGGTAGCCGATGCCCAGCCTCACCGCATCCTCCGGTGAGCGGATCTGCACGGGCTTTCCCTTCAACAATATCTCCCCGGAGTCGGGACGGTTCAGCCCGAACAGGGCAAGCGCGAGCTCGGTGCGGCCCGAACCGATGAGGCCCGTGAGCCCGAGGATCTCGCCGGCCCACAAGGAGAAGCTCACGTCCTGGAAGTGGCCGCGCCGCGTCAGGTTCCTCACCTCGAGGAGGGGAGCCTGCTGCTGCCATTCGCGGGGAATATGGTAAGGGGTGTACTGGATGTTCCGCCCCGTCATGAGGAAAGTAAGCTTCTGGTCATCCAGCTCGCCGGCGGGGAAATCGCCGACCTTCTTTCCGTCGCGGAGGATGGTCACGGAATCCGCGATCTCGAAGATCTCGCTCAGCTTGTGGCTGATGAACAGGGTGGAGATCCCCTTCTGCTTCAGCCGGGCAATGACGGAGAAGAGGTGGTCCACGTCCTGGCGGGTGATGGCCGAGGTCGGCTCGTCCATGATGATGAGCTTCGCCCCCTGCGTGAGGCTGCGCGTGATGGCGACCACCTGGCGCTTCGCCACCGACAGGTTCTGGACCAGCGCGTCCAGGTCGATGTCTTCCTCGATCTCGGCGAGACCCCGGGCCGCGATGGCTCGGACCTCCGCCCAGTTCACGAAGCTCGCCCGCCGTTCGACGAACTGGTTCAGGGAGATGTTCTCCGCCACAGTCACGTTGGGATACAGGGAGAGGTCCTGGTAGATGATCTGGATCCCCTCACGGATGGCATCGATGGCCTGCAGGTGCTCGTGCACGCGGCCGTTGATGACGATCTGCCCCGAATCGGGGGTGACCACGCCCCCGATACATTTGATGAGAGTCGACTTCCCTGAGCCATTCTCACCGACGAGGCAATGCACCTCGCCCGTGCCGATGGAAAGGCTCACCTCGCTCAGTGCCTGCACGCCTTCGTACGCCTTGGAAATGCGGCGCACCTCGAGGAAAACGTCTGCCATGCTTCCCCCAGGAAAAAAAACGGGTTGACCGGATACTCGCACGAGAATGCGGCACCGATCAACCCGCGATTCTACGGAAGAAATGATCTACAGCTTGTACTTCCCGTCAGGATTGACCCAGTCCTTCAGGTTGTCCTTGTTCACGTCCACCCACGCCGCGCCATAGATGACCGGCACGCCGGAGTCGTTGTTCTTGATCGTGACCTTCTCGTAGCCGGGCTTGCCCATGTTCATGCCCGCGGTGACCTTGTTCCCCTTCAGCAGCTCATAGGCAGCGCGCGCCGTGACGTAGCCGGCGTCCGCAGGGACCCAGAAGTGGATGGAGATGACCGCGCCGCTCTTGATGTAGTCACCGGCAACGGACGGGAGGCAGGTGCCGAACGCGGCGACTTTGCCGATGAGGCCCTTCTCCGTGATGGCCTGGGCGGCGCCGGGAACGGTGCTCATGGCGCTTCCCATGACCGTCTTCAGGTCAGGGTAGGTCTTCAGCAGCTCGAGTGTCTTGTCGTGGGAGATCTGCTGGTTCTCCTGCTCCTCGATGCGATCGGTTGCCGTCTTCAGGCCGGGGTATGCGGCTTCGGCCTGGGCGATTTCTCCGTCGACCCACTGGTTGTGCGTCGTGGAGGTGAGGTGCCCGACGAAGGGCTGCCACATTCCGCTGTTGCCCATCCACTTGGCCATGACGTCCATCATGTGCTTGCCATAGGCGGTATTGTCGAACGCCTCGACGTCGTAGCTGACCTGCTGCTGGACCGAGGCCTCGTGGGTGAGGGTGAAGATACCGGCGTCATTGGCCCTCTTGAAGACCGACACGAGCGATGCCGGGTCGTTGGGGACCGCGAGGATCGCGTTGACGCCCTTGGCGGTGAGGTCCTCGATGATCTTCGCCTGGACCGCGGGATCCGCCGTGGCGCCGCCGGTCTGGGAGGCGGTGATGTCGGGATAGTCCTTGCCGAAGGCCGCGATGCCCGTCCGCATGTTGTCGAACCAGGCGACGCCTTCAAGCTTCACCACCATGACGATGCTCTTCTGCTTGCCGCCGGCCTTTTCGCCGGCGCCTGTAGCGAACGCCAGGGATGAAATGAAGAGAAGCGACGCGAGAATCAACAGGAATCTCTTCATACAAAAGCCTCCTTCTTGTGAGTTTTCGAGGGAGACGGGACGCCCAGCCAGGCGAAGCGTCGCCCTTGTTCGGCCCGGATTATCAGCCCGATTCCGCCAGATGTCAAGCTTAATATTAGCTAAAATATTCGGTGGATGCAGTCTGGATTAGGCCGTGCTGCCTGGGTCAGCAGGAGGGCAAGGCTGAGATTTTTGCCCTGCTTCTTTCTTAATATCTTATTTCATAATGAAATACGTATACACCTATTTTGGCACAGAGCTACTAAAATAAAATTTGTCTTTAATTAAACTTGTGTGGTATAAACGAAGCATGAACCTCGAAAGTATTGCAAAGAGAGCCGGCGTGTCGGCCGCGACGGTGTCTCTTGCTCTGAACAATCGCCAGGGCGTGAGCAAGAGGACGCGCGAGCGGATCCTGGGAATCGTGAAGGAAACAGGATACAAAAAGCGCCCTTCCCGTGCCCTGATGCGCGGCACGGTTCAGTTCCTCAAGCTGATCCGGCACGGGCACACGCTGAACGAGAATCACAACGTGTTCATCTCGGACTACATCGACGGGATCACGCACAAGGCCAATGACGTGCAGCTTCGCGTCGAGTTCTCCTCTGCCTCGGTGAGCACGACCATCAACGACATCACCTACCAGATGGACCAGCAGGATGTCGCCGGTTTTCTGGTCCTTGGAACCGAGCTTTCCGCGGACGATGTCCACAGCATCGCCTCCTCGCAGAGGCCGGTCGTGTTCCTCGACACCATGTACGACTTCCTGCCGTACGATTTCGTGGACATGAACAACATTGATTCCGTCTACCTCGCCGTTTTCCGGCTCGTGCAGGCCGGGCATCGCACCGTCGGGATGGTCACCTCTCCCGTGAACGTTGTCAATTTCCGGATCCGGGACGAGGGATTCAGGAAATCCCTCACCGCGCTGGGATGCCGCGTCGAGGAAGAGCTCATCTTTCCTGTCGACTCGACATACGAAGGGGCATACCGGGATTTCTCCTCCCTGCTCTCCTCGGGCAGACGCCTTCCCGAGGGGCTTTTCTGCTGCAATGACATCGTCTGCCTGGGAGTCGTCCGCGCGCTCAAAGAGGCCGGCTACCGGGTGCCCGGGGATATTTCCCTGATCGGGTTCGACAACCTGCCCGCATCCGCCCACAGCGATCCGCCGCTCACCACGATTCGCGTTTCGAACAAGGAGATCGGGTCGGCGGCCATTCTCCTGCTCAAGGAGCGGATAGAAAACCCCGAGAAACCCAGCTCCAAGGTGATGATCGCCGGACAGCTTGTCGAACGCCAGAGCGTCCGGCGCGGCACTGCAGAGGCCGCCAAAAATGACGGCCGTTGACAATTCAAACCGCGGCGGTACAATTCCCGCGTCGAACAGCGGCAGCGTGCCGCACCCGCGGTTCAACAGTTTCAAGGAGACGTCATGAAGAAGTTCATCAACGAGCCGAAGCAGTTTGTCGACGAAATGCTCGAGGGCATCCTGCTGGCGCACCCTGACCAGCTCGCCTTCGCGGCGGGTGACCGCCGATGCATCATCCGCGCGGGCTCACCGATCAAGGGCAAGGTCGGAATCGCCACCGGAGGCGGCTCGGGCCACCTGCCGCTGTTCCTCGGCTACGTCGGCCAGGGGATGCTGGACGGTTGCTCCGTGGGCGGCGTCTTCCAGTCCCCCAGCGCCGAGCAAATGCTGAACGTCACCAGGGCTATCAACGGCGGGGCCGGTGTGCTGTACATCTACGGCAACTACGGCGGCGACATCATGAACTTCGACATGGCCAAGGATATGTCGGTGATGGAAGAAATCCCTGTCGAGCAGGTCGTGGGGGCGGAGGACGTCGCCTCGGCGCCGAAAGGCCAGGAGGGCAAGCGCCGCGGCGTGGCGGGCATCTTCTTCATGTACAAGTGCGCCGGCGCCATGGCGGATATGCTCGCTCCGCTGCCGGAAGTGAAGCGCATCGCGGAGAAGGCGGGAGCCAGCGTGCGGACGATGGGCGTGGCCCTCTCTCCGAACATCGTGCCGGAGGTCGGGAAGCCCCAGTTCTCCCTGGGCGAGAACGAGATGGAGATCGGGATGGGGATCCACGGGGAGCCGGGCATCCGCCGCGGCCAGCTGAAGAAAGTGGACGACATCGTGGAAGAGATGATGGGGCCGGTGCTCAGCGACCTGCCCTTCCCCGCCGGATCCGAAGTGGCGGTCCTGATCAACGGGCTGGGCGCCACGCCGAAAGAGGAGCTGTACCTTCTCTACCGCAAGGTCGGCCTCATCCTGAAAGCAAAGAAGATATCGGTATTCCACGTCTATGTCGGGGAGTTTGCCACCTCCCTGGAGATGGCCGGCGCGTCGATCTCCCTGCTGAAGCTCGACGCGGAGCTGAAGAAGCTTCTTGCCCGGCCGGCGCGCACGCCCTTCTTCGAGCAGGTGCAGCTGCCGGCATGAGCTCCCTCGGGATCCAGGACATCAGGTCCATCGTCGCGGGCATCGCCGATCTCATGGCGGATAAGAAAGAGGAGCTCATCCGCCTGGATGGCGCAATGGGGGACGGCGACCTCGGCCTGACCATGGAAAAAGGCTTTTCCGCGGCGCGTGATGAAGCAGGGAAGGCCGACGAGCCTGACCTGGGGAAGTTCCTCATGAAGATCGGCATGGCCATTGCCCGTGCCGCACCCTCCACGATGGGAACGCTCATCGCCACGGGATTTATGTCCGGGGGCAAGGCAGTGACAGGGGCGGCCGCGCTGGGCGGTCGGGAAATGGCGGCGTTCTTCGAGGCGTTTACCGCCGGGATCATGCAGCGCGGGAAATCGAAGGCCGGCGAGAAGACCATTGTGGACGTTCTCCTTCCCGCCTCGCAGGCTCTTGCCGCCGCGGTCGCTGCCGGCGCCGACCTGCCGGAGGCATTCCGAAAGCTCAGGACCGCTGCTGCGGCGGGCCGGGAGCAGGCGCGGGAGATGGTCGCCCAGCACGGCCGGCTTGCCTACTACCAGGAGCAGTCGAAGGGCCGTGACGATCCCGGCGCGGTGGCTTGCACGTACGTCCTCCAGGGTTTCTGCGACCACATCTCCGGCCCGGCATGATCGAAGCGGACAGCCTGGTCAAGCGGTACGGCCCCTTCGAGGCGGTGAAGGGAGTCTCCTTCCGCGTCGAGAAAGGCCAGGTCATCGGTCTCCTCGGACCCAACGGGGCAGGCAAGACCTCCATCATGCGCATCCTCACCTGCTACCATTTTCCCACGTCAGGGACGGCGCGCGTCGATGAGCACGACGTGCTCACCCACCCGCACCTCGTCCGGCAGGCGGTCGGATACCTGCCGGAGAACGCCCCCCTCTACGATGACATGAAGGTCCGCGAATACCTTTCGTTCATCGCGGATGCGCGCGGTCTCACGGGCGCCCGGCGCGGCCAGCGGATTTCTCTCGTCGTCGACGCCTGCGGCCTGTCCGAGGTCTTCACGCGCGAGATCCGCCGGCTTTCGAAGGGATACCGCCAGAGGGTGGGCCTCGCCCAGGCCATCCTGCACGATCCCGCAGTCCTGATCATGGACGAGCCGACCTCGGGGCTGGACCCCAACCAGATCGTGGAAATCCGGGCCCTCATCCGGGACCTGGGCAGGGAAAAGACGGTGATCCTCTCCACGCACATCCTTCAGGAGGTGGAAGCCCTGTGCCTCCGCGTGCTCATCATGAACGCGGGAAGGCTCATTGCGCAGGGGACCGTGGAGGAGATCGCACGGGGCATGAAGGAAGGCATGGTGCTCATCGTGTCCTTCAAGGGATCAGTGGATGAGGACGCGGCCCGGTCCCTCGGAGCCCTCGCGGGAATCCGTGCCGTCGCGGCGGTGCGCCGGCTGCCGGAAGGCAGGGTCGATGTGGATCTCGACGTCGCTCCCGGGATGGATCCCTCCGAGGCGGTGTACGACTGGGCTGTGTCGCACGGGTGCAAGATCATCGGCATGAGAACGGAGAAGACGCGCCTGGAGGAGCTTTTCGCGCGGCTCACCGCCGGGGGGCGTGATGAATAGGGTCGTGGCGATCGCGCGGCGCGAGCTTCGCGCGTATTTCACCACGCCCGTCGCCTTCATCGTGATGGTCTTCTTCCTCGTGGTGACGGCGGCCTGGTTCTTCTACGCCCAGCAGTTTTTCGCGCAGGACACCGCGTCGCTTCGCGGCTACTTCTCCCTGTGGCCGATCGTGTTCATCCTACTCCTGCCGGCCCTCACGATGCGAAGCTGGGCCGAGGAGCGGCGGCAGGGAACCGCGGAGATTCTCCTCACGCTGCCCTTTCGTGAAAGAGAGCTCGTCGCGGGGAAGTTCGCCGCGGCCTGCGCCCTCCTGCTGGTGCTCGTCGTCCTCACCCTTCCCCTCCCCCTGTCCCTGCTGCCGTTCGGCGCATTTGAGCCGGGCCAGATCCTCATGGAATACCTTGGCGTCCTGCTCCTGGGGTGCGCCGGCATCGCTGCCGGGCAGTTCGTCTCCGCGCTTTCGGCAAACCAGATATCGGCATTTCTTTTCGGGGTGGCATTCATGCTCGTCATCACGATGATCGGCCAGATCCCCGCCGTGGCAGTGCTGCCCGGCTGGCTCGCGGCGGCATTCTCGTGGGTCTCCTTCGATTTTCATTTCGACAGCTTCAGCAAGGGGGTGCTGGACACCCGGGACGTCCTGTATTTCGCCGTGCTGACCGCAGGCTTCCTCTATTTCACCACCAAGGTGCTCCTCGTGCGGCGTTTCCGGTAGGGGGAGGCATGGACCGCAAAGCACGCGAGCTGCTGGTGACTCTCCTCGTGGCCCTGTGCCTGGCGCTGGTCCTGGCGGACGGGGCGCGCTGGTTCGTCCGGCTCGATCTCACGCGAAGCAAGGCATACTCGATTTCACCGGTGTCCAGGGACATCCTTCGCGGGATCCCGGAGCAGGTGCACATCACCTACTTCCTGAGCGACACGCTTCGTTCCCTGTCGCCGTCTCCAGGCCGGGTCATCGATCTTCTCCAAGAGTACGCCGCCGAATCACGGGGCAGGGTGATCGTGACGGTCCTGGACCCGGAAAAGACGGGGCAGGGGGAGAGCGCGCGGCGCTTCGGGATCCTCCCCCAGCAGATCCAGGTCATCCAGCAGAACGAGCAGCGCACCGCCGACGTCTACTCGGGCATCGCCATCGACTACCTGGACCGCTACACCTCCCTTCCTGCGGTCTTCACGCCGGACGGTCTGGAATACTCGCTCAGCTTTTCCGTGCGGAAGGTGCTCGCCGGCCGGCGTCTGGTCGTGGGAGTGATTGTCGGCGAGCAGGGCAAGTCGCTGGGCAATGACTTCGACACTCTGAAGACCGGCCTCTCGCGCGACTATTCCCTGCACGAGTACCTCCCTGGTGACCCGATCCCTCCCGAGGTGGACGTGCTCCTCGTGATGGGAGGGACGCAGTGGGGCAGGCAGGAGCTCCGACCCCTGGACGCCTACGTCATGAACGGCGGGAAGGTGCTCTTCGCCGTGAAGGGACTGCGCGTGCAGACGGCGAACACGTTCACAGCGCAGCCGGTGGCGGCCTCATCCCTCCTCGACATGATCGAGTCGTACGGGGTTCAGGTGGGCCGGGACATGGTCCTGGATACCGCGGCGCGGGACTACCGGCTTCCCCAGCAGAGGCCCGACGGCCACATCGGCTGGGAGACGATCGGGAAATATCCTCCATGGGTCTCCATCCAGGGTCCCGACGTTTCCTCCGGGAACCCGATCACGGCCCGGTTCACGGGTCTCGACCTGCTGTGGCCGGTCGCGTTGTCCCCGGTGCCGCGCGACGGCGTGCGCGCAGAGCCGCTCGTCCGCACGACCGGTTCCGCGTGGACGCAGAAGGCGCCCTTCGTGGTGGATCCCTACAAGGTCCCCCAGGAGGGCATGACCCGGGGGCAGTTCCCGCTCGCCTTTGCGCTGTCCGGGACATTCCCTGCATTCTTTCCCTCTGCCGCGCGGCAGAGCGTGCCGACCCGGATGATCGTGGTCGGTGACGACGATTTCCTCACCGACCTGATGCAGTTCTCGGACAGCCTCTCGAACGTCCTTTTCGCGGAGAACGCGGTCCTGTGGCTCTCCGGCAACTCAGACCTGCTGTCCATCAAGACCCGGGCGTCCACCGAGGGGAAGCTCGACCGGATCCAGGATCCCGTCAAGCGCGCCCAGCTCATCCTCGCCGCGCAGATCCTGAACGTCGCGGCAATCCCCCTAACCGTCGTCCTCTTCGGCCTCCTGCGTTGGATCCGACGCAAGGAGAAGGGCGCATCATGAGCTTCCGCACGCGCCTGCTGGCCCTCGGCGCCGCCCTGGCCTGCCTGCTCGCCCTCCTCGTGCTCGGGATCTTTTTCTCGCCCGACCGCGTGCAGGCCCGAACGTCGGGCCGGCCCCTGCTGCCGGGGGTCAGCGCGCAGAAGATCGACGGCATCGATATTGCCGTGAATGGAGAAACCAGGATCCGCCTGCGGAGGACGGCGGCCGGTTGGGAAATCCCCACCGGCACGCGTCCCTACCCAGCGTCGACGGACAGGATCGCGACGTTCCTGCGCACTGTCACGGGTCTCCAGCGGACGAGCCTCGTCAGCAGCGATTCCAGGCATCTCTCCGAGCTGGGTCTCTCCGCGGAGGCGGCGCGCCTCCTCGTTCTCCACCAGGCGGGCGCGCCGGATGCAGGGCTCCTGGTGGGCAAGCGCGGACCCAGCGGGGATGCCGACTACGTTCAGGTGCAGGGAGAGCCCTCTGTCTACCTTGCGCGGGGTTCACTCGCGTTCTTCCTTGCCCAGGATCAGCCCTCCTGGTACGAGCTGCACGTTCTGCCCGACGACGTACAGGGAACGACGATTGCGGCCATCACGGTGAGCGGGAGCCTCGACCTGGACGGCTCGGGAACGAGCGTACTTCGCGGCGGCTACACGCTACGCAGGCCCTCGGCGGACAAGCAGGACCAATGGGTGATCGGGAGCCCCGAAAAGACAGCGGACCGGGTCACGGCCGGCGCCATGGCGAGCTCCCTTGCCATGCTGGAGGGAGTGGATTTCGCCGAGAGCCCGGGCAGTGCGCGGTCCCCGGCCGGCCCCGATCGGCTGGAGATAACCGTTGCGACCTTCGAGGGCAAAAAGTATTCCCTCTCCGTGAGCCGCGGCCCCGAGTCGGGGAAGATCCGGATCACGACGGACTGGTCGCCCTGGACCTATATTGTCAACGCGCTCCTGCTCCCGCGCGCCGTGCTTCCCGAATCGAAGCTGACCGCGACCCCCCGCTGATTAGCCTGACAAAGCGCAAGTGTCTTCTCGCTGAGACCCAGGGAATCGAAACCTGGCGTTGTCGTTGTCTTCAATCTACTTCGCATGGGGTGCGGCCGCAAGACGGGCCCGGGGAGATCGATTGCGACATCCGCTCCTTGCAGCTTTTTGTTCCCGCATCGGGGTGACGAGAATGGCGTGGGGGGAGAGGGCAGGGGCGGCAGGCTCTCCGCCGGCGCCGCCCTATTCCTCGTCGACCAGGCCCGTGATGACGCGCTCGACCGCCTCGATGCTGGTGTTCTTCGGGTCGATGTCGTCGGCGACCAGGACGCCGCGGCGCAGTACCACGATGCGGTCCACCACCTGAAAGACGTGGTGGATGTTGTGGGCGATGAAGATGCAGGAATGCCCGGAATCCCGCGCGCTGCGCACGAAATGCAGGACCCCGCGCGTTTCCTCGACGCCCAGGTTGTTGGTGGGCTCGTCGAGGATGATCAGGTCGCTCTTGAAATAGAGGGCGCGCGCGATTGCCACCGCCTGGCGCTCTCCGCCGGAGATCGCGTTGACCGGGGTGGAGGGCGGGATGTCCTTCGTGATACCCACCTTTTTCAGCAGGTCGCGGGAGACCTCGTTCATTTTCCTGTTGTCGAGGCGATCGAGAAAGCGCGGGCCCTTCACCGGTTCGCGCCCCAGGAAGAGGTTCCGCGCGATGGAAAGCTCGTTGACCAGCGCAGAGTCCTGGTAGATGGTCTCGATGCCCTGGGCAATGGCGTCCGTGGTGGTGCGGATGTCCACCTTGCGGCCGCGCATGAAGATCTCGCCCGTGGTGGCCGGAATCGCGCCGGACAGGATCTTGATGAGCGTCGACTTGCCGGCGCCGTTGTCGCCCAGCAGCCCGACGATCTCCTTTTCATACACCGCCAGATTCACGCCCCGCAGCGCCTCGACGCGGCCGTAGGACTTGCTGATGTTGCTCATGCGGACCAGTTCCTGGGCCATTGCCTTACGCCTCCGCCCGTCGCCGGCGCTCCAGGGTTGCGTGAAGCCCGACCATTGCCAGGATGATCGCGCCGATGAAGATGTTGTAGGCGAGTCCGGGCACGCCCACCATCACGATGCCGTTGCGCATCAGGCGCAGGATGAGCACCCCGATGACCGTCCCGATGATGGTGCCGCGTCCGCCGCTGAGCGCCGTGCCGCCGATCACCACCATGGCAATGATCTCCAGCTCATAGCCCGTGCCGCTGTTTGGATTCGCCGACGTCGTGCGGATCGAGCTGATGATCCCGGCGAGCGCGGAAACCATGGCGGTCAGCACGAACAGCCCGGTCTTGGTCCACCTGACATTCACGCCGCGCGCCCGCGCCGCTCCGGCGTTGCCGCCCGACGCCTGGATCCAGTTGCCCGTCTTGGTTCTGGTCAACACGTAGCCGAGCACGATCGCAAGGCCGATGAACCAGAACAGCGAGGCGTAGACGTGCAGCTTACCGAAGTTCAGTTCGCCGACCAGGATACCGGCCAACCGCGAGCCCTCGGCGCTCCAGGTGCGCTGGGGGAAGCCGTCGGTCAGAAACAGCGCGGCGCCGCGCAGGACAAGCAGCATGCCCAGCGTCACCAGGAAGGAGGTGATCCTGAGCCGGGTCACGAACCAGCCGTTCACCAGGCCGATCAGCGCGGCCACCGCCATCGCAATGAAGAACCCGACGGTGAGCGAGGTGGCTCCGCTGTTCTTGAGCGTCCACATCAGCACCGCGGAGAAGCCGAAGACGGACCCGACCGAGAGATCGAATTCGCCCGACGTCATCAGGAGCGTCATCCCCAGCGCCATCAGGCCCAGCTCGACCGTAAAGTCCAGCGCGTTGCCGATGTTGAGCGGCGAGAGGAACTCGGGGCGGATCGACCCGAAGATGACGATTTCGGCCACGAGGAGGAGGAAAGGCCCCAGCTCGCGCCTCGTGATCAGGCGCAGGATGAGCGGGCGTTGTTGCATGGGTGATTTCCCTTCCAACATGAGATTTAGTGAACCCGTGAGATGTCGTACGCGAGTACGCCTTCCGCGCGGACGCGGTACGGCTCGGCGCCGCTTGTACGGGCAAAGACGGGCACTCGCGGGGACGTTGTCCGCCGCGAATGCCCCTGCCCGCCTTCTTACTTGCCGGAAAGGATCTTGTCGTAGATCCCCGCGGTGTCCTTTTCGTACAGCTTGCCCGTGATGATGTTGAATCCCGGCGGGATGCCGCTGGCCGCCATGGCCGCTATAGAGAGCGCCATGTAGCTGGTTGCCAGCGGGTCCTGCCACTGGCCGGCGTTCACGTAGCCCTGCAGGACTTCCTGGGTGGTATCGTTCGAGTTGCCCCATCCGACGACCGGGATGCTGCCCTTGGGGACGCCCACGCGGTCGAACACGCGCTTGATGCTGCCGGTGACCAGGTCACCCAGTCCGATGATCGCCTTCACCTTCCCGCGGTTGGCGGTGAGGTAGTCGGTCATGCGGCTGATGACCTCGGCCTGCTCGTACTTGGCGTCGGTCACTTCCCACTTGATGCCGAGCGGCTTGAATACGCTCGCAACTCCCGCCTCTTCCTGCACGCCATAGGTGGCGCCGGGGACCTCGACGGGCATCCACACGAAATCACCCGACTTGACGAGCTTGTGGTCGACGAGGTACTGCGCCCAGTTGTGGCCGAACACCGTGTTGTCGCCGCCGACATAGGCATCGAATCCCGCCGTCGGGTCGGGCGTGTTGAAGCAGACAATGGGGATGCCCGCTTTATGCGCCTCGGCGACGAGCTTCACCAGGCTGCCGGGATCCGGGCTTGTGGTGGCGATGCCCGCCGCTCCTGCGGCAATCGCAGAACGAATGGCCTCCTGCTGGGAGGGCACATCGTTGCTGTGGAACGACATGTTGACTGTGTTGCCCGTGTCCTTGGCCCACTGCTTGGCGCCGGCCAGGAAATACGTCCAGACCGGGTCGGCCGGCGAGCCATGCGAGATCCAGTAGAAGGTCTTGTGCTGCGCGAACGCCGTGAACGGAACGGCCAGCGCGAGCAGGAGAAGGCAGAATAGAAACGCCATCTTCTTCAACATCAGATTTCCTCCTGTGGCTAGATTAGACTTGGAGTTCCGAGTGGATCAACGTGCGACCATCTTTTTGACTTCTTCCACTTCTGAAATTAAGGTAAAGCACGCGCCTCTCCATTGTCAAGGATTTTCTGTTCAACGTATACGTAGTCCGAGATTCTCCAGACGCCCGGACATTTGATACAGCCCTTCAGGCAAAGGCACTCGCCGCACTCCGGGAAGACGAAGCGGATCGAGAGGCCGCAAGCGTTGGCGCGCTCCGTACTCACGCAATCCGTCTTGCGAATAAAAATCGCTATCAGTCGGCGTTCGGCCACGCCGTGTTCTGCGTGAGAACGGTACCCAAGATCACCTCGAACCTGCCGGCGGGAGTGCGGGGCGTGCGAAAGTTACCAGTAGTTGATTACCCTGACCATTTCGTCCCGCGGAGGTCCTTCCAGGGGCCGCCATCCGCGTAGCGCTCGGGATGAAGTACCCGGGGCCGCGGATCTTCCGCCGCATCAAGCTGGAGCACCATCCACTTCGGGTAAGGCGTTCCGGGATCCGAGACCGAGTCCAGGAGCTTCGTGTCCTCCTCCGAGAGATGAAGGTCGACCGCCTTGATGTTGTCCTCGAGGTTCTCGGGCTTTCTTGCGGCAATGATCACGCTGGAGACGGCCGGGCGTGCCAGCACCCAGGCCAGGGCGGTCCGGGCGGGGCTCACCCCGTGCCGGTCGGCCACAAGCTTCAGGGTATCCACCACGCGATAGCCGGTTTCCTTGTCGAAGGGGACGAACTGGCCCGCCTCCGCGAACCGGGTCCCCGAGGCCGGAGGATTCGTGCGCCCGTACTTGCCCGCGAGGAACCCGCCGGCGAGCGGGCTCCACACGAGAATCCCGAGGCCCGCGTACTGGGCGAAGGACTGGAACTCGTGCTCGAGGCCGCGGCCCACGAGGCTGTAGTACATCTGCGCCGTGGCGTATTTCTCCAGCCCCATGCGTTCCTGCAGGGAGAGGGCAATCGCCGCCTGCCACGAGAGGTGGTTGCTAAGCCCGATGTAGCGCGACTTTCCCTGGCGCACCACGTCGTCCAGGGTCCGCAGCGTCTCTTCCAGGGGCGTATTGCTGTCCCACCCGTGCACCTGGTACAGGTCGACGTGGTCGGTCTGCAGGCGTTTCAGGCTCGACTCGATCCCCCGCATGATGTTCACCCGCGTCGCGCCGCTCCTGTTGAAGTTCTCGCTCATGGGCAGCCGCACCTTTGTTGCAAGGACGATCTCGTCCCGCAGGCCCTTGAGGGCATTGCCGAGGAGAGTCTCGCTCTCCCCGAGGCTGTACACGTCCGCGGTGTCGATGAAGTTGATCCCGCGGTCCAGGGCCAGCTTCACCATCTTCGTCGTGGCCTCCTGGCCGAGGTTTCCCATGTTCATGCGGCCGCCGAACTGCATCGTGCCCAGCGCCACCTCGCTCACGATGACACCGGTATTCCCCAGCCGTCGGTATTTCATTTTGGATTCTCCCTTCCTGCGTGACTATAGTTCCGGTCTCCAATCTTGACTACACACGTCCGGGAAGACTACTGTGAGTCACACCGGAGGCAATGCCCATGAGCTGGTTGAAGGACGTGTTCGGCGTTCAGCGGCCGATCATCGCGATGTGCCACCTGGAACCCCTGCCTGGGGACCCGGGGTACAAGCACGAAAAAGGCGTGGAATGGATCGTCGAGTGCGCGCGGAAGAACCTCAACGCCCTGCAGGACGGCGGCGTCGATGCGGTCATGTTCTCGAACGAGCAGAGCCTGCCCTACCTGACGAAAGTCGAGCCGATCACCTACGTCACGATGGCCCGCATCATTGGGGAGCTCCGCCGCGAAGTGAAGGTTCCCTTCGGCGTGAACGTCCTCTGGGATCCCACGGCCTCGATCGACCTGGCCGTGGCAGTCGGCGCGCTGTTCGTCCGCGAGATTTTCAGCGGCGTGTACGCGAGCGATTTCGGCCTGTGGAACACCAGCACGGGAGAGATCATCCGCCACCAGCACCACGTGCACGGGGAGAAGGTGAAGCTGCTGTTCAACATCGTTCCCGAAGCCGCCGCCTACCTGGGCAGCCGCACGCCGGCGGACATCGCGCGCTCCACCGTGTTCAACCATCGGCCCGACGCGCTGTGTGTCTCCGGCCTCGTCGCCGGAGTGGCCACCTCCACGGACACCTTGAGGCAGGTGAAGGAGACGGTTCCTGAGACGCCCGTGTTCGCGAACACCGGCGTGCGCCTGGAGAACATCGCGCAGCAGCTCGCCGTGGCGGACGGCGCCGTGGTCGGGACCACCTTCAAGAAGGACGGGTACATCTGGAATGATGTGGACACGTCGCGCGTGAAGGAGTTCATGAAGAAGGTGAAGGAAATCCGCGGGGGGCGCTAGAGTTGAGTACCGCAATGGCACGACCGGCACTGACGGGTGGCTGCTATGAATATCGCCCTTCGGGCGATGGGCCCTAGGCATGGATGCGCGCTGGCGCCGGCTCGGTGACCTCCTGGTGAACTGGTCGGTGGAAGTGAAGCCGGGAGAGAAGGTCATGATCGCCATGGGGGAGGTGGAATCGTATCCCCTCGTCCGCGGCGTCTACGAGGCGGCCGTCAAGGCCGGCGCGTACCCCCAGGTGCAGTTCCTCAGCGAAGGCCTGCGGCACCTGCTCCTGAAGCACGGGACCGCCGAGCAGCTCTCCTGGGTCCCCGAGATCGAAGCGCACGGCATGGAGTGGGCCGACGTGTACATCGGCCTGCGCGGCGCCTCCAACCTCCACGAGCATGACGACATCGCCTCTGACCGGCTTTCGCTCAACCAGAAGGCCATGGGGAAAGTCTCCACCATGCGGTGGGAAAAGACCCGGTGGTGCCTCGTGCGGGTTCCCAATGCCGCATTCGCCCAGCAGGCGGAGTGCGACGAGGAAACCATCACGGAGATGTTCTTCAACGCGTGCCTGCTGGACTGGAAGGCCGAGGCGGAGAAATGGCGCCGCTGGGCCCGGCAGCTGAACGAGGGAAGCCGGGTGCGGGTCACCGGCCGGGACACCGACCTGCGGTTCTCCGTGGCCGGCAGGACCTGGCAGGCTGCCGACGGCAGGATCAACATGCCCGACGGCGAAATCATGACCGCGCCGGTTGAGGGCAGCGTGGAGGGGGAGATCTTTTTCGAGTTCCCGGGTGTGCTGAGCGGGCGCCTTGTGCACGACATCAGGCTGCGCTTCGAAAAGGGGCGGCTGGTGGATGCCGCTTCCTCCACGAACCAGGACTTCCTGAAGCGCGTCCTTGCCACGGACCCGGGCGCGAGTGAGATCGGAGAGTTCGCGATGGGAACCAACATGGCGGTGGACCGGTTCTGCAAGGACATCCTCATCGACGAAAAGATCGGCGGCACCATGCACATGGCCATGGGCAGGTCCTACCCCGAATGCGGCGGGAAGAACACCTCCGCGATCCACTGGGATATCGTGAAAGACATCCGCCGGGACGGGACCGTGTTTGTCGATGACCGCCCCGTGCTTCGAAACGGACACTTCCTGCTGGCATGAGCGGCCGCTTCCTCCTGGGCGTCGACATCGGCACCTTCTCTTCCAAGGGCGTGCTGGTGCGGGAAGACGGGGAGATTGCTGCGGAGAGGATGGTCGAGCATTCCCTCGACATCCCGTCCCCCGGCCGTGCCGAGCACGATCCCGAAAAGGTCTGGTGGCGCGATTTCCTGCTCATCTGCTCCGATCTCCTGAAACTCTCCGGGATCGAGCCCGGCGCGATAGAAGCGATCGGGGTGAGCACGATCTCCCCCGCGGTCGTCGCCGTTGATGCGGCAGGCCGGGCCCTGCGGCCGGCCATCCTGTACGGGATCGACACGCGGGCAACGGAGGAGCTCGCCGAGCTGGAGCGCGCAACCGGGGCGCGCCTCTCCTCCCAGTCGGCATCGCCCAAGGTGATGTGGATCCGGCGCCACGAGCCCGAGGTGTGGGCCCGCACCCGGTGGATTCTCAATGGAAGCGGCTACCTGAACCTCCGACTCACGGGAGCCCGCACCATCGACATTTACGACGCATCGATTTTTGCGCCATTCTTCAACGCCGGTACCGGGGGATGGTCGAAGGACCTCGCGCCGCTCGTCGCGCCCGTGGAGATGATGCCCGAGCCCACCTGGACGAGCGCCCTCATGGGGCGGGTGACGCGCGAGGCGGCCCGGGAGACGGGGCTCGCCACGGGGACGCCGGTCATCACCGGGACGGCGGATGCAGCGGCGGAAGCCGTGAGCGCGGGACTGGCGGGGCCGGGTGACATGATGGTCATGTACGGCAGCAGCACCTTCTTTATCCTCAGGACGGAAGGCCTCATGGCGCCCGAGGGTTTCTGGGCTTCGCGATTCCTCGAAAAAGATGCGTTCGTCGTTGCAGGCGGAACGGCGACAGCGGGGAGCCTGACCCGCTGGTTCCGCGATAATTTCGGCGGCGAGGAGCGTGACAACGAGCGCAGCGGGGGCGCGAACGCGTATTCGGCCCTCTCCCAGCTCACCGATTCTTCGCCGCCCGGCGCGCGCGGCGTGGTCGTTCTCCCGTATTTCTCCGGAGAGCGCACCCCGCTGAACGATCCGCACGCGCGCGGTATGATCTTCGGCCTCACCCTGGGCCACACCCGGGCGGATGTCTATCGGGCGGTGCTGGAATCGGTCGGCTTCAGCATCCGTCACAATATCGAGGCGCTCCAGGCAGTGGGGTGCAGGGCGTCCCGCATCCTTGCCGTGGGCGGCGGCACAAGAAACCCCGCATGGATGCGGATCGTGAGCGACATTGCCGGGATTGAACAGATCATCCCCGCCCATCAGATCGGGGCGAGCTACGGTGATGCGTTCCTGGCGGGCATCGGCGTGGGAATGTTCGGCGGCACCTCCGAAGCGCGGAGGTGGGTGCGCCCGGGAGAGACGGTGCATCCGGATCCGGCGAACCGGCCGGTGTACGATGCCGCCTATCTCTTGTACCGCGAGCTGTACACGCGCACCGCGGAGCTCATGCGAGGGCACTCACCAGCTGGGCGTGGATGAGGCCGTTGGACGCGGCGACCCTGCCCGCGCCGAGGTCGAACGACCCCCCTGAGAGCGATGAGACGGTCCCGCCGGCTTCGGCGACGATGAGGGCGCCTGCCGCCATGTCCCACGGCTTCAGGTCCCATTCCCAGTATCCGTCGAAGGCTCCTTCGGCCACCAAGCAGAACCCGAGGCTCGCGCAGCCGAATGCGCGCAGCTCCTGGGACCCCACGTAGAGCCGGTCCATTTCTGCGAAGAGCCGGGCCCGGTTGACGCGGTCGTAGGGCCAGCCGCACGCGATGAGAGATTCACTCAGGGAGGGGGCCGCGGACACGGTGATCGGCTTTCCGTTTTTCCTCGCTCCTGCCCCCCGGACCGCAGTATAGATATCCCCGCTCAACGGGTTGAGCACGACACCTGCGGCCGCGGCGCCATCGATCCAGCATCCGATCGACACGGCAAAGAACGGGACGCCGTGGACGAAGTTCAACGTCCCGTCCACCGGGTCCACGTAGAATGCCACTCCCGATTCGTGGGAGCCGCCGCTCTCCTCGGCCACCATGGACGCATCGGGAAACGCGCGGCTGAGGAGCGAAAGGATTTCTCTTTCCGCTTCCAGGTCGGCAATGGACACCAGGTCTCCCTGGGCGGTCTTTTTCCGTACCTCCAGGGTCTCAGAAAGATAGTGGCGCCGAACGATCGCCCCGGCCCGGCGTGCCGCGTGCAGCATGACCTTCAAGGATCGAGGCGGAAGGTCGCCCGCTCTCACGTTGGTCATGTCTTTTCCTGCACCCTTTCCATCCACCGCTCGGGGGTGGCCAGTGCAGCAAAGCAACCGTAGCCGCTGTACAGCTCGTGCGCGTCGAGCGTGGCGAGCTGGATTCTCTTCAGCGCCCGGAGGTCCGGGGAGGAGACGATGGTCTGCACAAGCCATTTTCCCAGGCCCTTGCCCTTGTACGCGTCGAGGACGAACAGGTCGCACAGCCAGCCGAACGTCGCGTAGTCGGTGATGACCCGCGCGAAACCCGCCTGTCGGCCCGCGGCGTCGTAGACACCGAAGCAGAGCGAGTTCTCGATAGTCCGCCTGGTGGTTTCCGCGGATCTGTCCTTTGCCCAGTAGGATTCCCGGGAGAGGTAGCCGTGGATGACCTCGAAATCCAGCAGGGCCTTGTCCGTACTGATGCAACAGCCCTCCCAACCGTATTCGCGAATTTCGATATTCATGCTGCTTGTCCGCGGAATGTATAGCCCGTGCAGGGACGCATCGCAAGATGGCTCAAGGGCCTGCACGGCGAAGACCGATTAGTTCCCTGCTTTACAGCTCCGGGATAGGCCCGGTACAATCCCCGACATGGAGTCGATGGCTGCCCCGGGGCTCCCACTCCGGCTCGAGCTGAAAATCCTCAGGGCCGCCACGCTCACGGCCGCGATCGGGCTGGGCCTCTGGTTTGCCAGCAGGTTCAGTTACCTCCTGTTCCACAGCATTTCGGAGATTTTCAGCATCGCCGTGGCCTGCGCCGTGTTCATGATCTCCTGGAGCTCACGCAGCTACCTCGAAGCGAAACCCTTCGTCCTGCTGGGCATCGGCTACCTGTGCGTCGCGATCCTGGACGTCTTTCACCTGCTCTCCTACGAGGGCATGGGAGTGCTCACGAACAGCCAGGACGATGCGACCAGGCTCTGGGTCGCCGCTCGGGCCCTGCAGGCAGCTACGACCCTCGCATTCGCGCTCCTCGCGAGGCGCAGGCAGGCCGTCTCGCCCGTGCTCGCGTTCACCCTCATCGGCGGGGCCACTGTCCTGGCCCTGCTCTCGGTATTCTGGTGGGACGTGTTCCCGCTCTGTTTTGTCGAGGGGGTGGGAGTCACGCCATTCAAGAAGGCAAGCGAGTACGTGATTTCGGCGGTCTTTGCGGTCTCCCTCGTTCTCGTTGCGCGAAACCCCGACACCATGAACCTGAGGGAGCGCCGGCTGCTCTGTTCCGCCTTTGCGCTCACCATCGCGAGCGAGCTCGTTTTCACCCTCTATGTCAGCGCCTACGGATACCAGAACCTCATCGGGCACTACCTGAAGATCGGCGCGTTCTTCCTTGCCTACCTGGCGCTGTTCTCGGGGAAGATCCGGGGCCGCCTTGCTCTCGTCGAGGACCTGGAGCGGGCAAAGACACGGCTCGAGTCGAACGAGATGGAGCTGCGCAAGGCCAACCTTTCCAAGGACAAGTTTTTCTCCATCCTCGCGCATGACCTGCGCAACCCCATTGGCGGACTGGTGTCCATCTCCGAGCTGCTTGCCCGGAGGTTCGACCAGCTGGAGCCGTCGAGGATCCGCGAGCTCTGCCGCCTCCTCCAGGACGGGGCGTCGCAGAGTGCGGAGCTGCTGGAATGCATTCTCCAGTGGGCCCGCGCACAGACGGGGCGTCTCGAAGTCCACCCCTCCTGCATCCGGCTTTACGAGCTGTGCGAGGGAATCGTCGGGCTGCAGAGCCCCGCGGCGGCCGGCAAGGAGATCCGTATTGCCACGCAGGTCCCTCCCGACGCGGCGGCCTACGCTGACGAGAACATGGTCGCCACGGTACTGAGAAACCTCGTGTCGAATGCGGTCAAGTTCACGCCGCGCGGAGGGGAGGTCCTGCTCTCAACCAGGGAGGAGGGCTGCTGGCAGCTGCTCTCCGTCTCGGACACAGGCGTGGGCATGGGCCCGGAGGAGCTGAAAAACCTCTTCCGCATCGACGTGCACTTCTCTTGCCCGGGCACCGAATCAGAACGGGGCCACGGAATGGGGCTCATCCTCTGCAAGGAGCTGGTGGAGCTCAACAAGGGCGGCTTCTCCGTGGTGAGCGAGCCGATGCGGGGAAGCACGTTCTCCTTCCGCCTGCCGCTGCCCGCCCCGGGCGCGTCATTCGCCCCGCTCTGATTCGATCTCCCCGATCATCCGCACCCGGTTCGCGTGGCGCCCGCCCTCGAATTCCGCGGCCAGCCATTCGTCGACGATCATTTTTGCCAGCTCCAGACCCACGACCCGGGATCCGAGGCAGAGGATATTCGTATCGTTATGCTGGCGCGAGAGCTTCGCGGAGTACGGCTCGCTGCAGACGACGGCCCGGATCCCCCTGACCTTGTTGGCCGCGATTGAAATGCCCACGCCGGTCCCGCAGAAGAGGATTCCCCGGTCGCATTCCCCCGCGGCAACCGCCCGCGCGACGATTCGGGCGTAGAGGGGATAGTCGGTCCACTGGCTGCTGAAGCTGCCGAAATCCCTGGTCGCAATCCCGCGCTCCTCGAGATACGCCTTGAGGGGCTCCTTGAGCTCGAACCCGACGTGGTCGCTTCCCAGGGCGATCATGGCCGGCCTCCGCGGCGCAGCATGGCGGCGGCGAGCGAGGCGCCGCCGAGGATTCCCGCGTATTCATCGCCCGAGGAAAAATGGATCGAGATACCGTCAAGCGGCACGGGACGTCGCACGCGTGCGAGGATGGCCTGGCGGAACTCCGCCAGGGGGAAGGCATTCATCCGCGTGATGCCGCCTCCGATGACGACCTCGTCGGGGTCGAGGATATTGATTTCCACCGCAGGGGCAATGGCGAGCCATTCGAGGAACTCCCGGATGACGGGCGTCTTCCCATGCCGCTCGAAGATCCCGGCCACGTGCTCACCGGGAAACTCCTCGGCCACGATCTGGGCGAGCCGCCTGCCCGAGGCTTCGGTCTCGATGCAGCCCACGTTTCGGCACCCGCACTGCCGGTCGGCGCCGCCCATGGGGATGTGTCCGAGCTCCCCGGCGACGCCGTTCTTCCCGGTGTAGAACGCGTCGTTCATGAAGATGGCGTTGCCGATGCCCGTCCCGAAGTATACGCCGATGATCGTCCCCCCGGTGTTCAGCTCCAGGGACTGGATGTCATGGGCGAGCAGGAACACGACGTCTTTTTCGAGGAGGACGGGGACGCCGAACTCGCGCTCCACGACACTTGTGATCGGGAGGTTGTCGAATCCCTGCAGGTTCGGAGTCTGAAGGACGGTCCTGCGGTCCCGGGATAACGTGGAGGGAAATCCAAGCGCAAATGCGGCCAGGCGATAGCCGTTCGTGCACCACGTGTCCGCCTGCCGGGAGAGGAGAGAGAGGAGGCGGGCGGGGCCTTCCCTCGGGTCATCGATGTCCGCGCTCGCGCAGGAAACGGCGGCCAGCAGTCGCTGCGACCCTTCCTCCACCATGCCCATGCGCACGTGCGTGCCGCCCACATCGACGCCAATGATGACGTCCTTCACGCTCACGCGTTTTCCTCCAGGGCCGCCGCGAAATTTCCCTTCATTGGTGTCTAGGCTCGGGGAATACCTCGAGCCTCCCCTGTCCACCATCCGCCAGGACATCGATCGCATGGGAAAGCTCGCCGCGGAGAGCATCATTCGCATGATCAACGGCGATCAAAGCGGAGAGACGATCACGCTGCCGGTGGAGTTCCTTCCGCGGGGGTCGACGCGCTGAGGGGTCGCCCTGTTGCGGGCGGCCCCTCTCTGCCGATCATCCCCCAGCGATGAGCTCGAATACGGGCGGGAAAGTGAGCAGGACTCCCGATGCAAGGAGAACGGCAGAAACGATCACCACCGGCTTGAAGCTCACCTCGCGATCCTTCCAGAGCAGGCCGAGGATGAGCCAGCTCACCAGCCACGCCGCGATCCCGATCGTCGTCTTCCCCGAGAGAGCGCCCACCGGCTTTGACCATACGAGCATGGCGCTCCACGCCGCGATGGCTTCGGCAAGTGCCGACACGATCCCCGTCACCGCAAGTCCTATTCCCGCGGCCAGGATTGCCGCGGCAGAAGTTCCGTTCTTCATACTCGTGCCTCCTTCAGACAACCGCGGCTTCTTTCGTGATGATCGCACCCAGCACCCCGACGATTCCGGCCAGGACAAAGGCGATACACACGATGACAAAGACCGTCCAGCGCATCTTCTTCTCTTCCGCAAGGTGCTCGCCGTATCGGAAGATGAGGAACAGCGCCGCCGTCGCGATGATGGGCACGAGCCAGCCGAGATGCTCCTTCCATTCCATGCCGAAGCTGTGCCAGCCGCTCAAGGCGGAGTTGGCCAGGAGGCGGGAACGGGGGAAGCTGCCCAGGTCAGTCGTTCCAGCGGGTGGTGCGGCCCGATACCACGGGTACACGACGTAGGTGCCGATGATGACCGCCAGCCACGAGAGGCCGGCGATGGCGATGCCCGAGATCTTCAACAGAACGACATTTCTGCGCAGACCCTGCGCCGTGAGCAGCTGCGGCTGCAATGTCAGCAGGAGAGCCAACGCGGCCGTGAAGAAAAGGATGAACCCGAAACCGAAGGCCATTCCATGAAGCGCAGTCCAAGTCTCTCTGAGAGTAAACGCCATGAACACTCCATTCCCGGAGGAGGCTGCCTCCGACAGTTGCCCGATGTCGGCTCAGGCGAAAAGTATCATATATTCCAAAATTGGTCAGGTATTTTTTCCGTGCCTTGACAAACCGGGCCGGTGGCCCCAGAATCACCGCGGTGAATGCAAGCGTTTGCAAGGAAACGACGCTCCGCGACGTCGCAAAGGCGGCCGGGGTGAGCATGGCCACCGTGTCGCGCAGCCTCAATGGCTCCAGCCTGATTCCGGAGACCACGCGCAAGCGCGTCCGCGGGATTGCCGACCAGCTCGGGTTCGAGTTCAACTCTCATGCGCGCAGCCTCATCACCCGGCGGGTGGGCACCATCGGGATCATCCTTCCCCCCGACTTCGACCGCTTCGGCGTGAATCTGTACCACGGGACTCTGCACAACGCGTTGCGCAGCGTCCTGGAATGCAACGACATCGATCTGATCGTGGCTTTTCTGAACAATCACTTCACGGGAGGCAACAACGTCCGTAAGCTCGTCGGCCGAAAGAAGGTGGACGGCTTGATCATCGTGCAGCCGGTCTTCGAGAGGGCGCTCGTCGAGTTCCTGCAGTCTATGGAGATGCCGTTCGTCTTCTCTCACTATCCGCCACCGGATGACTGCCCCGACGACGTGGACGTGATCTATCCCGACAACGAGCAGGGAGGCTTCCTCGCCGCCCGGCACATCGCGGGCCTTGGGAGGAAACGGATCCTGTGCATCGCCTCCGAGGGGGGGCGGGAGCACGAGCGCGAATGGGATCTGAGGCTCGCCGGTGTGCGGCGCGGCCTGTCCGAATCCGGTGTCACACTTAGAGAGAAGGATCTTCTGAGGGGCGACATGACCATGGAGTCCGGGTACAACCTGGTGATGAGCGTGCGCGGTTTCCTGCGTCAGTATGACGGGATCATTGCCCTCAATGACCTGATGGCTATCGGCGCAATCCTCGCGATCCGGGAGGTCGGCCTGCAGATTCCGCGCGACATCGCGGTGGTCGGGTACGACGATACGGACCTCGCCTCCTGCATGAGACCGACGCTCACCACTATCCACCAGCCGAGGGAAGAGCTGTCGCTGGTCACCTGCGAAAGACTCCTCGAGCTGGTGAGCACACGCCACGCGGGCCGCACGGCTCGCGCAGCCCGGGTGTCCCGCGCCGCGCGGCGGATCGTGCTCACGCCGAAGCTCGTCGTCAGGGAGAGCACGGGTGGCTAAACAGCTGGGGCTCAGGACGGACCCGATCCGCATCGGCATCGTCGGGCTCGGCCGCCTGGGCATGACGCACGCGGAGAATCTCGCCTTCCGGGTGAGCGGGGGCCGGCTGGAGGCCGCCTGCGCGCTGGAGCCGGACAGGGTAGAGACGGTATGCCGCGAGTGGGGCGTGCCCCGGGGATACCCGCGTTTCGAGGACATGCTCGCGGACCGGGAGCTCGATGCCATTTTCATTGCCTCCAGCTCCGGGGAGCACTGTCGGCAGATCCGCGCCGCACTCGATGCGGGGTTCCACGTCTTTTCGGAGAAGCCCCTCGGAATCTCGCTCGAAGAGTGTCGGGCGGCAGAGGAAGCGGTGGCGCGCCATCCCGACAAGGTTTTCATGCTCGGATTTATGCGCCGCTACGACGCCTCTTATCGGCGCGCCAAAGCGCTGATCGACCAGGGCCACATTGGAAGCCCCATCCTCTTTCGGGGCTACTCCGTGGATCCCGAAACTGCTATTGAGGGCGCCATCAGGTTCGCCGCGTCCTCGGGCGGGCAGTTTCTGGACATGTCGGTGCACGACATCGACCTGGCCCGGTGGATGCTCGGCGGAGAGGCCACGACGATCTTTGCCGCCGGCGGCTGTTATGCGCATCCCGAGTTCGCCGCCTCCGGGGACGGGGACAACCTCGCCGCGTTCGTCCGCTTCGATACGGGCGCAATGGCCTTCTTTCTGGCCGGAAGGACCGCGGCGCACGGCTACGCCGTGGAGACGGAGATCATCGGCTCGAAGGGCACGCTGCGCATCGCCAGCGTTCCCCAGAAGGACCACGTTGAGATCCTGGACTCGCGAGGCGTTGTGCGCGAATGCTCGCAGACCTTCCTCGAGCGCTTCGAGTCGGCCTACCGTGCCGAGGCGCAGGAGTTCGTGGACTGCATACGGCAGGGGCGAAAGCCCCTGGTGACCGTCCAGGACGGGACCCGGGCCACGGAGGTGGCGTTCGCCGCAACTCACTCGTTCCGCACGGACGAGCTGGTACGGCTTTCTCAAAGGAGGGGCGCATGAATGTCGGTCTGATCGGAGCAGGGAGAATCGGCAGGATCCACGCAGAGAACATCTCCGTCCACATCCCCCGGGTGAAGGTCACCCGCATCGCCGAGATCGCGGTCGACAAGGCAAGGGACTGGGCCCGGGGCATCGGCATCACGCAGGTGAGCGCGAACGCGCGCGACGTGCTGGAGGACCCCGACATCGGCGCGGTTATCGTGTGCAGCTCCACCGACACTCATGCCGACATGGTGAGCGCGGCGGCGGCGCGGGGAAAGCACATCTTCTGCGAGAAGCCCGTGGATCTCACCGTGGCCCGGGTGAAGAAGGCCCTGGCCGACGTGAGGAAAGCGGGCGTGAAAATCCAGGTGGGATTCAACCGGAGGTTCGACCACAACTTCCGGCGCATCCGGGACCTCGTGCAGGAGGGGGCGATCGGCGACCCCCACATCGTGCGCATCACTTCCCGCGACCCCGCGCCGCCGCCGCCCGAATACGTGAAAGTCTCCGGCGGGATCTTTCTGGACATGACGATCCACGACTTCGACATGGCCCGCTACCTTGCAGGGTCCGACGCGGTGGAGGTCTACGCGAAGGGAGCGGTGCTCGTCGATCCCTCCATCGGGAAGGCGGGGGACGTGGACACCGCCGTGGTAACGATCACCTTCGCAAATGGCTGCCTTGGCGTCATCGACAATTCGCGCAAGGCAACCTACGGCTACGATCAGCGGGTCGAGGTGTTCGGTTCGAAGGGCGCCCTTGCCTGCGGCAACGACACGCCTTCTTCCGTCACCCTCTCCAATGATGCGGGGGTGGCCGGCGACAAGCCGCTGTACTTCTTCCTCGAACGCTACCGCCAGGCCTTCATCGACGAGATGAATGCGTTCTTCGACGTGGTGCTGGACGGAAAGCCGAGCCCCGTCGGGGACATCGACGGCTTGAAGCCCCTGCTGATGGGCTTCGCCGCGAAGAAGTCCGTGGCGGAAGGGCGGCCGGTGAAGATCTCGGAGGTGGACGAATGAGCTCAGGAATGTCACCTTCGGTGACGACTCAGCGGCTGACCATGGCGCAGGCGCTGCTGCGGTTCCTCGATGCGCAGTACGTGGATTTCGACGGCGTCGAAACCAAGTTCGTGAAGGGGGTGTGCGGGATCTTCGGCCACGGGAACGTGGTCGGCCTCGGCGAGGCGCTTGCGGGGGGCGGGCATGCGCTCACCTATTTCCAGGGACACAACGAGCAGGGCGCCGCGCACATGGCTATCGGCTACGCGAAGCAGTGCAACCGGCGGCAGATCTTCGCGGTGACCAGCTCCATCGGGCCGGGGGCCCTCAACATGGTGACCGCCGCGGGGGTCGCGCTGGTGAACCGTATCCCCGTTCTCTTTCTTCCGGGCGATGCCTTCGCCTGCCGGCAGCCGGATCCTGTGCTCCAGCAGGTCGAGCAGTGGGACGACTACACCGGGACTGCAAACGACGCCTTTCGAGCCGTCTCGCGGTACTGGGACCGGATCAATCGGCCCGAGCAGCTCATGGCCGCCTGCATCAACGCGATGCGGGTGCTCACGGATCCTGCCGAAACCGGACCGGTGACTCTCGCCCTCCCGCAGGATGTCCAGGGCGAGCCGTATGACTACCCCCAGGAGTTCCTTGCCCGGCGGGTCCACCACGTCGAGCGCCGGCTCCCGGCGGCCGGCGAGATCAGCCGTGCCGTGACCCTGATCCGTTCGTGCTCGAAACCGCTCGTCATCTGCGGGGGCGGGGTCCGCTACTCGGCGGCGGGAGCCGAGCTTGCCGGTTTCTGCGCCCGGTTCGGTGTCCCGCTGGGCGAGACGCAGGCGGGGAAGGGTGTCGTCCCGTGGGCCGATCCGCTCAACATGGGAGGCATCGGCGTCACCGGGGGCCTTGCGGCCAACAGGATCGCGCACGATGCCGACCTCGTGATCGCGGTGGGAACCCGCCTGGGAGACTTCACCACCGGCTCGCGCAACCTTTTCCGGAACCCCCGGCTCAAGGTCCTGTCGATCAATGTCAACGCCTTCGATGCGCGCAAGATGGACGCCCTGTCGGTGGTGGCGGATGCGCGGGAAGGCCTGAAGGCGCTCTTCGAGGCCCTTTCCGCGGCAGGATGGAAGTCCGGCTACCGCGGGGAGGTGGAAAAAGCGCGCGCCGAGTGGCGCAAGGAAGAAGACCGGCTGTACACGGAAGACGACCCGGCAGGGCTCTCCCAGGTCCGGCTGCTGGGCGAGCTGAACGAGAAGCTCATTCCGAAGAACGCGATCGTCGTCGGCGCATCGGGGAGTCTCCCCGGCGACCTCCAGCGTGTGTGGCGCGCCCGCGCCGAAGATACCTACCACATGGAGTACGGGTTTTCCTGCATGGGCTACGAAATTGCCGCAGCCGTCGGCGCCCGCATGGCCGCGCCGGACCGGGAGGTGTTCGCCCTCGTGGGAGACGGCTCCTACGTGATGCTGCACTCCGAGCTCCTTACCGCGATCCAGGAGGACATCAAGATCCACGTCATCGTCTTCGACAATGCCGGCTACCAGTGCATCGACAACCTCCAGCAGAGCCAGGGGATCGTGAAGTTCGGCAATGACCTGCGCAAGCGCGACCCGGCCACCGGGCGCCTCACCGGCAGCCTCCTCCGGCTCGATTTCGCGAAGAACGGCGAAAGCTACGGGGCAAAGGGCTACACGGTGTCCACGCTCGAGCAGTTCCGTGCCGCGGTGAAAAGCGCCCTGGCCGGCTCCATGTCCACGGTGATCGACGTGAAGGTGACGCCGAAATCGATGACCCATGATTACGAGTCCTGGTGGCGCGTGGGCACCGCGCAGGTCTCGGAGAATCCGAAGGTGGAAGAGGCCGCCCGCAGGATCGTGCGGGAAGTCGAATCGGCACGGAAGTTCTGACGGGGGCCGCATGAAGAAAATGTCACCTGCGGTGACCGCAGAGAAACGCGTTCGATTGGCGATTGCGCCGATTGCATGGACGAACGACGACCTGCCGGAGCTGGGGCGGGAGAACACCTTCGAGCAGTGCATCTCGGAAATGGCGCTCGCCGGGTTCGAGGGCAGCGAGGTCGGCAACAAGTACCCGAAGGATCCCGTCGTGCTGAAGCGCGCACTGGACCTGCGCCGGCTCGTGATCTGCAACGCATGGTTCAGCGCTTTCCTGACTGCCCAGCCCTATGCCGAGGTGGAGAAATCGTTCATCGCGCACAGGGATTTCCTGCACGCGGTGGGGGCGCGGGTCATCGGCGCCTCGGAGCAGGGAAAGTCCGTCCAGGGCAGGCAGGATGTCCCGGTATTCGACGGGAAACCTCGATTCAGCGACGAGGAATGGAAGCGGCTGGCGGAAGGCTTGAACCGCCTGGGTGAGCGCGCCCGGGAAAAGGGCATGACCCTCACCTACCACCACCACATGGGGACCGGCGTGCAGACAGCGGAGGAGATCGATCGGCTGCTTTCCAGCACGGATCCTTCCCTGCTCTTTCTTCTCTATGACACCGGCCACCTCGCCTTCTCGGGCGAGGATCCCGAAGCGGTCCTCGCGAAGCACGTCGGCAGGGTGAGGCACGTGCACCTGAAGGACGTGCGGATGGAGGTGCTGGAGAAGGTGAAGCGCGACCGCCTCAGCTTCCTTGGCGCCGTGAAGCGGGGAGTGTTCACTGTGCCGGGAGACGGCGGAGTGAAGTTCGAGCCGGTCTTCCGGCTCTTGTCGAAGAACAAGTATTCGGGCTGGTACGTGGTGGAAGCCGAGCAGGATCCCGCCCGCGCCAACCCGCTGGAATATGCGATGAAGGCGCGCGCCTTCATCCGTGAAAAGGCAGGGCTGTGATGAAGAGCGCAACCGCGGAGACCTCTCTCCACCTCATGACCAGGACGACTCCCACCATCCTCTGGAACGATTCATGCTCGCTCGCGGAGCTGGGGGAATCCATCGAGCGGAACGGGACCGTGGGGGCGACGTGCAATCCCGTCATCGTCCTCACCGTGCTGAAGAAGGAGTGGGGGCTCTGGAAGGACAGGATTGCCCAGCTCATCAGCGAGCTGCCCGCCGCTTCGGACAGCGAGATCGCCTGGCGCGTGGTGGAAGAGATGTCCGTGAAGGCCGCTGCGCTGCTCGCCCGGGCTTTCGAAAGGGAAAAGGGAAGAAACGGGCGCCTCTCGATTCAGACCGACCCGAGCCTGTACCGCGACTCCAAGGCCATCGTCGAGCAGGCCGTCCGGTTCAGTACGCTGGCACCCAATGTCATCGTGAAAATTCCCGCGACACGGGCGGGGATGGACGCGGTGGAGGAGGCGACCTGGCGCGGGATCAGCATCAACGCCACCGTCAGCTTCACCCTGCCCCAGGCCATTGCCGTGGCAGAGGCCGTGGAACGGGGGCTGAAGCGGAGGGAGAAGGAGAAGAAGGACATCAGCCGCATGGGCCCGGTGTGCACTCTCATGGTCGGCCGGCTCGATGACTGGTTGAAGGTCGTGGCGGAGAAGAAGGGCATCATTGCGGACCCGCGGATCCTGGATTGGGCCGGGGTCGCCGTGATGAAGAAGGCCTACCGCATCTACAAGGAGCGGGGATATCGGCTGCGACTGCTCTCCGCGGCCTTCCGCAACCATCTCCACTGGAGCGAGTTCATCGGCGGCGACGTGGTGATCTCCCCGCCCTTCGAATGGCAGCGGCGTTTCAACGAGTCCAGCGTGACCGTCGAGAACCGGATGGATCGGCCGGTCGAGCCGGCAATCGTGGAGGAGCTGCAGGAAAAGTTCGAGGAATTCCGCCGCGCCTACGATGAAAAGGGGATGGCGCCTGAGGAGTTCGACACCTACGGCGCCACGCGCCGGACCCTGCGCCAGTTCTGCAAGGCGGTCGATGAACTTGTTGCGCTCATCCGGGACCAGATGATCACGGACCCGGATAAATGAGGAGAATACACTTGACAACCGTTTGTTGGTGAGCGTAATTATATGACTACTATGAGGAAGTGTTTCTCTTTTTTTACTCCCCGTATGCAAGCGTTTGCATCGCAAACGCTAAAAATCTTCCCAAGGAGGTCTGTCTGTATGAGGAAGTTCCTTCTCATCGCCGTGGTCGCGCTGATGATCGCGCCGACCGCATTCTCGGCCGGCAAGCTCAAGATGGGCGTGACCATCGAAGACTTCAATGACGTGTTCATGCGCTATGCGCTTGATCAGCTCACCGACGAAGCAAAAAAGAGCAACGTCGACATCGTCGCCGCGGATGGAAAACGCGACCCGAACGAGCAGCTCAAGCAGGTCGAGAACTTCATCACCCAGGGCGTGGATGCGATCCTCATCCACGTCATCGACCAGACCATTGCGCCGACCATCACCAAGGAGTGCCTGGCGGCAGGGATTCCGCTGGTCTACTTCAACCGAAAGCCGGATGACTCCGCACTCTCCCTGGGCAAGGCCGTGGCGGTCGCGTCCCCCGAAGAGGTCGCGGGGAGCCTCGAAGGCGAGTTCGTGGCCAAGAAGCTCGGCGGCAAGGGAAATGTCGCCATCCTGATGGGCACCATGGGAAGCGCCCCCCAGATCGGCCGGACCAAGGGCTCCAAGGATGTCCTCGCCAAGTACCCGGGCATCAAGGTCGTCCGCGAGCAGACGGCGAACTTCCAGAGGCCGGAAGCGGTGACGGTGGTCGAGAACTGGCTGGCCAGCGGCGAGAAGATCGATGCCATCATCGCCAACAATGACGAGATGGCACTCGGCGCCGTGCTCGTGCTCGAGGAAAAGAAGATGAAGAACAAGGTGATCGTGACCGGTGTCGATGCCACCTCGGACGCCTTGAAGTTCATCGCCGATAAGCGGCTGGACATGACCGTGTTCCAGAACGGCGGGGCCCAGGGTCGGGGCGCTGTCCAGACGGCATTGAAGCTGATCAACAAGAAGAGCGTTCCGTTGTTCACGGCCATCCCCTTCGAGCCGGTTTCCTTCGACAATTACAAGAAGTACATGAAATAGGCTATGATCGTCACAGGGCCGGGCGGAACGCCCGGCCCTGCATTTCCCCCGCACGGGGCCACCAGGGAGTGAATCGGAACGTGAGCGAGTTCATCCTGGAGATGCAGGGCATCCACAAGAGCTTCCCCGGTGTCCAGGCCTTGAGGGGTGTCGGGCTTGCCGTCCGACCGGGGACCGTGCACGGGGTCATGGGAGAGAACGGGGCAGGGAAGTCAACCCTCATGAAGATTGCCATCGGGCTGTATCGGCCCGACTCCGGCACCATCACCCTGCGGGGAAAGCAGGTCACCTTCGAAAGCGTGCATGACGCGCTCTCCCAGGGCATTTCCATGATCCACCAGGAGATGAGCCCGCTCCCCTACATGACTGTGGCCCAGAACATCTTCCTCGGCCGCGAGATGAAGAACCGGCTCGGCCTCATCGATCACCGGGCAATCGACACCGCGGCAGGGGAGATGCTCCAGGAGCTGAAGATCAACCTCACCCCGCGCCAGATCATGGGCAGGCTCAGCGTGGCCCAGATGCAGCTCGTGGAGATCGCGGAGGCCGTCTCGCGGAAGGCAGACCTGATCATCATGGACGAGCCCACCTCCGCGCTCACCGAGAAGGAAGTAGCGCACCTCTTTTCGATCATCAAGGACCTCAAGCAGCGCGGCGTCGCGGTGATTTACATCACCCACAAGATGGACGAGGTCTTCTCCATCACCGACGAGGTATCCGTGTACCGTGACGGCGAGTTCGTGGGCCGGGAAGACAGCGTCAACCTGACCCGGGAAAAACTGATCAAGATGATGGTCGGCCGCACGATCGACCAGTTCTTCCAGAAGGAGAATGCGGCATTCGGCGCGCCCGTCCTCGAGGTCGAGGGCCTGACGCGCCAAGGGTATTTCAGGGACATCAGCTTCTCGGTCCGTGAAGGGGAGATCTTCGGCATTGCCGGATTGATCGGAGCGGGAAGAACGGAGGTCATGGAATCCCTCTTTGGCGTTTCCCCCAAGCAGGCGGGGACCGTGAAGATTCGCGGGAAGGCGGCGAAAATCGAAAGCCCCTATGACGCCATCCGCCTCGGAATCGCGTTCCTGACCGAGGACAGGAAGAGAAGCGGCCTGTACCTGAACCTGTCGGTGAGGGACAACATCACCATGCCGAGCCTTCGCAATAACCTGAACGCGCTGTTCATCAACCACCGCGCGCTGCGCAAGCTCTGCACCGATGCTGTCGGCACTCTCACCATCCGGACGCCGAGCCTCGATCAGCTCGTCATGTACCTGAGCGGCGGGAATCAGCAGAAGGTACTCGTTTCCCGGTGGCTCGCCACCGTCCCCGCGCTCCTGATCATGGACGAGCCCACCCGCGGGATCGACGTGGCGACGAAGAGCGAAATCTACAAGATCATGTCCAGCCTCGCGAAGGCGGGCAAGGCGATCATCCTGATCTCCTCCGAGATGCCGGAAATACTGGCCATGTCGGACAGGATCATGGTGATGCACGAGGGAAGGAAAGTCGGGGAAATCGGCCGCGCCGAGGCGACGCAGGAAAAGATCCTGCACATGGCCACGGGCGAGCCTCTCAGCACGTTCAAGGAAGTCCACTACTATTAAGAGCGCGGAGGCAGGCCGTGATTGAAGCCGAGAAGGTCCAGACGAGAAGGGAATCACCAGTCCTTGCGTTCATGAGCAAGTACAGCATCCTGCTCATCTTCGTGGGGCTTTCCGTCGTGATCGCCATCCTCTCCGGCGGGTTGTTCCTGCGCATCAACAACCTGCTGAACGTTCTGCGCCAGATCAGCGTGATCGGGATCATTGCCCTCGGCGTCACCATGTGCATCATCACCGCGGGGATCGACCTGTCCTCGGGGGCGATCGTCGCCTTCGTGGCCGTCACTGTCGCGAGCCTGCTGCAGAGCGTGGATGCCATGGACAGGCTCTATGCCGGCGGGCACCCGTGGCCCGTGGGCCTCGTGCTCCTCATCGGTCTCGCCGCGGGCACGTTCATCGGGTTCGTCAACGGAGCCATGATCAGCAAGCTGAAGATCCCGCCCTTCATCGCGACCCTCGGCATGATGACCTTTGCCCGGGGCTGGGCATTCATCTACTCCCAGGGCCGGCCGCGCGGGAGCCTCATCGATTCTTTCCAGGCCATCGGGCAGGGAGACGTCCTTGGAATACCCAACCCCGCCATCGTGCTCCTGGTCTGCGTGGCGATCACGTACGTGATCCTCCAGCACACATTGTGGGGCCGCTACACCTACGCCCTAGGCAGCAACCTGCAGGCCGCCGTGGTCTCGGGCATCAAGACCGACCGCTATCTGATGCTGGTCTACACCTACGCCGGTTTTCTCGCCGCCGTCGCCGCCATCGTTCTGACGGCACGCATCGGGTCGGGCCAGCCGGGCCTCGGCCTTGGCTATGAGCTGGACGCGATTGCCGCGTCGGTCATCGGCGGCACGAGCCTCGCAGGAGGACTCGGGAGCGCGCAAGGCACCCTCATCGGCGCCCTCATCATCGGCGTCATGAAGAACGGCCTGGACATCCTGAACGTCTCCGCGGATTTCCAGCAGGTCGCGCGCGCCATCATCATCGTCGTGGCAGTGACGATCGACGTGCGGAAGAATGTGCGAAGCACTTAGCTCCGCAGGTACTCGATGCTCTCCGTCACTGCATCGGCAAGAGCTTCCCTGCTCATCCGCTGCACATCGGCGGAGAAGGGTTCGAACGAGATATCTCCCGTGTAGCCGAGGGACACCATCCGGGCGATCTGTTCCCTGCTTCCCATCCGGTCGGCAGGCGAGAGGAGCACCCGGTGCTCGTCGCGGCAGCGCTCCTTCGGAACAGAGGCCTCGACCCCCGAGACGTGGATGAGCCCGGTCTGGGAGGAGGCAAAAGCGCCGTCGATGTCCTGTTCCGTGTCGGGCCCGAGGTAATGGTGGAAGGTGTCGAAGAGGATGCGGTAGCAGTCGAATCCCGATCGTTTCACTGCCTCCTCCGCCACAACGATCGATGAGAGCGACGATTCGGAGAACCCCAGGGGCTCCACCCATCCCTGTATCCCCCGCTTCGCGAATGAAGGGCCGAAGGCCTTCAGGGCTCCAACCGTCTCCTCCACCCGGCTGCGGGCGTCCCGGTGGTCCTGCGTGTCGTTGTTGGGACACATCACGATCGCGGTGCAGCTCAGGGCCGCGGCAAGCTCGAGCAGCTTGTCCAGCTCCGACTGGTTCTTCGCCTGCACCGCCTTCAGATTGAACTTCTGCAGGGCGTTGATGCTCAGGATGCCGATGCCGTGCCGCCGGGCGAGCTCCGCGGCCTCTGCAGGGGGCATGCCGTCGATCACGGCGCCCCCCGGCAGGTCGTTGCGAATCTCCACTTTCGAGAGGCCGAGATCCGCAGTGAATCGGAAGAAATCCTCCAGGCTCAGCGACGGGCAGGCAATCCTGTTCAAGGCGAAGCGTTTCTTTTCGATCATCGGTCGACCCCCTCGAATTGGATGAATCATACACCCGCGCACCGATTTGAACCAGCGCGGCGACGTGAGTACCTTTTTACAGGAAAGCAAGGAGGATCGACATGATTACATCGGTCGAGCCCAAGACGTTGCAGTACTGGGTCGGAGGTGAGTGGCGCAGCTCGCGGACCGACAGATTCATGGATTGTTACGACCCGTCGATCGGCGAGGTGGTGGCACGGACCCCCCAGTGCACCCCCTCCGAGGTCGAGTCGGCAATCGCAGCGGCGAAGTCCGCCTTCCCCGCATGGGCGGACACCTCGCCGAACAAGAGGGTGCAGGTTCTCTTCAGGATGAAGGCCCTCCTGGACCGGCACCAGGAGGAGCTCACACGCCTCGTGGCGGAGGAGCACGGAAAGGTGTGGGACGAGGCCATGGGGGACGTGCTGAAGGTCACGGAGGTGGTGGAGTTCGCCGCGGGTGCCCCGCACTTGTTGAAGGGCCCCGCGATCATGAATGCCACGCCCGGGTACGACACCACCCAGTACAACGAGCCGGTGGGAGTCTTTGCGGGAATCGCGCCGTGGAACTTCCCCGCAATGATCCCCATGGGATGGATGGCGCCGCTGTGCATCGCCACCGGCAACACGATGGTGATCAAGGCGGCAAGCTTCGTCCCGCGCACCTCAATGCGGATCATGGAGCTCTGGGCCGAGGCCGGGCTTCCCCGGGGGGTGCTGAACCTCGTGACCTGCTCTCGTCACGAAGCCGAGATTCTGCTCACCCACCCGGACGTGAAGGGCATTTCCTTCGTGGGATCCACCACGGTCGGAAAGCACATCTACGCAACCGCTGCCGCGCACGGCAAACGTGTGCAGGCGCTCACCGAGGCGAAGAACCACGCGCTGGTGCTGCGGGATGCGGCGCTGGAGCGCACGGCCCGAGGCATCGTGAACTCCGCCTGCGGGTGCGCGGGAGAGAGGTGCATGGCGCTGCCCGTCGCGGTCGTGGAAGAGAAGGTGGCCGATGACCTGGTCGAGGTCCTGGTAAGGGTGATGCGGGAGCTGAAAATCGGGCCGGCGTACGACAAGGCGAGCCAGCTCGGCCCCCTGGTGAACGCCGAGCACCGGCAGAGTGTCGTGTCCTGGATCGAGAAGGGGATCGAGGAAGGCGCCGAGCTGGTCCTTGACGGAAGGGAGGTGACGGTGCCGGGATACGAGAAGGGGTTCTACCTCGGGCCGACGCTCTTCGATCACGTGAAGCACGGCATGACCGTGGGAGACCGGGAGATCTTTGGTCCGGTGCTCTGCATCAAGCGCGTAAAGAACTTCGAGGAAGGCATCGAGCTGCTGAACGAGAACGAGTTCGGCAACGGAAGCGTCATCTACACGCAGAGCGGCTACCACGCGCGGGAGTTCTCAAAGAGGTCCCACGCGGGAATGGTCGGCGTGAACGTGGGGATCCCCGTGCCCCTGGCCATGTTCGGCTTCACGGGACACAAGGCCTCGTTCTTCGGAGACCTCCACACGATGGGCTCCGACGGGGTGCGGTTCTTCACCGAGCAGAAGAGCGTGACTGCGCACTGGTTCTCCGAGAAGGAAGCGCGGGAAGGCAAGGTCCGCAACAGCTGGGACGGAATGATCTGAAGGCAGGGATGCCGAAGGAGGCCGAGGCCTGCCGCGCCAAATGACGCGCAAGCGCGTCGGGCGCGGCGTTGGATGGCCGAAAGGCCGAAGAAAGCGCAGCCGAGGGCTGCACGAACGGGGCCCCAGTGCGGCAGCCCGGTCGCTCCTGGCGACATTTGAGCCGCGAACCGGGCGGCGAGAGCCTGGGGAGCGCCTGCAAATGCAGCCGTCGAGGGCCATGTCTTTGCTTCGAGGTCGGGCGTGTTCGCGGCACGCATGTGGGCACATCGTGGAGGTTTGCGGCCCGTTGCCCCTTCTCCCCGATGCAAGACATGGGGGAACCGGCAGCGGCCGTCCGGAGCAGCGGGCTTTCACGAGGAGGCCGAGATTAAGAAATCTTAATTTTGCACCGCGGATGACGTGCGCTATGCTCGACCTCACAGGAGGCAGGAGAATGAATCCAAGGCCTCTCGTCGCAATTTGTTTCTTGCTTGCCAACCCGTCCGCGTTCGCTGTTCCCCAAGCGCTCACCAGCGAGGAATACCAATCCATCAACCAGTTCTATTCAGACTGCAACTATGTCGCACGGAACAGCACCCCGGCCGAGATGGCGAGCATGATACGAATGATCCGCAGGGACGAGAAGCCCCGACTTGGGTTGCTCGACGCGGAACGCAAGAAGATCTACGCCGCCATCCTCAGCACCCAGGGCATGATCCTCCAACCCGATCCGCTCATCTTCGGGTTGATGCAACCCATACTCCCGTATGCGTTCAAGACCACACCGGTGGCGGTCCGCGCAACGGGCGCCGGCTCCGTGAGCATTGCGGTGACCCGGGAAAGCGTTCTCTACAAGGGAGGCCCGTTCCAGCCAGTGTCGCCTGACAACAGGGCCTTGAGAAACGGCCCCCACGGCCGCCCAACGGTCATCACGGAAGTCGACACGTGGGTCAGGGTCTCGGGGAAGTGGATGCTGCAGGCGGTGCATTCCTACCTGACCTGAGCATCACGCCTCGATCCCGTCGATACAGCCCCAGGCACTATGAATACATCTTCGCAGCCGGCTGCCGCCTTTCGCACGCCTTCGGCGTGCTACGCATCACTGGCGAGGGCCTCGCTTCCGCACATCCCTGTGCTCGCTCGGCCTCGCCCTCCCTGGCTAGGGCCAGATCCTCGCATTGGGATCGGTCACCCAGGAGTGTTCGGGCACGAATGTCGGTGTGCCGTAGCGGTTTCCGTCCAGATGCCTGATCACCCAGATGTAGTACATCGCATAGCCCGGCGCGGCCGCATGGGGATGGACTGCACCGGCGGGAATGATGACCGTGTCCCTGTCCCGGAGGATCAGCCCCTCATCGCCAATTGCTGTGAGGCCGAAGCCCCCGGCGGGCTGGAACCGATAGTGGTAGATCTCAGGCTGGGGATGATGGTGGGGGGGATAGCTCGACCACTTGCCGGGATACGTGATGACCTCGCCGAGGACGAGGTTCGACCACGCGGCACGGGGGTCCTCGATGACGGTGCGCACGATCCTGGTCGAAGTCTCCCGCATGGTGCCCTTGCCCCTCTCCTCGCTGCGGCACTCTTCCGGAGTGTACAGCCGGGTCGGAAAGGACCGCGAGTTCTCGGTGGCATGGAAGGAGATTTCCGCGTCGCCGCCCACAGCCGTGAGAACGGCTTCGGAGCCTGCGGCGAGGCTGAGGCACCAGGGGGCCTCGTCAAAGATTGACCGGCGGGAGACCCTGGTGGTCGTGCCGTCCCAGGAAAGATCCAGCGCGCCGCTGAGAAGGAGAAGGGCCCTCTCCCGGCCGCCCGTCGACCGGTGAGACTCGCCGGCTCTCAGGCGCATGATGCCGAAGTCCATCAGCGTTTCGGAATGCCGGCCGCCGATCTCCGTGATTCCAGAAAACCCGTAGGGGAAGCCTCCCTCGTTTCGTATCAGCATGGGGGTCAATGTACTCTCTGCCTTCCGCGGCCATCAAGTGACCAGTCCGGAGCTCCTGCTACTTCGTCCCTCTTTTCCCGTTTCGTCCCGGCTTTTCCTTTTCCGGCAGGAGCTCCACGCTCTGGACGGCTTTCTGCGAGAGCTTCAGTCCGCGCGCCGTGAGGCCGCATGCCGGGATCTTCCCGAGGTCCACGGTGACAGCCTTCACTTTCTGGCGCTTCACCGGGACCATGGCGAGCTGCAGGAGGCCGGGGTTTCGCTTCTCGGAGAGAAAGTCGATGCCGACAGCCCCTTCCTTCACCAGCGAGTAAGTCTTGTTCGTGATGAACCGCTCGATGTGCACGCGTTTGCCCCAGGCGATCTTCGCGGAGTCGCGGTACACCAGGACAAAATGCTCGCCCTTCTGGGAGTCCCATACCGACGCGTGCAGGATGGGCCCGGGCATCCATGCCTTCTCCGGGGGCGCCATGATCCGGTAGGTGCCGTCCGCCGTGACCACGAGGATCCTGTCGTACTCGGTGACGTTCATCACGAACTCGGATCCCCTCATGGAGGAGCCGAAGTATCCGGCGTCACGGTCATAGCTCAGCCGGATGTTCGCCTTGGCCACCGCCACCTTGTCCACGGTGTGGAAGGTCTCGATCTCGGTCCTCCGCGGGTACTGCCCGCTGTACTTCTCGACGAGGCCGTTCAACCATGCGATGGTGGTCTTCGTGAGGTTCTTCAGCTTCGCATTGCACTGGCGGATGGCCGCCACGATGTCGTCGATCTCGCCGCGGTTTTTCCTGATGTCGTAGGCGGAGATGCGGCGAATCCTCAGGTCCAGAAGGCGCGAGACGTCCTCGTCGGTCATGGCCCTGACGAAGAGCTTCTTGAACGGCTTCATGCCGTCGAACACCTGCCGCTTCACTGCCTCTTCGGTGGTGGCTTTCTCGATGTTCTTGTAGACCCTGTTCTCGATGAAGATCTGCTCGAGGGTGAGCCAGTGCCGGCGGTTTTCCAGGTTCGAAAGCTCGTGCTCCAGCTCCGCCTTGATCTGCTTCTTGAGGATGCCCGTGAACTCCTTCAAGTACTCGGACACCGTGATCTCGACGGGGCGGTCGTTCCTGATCACGACAATGTTGGAAGTGATCGACACCTCGCAGTCGGTGTGGGCGTAGAGCTGGTCGATGACCGTCTCCGCCGTTGCCCCCCGGGAGAGGTGCAGCTCGATCTCCACCTTGTCCGCGGTGAAGTCGCTGATGGTGCTCGCGCTCACCTTCCCCTTCTGGACCGCCGCCTCGATGGAAGCGATGAGGCTCGTCGTGGTGGTGGAGTAGGGCACGTCCCTGATGACGAGCTTCTGGGAGCCGGACACCTTTTCGATTCGTGCCCGGACCCTGATCTTTCCCCGCCCGTCGTCGTACTCGGAGACGTCGATCTGCCCGCCCTGCAGAAAATCCGGCGCGAGTGAGTAGTCCTGGTCGCGCAGGATGGCGACCTGCGCCTGGAGGAGCTCGATGAAGTTGTGCGGGAGGATCGTGGTGGACATGCCGACCGCGATCCCCTCCGCCCCGAGCATGAGGAGCACGGGAACCTTGGCGGGAAGCTCCCGCGGCTCCTGGCGCCTGCCATCGTAGCTGGGGATGAACTCGGTGAGGGCCTTGTTGAAAAGGGTTTCCACGGCGAGGGGCGTGAGCCGGCATTCCGTGTACCGGGAAGCCGCAGCGGCGTGCCCGGTGAGAATGTTGCCGAAGTTCCCCTGCTTCTCGATGAAGTATTCCTTGTTCGCCAGCACCACCAGGGCATCGCCGATGGAAACGTCCCCATGCGGGTGCAGCTTCATGCACTCCCCGATGACGTTGGCCACCTTGTGGAACTTCCCGTCATGCATTTCCGCCAGGGTGTGCAGGATGCGCCTCTGCACCGGTTTGCACCCGTCCCGAAGGTCGGGGATGGCCCGATCCATGATCACGTAGCTGGCGTACTCGAGGAAGTTCTTCTCCATGAGGGGCTTCAAAAGTCCCATGTCACGCCCCTTGCAGCACGTCTGCCACGAGGTTGTTCACGATGAACTTCTTCCTCTCCGGCGTGTTCTTGCCCATGAGGAACTCCAGAGTCTTGTGCACGTTCCCCATGGACTGGATCTGCACCTCGGTGAGGCGCATGTCCTCCCCCATGAACTGCTTGAACTCCTTCGGGCTGATCTCGCCCAGGCCCTTGAACCGCGTGACCTCGGCGCCCAACAGGTGATTCATGGCTCCGTCCCTGTCCTGCTCGCTGTAGCAGTAGATGGTTTCCTTCTTGTCCCGCACCCGGAACAGCGGGGTCTCCAGGAGGAAGACGTGGCCTTTCAGCACGAGCTCCTCGAAGTAGTGCAGGAAGTAGGTGAGGAGCAGGTTCCTGATGTGCATGCCGTCCACGTCCGCGTCCGTGGCGATGATCACCTTGTTGTAGCGCAGCCCTTCCAACCCGTCCTCGATGCCCAGGGCGCGCATGATGTTGTACAGCTCTTCGTTCTTGTAGACCGTGTCCCGTTTCAAGCCGTACACGTTCAACGGCTTGCCGCGCAGGGAGAAAATGGCCTGCGTGTACACGTCCCGGGACTGGATCATGGGGCCTCCCGCCGAGTCCCCCTCCGTGAGGAAGATGCTGGTTTCCTCCCGCCTCTTGTCCTTGACGTCGTCGTAGTGGACCTTGCTGTCGGTGAGCTTGGGGATGTGGATCTCCACCTTGCGCGCCATCTCGCGGGCCTGCTTCTTGATGGTGGAAAGCTCCTTGCGGATGCGCTCGTTGGACTTGATCTTCTCCACGAGCTTTCTGGCTTCCCCTTCATTCCTGTGCAGCCAGGTGAGTGTCTGCTGCTTCACCTCCTCCGCCACCCACGTGCGGATCTCGTTGTTGCCCAGCTTGTGCTTGGTCTGGCTTTCGAACACGGGGTCCTTCAGCTTGATGGCCACCGCGCCGATCATCCCCTCTCGCACGTCCTCCGCCGCGAAGTTCACCCCCGCATATTCGTCGATGGCCTTCAGCACGCCGAGGCGGAACGCGGTCTGGTGCGTGCCGCCGTCCGTCGTGAACTGTCCGTTCACGAAGCTGAAGTAGTTCTCCCCGTAGTTGGCGGTGTGCGTGAAGGCGAACTCCAGGCGCGATCCCCGGTAATGGGCGATCTCGTAATGCATCGACTCTTCGCCGATCTCCTCCGCCAGCAGATCGAGGAGGCCGCCCTGGCTGACTACCGTTTCCCCGTTGTACTGGAAGCGCAGGCCGCTGTTGAGGTAGGAGTAGTATCGTAGCCTCTTGAGGATGAAATCGTCGTTCCACGTGTACGTGGTGAAGATCTTCGGGTCCGGGGTGAACCTCACGAGCGTGCCCGTCTTTGCCTTCGGATCCCTGCCTTCCTTCTGGGTGACGAGCTTCCCCTCCCGGAACATCCCTTGGACGGACTTTCCGTCGCGGAAGCTCACCACCTCGAACTCGGCCGAGAGGGCGTTCACCGCTTTCGTGCCGATGCCGTTCAGGCCGACGGAAAACTGGAAGACATCGTCGTTGAACTTGCCGCCGGTATTCACTTTGCTCACGCAGTCGATGACCTTGCCCAGGGGGATGCCCCGGCCGTAGTCGCGGATGAGCATTGAGTCCTTTTTCCGGGAGATGTCGATCACCTTCCCATGGCCCATGATGAACTCGTCCACGCTGTTGTCGACGACTTCCTTCAATAGAATGTAGATCCCGTCCATCGGGTTGGAGCCGTCACCTAGCCGGCCGATGTACATCCCCGTGCGCAGTCGGATGTGCTCGAGGGCATCGAGGGTCTGAATGGCTTTCTCGTCGTAGGCGACCTTCGCTTTGGCCATGGTTTTCCTATGGTTGAAACGTGGGGAGGGTACCCGCTGCTTCTCGAGGATGCAGTCTCATGCTCCCAGTTTAGATCGAAGGTTATCGCGCCGACGGCGAAACGTCAAGAGTGACGTCGACTGTTGAAGCCTGTCTGCGTTCGTGCCTCCTACCCAGCCTTGTCGAGAATCAGCGGGAACGTCAGGCTTGTCGGCTGGATGGTGCAGGTCTTGCGGTCTGTGGAAAATGAGTACGCCGGAGTGTCGTTGTTCAGGCCGGGGTCAGAGGTGGCATCGAAGGTCATGGTGATGGTCGTATCGCTGTACGAGTACTTCCCCGTGCCGACCTGGAAGAGGCTCGCCGTAATTGCTCCGTTGACGGTCTGCCGGAATCCCTGCCTGATCGAGAACGTCATGTCCGTGCGAAACTCGATGATGTCGTCGATTGTCGTCACCTGCGTCTGGCCCGCGCCGGGCGTGTTCTGCTGGGTCAGCTCGCCGTGACCGATCCAGGTGCCGACGAACGGGTTTGACTTCGGAAACAGGTCGCACCCAGCGACAAGACAGAGGGAAAGAAGGATGATCGCGATTTTCTTCATGGTGTGCCTCCTGCGCACTTGAGCTCCCCGCGGGAGCCCCTCCACGAACAGGACCACGGCGCCTGCGTCTCACATCGGGGGTGTCTGTCTGGTGCTGACGAGCGATGAGGCGTGCTGTGAAAGTGACAGCTTCCTGCCCTGCAGGCGCTTCTCCACATAGTGTGCTGTTCCTTTTTTTGAATGGATCCGGTTCCATTGTATCCCGCCAAGGACGGCATTCAAAGGAGGAGACGGGCGACCCGTGCTCGTATAGAATGCCGCCAGGAGGAATCCCGAATGAAAAGGATTTGTGTTCTTGCCGTCATCGCCGCCATTGCTCTTTCGGGGTGCGCGAGTGGAAAGTTCCTCGGCTTCCTCGCAACCACCGACTACGTGGACAAGCAGACGAAGGAACAGGCAGCGGAGATCGCTTCCCTGAAGTCCCAGCTCGCCGACTTCCAGTCCATCAAGGCGCAGGCGCAGGCCGCCATCGACCAGGTGAACCAGTCGCAGAAGACGATCCAGGATCTCCAGGCTCTGGCGAAGAGGGCCGAGGCGAGGATCGGCTCGATTCCGCAGGAGGTCATAAAGCAGATCGTCGACATCCTGCAGGCGTCGCTGAACCAGTAGTGGAAAGCCGCGCGCCCGCCGTGGACGCCGCCGTCACGGTGAGGTTCGACGGGCAGGCCGGCGAGCTTGTCCTGCTGGACCAGACTCTCCTCCCGGGCGAGGTGCGCTACCTGCGGCTCACCCGGCCGGAGGAGGTGCGGGAGGCCATTTACAACCTCAGGGTGCGCGGTGCACCGGCGATAGGCGTGGCTGCCGCCTACGGCGCATACCTCGGAGCCTGCCGCTCGCGAGCCACCGACGTCCCCGGCATCAACCGCGATTTCCAGGCGGCGAGCGTCCTCCTGAAAGCCGCCCGTCCCACGGCCGTGAACCTTGCATGGGCTTTGGATCGGATGGCGGTAGTGTTTCGCGCGAACGCGCACCTCCCGCCGCCCGACCTCCTCGCGGCTCTGAAGGGGGAGGCGGATCTGATCCGTACTGAGGACGAGGAAGTCTGCCGTCGCATTGGTGTAAACGGGCTCGCCCTCCTGCAGCCCGGGTGGGGTCTTCTCACCCACTGCAATGCCGGCGCGCTTGCCACCTCGCGGTACGGAACGGCAACGGCGCCCATCTACCTCGGCGCGCAGAACGGCTACGCTTTCCGGGTTTTCGCGGATGAAACCCGGCCGCTCCTGCAGGGCGCTCGGCTCACCGCCTGGGAGCTGCACGCGGCGGGTATCGACGTGACGGTTATCTGCGACAACATGGCCTCCATGGTCATGAGCAAGGGGTGGATCCGTGCCGTCCTCGTCGGGTGCGACCGGGTGGCGGCCAACGGAGACACGGCGAACAAGATCGGCACCTCCGGCGTGGCGATCCTTGCCCGGCACAACGGGATCCCCTTCTACGTGCACGCCCCGCTCTCGTCGATCGACCTCGCCTGCCCATCGGGACGCGAGATCCCCATCGAGGAGCGTGCCCCGGAAGAGATTGCCGAGATGTGGTACGTACGCCGAATGACGCCGCAGGGCGTGAAGGCGTACAACCCGGCCTTCGACGTGACGGACAACTCGCTCATCACGGCCATCGTCACCGAGAAGGGCGTGATCCGCGCACCGTACGAGGAAAGCATCCGGGCGCTTTTCGACTGACCGCAGCGGAGTTATCTTTCAGTCACCATGTCGATTCGGCCAATCAAGCAGCTCATCCAGGCAACACCCACGGTTGAGGGTGCGGGCGTGAAGCTCCGCCGCGCCTTCGGGTTCGGCCAGACGGAGAGCTTCGATCCCTTCCTTCTTTTCGACGACTTCAGGAACGAAAGACCAGAGGACTACCTTGCCGGTTTCCCCTGGCATCCCCACCGCGGCATCGAGACCATCACGTATGTCCTCTCGGGGAGCGTCGATCACGGCGACAGTATGGGGAACAAGGGGACGATCACCACGGGAGATGTGCAATGGATGACCGCCGGGCGGGGCATCATCCACCAGGAGATGCCGCACGGCAATGAGAAGGGCCAGATGCACGGCTTCCAGCTCTGGGCAAACCTGCCCTCCTCACTGAAGATGATGTCCCCGCGCTACCAGGACATCAAGTCCGGGGAAATTCCCGAGGTGGTCGATGACGACGGTACCCGGGTCCGCATCGTCTGCGGCAGCTATGCGAATTCGTCCGGGCCGGTGGACCAAGTCGCAGCGGAGCCGCAGTACCTGGACGTCTGGGTGCCTCCCGAGAAGCGGAAGACTCTGCCCGTGGAGACGACGCGCCATGCATTCGCCTACGTGTTTGCCGGTTCGGGCAGGTTCGCCAACGCCTCCGGCCCGCGGCCGATCGCCACCGAGACGGTGGGCGAGGACGGATCGACCAAGGGCGGGCTGGTCGCCGGCCTCGCGGAGGACCGCTGCCTCGTGCTTTTCGATTCTGGCGATGAGGTCACGGTGCAGTCTGGACCCTATGGAATCCGGTTCCTCCTCGTGTCGGGCCGTCCGCTGGGCGAGCCGGTGGCCTGGTACGGGCCGATCGTCATGAACACGCAGGACGAGCTGCGGAAGGCCTTCTCCCAGCTTCGCGACGGGACCTTCCTCGACCAGAAGTAGAGCCGCCGGCAGCCCCGCAAATCCCTCATTTCTCACTCCACGAATCTTGATCGGGCAAATTGTGTCTGCAGCCGGGACGAAAGTTGCAGGGCCCAAATAAAGAGCCTGTTGCCTCGGCTGAGCCAACTGCTTGCATTGGCGCAAGTTATCCACCTTGACCAGGTTTGGCATTCAAATTGCTGTGAAAGATTGACTGAAATCATCTGATAGGAGGTTCATAATGTTTACAAAGAGAAAAGGAACAGCATCGATCCTCTTCCTTGTGGTCGCTTGCATTTCTCTGCTGGTCTGGACGGGGTGCTCAAATCCAGGAGGTGGGTCGTCTGCAACTTCTTCACCGCCACAGGTGATGCAGGGAACCGTCGCATTCGGCAGTCAGTCTGCGGTGATCACGCTCACCATCGGCGGGGTCAAGAGCGTGGGAAAGTCAGCTGTTCAACCGCGGTCTATCTACAGCGTCGGCGGAAAGATCCGTTTCCAAGGTCAAGACTTCACTATCACTGGCGACTACGACGATGTGGCTGGTGCAATAACTGCAACGACAGCCACGGTCTCGATTGGGGGACAGAGCATCTACTTCGCAATCCTGGGCGTGTACAGTGACGCCACGGGTTTTCGCGGAAGCGTCAAGAAGTACGTCAACGCTGTGCTTACTGACAACGGGAGCGTCAGCGCAGTAGGAGCGACAGTCACGGAAATCGACTCAGGAGCGGTCAGAACATTCACGGGTACCTTCAGTGGCAGCAGTTCAGTTCATGGAACTTGGAACATGACCCTGAAGGGGAACGCGGGCTACGGCTCATACTCCGGAAGCTCCGCGGGTGGAGCGATCAGCGGTGTGGTATCTGGGAGTGGCAATGGAACGACAGTCACGCTTGACAAGATATACGACAGCAGCGATCTTGCGAAGCAAGTCATAGGATCCGGAACGGGCACTATCTCAGGGAGCTATCTTTCCGGCACCTGGAGTGTCAGCGGTGCCACTGGTATCTGGACGGGCAAAGAAACTACCTCGAGTGGTGACGCAAGCCCTCCGGCGCAAACCGATCCGCTTCCAAATCAGTGCACGGTTATCTACCAGGTTTTCAACGCTCTTGCGGGATCGGTAGATTTCAGCGTCGGAACCGGGCCCACATTCTCCAACGCCGCCGGCACGGTGGTCGCCACGGTTTCCACGGTGGATTCCACTCACAACAGCATCGTGTTTGCCGCGACAAGCTATGTGGACGAGACATACGGCGTGAAAGTGAACGGCGCGGTGACAGAGGTTGTCGGTCTCCCACCCGGACAAGAGGTCTACAGCGTCACGGGAAGTGTCACGTTTGACTGGACAGGCGCCGCCTTCACCTTGAGCATCATCAGCCTCCAGTTGAACCTGACGTCAATCGACCATGTCGCCAAGACTCTCTCAGGGTACATCTACTACAACGGCGGGACCACGGACATCAAGGGCTATTACCAGACATTGTTGTTTCCTTGAGCCCCGATCATATTGTTTCGAATGAGCCCGGTCGGCAGGGGTCTCACTGAATCCTGCCGCACCGGGCTCCCCATGAGGAGGGAACCGCCTTATCGTGGGGCTCACCGCCGTCCCCTGTCCTCCCGGGCAGGAGGCTGCGACTCATGCCGCCATCTGATCGCTCGTGTTGCGTTTCAGGCGCTTGTTCAGAGCTTGATGCGAGATTCCCAGCAATTGTGCGGCAATGCATTGATTGCCCTGGGCTCGCTTCAGAGCCTCGTCGATCAGAGCCTGCGTGACGTTCTGGAGCGTCGGGAGGAATTCGCCGAAGCTGATGCCTCGCGCGCTCGATTCAATTGGGACTAGAATACCCTCCTGACCCTTGAGGAAACTCGGGTCTCCCATGACCGCCTTGAATGGCGCAAGCGAGAGCGTGGTGTGCCCGGAATTGGTGACCGCGGAGAAAACCATGGCTCGTAATTCGCGCACGTTGCCAGGAAAGGCGTACGTGTTGAGGAGTGAGTAGAGCTGCGCCGGTATCCTGGGAGCACGATGCCCAAGCTCCTCCGCCGCCTGACTGACGAAATGCTCGGTAAGTATTGGCACGTCCGTCTTCCGCTCCCGGAGCGGTGGGATTCGCACGCGATGAATTGCTATCCGGTAGTACAGGTCGTTGCGGAATCTGCCCTCGTTGACCAAGTCCTCAAGATTGAAGTGAGTGGAGAGAAGAAATCGCGACGTAGTCCGAGGGGGGAGGTCGGATCCTAGGGGTAATACTCCCCGCTTTCCAGCACACGGAGCAGCTTTATCTGTGAAGCAAGGCCAAGGTCGCCCATCTCGTCGAGAAGCACCGTGCCACCCTCTGCCTGCGCAAGGATTCCCTTGCGTGGTTCCGTCGCGCCGGTATAGGCGCCCTTAATGTGGTCGAAGAGGGTATCGTTGATCATGGAATCGTCAACGCCGGCGACGTTCACGGCGTGGAATTGACCTGTTCTGCTGCTGGCCAGGTGGACCGATCGTGCAAGGAGATCTTTGCCAGTCCCAGTTTCACCGAGTACGGGCTGCCCCGTTGGTGCGATCGCCTCCAGATAGAGAAAGACGGACCTCATCTTTGGATCTGTGGTCAAGATCGAAGAAAAGTGTTCTGAATGGCGCAGCTGCCCGTCCAAGAGCCGGTCCCCGATGGCGCGACAAATCGATCGGGCTGCCCGAAATGTCATCGCTCTGCGCAGACTTCCGAGCAGACGGTCGGGTTCCACCGGCTTCACCAGGTAGTCGTATGCGCCCTTCTGAACGCATCGGACTGCGGTATCCACATCCCTCATCGCGGTGATGACGATTACCGGCACGTCGGGTTTCATCTCCTGCAGCCGGCTGAGAAGCGCCTCCCCGTCCTCGCCGGGCATGAGCAGGTCAAGGAGTATTGCGTCCACTGCATGCTTGCCGATGAGCCCGGGCGCAAGGCTGCCGCTCGTGGATGTAAGAGGCTCACAGAATCCCGCGCCCGCGATCACCGAAGCCTGAGCGCGAAGAACGGCGCTGTCGTCATCGATATCATGAGAACGAGGCCCTGGGTTTCCTGCGTTGCCGAAATTCTTTCTGATCTCAGGTGGATGCAAAGAGATATACGAAATATGGCGTTGAAGCGAGTCCCATTGCTGGACATGAAGGCTGCAACTTGCGTCCATCCTGGCGATGAAGGAAGGACTGGATGCCCGAAAGTTGCACTACTGCCTGACGGATCGAGAGGAAGCTCTTTTCGTAGCTCTCTATCCAGCAAGCGATAAGAAGATTCCCCTTTCGCTGGCACGTTTGTTGCTGCAAAAGGAGGGGTCCCGATCGAGTCGATAGGCGCGGCCGGCCAGTTCTTGCGTTCGCTTCGGGCGAAACCTATACTGACGGCGACAAGCCCATTCAAATTCGTTCATCGGCGAGGTGACCATGAAAATGTCGTTTTGCAAGACGTCTCTCGGTAAGGTTGCAGTCCGCGACAGCGAAGGTGCAAAGGGAGCCGTGCTCCTCATTCACGGAAACTCCTTGAGCTCTGAATCGTACGATCGCCAGCTCGCTGGCGAGCCTGGCAAGCGATGGAGGCTGGTCGCCTTCGATCTTCCTGGACACGGCGATTCTCCGCCACCTGCGGAGCCTGAACCGACATACACCCTCGCAGGGTACTCGAGAATTGCACGGGAAGTAGCCGCCGCGCTCGGCCTGCGCAAGCCGGTCGTCGTCGGTCACAGCCTTGGCGGCCATATTGCGCTTGAGGCGGTGGCGGATGGATTCGAGATATCAGGGCTCTTTGTGTTCTCGACCCCACCCTTGCGCGATGCCCGTGATTTTCCGGCGGCGTTCCACCTTGAGCTGGTGGGTGACGTCCTCTTCCGTGCCCGTGTAACCGATTCAGAGATTGCGAAAGTCGCCGAGTTGATCATGCCGGCAGGAGTTCAGCCACCCCCATACTACGCGCGGAGCATAGCGGCGACAGACCCTGCTGCCCGCGGGGTCATGGGTGTTGCCTTGAAGCGCGATACATTTGCCAACGAGCAGGCAACACTGGAGTCCATCCGCTGTCCGGCAGCAGTCCTCCTGGGAGAGCTCGAGCGGATTGTGAACATCGAGTACGTGCAGGGCCTCCGTCTCTCGCATCTCTGGCGCGGCTCGGTTCAGTTCGTTCCCGGCGCAGGACACAACCCCCAGTACGACAACCCGGAGGCCTTCAATGCCTTACTCACTGAGTTTCTTCTTCCATTAACCGGCTAGTCGTGGGGAACCGGCATGCAAGGTCCGGCGGAGATAACGAACCTTCACGTCATCACGCAGGCAGGGGCCGAATCCCTGTGCGTCGCGACACGAACGACAGCCTCCGGCATTCAGCCGGTTCTGGTCCGGTTCTACGGAGACCAGTCCCGGCACGGCGGCGAGCTGGTTCGAAACGAGTTCGAGATCACGCGGAAGCTTTGCGTGCCGGGTGTCCTGAAGCCCATCGCGATGCTCGATGCGGAGAAGCCGCCCGTCCTCGTATTCGACTGGCTTGACCTTGCTCCTCTGCGCCCGACCCCGATCGGTCATCCCTGGGAAGCGAGCCTCGTTCTGCATGTCGCGAGGCAGCTCCTCGTTGTGGCCGGGCGGCTGCATACGCAGGGAATACTTCACCTGGCCATAAATCCCTTCAACCTGCTGGCTCAGCATGTCCCTGATGAGGGCCGCGGGCCGATGGTCTTTCTGTCCGGATTCGGGCATGCCGTTCCTTCCGGTGATTTTCAGAGGAAACCTGACTATCGCCGTCTCCCGCGCGAGTTCATCCCGTACCTGTCTCCCGAGCAGACGGGCCGAACGGGTTTCAGTCCCGACGAGCGAAGCGACTATTACTCAATTGGAGCAGTCCTCTATGAGTTGGTGTCAGCCAAGACCCCGGTTCCCACCGGAGAAGTCGAAGAGACTGTGTATGCGATTCTGACAAAGCCGCCGATCGATCTGCAGCTGGTGCGAAGTGATATTTCGCCTGCTCTTTCGGCCATTATCATGAGGCTCCTCGCCAAAGACCCGGAGGACCGGTATCAGTCCGCAGGACAGATCCTGCGGGATCTCCATGGCGGTGAAGGCCGTACGGCCGCACATCAGCCGGTGACGCCCCACGGATCTTGTCCTCACAGGACCAGTCCCATCGGGAGGTCCATGGGCGTTCAGTTCGTCGGAAGAGATCGCGGGCGTCTTCCCCGAGATCGATGCGCTGGCCGCACACGTGCCGGATGGCGGCGGGAAAAATGAAGAGTTCCCGCCTCTCGAGCGAAAGCGTTTCCTTCAACGCTCAGTCGTGAGTCTTTTTCGATTCTGGACAGGGACCGGCTCCATCGCCGTCCTGTTTCTCGATGACCTTCAGTGGGCGGACCCGGCAAGCCTGGAGCTCTGTCTCTGCCTCATCGAGGCGGCCGTCCCGCGATTGCTGATCGTCGTCGCCTACCGGGCCAATGAGCTTCCCCCCGCGCATCCTTCACGTTCCCTGGTTGACGAAATCGAGACTTGCGCGGGCGAACGGGGACGAGTTCACCTCGGGCCGCTGAGCGAAGGTGAGATCACAAATCTCGTTGAGGATCTCGCGCCTGGATTGCCGAGGCCGCAGCTTGAAGCGCTTGCGCGGCACGTCGAAGTGCGCACCGGAGGAAACCCGCATTTCATCTGTCAGCAGGTCCTCAGGCTCCGCGAACGCCGCGAGCTCTCTTTCGATTTCTTGCGCACCCGCTGGGTCTCTGCTGTCTCCACGGTTGACTCGAATGAAGGCGCTCCTGATATCATCCGCTTTCTCGCCGATGTGATGCGAGAGCTTCCCGTGGAAGAGCAGGGTGTCTTGTCCGGTGCATCATTCTTCAGTCATGGGGCTTCCCTGCAGTTCCTTTCGACCTTGACGGGCCTCTCCCCTGAGCGTACGGCCGCCGTCGTGCAGCGCCTGTGCCGGCGGCATTTCATGACCACCGGGACTCCGGAGGGCAGCGGCGCCGGGGTCGAGCTCTACCGGTTCACCCACGACAACATCAGGCAGGCGGCGCGCCTCCTGGTTCCCTCTGCAGAGCAGGCTGCGTACGATCTGCGAATCGGGAGGCTCCAGCGAGAATCGATCGGGACCAGTCATTCGGACGAGGATTTGTATGAGGTTGTCGAGCATCTCAATTCGGCAGCCGGTCACATGACAGATCCGTCGGAGAAATATGAAACGGCAAGGCTCGACCTGGAAGCCGGTGTAAAAGCGAAGCGTTCGGGCGCCTTCGCCTCTTCCGCTATCTACCTGCAGGCCGGCGTTGCTCTTCTGCCCAATGACCGCTGGGCAAGGGAATACGCGTTGACGCTTTCGCTTCACGAGGAGGCTGCTGAGGCATCGTTCCTTGTCGGGGAATTCTCCCGTATGAACGTGCTCATCGACGCAGTAATCAAGGAGGCGCGATGTTTCCTGGATTCTGTCCGTGCAATCGAAGTGAGAATCCAGTGGCTCGTTGCGACGAACAGGCTCCAAGATGCATCACGTCTGAGTATGTCTCTTATCGCATCTCTCGAGGGGCGCACGGAGCAAAAGGGAATATCCGTGGTCAGGCATGACCTTGCGGGGGCGACCAGGCTCGACGGGCCCATTGTACGGCACGTGAGGGAAACCAGGGAGTCCACAGTGGATGCGGGCGTGCCGGAGGCCGTTCTCACCTCCAGATCCTCATTCTTGTGCGCGCCGCTCCTGCATCGGGGAAAGGTGAAGGGGCTGATTTATCTCGAGAATACACTCGCAGCGAACGTGTTCACGAAAGAGCGCTTGAAAGTGGTCGAGCTGCTCGCGGCCCAGGCAGCCGTGTCTCTGGAGAATGCAGCAGTCTACCATTTGTACGAGACCGTCGCCGAGCAGCGCGAGAAACTTCAGGCAGCAGAGAAGCTTGCCTCTCTGGGTGCGCTGACTGCCGGCGTGGCTCACGAGGTCAGCAATCCCGCGCATGTGATCCGCCTGAACGCTGCGAGTATTTCTGACTCTCTGCGCAATCTGGACACCGCGATAGAGGACGGTACAGTTGCCGGTGATGCCGCAAGAGTGCAGGCGCGGATCGACGGTGCGGTTCGCGAGGTCACCTCCGCGGTAGACAGGATCGAATCGATAGTGGGCGACCTGAAAGAGTACATGGGAGGCGGACAGGGAGAGAGCTGCTACGAAGCCGACCTCAATGCGGTTGTCCAGTCCGTATTGCGTCTTTCCCGGCCTCTCATTCGCCGGTGCACGAGCTGCGCGGAAACCTCTCTAGCACCGGATTTGCCTTCGGTGCGAGGTGAGTTTGGCCGACTGCAGCAGGTCGTGCTGAATCTCGTGGAGAATGCATGCCAGGCGATTACGGACCCTGCCCAGGCGGTGAAGATACAGACCTGCACCCTTCCGGGATCTTCGTGGGTGGAGCTCACGGTGGCGGATGAGGGCCGTGGAATCAATCCCGGATTTCTGAGCCGTGTGACCGAGCCTCTTTTCACGACTCGGAGGGCAGAGGGCGGCACGGGCCTGGGGCTCGCCATCGTAAGCAGTATCGTGAAGGAGTACGGCGAGGAGCTCTCCATGGAATCAACAGAGGGGAAGGGCACTCGGGTTCGAGTCCGTCTTGTCCGCGCCCATCAACCAGGTTGAGGCAGACCACTGTACGGGGAGGCGATTTCCTGCTATTCTCTGCCCACAGGAAACACCAATGAAAAACGCACGGCCCAGAGTCAGGCGAAGTCGCACGCATCACCGGCAGGACATCACTCCCCGGAACATCTGAACAGGACATCCCATGCACCCTCTCTCGTCTTTGAAGCGCCGGTGGCGCGCCGAGGGCGGCTATCGCCAGGTGCTCGTCATGGCCATTCCTCTCATCTTCTCCACGGGCTCGTGGTCTCTCCAGGGCTTCATCAACCGGATGTTCCTCGTCTGGCATTCCCCCGAGTCATTGGCAGCCGCAATGCCCGCCGGCATGGTGAACTACGCGATCCTCAGCATCTTCATCGCAACGGCGGGATACGTGAGCACGTTCGTGGCCCAGTACCACGGTTCCGGCCAGGACGGCAAAGTGGGTGGAGTGCTCTGGCAGTCGGTGCCCATCGCGCTGTTTGCGGGCCTGGCGAACCTCGCCCTCATTCCCGCGGCGCCTGTCTTTTTCCGCTGGGTCGACCACGTCCCCGCCGTGCAGGCCGAGGAGGTACTGCTCTTTCGGATCCTTTGCCTCGGGGCCCTGCCGGTCGTGATGGCCTCCGCATTCTCGGGAATGCTTTCGGGCCTGGGCCGCACGCGTCCGGTCATGGTGGTGACCCTTGCGGCGACGGGCGTCAATATCCTGCTGGACTACCTTCTCATCTTCGGGCACGCGGGATTTCCGGAGATGGGAATCGCTGGCGCCGGCTGGGCGAGCGTCACCGCGGGCTGCGTGCAGCTGGTCTCCTACGCCGTCCTGGTCTTCGGCGGCCGGTATCGCCGTCCCTACCGGACGCTGAACTGGCGGCCGGACCGCACAGCGTTCTGGTCGCTCCTGCGCTTCGGCTTTCCCAGCGGGGTGCAGTTCTTCATCGATATGGTCGGATTCACCGGTTTCATCCTGCTGGTGGGCCGACTGGGACGCAACGAGCTTGCCGCCACCAACCTCGCGTTCAACGTGAACACGATCGCCTTCATGCCGATGATCGGCATCGGCATCACGGTGTCCGTGCTGGTCGGCCAGGCGCTGGGCCGCAACGATCCGGCGCTGGCGCGCGCGAGCGTGCGGTCCGCCTTCGACATGACGGTGCTCTACATGGGGACCGTGGCGCTGCTCTTTTTCCTCATTCCGCGGGTTTTTCTCCTGCCCTTTGCCGCGGCATCAGACCCCGCCTCGTTCGAGGCGATCGCGGACGTGACGGTCGTCCTGCTTCGGTTCGTCGCGTTCTACACGCTGTTCGATGCGTGCAACATCATCTTCGCTTCCGCCATCAAGGGGGCGGGGGACACGCGCTTCGTCATGTGGATGATCCTCTGCATGTCGCTGGGGATCCTCGTCCTGCCGAGCTTCGTCGCCATCACCTGGCTGTCGGCCTCCGTGTACGTGTGCTGGGCGATCGCGTCCCTGTATGTCGTTGCCCTGGGCATCGCTTTTTTCCTGCGCTACCGGCAGGGGAAATGGGAGGCGATGAGGGTAATCGAGGTTCCCGTCGTGCAGTAAGCCTGGGCCGGCCCAGAATCCTCTTCGGCATGAATTCGCCCGTCGCGCCGCGTTGTCGATGCGGCTCATTACGCGAAACGCAAAAAGCGCAAGGAAGTTGCACTTTTTGCGTTTCGCGTAATGTCACGGCATGTCCGTGCCGGATTCCGCGCTCGCGAGACCGTTCGGGCCGCTGCGCAGTGCCCCTCAAGCTCCTATTCCTTCATCCCTAGGAGCTTTTCCTTCACCATTGCGTACAGACGGCGCACGTCGGCGTCCGTCGTGTGATAGCCGGTACCGGAAGTCTTCTGGCGCACAACGATATAGCTGTAGTCCTTGTCGCCGCCCGGCTCGCGCTCGTAGTCGCCGAATCGCACCTTGCTGAGGGCCTGGTAGGTGTCGCCCTTTCCCTTGCAGAGGAACACGGAGTACATGTAGGGAACGTTCCCGTTGGGGCCCTTGTTCACGGCCACCTGCATCTGGACGCCGAGGAAATCGGCAGGCTTGCGCCGGGGCTCCACCATGAGCCGGATATCCTCGGGGACCTGGTGGCCCTCCTTATCCTTGTCCAGCCTCAGGTAGGGGGTGATGATAATCTCCCCGCCTTCCGCCTGCTCCGAGGAGAGGATCGGCTCGAAAACGCGCATTCGAAACGCGAGCTCCTGCGGGGTCCAGAGGGACACATTTCCCGTGAAGAGGAAGGGGATCAACAGGACCAGCGCGTCGGCGCAGACAAGCGCGCCGAGCCGGCGCTCCGAAGCCGAGAGGATGAGGGCCGCTACGAAGAGCACCACCGCGATGAACCATCCGAATCCTGCGCGGTAGATCACGGCGTACCGTTTCTCCCGGGTGAGCTGGAGATTGCCCCTGATCCGGTCGAACTCCCGGACCGAAGCGGGCTGCCAGTCTTCCTGCCCGATGTCCATCGGCTTGTTCTTGAAGTTCTTCGCGAGCATGAACAGAAGCCCGGGCACCATGACCGCGATTCCCGGGAGGAACCCGTAGCCCCCCGGAATGAGGACCTGCAGGGCAAGGCCGGCCGCTCCGCAGCCGGCGAGGATGACCAGCCGCGCGGGGAACGCAGCTTTCGAGATCACGTATTTCATTTCCATTTTCCTGATTCCTCCATTCAACGTGCAGCGCGCAGGGCCGGCTCACCGGCACCGCGGGGATTGCGGATCTCTTCGGTTCCCACGCTGCGCCAGTACAGGGGGCAGGCAGCCTGGCAGGCGACAAAGCTCCCGCATCCCGCGCATTCAGCGGGCGCATATTCCTTGGACTTGAAGTGCCGCGCGCGCGCCGAGAACCAGATGTCGCGGAACCCTGACGAGAGGAGATTTCCCATGGGCTCGGGATACGACGAGCAGGGCAGCACGTCCCCTGACGGGGATACAGAGAGAAGGCCGTCCATAGCGGCGCAGGATTTGTTCCCCAGGCCCCGGGCGATCGTGTTGTAGTGACAGTGAGGGATCGGCGAGTACCAGTAGAAGATCATGCCCTCCGACCGGGCAGCGGCACGCACCGCATCGATGATCGCACCGGCACGGGAGTACGGAACAAGAAGCTCATCCGGGCCGGTTGATCCGGCGGGAGGTAAGTACAAGTTCATCGCGAAGCGCGTGACACCGAGGGATTTCAGGAACCGGGGCATCAGGGCAGCTTGCGCCGCATTCACGGCCGACACGGTCGTGTTCGTCTGCACGGAAATCCCTGCCTCCTGAAGGCCGCGGATTCCCTTCAGGGTCGCCTCGAAGGAACCGGGGCGCGCGGTCAAGGTGTCATGAGTGCCGGCATCGGCGCCTTCAACGCTCACCTGGGCCGTGCGCAGGCCGGCCTCGTGCAGGCTCTTCGCGCGCCGGGGGCTGGCCAGGATCCCATTGGTGATGAGGTTGACCTGGAGGCCCGATCTCCGCGCGCACCTGATCATGTCTTCCAGGTCATCCCGGAGCAGAGGCTCCCCGCCGGTGAACGAGAAGAAGGGGATCTTCGCGTCCTCCTTGAACACGCGGATCACCTCGTGTGCCTCTGCGAGGCTCATCTCCGTGCTGCCTGTCACGGACTTTGGTGCGCCCGTGCACCCTGCCGTCCCGCATCCCGCGTAGCAGAAGACGCACGCGTTGTTGCACCGATACGTCACGGCGATCTCGCCGAGGATGGGCAGAGACGTGTACTGGAATGTGTACGGCACGGTTTCATAGGGCGCGCGCCCGTCCGCTGCCGGCTGCCCGCGATACAGGGCCCGGATGTCCGAGACGAAGGCGGCGACCTGTTGCGCGCGGTCCTCCTTTTCGATCCCGGGGATCCGGGCTGCACGGCCGCCAGAGAGCATGTGCCGCACGATGGCGATGCCCGTGGCGTTCGCCTTGTACACCTGGTTGGGCGGCAGGATGACAACCCCATCCTCCTCCCGTGCGAAGATGTGGCTGCCCGCCTCCCGGAAGAAGTCGTCGATCCACTTCAGTGAGACCGCCGGGCGGGCGGCGCGCTTTCGAGGCAGCATACCTAGTGCGCGCTCCCCGAGACACACGCCGAGTGGCATGCGGAGTGACATGCCGAGTGGCATGCGGAATGGCATGCATGGTGGCATGCGGAGTGACAGGCGTTGTGACAGGCCGAGTAGCAGGCATTCACCCCGCCGGTCGTCACCTGGGGGGGCGCAAAGCAGCCCTTGAAGCAGGAGGCCGATGCCATGAACGCCTGGTAGCCGCCGGTGAAATCGTGCGGCAGGTGGACCTGCGAATACACCGCGGTGTTCCAGTAGATAAAGCGGTACGAGGACCAGTAGTAGTAGTAGGGAGCGGCCCTGTCCTGCGCCGTCTCCTCCTTCTGCTCCAGCTTCTTTCTATAATATTCCCGCGTAGCGTCGATGTCGCAGTCCCAGATCTTCTCCTGGAGCTTTGCGAGAACCTTCTCGAAAAAATCCGCCAGCAGGCCCGAGAGTACCAGCCCCTTCGTGTCGAAGGATTGGAGAAACATTTCCTCGTATTCGTGTTCCGCCTTGCGCGCGGTGAGGATGGTGATCTGCAGAGGATCCTCCTTCACGACGTCGATGATGCCCTGGCGTTTCAACCCCTCCAGCATGATCGCCACGACCTTCTGCAGCGGCCACTCCAACAGGAGCGCAACCTCCACGGGGTGCAGGTCCTCGGCGATCTTTCCCTTCACGGTGTAGGTGCCGGCAAAGAGCTTTGGCGGGATCCAGTTGTCGCCCGCCCACTTGATGCCCTCCACCTTTTCCAGTGTCTTCCCGTACCCCCGGGTCTTCAGCACGTACAGCAGCAGGACCAGGGCGAGCAGCACCAGGAGCGTCACGGAGGCGGCGATGGGGCCGGCCGAGGCCCGCGGCACGGCCGCGGCCGTTTCTCCAGTCGTGCCGGCGGCGGCGCCTGCTCCGGGAGCGGTACTGGTGCTTTCCACGAGAACGCCGGCAGCCATGGGAATGGCGGCCCGGTTCAGGTAGAACTGCAGCCTCTGGGTCTGGTAGGCGGGTAGGTTCTCCTGATGAAAGCGCAGGGTGAGGTAGTACTTTCCGTCCGAGCCCTTCGCTCCATAGGCGTCGATGCCGTTCTCCTTGTTCACGTACGGCTCCGTGCGGAAGCCCGCCTGCGTGAGTGTCTCCTGTTCCACCTTCTCGCCCGGCACGACGATGGGCAGCTCGATCCTGATGGTGCGGTGCCCCATCGGGTAATCCCACTGCTCGGCGGCCCAGTCGAAATAGAACAGCTCCCCATAGTCGGTGGACTTCGTCCAGCCCATGCGGCCGGGCCCCGCGAGGTCTCCGCCGTAGTTCAGGAAATACATCGCCTGCCCCGAGAACGCGCGCCCTCCAGCCAGGACCACGTCGTATTTCCCGCTGCCGAGGTCCGTGATGCTGAGTCCGACGCGGACGTTGCCCGCCAGGTCGGCGTAGCATTGATCCGGGTTGAACACGGGCCGCACCGCCGCGCCCTGGAAGTAGAACCCGTGCATCTGGCCCCCCGAGGCCTGCCAGTCCATGCTCTCGTAGAAGTCCGCCTTGCCATCGGGACGCACCACGACGTCCATCTCCACGGAGTTCAGGGTGACGGATGTCGCATACGCGCCGACCACTGTCGCGCAGAGAACCATCAGGGCGATCAGGTGTGTCTTCTTCATTTCTTCTCTTCCAGTTCCTTCATGATGGAAAGACGCTCTTCCCCGCTTATTCCGAGCAGGTCCTCCGTGATGCGCTGCCTGACGACGGTTGCGCACTCCACGATGTCCTGGGCGAACTTCTCCGCGGGCGCCGCCGCCTGACCTGAGCCCGGCATCCCGTACCTGCGGCCGGTCGCGCTCTCGTCCATCTCCCCGAGGAATACCTGGCAGAGCTCCAGCACGCGCTCGATGCGCTCGTTTGCCAGCGGCGAATAGGCGTCATGCTCCCGGCACTTGTCCAAGTACGAGCCGGACTCCTGGAGGAAAAGCTCGACCGCCCGGCTCATCCGCTCGTCACCCAGCCTCAGGACGGAGATGCGCTCCCGAAGCGACGAGTACCGCGAGATCTTCTCCCGGACCTTCTTCAGCCGGTCCTCTTCGCTCTCGGCGACGACCTCGCGCGCTCCCCTGCGGGAGAAGAACAGCGTGCCGGTCAGCACAGCGTAGGCAGCGGCGATCACGACGATCGGCACGACGAGGAAGGGACGGAGGAAGACAATGGAGAGCACGACGAGACCGCCCGCCGTGAGCGCAAGGGCGAGGTGAAGCCTCGAGCGCAGGTAGAGGAGAAAAGGCCTTTTAACGGGCATTGAGTCCTTTGTATACCAGCCGCGGGAAATGTCAATCCTGCGGGCTTCTAGCGGATCTTCAGCACCAGGAGGAGGAGAAGGGGCGTGCCGATGGCCTGCAGGAGCACGAATCGCAGGAGCACCTGGCTGTTCGACCACCCCAGGTTCTGCCGCGCGTGGTCATGCAGGGGATAGCGCACGCCGCGGAAGATCCCGACCTTGAAGAAGCGCAGGAGGCTCACCTTCAGAAGTCCCGTTGCGCCGTTGGCCAGCACGACCCCGGCGACGACCAGGATCAGGACCGGGTTGCCCGTGCCCAGGACGAGGGTGCCCAGCAGGAAACCGATCGGCCGCGAGCCGGCATCGCCCATGAGAACCGCGCTCGGGTGCGCATTGTACCAGAGGTATCCGGCTAGGCAGCCGGCCATCGGGAAGCTGAGCATGGCATAAGTGACCGCATCTGCAGAGTGCGGAACCTGGAGGTAGCGCGCGACGTCGGGATGCCCGACGATGGCGTAGAGAATGATGCCGAGGTAGAACAGCGCGATCAGAGCGAGACTTCCCGAGAGGCCGTCCACGCCGTCGGTGCAGTTGGTCGCGTTGATCGTGAGCCAGATCAGGGCGGTGCCGGCCGGAATCCAGATCCAGGGTGACACCATGAACGGCGCCTTCACCACGGGAAGCCACACCTCGACGGGCTGGAACTGGCTCAGCGCGATCGCGCCCAGCAGGGAGATGCAGAAGTCCATGATGCCAAGACGGTATTCGGGCCAGCCCCCCTTCGTTCGGTCATCCATGAAGCCCTCTGCCATGGCCAGCAGGACGCAACCCAGGATTTCCGCAACGCGAAAGCTGAAGGGGATGGAAAGCAGGCAGACCAGGACGTACAAAGAGGTGAAGATGAGACCCGCGCCGACCGGCTTGCCTGCGCTCTCCTGCGCGCCCACCGCGTGCGCCCTGACCTGGTCCGTCGGGAGCATGTGCCACAGCCGGGGGAGCAGCCGCCAGGTGAGCAGTGCCGCGGCACTCGCGCCGAGGCCGATGAGGAAAACCCGGGATTGCAGGAGCCTGAAGGGGCCGAAGAAGGGGAGGAGCAGCTCCCCGAGCCAGGGAATCACCTGACCATTGCCCTGGCGGTGCTGTTCCGCGCAGCTTTCGTTTCGATTGTCAGCTCGGCCGCGGCCCGCCGCTTCTCTTTCTCGCGGACCAGGGTGAGATACATGACGATGGGTTCGCCTATCGCGGCGATGAGCAGCGTGACGATCACAATGCGCCAGATGCGCGGGCGCCGGTGCGTCCCGCCCCGCAGACCTTCCGTGGAGTGCATGACCTGTCCTCTCGTGAGCAAACAGTAGCCCGCCGGGCAGACAGCAGGGTGGCGAAATCGTGTCTTCTTTCGTGCGGATTGTTGCGGAATTGTTGCAGTCCCATTCCCGTTCTCAGTGCAGACCGCAGCGTGCTACACTGGGAGCGTGAGCGAACCATTGCCGCCCCTCGTGGCGATCGTCGATGACGAGGAGCACCTCCGAGAGAACGTCTCCCGCGTCCTCCGTGGAGAGGGCTACCGGACCGCGGTGTACCCGGACGGCGCCGACGCCTGGGAATCATTCTCATCGGCGATGCCGGATCTCGTGATCCTGGACATCATCATGCCGCGCATGGACGGGCTGGAGCTGTGCCGGCGCCTGCGCGCCTCGTCGGACTCCGTGCCCGTCATGTTCCTGACCTCACGGGACGAGGAGTTCGACCGGGTGCTCGGGCTGGAGCTGGGAGCCGACGACTACCTGTGCAAACCCTTTTCGCTGCGCGAGCTGGCGGCCCGGGTGAAGGTGCTTTTTCGCCGGGCCGGTCCGCGTGCCGTCGAGTCCGACCGCGAGGAGGCGAACAACGACACCGTTCGAGTCGGACCCCTTGTGCTGGACACGCGCCGTTTCACCGCGGCGTGGGACGGGACGCAGGTCCGGCTCACCGTCACGGAGTTCCGCATCCTCCACGCCCTGGCGCGGCAGCCCGGCTACGTACGCACGCGGGAGCAGCTCCTCGCGGAGGCCTTCCCTCACGACTCCTACATGAGCGATCGCACAATCGACTGCCACATCCGCCGTATCCGCGGGAAGCTCGAGGAGCTGGACGAGGGATTCGACGGGATCGAGACCCTCTACGGGCTGGGCTACCGCCTGCGGGGAGAGTGAGCGGTGCGCGGCACGGCGCGGAGCTTCCTGTCCCGGATGTGGGTCCGGGTGCTCGCGTTCAACGTCCTGATCGTGTTCGTGCCGGTTGCAGGAGTGCTGTCGCTGGGCACGTACGAGAGGCAGCTTCTCAGGAGCCTCGAGCGTTCCCTCGTGCAGCAGGGACGCGTGCTGGCGGCCGCGCTCGAGGATTCAGGACCCCGGCTGCGGGAAAACTCCCTGCAGGTGCTGCAGCACATGCGACAGCGACACGACGCGAGGCTCCGTGTGGTCGATGACAGGGGCGCCCTTCTGGCCGACTCGGCCAGCATCGTCCCCGCCGACGCCGCTTCCGCCAGCGCCACGGCCGGTTCGGCCGAGAGCGCGGCCGCGGATCTGCCGGCGGTACGCGCGGCGCAGGAGACATTCCTTTACCGGTTAGCGTCGTTCCCGATCCGCCTGTGGAGAAAGTATCTCCATCCGCCCCAGCCTCCGACGGAGTCCGACGAGTACTACACGGGTGCGAAGGTGCTCACCGGCCCGGAGATCCAGGATGCCCTGTCCGGCCAGTACGGCGCGGCAACCCGTGTGACGGCCGGGCAGCAGTCTCTCACCCTCTACAGCGCGATTCCCATCCCCAACCAGGGCAAGATCGCGGGGGCCGTCCTGGTGTCACAGTCCACCTTCCGCATGCTGAGCGATCTCTACGCGCTGCGGCTGGACATCTTCCGTCTCTTCCTCTGGTCCGTGGCCACAGCAATCGTGCTGAGCCTCCTCGTGTCGGCCACGATCACTGTGCCCATCCGCCGGCTGCGCGACCAGGCGCATGCCATCCTGGATCCGCGCGGCCGTCTGCTCGGAGGAATTGTCGCTTCCCGTGCCCGTGACGAGGTGGGAGAGTTATCCCGCAGCCTCGGCGAGCTCACCGCCCGGCTGCAGCGCCACGTGAGGCAGATGGAATCCTTCGCCTCCGACGTTTCGCACGAGTTCAAGAATCCCCTCGCTTCCATCAGGAGCGCCGCGGAGATCGCAAACTCCAGCCGCGATCCCGAGGAACGCCGTGCCATGCTTTCCATGGTCCTGGAGGACGTGAGCCGCATGGAGCGCCTTCTCACCGGGGTGAGGGAAATCTCGCGGATCGACAGCGGCGCCGCCGACGGTGAAGGGGACGCCGCGGTGGACGTGAAGGAGATCGCCATCCGCGTTGTGAGCGCCGCCCGGCGGCGCTCCAATGGGAACCCGGTGACCTTCGTCGTCGACGGGGAGGGAGCCACCGCGTGGCTTCCTCCGGGACGCCTCGAGCAGGTGGTGGAAAATCTTGTGGACAACGCCGCCGGTTTTTCCCCGCCGGGCGGCGTGGTGCGCGTCTCAGTCGGGAAAGAGGGCGGGTACGCGGTTCTCCGGGTCTTCGACGATGGCCCGGGCATCCTGCGCGAGCATCGGGAGCGCATCTTCGACCGGTTCTTCAGCTTCCGGCCCCATGAGAAGAAAGGCGCACATGCCGGCCTTGGCCTTTCCATCGTGAAGGCCATCGCCGAGAGCCACGGAGGTTCGGTGGCCGTGTCGGAGCGAAGCGGGACCGGGGCATGCTTCGAGGTGCGGCTTCCCGCCTCAGACGGCGGCGCCTGAGAAACTCTTGCACTCCGGTCGTGCGGAACACTATACTTTCATATCATGCGGTCCGGATTGCCATGGTGAGCATCTTCGAACACATCGTCAATCTCTCCCGGGACTTCATCACGCTCATCGACCACAATTACCGGTACGTGGTCGCCAACGACGCGTATTGCCGGGAGATGCAAAAAACCCGCGAGCAGATCGTCGGCCGGACGGTGGCCGAGGTCTGGGGACAGGAGCGGTTCCTTTCGCCCATCAAGGGGTATCTCGACCGCTGCTTCAACGGCGAGGAAGTCAACAACATCGACAAGTTCAAGTTCGGCCCCTTCATGAAGTACATGCATATCACGTACTTTCCCTACAGTGAGGGGGAAAAGATCACGCACGCGCTCGTCTTCTCCCACGACATCACTCGCATCGGCGAAATCGAATCGAAGCTCACCAACTACGAGTACCGCGACCCGGTCACGGGTCTGTTCAACCGGCGCTCCCTTGGTGTCATCCTGGAAAAGGAGATCGAGAAGGCGCGGCTGTCGCCGCACGAGGACCTGCGGGCCGTGGTGATCATGGGCCTGACCGGCATGGACGAGATCTCCCAGCTCCATGGCTACGAGATCTCCGACCTGCTCCTGGAGAACACAGGCCTGCGCTTCAGAAAGAACCTGCGGCCCAGCGACTACGTGTTCCGCTTCGACGGGAACGAGCTGGCCGCGGTGATCACCGACATACCGGACAAGACCGCCCTGGCCTCGCTGGCCTCTTCCATCTACAACGAGGTGAGCACCCCCTACCTGCACCATGACATCCACATCACGATGTCCTGCGCGATCGGGATCGCGCTCTATCCGGATGACGGCGACTGCGCGGAGACCGTCACCCGCAACGCGCTGAGCGCCATGGCCGAGGCACGCAAGCGCAAAGAGCACTTCATGATTTTCGACCGGCAGCTTGACGCCGAATCGCGTCGGCAGCTCATCATGCAGGGAGAGCTTTCCAATGCCTTCCGACAGGAAGAGCTGTTTCTCGAATATCAGCCCATCGTGACTCCCCGCGGGAAGATCGTCGGTTCTGAGGCGCTCATCCGCTGGCGGCACCCCGCACGCGGGATCATCAAGCCGATGGATTTCATCCCCGTGGCGATGCAGTCCGGGTTGATCGACAAGATCGGCCGCTGGGTGCTCTTCAACGCCTGCGCGCAGGCCAAGAGCTGGTCGGTGGTCCCGGAAAACTTCGTCTCCATCAATCTTTCCGCCAGCGAGTTCCGCGGTGCGCACCTGCTGGACAACCTGGCCCGCGCGCTGAAACGGGCAGGAAACCTCTCCCCGGAGAACATCAGGCTGGAGATCACGGAAACCGAGAGTATGGTGGACCCAGAGGGAACGATCTGCAGAATGACGGACCTCCAGAAGATGGGCATCGAGGTGTTCATCGATGACTTCGGCACCGGCCATTCCTCCCTGAGCTACCTGAAGGAGCTGCCCGCGACCACGCTGAAGATCGACAAGTCCTTCATCCAGGACGTGGATACGCTGGAAGACGAGCGCCAGTTCCTTCGCTGCCTTATCGACATCATCAAGATCCGCAAGAAGAAGGTCATTGTCGAAGGAATCGCCTCACCAGCGCAGGCATGGATCTCCAACACGCTCTCGTGCGACCTGATGCAGGGCTTTCTCTTCAGCGCCCCGGTCCCCGCTGAGAAGTTCGAAAAGATGCTCCTTACCCAGGACGGCGAGGGCAAGCTCCCCGGCTCAGCCAGCGTGACCTGAGCGGGCACGGCGCCGCTCCCCGCCCGTTTGTACCCGTCTTTCTCTTTCCCCGGCGATGATCCGCTTGTAGACGGCAGCAGAGGGGGTGAGTCTCCGCTTCAGCTTCGCATCCGTGTCCAGCCGGATGCGGAAAAGTCCGAAGTCGCTTTCAGCGTCAAACTGCGCGCCCAGCTCCCGGTTCGAGGTGATGCTCCAGCAGACGTAGGCTCTCACGTCGAGCCCCGCCCGACGACCGCGGAGCACTTCCGCGACGTGCCGGCGCAGGTATTCCCCCCTCGTGATGCCATCGGCCGTCACCACGCTGCCGTTCTCCAGGATCATGATCGGCTGCGTCGGGAACAGACGGGCGCAATACCTGAGCTTCGCCCTGAGTCCGCCGGGCCACACCGGGGCCCGGCCGTACTGTCCCCGCATCAGCGCATCGAACAGGTTCCCCAGCCGGCCCAGCTGCATGCCCGACACACCCCAGTAGTAATCGAGGCCCGCATAGTCCTGCTGACGGACACAGCTCCGCGGACAGAGGAATGGATCCAGCCGGCCAGCCATGCCGAGATGCCACCAGTTGCTGTCCGCCACGGAGGTGAGAATCGTGAGGGCCTTGAGAAGGGGATCGAACAGGCGGAAAACAGATCTCAGCAGCGGAATCCTTCGCTGCGTGCGAACGGAACGAAACCGCACACGCCCCGGGTCTCCGAAGAGATGTCGGGCAATGGCGCGGGCCAGCTCCACCTCGACGCCGCTCCACTCGCCGCTGCGGGCGTCCCGAGAGGAGAGACCGGGAACGTCGTCTCTGACGGCCGCAATCAGGAACCCGCGGCGCTGGACTGCGCGAAGCTCCGAGCGCGGCCGTCCGCGCCCTTCGACCCGCGCGCGTGCCGCAATCCGCGGTCGTGACGGCGCCCTCTTGCCCTGATCGTCAGGAAGTATGTCCGTTCCGGCTTCCGCGACATGGTGCTGCACGCTTTTCTGGAGGGCGCCAGATTCCTTGAAGCTGCGGATCGCCTCGTTGACCACGCGCAGCCACTCGGTGCTCCCCTTCCGGACTCCCGCCGCATAGGTATCGCGCGCCGTCAGCCGGACCGCGATCCGATAACGCATCGGGAATTGCTTCTGGACTCCGGCGGCGAGAATGCTGTCGGTCATAAATGCATCCGCCGCACCGCCGTCCACGGCTGCCAGTGCGTCACCGGCACCCCTGAGCGCGACGACTTTCGCGGACGGGAAAAGGGCACGGACGGATCCTTCCGCGGTCGAAGTGGCCACAACGGCAATGCGTGTCCCCGGCTTTCTCAAGGATACGCGACGGTTCTCCGCCCGTGCGAGCAGCACATGGCCGCTCCTCAGGTATCCCTCTGAGAAATCCACCTTTTCTTCCCGCTCCGGGGTGCGGGAAAACGCACCGAGCACGATGTCGGCCCTTTTTCTCACAAGGATGCCCCGCTCGGCGATCCTTCCCAGATTCCTGTGCAGGTGCTCGCCGGACCTGACCCGGGTCATGATCCTGTCCAGGAGCCAGGTCGCCCAACGGGGGAGCCCGAGCATGGCGGGGTTCGTACCGACCATGGCGCGGGGGATGACCTGTCGGATTGCCTTCCGTGCCGCGGTGTGTGCGAGAAAAAGGCCGCGGATCAGCCTGCCGAGATTCTCGATCTGCCGGTCCATGGGGAGATCCCGTGTCGATCCGGGCGGGAAGTAATATTCCTTCTGCCACCAGGGCTTGAGATAGCCGAAGATGAGCACGGTCGGCTCGTTGATGGTGTCCCACCAGGCCACGTCCGGTCCGATCCGGCGGGCGACCACCGCGGCATACCGGGCGAACAAAGTCGGAAAGCCCGCGGCGGCCATGCCGCCGAGCTCTTCCAGCCACACCGGCCAGGTGAAATGGTGAAGCGTGATCAGCGGCTGCATCCCCGCCTTCTGGATCGTCTTGACGACCTTCCGATAGTGAGAAATGGCCTTCGCATCGAACCTGCCCGGCACCGGTTCCACACGGGCCCAGGAAACGGAGAATCGGAATATGTCACAGCCGAGAGACCGCGCGTTCCTGACGTCTTCGGCGAAGCGGTTCCAGAAGTCCGTCGCGCGTCCGCGCGTGACCTTGCCGGCTGCCGCCTCCCACCTGTCGCGGATGTCGGGATGTTTCGGGTCGAATGCCTCACACTGGTGGTCCGAGTTTGCGACCCCGAAGAGCAGGCGTCCGCCCGGGGCCGCCGCATGGGCATAGAAATCCTTGCTCATGGAACATAGTACACCTCGGAGAAGACCCGGGCCACCTTGGTTGCGCCGAAACCGAAAGAGTTGGAAAGCGCGTTTCGAAGCGGTTGACAGCAGACTTATTGTGGATCATAATCTTTGAAGTTTATGATCATAATATTATAATCAGCCATCTTGCTCGCGGTCGAGGAAAGCGGCCGAATCTTCTCCGAATTTGGAAAGGTGGAATCCATTGCCACTAGTTTCGTTGACCAGCCTCTTGCGGCATGCACTGGAGAACGGGTATGCCGTCGGATATTTCGAAGCCTGGAACCTGGAATCCCTGCTTGCCGTGAAGGATGCTGCTGAGCAGGCCGAATCTCCCGTCATCATCGGGTTCAACGGGAAGTTCCTCGGTAACAAGCATCGAAGGGTGATGGAAAACATCAACCATTACGGCAGCCTCGGACGGTCTGTCGCGGAAAATGCGCGAGTCCCCATGGCTCTCATCCTCAACGAGGCCGATGAGCCCGCGCTTCTTCATGCGGCGCTCGACGCAGGGTTCAACGTGGTCATGCACGACCATGAAGGCTGCAGCCTGGAGCAATCGATCCAGGTCAACACTTCACTTGTGCGCGCCGCCCACGCGATCGGCGCCGAAGTCGAAGCGGAGCTTGGGGAACTGCCCGCCTGGGAGATCGGCGAGAGGAAGATGAGCGCGGGCATCGCAACCGAACCGGACGAAGCGGAGCGATTCGTGGAAATGACGGGCGTGGATGCGCTGGCCGTCGCGGTGGGCAACGTTCACGTCCTGGAGGGGCAAAAATCCAGGCTCAATCTGTGCCTGCTCGCCGAGCTGCGAAAGAGAGTCCGCATCCCGCTGGTTCTGCATGGCGGTACAGGCATCGACCCGGACGACTTGAAAGCGGCGATTGCCGCGGGGATCTGCAAAGTGAATGTCGGCACTGTCCTGCGCCGCACATTCATCAATTCCTTGAAGGGCTACTTCCAGGCGCATGATGCCGACCTCCTCGATCCTGGTGAGGTGACCAGCATCGGGGGCGAGCTGGACATGATGGCGGCCGCGCGCGCCGATGTCGCGGCGGAGGTCGTGCGGCTGATGACGATCTTTGGGTCAGCGAAGAAGGCAGGTACATGACATGGAGTGGGAGACACCTCGCGTAGCGCTGGTCACCTTTACCGACATGAGGGAGGTAGGCATTTCCTCGGAGGCAGTGGAACGGCACCTCAGGGAAAAGCAGGACGAGCTTGCCGGCTTCCTCGGCAGCAACGGCATCGCCGCGGTGGACCCGCTGCGGGAGCTGCGCACGGACAGCTCGCCCAACTACGGCGTGCGGAGCTTCTCGGAGATCGACCTGCTCATGGGCATCCTTTCAAAGTCCCGCATCGACGCGGCGATCATCGGTTCCTGGACGTGGTCTCCCCCGATGCTCGTGAAGGAGTTCGTGCGCAAGCTCAACCGCCCTATTGTGTATTACACGGAGAACAATCCCATGGGGGGATCGTTGTCACAGATGAGCGCCACCTGCGCAAGTCTCATGGAATGGTCGGTAAACCGCTTTGCCCTTGCCCACGAGAGAAACTTCGGCAACAGGAAGGAGCTTCTCTCCTGGATCCGCGGAGTCCATGCCGCCGCGGTCATGCGGGAGAGCGCGGCCCTGCTGTGGGGCGGCACATATGCCGTGAGGATGGAACAGCTGCAGGACGATATCCCGAAGCTGAAAAGTTTCATGATCAGGGACATCCTCATGGAGGACCAGTACGTTCTGATCAGCAGGGCCGAGAGGATCATCACCCAGCAGAAAGAAAGAATCACGGCGTTCTACGACTGGCTGACGGACAACGGCCTGGTCATGCACCGGGACAAGAAAATGGTCACCGACCAGGCTTTGGCCAGGCAGGCAGCCCTGCTCCTTGCGGCACGGGACAGGCTTGCCGAGCTTCAAAGCGAAAACATCCGCGGGGTGTCCATCAAGTGCCAACCGGAGATCTACTCGGAATACGGAGTGAACGCCTGCACCCTCCCGGCGTTCCTGCCCTTCATGGAAAACGAGCAGGGCGGGCAGTTCTCCTGGCCCACCGTGTGCGAAGGGGACATCAAGGGCCTCCTCACCTCAATGCTGTTCCATGCGATCAATCCGGAGGTCCCTCCCGCGTTCGGCGACCTCGTTTCCGTCGGTGACGATCACATCGAGTTCGCCAACTGCGGCGCGGGATCTGTTTTCTGGGCGGCGAACTCCCGGAAAGCAAAAGACGTCTTTCCGCGGGTGGAAGCGGTGGCAAACATTCACGGAAAATCCGGAGCTGCGTTCAGCTACTTCGGTGTTGAGGCACCGCAGATCACCATCGGCAGGCTCACCCGGATAAACGGACGCTATTACATGCAGGTCGGATGCGGCCAGGAGCTCGACTCCCGGAAGTTCCTCCAGAAAATGCTGGGGGACAAGGAGCAAAGTCACCTGGCAGGAACGTGGGGCAAGGTGATCGTCAACCTGGGCGTGAAGGGGGAGAACTTCGTGAAGGTCATTGGCGCCAACCACCTGAGCGCGACCCTGGGCGATGTCACCGCGGAGGTGGAGGCGGCGTGCAGGCTGTGGGGCGTGCCGGTTGTCCGGCTGGACTCCGATGAAGAGATGAAGCGGTTCTACCGCGAGGTCCGGGAGAGCAGGCCATGAGGCACCTGATCGGGATCGACCTCGGCACAACGGCGGCGAAGTGTGCCATCTATGGCGAGGACGGTTCGTGCGTCGCGGATGCGCAGGAGGAAATGAAGATCCTGTATCCCCGGTCGGGAGAAGCCGAGCAGGATGCCAGGGATTTCTACACAGTGGCCTGCCGGTTGATCCGTTCCTGCCTCGCAACGTCCGGTATCGACGGGAAGAGTATTGCCGGCATTGCGATCGACAGCCAGATGGGCGGGATCATGTCCATCGACCGCAACTTCCACCCGGTGACATACTATGACACCCCGCTCGATTCCCGCAGCGCCGAGGAAAACCGCTTCATGCACGAGCAGTATGGGGACCTGATATTGCGGAAGAACGGCTCTTTATCAACCTTCGGAAACAAGATCCTGTATTGGAAAAAAAAGAACGAGTGGAGGGACATTCACGCCTTCATCCAGCCTTCCGCCTACGTGGCAGGCATGCTCGCTGGCCTCTCCGGCACGCAGGCGTACATGGACGAGACATTCATCTGCTTCTCGGGGCTCGCCGATCTGGAAAAATCGACCTGGTCGGAGGAGCTGTGCCGCGCCCTGGAGGTGGACGGGGCGAAGCTCCCCCGGATCTTGAAATCCACCGACATCATCGGCGTCACGTGCTCGGCGGCCCACCGGGACACGGGCCTGCCGGAAGGGATCCCGATCGCCGCCGGCTGCGGGGACCAGACCGCCGGATTCGTCGGCGCGGGCATACTGGACACCGGGCAGATCGTGGATGTCTCCGGGACGGCGTGCATCCTTGGAGTCTGCGTCGATGCCTTTCGCTGTGACTCACAGCACACGACGCTCGCGTGCGTGAAGGCCGCAGTGGGCGATCGCTACTATCTCATCTCGGTCGTGCTCGGCGGACGGACCCACAACTGGTTCATCGAGGAGTTCTGTGCCGAGGAGGCCGAACGGATACGGCGCGGCGGCGGCGACGTCTATCGGCAGCTGGATGAAGCGGCGGCGCGTATTGCTCCCGGCTCGGACGGATTGATTTCGATCAACTACTTGCAGGGAAGGTTCTTTCCTCCCGACCCATCCATCCGCGGCCTGTTCATCGGCCACACGTGGGCGCATACCCGGGCTCACTTCTACAGGGCCATCCTGGAATCCATCGCCTATGACCACTACCTCACGCGGGAGATCATCCGGGAGCTCCTGCCCCGCACGGCGCTGCACGCGGTGACAGCCATCGGCAGCGGCGCACAGAGCGAGCTGTGGATGCAGATCAAGGCGGACGTCTTGCAGGCGCCCTACCAGAGCCTCGAGCGCTCAGATCTGTCCACCCTGGGCTCCGCGCTGCTCGCGGGCTTCTCCGTCGGGATGTTCTCCCGGCCCGAGGAAGCGATGCGCAGGTTCGTAAAGCCGGAGAAGCGCATCGACCCTCGTCCTGGTGCGGACCTCACGTACATGAAGAGCATCGAGATCTACGGCGAGCTCTTCCGCGCCCTGAAGGATGTCTATCGGAAGATGGCTTCATGAACGGACGCGAGATCTTCCTGCGAACGATGCGATTCGAAAAAGGGGCCCCGAGCCTGAAAGCCGAGTTCGGGTACTGGACCACGACCGTCAAACGGTTTCTGCGTGAAGGCATGCCACGGGTGCAGGACATCCCCGACACTCTTTCGGACAACGGGACGATCAGCGGCGCAGACAAGGTGGATCCGGCGGGAATCGAGTTCGCCGATCTGAATGTGCGCTCATTCTTTCACCTGCAATCCTACGCGGCGAAGTTTCCCGCCAATTACAGTCCCCTTTTCCCGGGAAAGGTCCTGGAGGAAGACACGGAAAGCAGGACCTTCATCGATCAGTACGGTATCACGAAGAAGGAGAGGAAGACCGGGACGTCGCCCCCGCTGGACATTCGATTTCCCATCGAAAACCGCAAGGATTTCGAGGCATACACAGAGCATTACACCCGGGATTTCAGCAAAAGGCTTCCCCGTGACTGGGAGCAACTTTCACGACTGCTGACGGCGCGCGATTTCCCGATCCGGCTCGGCGGCTTCCCTTACGGCTTTCTCGGGTTTCCCCGGCACCTGTTGGGAACCGAGGGCCTGTTCTTCGCGATGTATGACGACCCGCAGCTGGTGAAGGACATCAACGATTTCTTCCTCCGGTTCGTGATGGACTACTGGTCGCCGATCATCGAGATGCTGCGGCCCGAATGCGTGATGATCTGGGAAGACATGGCCTCCGGGACCGGCGCTATGATCAGCCGGGAAGCCTTCAGGGAGTTTCTCTCCCCGTACTACGTGCGCATGGTGGACTTTCTCAAGCAGCACAGGGTGGAAAACATCCACGTCGACTCGGACGGGTACATCGAGGAGCTCATCCCCCTCTGGGTGGAACTGGGGGTTACGGGGCTCTTCCCCATGGAACGCAAAGCCGGCAATGATCTGCTCCGCATACGGCAGCAATTCCCGCGGCTCCAGATGCTGGGCGGCGTGGACAAGCGCATCCTTGCATCCGGAATTGGGGAAGAGGACATCGATCGGGAGCTTGCGATCGTCGGCCGGATCCTTGCGCAGGGAGGGTACATCCCGCACATCGACCATCACGTGCCGGATGACTCCTGCTGGAAGAACTTCAGGCTCTACCGTGAGAAGCTGAACGCCCTCATCGACTCGACGTTCGTGTAGGCGGGGCGTCGAGGGCGCCGGAGTACAGGAAACTCCAGCGCAGTTTCGCCTCGACTCTTTTTCCCGACCATGATGCGAAGCTCACCGAGTTTCTGCCGAAGGCGAGAGACTTCACCCGGTCGAACCCCTTCGGGATCCGCACGACTCCCTGGATATGGTTGATGCTCGTCACGTGCTCCCGCGTGAGCGTCAGGGCAGTGGGGATCCCGGCGCGGTTCAGCTCATTTTTCTTCACTGAATCCGCAAGGCCGAAGGTGTAGTACGCGCGGCCGTCCTCGACGCCGAGGCAGCGGTTGACCCCGTTCCAGGGCGGGGCGTGTCGGCCGCCGTTGGACATCCAGAAGGCGGTCTGGGGGAGGACCTCCGCGTCCCTGAGGGCGAACCAGAGAAATCCACGGGAGGGCGCGGCAACGGCCGTCCAGGCCGGGGTCCTCTGGACTTTCGGGAACACGGCGATCAGGTCCATGAAGCCGTAGGGGAGCGGGTGCGTCGAACAGTCCGCCTGCGGCATGCTCTTCCAGATCGTCGGCACCCGGGCCAGGTCCGTGAACCGGCTGCCCGGCGCGAGGAAGTAGTACTCGTTGCCGGTGTTCGCCAGGGCCTTTCGAGGCACGACAGCGGCCAGTCTCATCGGGCTCACCGATACGCGCAGGCTCCCCGGCTCCTCCGGCACCGCGAGAATTGCATGGTGGCTGAGGCACATCCTGCCTTCGAATCCTTCGAGGTCGTGCCGGCAGTAGACCGCGTTCTCCCCCTCTGCAAGAAAAAGTCGTTTCGTGATTCGCCCCGGACGGACCTTCGTCGTCAGCCCCAGGCGCAGCTCCAGGATCTCACCATCCCTCTGCACGTCCTCCAGGCTCCACGTCGATCCCGCGGATTCGCCGTGGACGGGGTGGTTCTCTCCGCGGAATGCGTTGCCGCCGCCGAAGGGCATGCAGAGAAAGTCGCCGCGCAGCATGTCGAGCACCGGCACGCCGGTGCGCACCCGTTTGCCCTGCCACGGGCTGATGTAATACGGCTGGACGGGATGGGTGGAGTCACGGAAGAACGTCACGGGGGCCATGTGGCCGCCGCGCATTGTCACGGCAAGCTCTACCTGATCATTCTCCACGACGCAGGAACTCTCGCCCAGTATGGTTTTCCTTCTCGCTTTCACTCCCGCCATCCCTTCAGCTCGATTTCAGCTCGATCGAGAACTTCACCCTGTCCCCTCGGTACGAGGAGGTGGCGAAATAGGCGATCCTGCCATCGCTGGTGTAGGCAGTGTGCTCCACGTGAAGAAGGAGCACTTCCTTCTCGATGGCCAGAAGCTTGGAAATGTAGGCGTCCGCCGTCTGCGGCTCGATCGATTCGAGCGCCCGCACGAGCGCAAGGCGGTACTCGTTCTGCAGAATGTCGTTCAACGGCACATTGGCAAGGTCGTGAATGTGCAGGTCCGGGCACAGGCTCGAAGGCACCCAGATGACTTCGAGCATCAGCGGCTCGTTGCTCCCCAGCCTGAGGCGCTCCACCCGGGTTGCCGCTTCCCCTTCCCGGATGCCGAGGTGGCGGGCAATATGAAGATCGCAGGGCACGGTCTCCACCTTCAGGATCCGCGAGGCCGGCTCGAGCCCGTTCTGCTTGGCCCATCGCGTGAAGCTGAAGAAGCGATCAAGCTTCTGCTCGATCTTCTGTTTCGTGATGAACGTCCCCTTGCCCGGGATCCTCGACACCCTCCCGTCCCGTACCAGCAGCTTGACGGCTTCCCGGACGGTGATCTTGCTGACGTCGTACTCCTGGCACAGCTCCGCCTCGGTGGGAATCATCGACTCCTCCGGCCATGTCCCCGCATCGATCTTTGCCAGGAGGTGTTCTTTGATCTGAAGGTACAGCGGCATACCGGTTTTTTTCTGGAATTTCATTTCGGGATAACCTTATGACGCACGATCTTACCCTTTCAATGCCCCCGCCGTGAGACCCCTCACGTACAGGTCCTGGATCAGCAGGTAGACGATGAAGATCGGCAGGGAGGCGATGACGACCGCCGCTGCAATGAGCTGCCACGGCGAGTCCCACTGCCCGACGAGGTTCGACATCCCGACGGGAATCGTGTACAGCAGCCTGTCCTTCAGCAGCACCAGCGCCATGAGGAACTCGTTCCAGTTCTGCATGAAGGAGAAGATCACCACTGTCGCGATGGCCGGTGTGGAAAGCGGCAGGATGACGGAAACAAACGTGCGCGTCTCGTGGCTCCCATCGATTCGCGCCGCTTCGATGAGCTCTCCGGGGATCGAGAGAAAGAAGCCCCGGAAGATGAGCACGCCAATGGGGAGGCCGAAGGCGATGTAGGCAAGGATCAGGGACAGATGCGTATTGTACAGTCCCAGGGTCTTCATGATGAGGAAGAGCGGGATGATCACCGCAGCCGGGGGGATCATCATCCCCAGCAGGATCAGGTAGAAGAAAAACTCCGATCCCCGGTATCGCAGCCGGCAGAAGGCGTACGCGGCCAGGGAGGAAACGATGAGAACGATCAGAACAGAGACGCCGGTGATGATGGCGGAGTTCAGGAAAAGCCTGTCGAAGTGAAACGTCGTCCAGGTCGTGAGATAGTTCTCGAAATGCATGTCGCGGGAAAGGAAAACAGTGGAGAACACATTCTTCTTGCTGCGCACGGACAACGAGATCACCCAGAGTATCGGGATGAGAAACATCACGCTCAGGAGGAGAGTGCCAGTCCTCTGGAGAAGTCTCTTCATGGCGATCTACGTTTCCCTGCGGACAATGCGCAGGCGGAACACGGCGGCGAATATGGAAAACACGATGATGACGATCGCGATGACCGAGGCATAGCCCATGCGGTTGAACCGGAATGCCTGCTGGAAAAGGTACGTGGCAAAGACATGAGAGCTGTTGTTGGGGCCGCCCGCGGTCATGACATAGACGATGTCGAAAACCTTGAATCCGCCGATCATATTCAGCAGCATCGTGATGGCGATGACAGGGCTGAGGAAGGGAATCACCACGAAGAGCCTCACCGCAAGGGGGCCAGCGCCATCTATGCGCGCCGCTTCCACCTGCTCGTGGGGGACCCCTTGCAGGCCGGCAAAGTACAACAGCATGTCGTATCCCGTGTACTGCCAGATGGTCGCACCGATCACCGTGTACAGGGCGATGCGCTCGTCACCGAGGAACAGGACGGGCATGGTGATGGCGTGGACTGACTTGAGGAACTGGTTGACGATGCCGAAGGCATCGAGCATGCGCGACCACATGATCCCGATGATGATCGGGGCCAGGAGAACAGGCAGGAAAACCGCGTTCTTGAAAAAGGCCGTCCCCGGAATCCGCGTGTCGATGAGGGAGGCGCCGATGAACCCCAGGAAGTTGAGGAGCACCGTCGTGAGGACCACGAAGATCAGGGTGTTCGCCAGCGCCTTGAAGAAGACGGTGTCGGTAAAAAGCTCCGTGAAATTGGCAAGACCCGTGACCTTGATGTCCGAAAGGATGAATCCCTTCCACGTGGTGAGCGACAGCACGAACGTGGAGATCACCGGAATGAGGATGAAGAAGCAGAAGAACAGGATGGCCGGAAGGGAAAAAATCACCCCGATACGTGCTGTTTTTCTGAGCATCTCTACTTTCTACCACCGGGGTGTTGCGCGAGCTCGGGAGCCCTTCAGGGAAGGGCTCCCGATTGACCGTCACGGCCCCGTCCTATTTCTTGGCCGCCTTCACCAATGAATCGATGAACGCCTGCGGTGTCAGGGTCCCGCCGTAGATGCCCTGCATCCCGTTCATGACCGCGGCGTACACGACGCTGTTGTACACCACGCGGCTCTGGGACTTGGACTGGGCGTCGAGCATGTTCTTGTATAGGGGGCTCATCGTCACGGAGCCCTTGTACGTGCTGGAGGGGATGAAATCGTTCTTTACGAGGATCTCCTTCCCCGCATCGTTTGTCATGTACCGAAGGAACTCCAGCGCCAGGTCGGTGTTCTTGCTGTCCTTGGAGACCACGAACATCTCGGCCACACCGCCGGTGGGCAGTGCCTCATTTCCCCTTGCCAGCGCCGGCCACGGGAACAGGCTCCACTCGAAGCTGTCTCCGACGTCAGAGGTGATCCCCCCGGTGACGAAGTTGCCGACCGGGTAGAACATGGCGGCCTGCTGCTGGACGAAGAGGTTCTTCGCGCCCACGAAGGCATCCATGGAGTTCGCCCCCGGCGCAATGACCCCCTGCTTGACGTAGTCGGTCACGGCCTGGACCGCCTTGAGAAAATCGGGAGAGTTCCAGGGAATTTCACCTGCATCGGCCTTCGCCATCCTGGTGTGCGAGGGATCGGTGTACGCAACCTGGGCGAAGAAGACGTCGGCGCCTGCCCACAGATCCTTCGTCCCCAGGGCCACGGCGAATTTCCCGGCATTGGCGAGCTTCTTGGCGATCGCAATCAGCTCGTCCTTCGTCCTGGGCACGCTCAGGCCCATTGAGGCGAACATCGTCTTGTTGTAGGCGATCTGCAGGGTGTTCAGGTCAAGCGGCACGGCCCAGGCCTGCCCGTCGACGGAGATCGCCTTCATGATGTTCGGGAAGAACGCGGGGAAACCCTTCTTCAGATCCTCGGTGAGAGGTCTGATCTTGCCGGAGCGTGCGAGCTCCGTGTATTCGCCTGCCCAGGGAATCTGGAACACGTCAGGGGCCTCTTCGCCGGTGAGCACTGCCTTCAGCTTCACCATGTAGTCGCCGTAGCTGATGTATTCCCGGTTGACCGTCACCCCCGGATGGTCCTTCTCGAAACGCGCCTGGGCGTCCTGGTGAACAGCGGGGTAGGAGCCCTCGTTGTTCCAGGACCAGAACTGGAGGACAGTGTCTCCCGCGGCAAAAGCGATTGCCGCAAGGAAAAACACCACGGAGAGAGCCAGGACCTTCGGAATCAGTGTCCTTTTCATGTTTTCTCCTTTATCGAGAAGATGGGTCCCTGGATTTTAAACCCTCCCGGAGTGGATGTCAAACAAATTTTATAACTAATGGATCATAATATCATAATCTTTCAGTTTTCATACAACACGCGTTGCTTTCTTGCTCTCCTGGACTGGCTGCAGCCGAATCGGGTAGCTTCTGAACGTATGGGCTGCCCAATAGAATGCGATGGTATTTTCCACCGCCCTCGGCGTGGCCTGAATGGTATGGTTGGATGACAGCAAGTGACCGCCACCCGGCGACAGGGTGCGAATGACGTTCTTGACCTCCTCCACTACGTCCGTCGCCGACCCGTTTGACATGACATGGCGCGTGTCAACGTTTCCCCAAACGGTCAGTTTTTTCCCGTATCGCTTCTTGGCAGCGGGGACGTCATTGGCATCCGGCTGGAGCGGATTGATGATGTCCACCCCGGCGTCGATGAGGTCATCCAGGGCCCATTCAACCTTCCCGTCGCAGTGGAAGGCGATCTTCACGTTCTTGTCGATGGCGCGCAGCTCCTTGAATACACGCGCATAGCGTGGGAACAGCAGCTTCCTGATCAACTCGGGCTGCATGATAGGGCCGGTTTCAAAGCTGAAGTCATCTCCCCACCAGAGGATATCCACCCCCATTTTGACCAGTTCCTTCGAGAGAATGAGGGAATGGTTCATGGTGTGGTCGAGCAGATCGTTGACGAAATCGAGGTCGCTGGCCACGTCCATGAGGAAGTTGTCCAGCCCGCGCAGGTACCACGCACCCTCCAGCATTGAGCACGCCACCGCCCCGATGATGCCATACCTCTTCCCCTCGTTGGCGATCAACGCCTTGTTTTCCTGGAGGCCTGCCTTCGAGACCACCAGGGGATCGGGCCACGTGAACGCGCTGTACGCGTTTTTGTCCGCCAGGGGATGCACGACCATTTCACAGTACCCGCCGTGCGACTGACGCTTGTATGCCCACTGAATCCCGAAATCATCTTTGTAGAGGTTGTCCCCGATTTTCTTCGATTCGTCATAGATTGAGCTGAAGCCTTCGCAGAACCCGACGGCACGGTAGAAGAAGTCGTTTCCTAGGCGCTTGCCCAGGGCGAAGGGGTCCTTGCTGGTGTCGACATTCAGAATTCTGACCAGCTCATCTGCCACTTCAGGCGCCATCCAGCTGTCGAGCGGGACCTTGTCGGGCTCCTCGTGGTTGATTGCCATCTGCACTCTTTCCTTGCTTGTCATTTTGTCTCCCCGACCTCGAAATTATTATATATGATCATAATCTACGCTACATGTAATTATGACATTGTCAAGAGACGGATAAGTCCTTTTCAGGACGGCAGGCCGATGTAGATCTTTCCCTCCTCCGTTTTCACCGGGTATGTTGCAAGGTCCACTCTGGCCGGAATGCGCAAAGCTTTCCCCGTGGGGATGTGGAACCGGGAATTGTGCTTCGGGCAGCTCACGTAGCCGTCGGAAATGAACCCGTCCGCGAGGTTCGCCTGCTCGTGGGTGCAAAGACCGTCTGTCGCGTAGTAGGCGCCCAGTGTATGGAAAACTGCGTACACCCTGCCGTTCAGCTCGAATCGCCGCGCGTCTTCAGAAGCGATCTCATCCACCCCGCACACCGGATGCCACATGATTTCTCCCATGTCATGACCGTCCCCTGCTGCCCGGCACCTTTCTTCTGATGAAGTGGCTCGTGTCATGTCTCTGCTTCATCAACGCGGGCACTATTTCCCGGTACGCATCCCACAGGCTCGTGCAGGCGGGCGGCATCTGGGCATCGATCACCCTGCGAAAACGGGCAAGGGCATGAAAGGGGATATTGGGATAGATGTGATGCTCGATGTGGTTTTCCATGTGCATGTAGAGGAAGGAGAGAATTGGGGTCACGGCGCGGTCGATTTTCGGCTCCCACCACTTGGGGGACGCACCCCGTTTCATCAGATCATCGTAGGAAAGGGACTTCGCCATACTGTCCTCCGGCGCCTTAAGAAATTCGCATCAGCTCGCGGACCTCGAGGACGATCCGTCGCGCATCGGGCACATAGAACTTCTCCATCGGGGGAGAGAAAGGGGCAGGGGTGACAGGCGCGGCCACCCGTTTCACCGGCGCGACGAGGAAATCCAGCATCTCCTCGGCGAGGGTCGCTGCAACCTCGGCGCCCAGCCCGCCGCGCTTGGGGCTTTCCTCCACGATCACGACCCTGTTCGTCTTTGCCACGGAGCTTTTTACCAGGTCCCAGTCGAACGGCACCAGGGAGCGAGGGTCGATGACCTCGGCGCTGATGCCTTCCTGCTCCAGCAGCGCGGCGGCTTCCATGGCCCGATGCATCATGAGGAGGGTCGCGACGATCGTGACGTCAGTGCCCTCCCGGCGCACGATTCCCTTCCCGATGGGGACCGTGTAGTCTCCCTCGGGGATTTCGCTGGAGGCATCGATGGTCCCGGACTCGGAGCGCGGCCCCTTGGATCCGTACAAGAGCTTGTGCTCGAAGATGAGAACCGGGTTGCCGTCCCTCACGGCAGACTTCAAAAGGCCCTTGGCGTCGTAGGCGGTCGCGGGGGCCAGGAGCTTGATGCCGGGGAGCGGGAGGAAGAAGGGCTCCATCATCTGCGCGTGCTGGGCGCCTCTCCCTGTGACTCCCACGGGGGCGCGCATCACGAGGGGCACCGTAAGCTTCCCGCCGGACATGTAGCGCATCTTCGCGATCTGGTTTCCCACCTGGTCCATGGCGCAGAAGAGGAAGTCCCCGTACTGCACGTCGGCGATCGGCCGCATGCCCATCAACGCCGCGCCAAGGGCGACGCCGAATAAGCCGGCCTCGGAGATGGGGGTATTCACCATCCGGGAGGCAAACTCCTTCTCCAGGCCGAAGGTGACGGTGAACGCCCCGCCCCAGCCGCCGGGAATTCCGATGTCCTCGCCGATGCAGAACACCTTCGGGTCCCGGCGCATTTCTTCCGCGATTCCTTCCCTCAGGGCTTCCGCGATGCCGATTCTTTTCGCGCTCATACGAACATGTCCTCCAGGGCATCCTCGGGCCGGGGCTCGGGAGCGGCCAGCGCACGTTCGACCGACGTCTGCACCTCCGCCTTCACCTCGCTGCGGACCGCATCAAGGTCGCTCTGCCGGCAGTGCCCCTCTGCGATGAGCTTCTTCCCGAACCGGCCGATGGGCTCCTTGGCAAGCGCCTGCTTCTTTTCCTCATCGGGCTGGTACAGCGCGGGATCCCGACGGGAATGGCCCGTGATGCGGTAGGTCATCAGCTCTAGCAGTGTCGGGCCCTTGCCATTCCGCGCTCCCTCGGCCGCTTCCATCGTCGCCTCGTAGACGGCCAGCACGTCATTGCCGTCGATTGTCCGGCCGGGCATTCCGTACGCGGCAGCCCGATCGGCGATGTGGGGAACCTTGACAGTCATCGCCACGGGCGTAGAGGCGGCATAGAGGTTGTTCTCCACCACGTACAGCACGGGCAGGTCCCAGATGGCGGCCATGTTCAGCGCTTCGTGGAAGATCCCCTCATTCGTGGCGCCATCGCCCATGAACGACACGGCGATGCGCTTCTCGCTGTTCATCTTGAACGCCAGGGCCATGCCCGCCGCAACGGGAAGGCCGCCGCCCACGATGGCGATCGCCGGCACCATGCCCTTGGAAAGATCGCCCATGTGCATGGAGCCGCCCTTGCCCTTGCAGCAGCCTGTGACCTTGCCGAAGAGCTCCGCCATGACCTCGTCCGGAGTCAGCCCCCGGGCCAGGGCATGTCCGTGCGGGCGGTGCGTGGAAGTGATGACGTCCCCGGGCTGCAGCGCCGCGCAGACCCCCACGCCGCACGCTTCCTGCCCCTGGTATTGGTGGATGGTGCCGGGCATCGTGCCTTCCAGAAAGAGGAGCTTCACTCGCTCCTCGAACTCCCTCAGCAGAACCATCTTCCGGTACAACCCGAGAAGCCACTCACGATCGTGGGAGTGTGCCGTCATGCCCAGCCTCCGTTCTCCAGCAGTTGTTTCACACGGCTGAGAAACCGGGCCGCCGCGGCGCCGTTGATCAGCCGATGGTCCACCGAAAGTGTCAGGGAGGCGAGGGGCGCGATACGCACACCCGTGCCGTCCGCGACCGGCGTCGGAATCGCCGCGCCGACTGCCAGCGCAGCGCAATGTTCAGGAAGGATCACCGCGTCGAAGCTTTCCACCGGGTACATCCCGAGGTTGCTCACCAGGAAGCAGCTCCCCTGCGAGTCCGTTCGGACGAGCGTGCGGGCTTTCGCCTTTGCCGACAGCTCATCGATGTCGGCGGAGATCTCCTGCACGCTCCGCCGGTCCGCGTGCCGCACCGCGGGTGCGGAGAGCTCATCTTCGATATCGATGGCCACGGCGATATCAACCGAGTCGTGCGTGCCCGACTGCGAGCCCGTGAGATAGCGCAGGAAGGCGGGTGAATCGATGATCGCTGCGGCGCTCGCCTTCACAAAGAAAGCATCGAACCTGAGCCTGCCGCGCGCCGCGATCACCCGGCTCATGTCGACACGGGCGGTGACGTGGAATACCGGTTTCTCCCGATGGCTCTGGCTCACGCGGGCGGCCACGATGGACTGCGCAGGAACCCGCTTCGACTCTGGCTGCGGGGAGGGTTCCGTGCGCGCCGCGTCCCGCGCCTGGAGGACGTCCTGGCGGGTGATTGCTCCCCCGGGGCCGCTGCCCCTCAGGACCGAGATATCCACGCCGTACTTGCCCGCAAGGGCGGCGATGGCAGGCGCGGGGCCCCGGGGCGCTGCAGCTCCGACCCGAACCTTCTGCGGCGCAGGCGCGGCCGTCGCCTCCTTTCGGGGGGGCGCGGCAGGAGCCGCGTGTTCCGACTCTCCCCTGCCCTTGATCGAGGCGATCGAATCTCCCGCGGCGACCGCAGCCCCTTCGGCCACGAGCCGGGCCACCAGCGTGCCTTCCGCGGCGCATTCCACCTCGCTCACGCCCTTGTCCGTCTCCACCTCGAACAGGGGCTCTCCCAGGGCGACGGCGTCCCCCTCGCGCTTCAGCCAGCGCACGAGTGTGACCGAGCCCTCCACCGTGCCCAGGTCCGGCATGCGAAGCGTCGTCATTTCCCCTGCCTCCTTCGATGTGAGCAAATGCCCATATTTCCTGCTTTGCCCATTGTCATAGAATCGGCGGGGGCTGTCAACAATTTTTGCGCGGCCGGGAAAAAATTGACAACGTCCAGGGCCCATGCTATCGTAGGCATATGGATGATGTCGGGCATTTGCCCATTTCCTCGGATTCTCCACGGGCGGACCTGGACCAGGACCGGCTCCTGGTGAAGGTGGCCCGCCTGTATTACGAATCGGACCTCACGCAGGCACGCATCGCCCAGCGCATGCGCCTCTCCCGGCAGAAGGTCCAGCGCCTGCTGGACTCTGCAAAGGAGAAAGGCGTCGTGCGCATCGTCGTGGAGCCGCTGCAGGGCGTGCACGCCGAGCGGGAGAAGGCCCTGGAGGAACGCTTCGGCCTTGCCGAGGCGGTGATCGTCGAGACCTCCTCGTACAACGACCAGTCCGCTGTGGCGCGGGAAACGGGGGTCGGCGCCGCCGACTATCTCCTCCGCGTGGTGCGCCCGCAGGACCGCATGGTGCTCAGCTGGGGCGGCACGCTCCTGGGCATGGTCAACGGCCTGCGCCGCCATCCCCACCGGGAGCTGCACGGCGTCCTAGTGATCCAGGGGCTCGGCGGTGTCGTGGATCCGAGCCGTGACACTCACTCCTCGGAGCTGGCCAGAAGGCTCGCCCATTTCCTGGGCGGCCGCGCAATGCCGCTTCCCGCGCCCGGGGTGGCGGGAAACCGCGCGGCGAGGAACGCCTTTCTCCGTGACGCGCACGTCGCTCGGGTCCTGGAGGCCGCCCGCGCGGCGGATATCGCCTTCGTGGGGATCGGGGCCCCCCGCCAGGACTCCCTCCTCGTGCAGGAGGGCAGCATCGTGACGTGGGCGGAGCTGGAGGAGCTGAAGGGACGCGGCGCCGTGGGCGACATCAACCTGCGCTACTTCGACAGGAACGGGAAGGCCATCGCCTCTGACCTGGACGATCGGGTGGTGGGGCTTGCACTCGAGGAGTTCCGAAAGATCCCCCATGTCGTCGGCATCGCCGGAGGCGCCGCGAAGCTGGCTGCCATCCGCGGCGCGCTCCTGGGGAAGCTCGTGGACGTCCTGATCACGGATCATGTCACCGCGCAGCGGCTGCTGGAGGAGGACACACCGTCCCCGGAGCGCGGCGGGAGACAAGGAGGAAATCGATGAGCAGAAAGACAATTGCGGTCCTGGCGACCCTCGACACGAAGGGGAAGGAGGCGGAGTTCCTCCGGGAACAGATCGGACGGCACGGCCAGGCGGCGCTGATCGTGGATGTCGGCGTGATGGGAGCGCCCGCTTCAAAGGCAGATGTGACCCGGGCCGAAGTGGCCGAAGCCGGCGGCACGCCTCTTGCGCGGCTCCTCCAGAACCCGGATCGAGAGACCGCCGCGCCGGTCATGGCGGAGGGCGCAACGAAGATCGTCACGCGGCTGGCCGCGGAAAAGAAGATCCATGGCGTTCTGGGTCTCGGGGGGACGCAGGGCACCACCCTGTGTACGCGGGTGATGCGCGCCCTGCCCTACGGCTTTCCCAAGGTCATGGTCTCCACGATGGCTTCGGGAAACGTGGCTCCCTGGGTGGACATCCGCGACATCACAATGATGTTCTCCGTGGCGGACATCATGGGCCTGAACCCCGTGACGCGGAAGATCCTGGCCAACGCGGCGGGCGCCGTCTGCGGCATGGCTTCGACGGACGTGGAGATGCAGACCGGGGACACGAACCTCGTGGCCATCACCACAGTGGGCATCACCACGCAGGGTGCGATGAAGGCCGCCGAGGTTCTCGAGGCGGCGGGACTGCACACCATCGTGTTTCACGCCATCGGCCCGGGCGGGCGCGCCATGGAGCAGATGATGAAGGAAGGGATCATCGCAGCGGTGCTGGACTACTCCACGATCGAGGTGTCCAACGAGATGTACCACGCCCTGCTCGCCGGCGGCCCGGAGCGCTGCACGACGGCCGGCAGGCTCGGCATCCCCCAGGTGATCACCCCCGGGGCCATCGAGGTGCTCGTGTACAACGAGCCCGAGACCGTGCCCCCGCCCTTCAACACACGCACCCTCATCCGTCACAGCCCGCAGATCACCGACGTGCGGCTGAACGCGGCCGAGATGGCCGACGTGGGACGGGAGCTCGCGCGTCGGCTTTCCTTCACGAAGGACCGGGCCGTCTTCATGATTCCCACCGCGGGCTACGATTCCTACGCGGTGAAGGGCAAAGGCTTCTACGATCCCGAGGCGGACGCGGCGTTTGTCAGGGAGCTCACCGCGAATCTCCCGCCCTGCATCGAGGTGGTGAAGCGCGACACGCATATTGAAGACCCCGCGTTCGCCGTCGAGGCGGCAAAGACGCTGATCACCCTCATCGAGGCGAAGAAGCGCGCCGGGGCAAAGGGGAAGTAGGGATGGCCAGGCGATACACGCGGAAGGAGTTTCTCCAGAGGCTGCGCGCGGAGATCGGACGGGGGAAGCCGCTCCTGATGACCGGCGCGGGCAACGGCATCGCGGCGAAGTTCATCGAGCGCGGCGGCGTGGACATCCTGGGCGTCTACAACACGGGATACCTGCGCATGCAGGGGTACGGCTCTCTTGCCGGGATGCTGCCGATTGCGGACGCCAACGCGATGGTCTTCGACATGGGCAAGCGCGAGGTGCTTCCCCAGGTGAAGGACGTGCCGGTGGTCGCGGGCCTGAACGGGGTGGATCCCCTGCGGGACATGCCGCTGTTCCTCGAGGACTGCCGGCGGATCGGCTACTCGGGGGTGCACAACTTCCCCACGGTCGCGTGGTACGACGGCGAGTTCCGCCGCACGCTGGAAGGCACAGGGCTCGGGTACGAGCACGAGATCCGGATGCTGGTCACGGCGCGCGAGCTCGACCTCCTGACGATCGGCTACGCATTCAACAAGGAAGACTGCGAGAGGCTGATGAAGGAAGCGGCCCCGGACATCTTCATCTTCCACGCGGGCATCACGCGGGGCGGTTCGACGGGATACGCGGGGGCCGGCGGGATCGAGGATACCGCCCGGCGCAGCCAGGAGCACTACGAGATCGCCCGGCGCATCAAGGCCGATGTCATCCTTCTGGCCCATGGCGCTGCCCTGGTGGATCCGGCGGACGCGCAGTACATGCTCGATCACACCGACTGCGACGGCGTGCAGCTCGGCTCGAGCATCGAGCGGATGGCCATCGAGAACCCTCTGCAGCAGCGGACGGCGACGTTCAAGGCGGTCCATTTCGGCCGAAAGCGCTGAGCTGGGGTGCGCTCATGGTGCGTGCGGTCTTCTTCGGGAGCTCCGACAGTGTCTTCTCCAACCGCCTTTTCTCCGCGCTGATCGAAGGCGGCTGCGCAGTGGCGGCGGTGGTCGACGTGCCCCCTGCCCGGAGGGCCAGCACCAACAGCGCGCGGCAGGAGGGCGGGAGCTTTGTCGAGATCGCGCGGAAAATGGGCATCCCCTGTTTCGAGCCCGCGAGCCCCAACGCCGCGGAGTTTGTCCGGGAAATTCGCGCGCTCGAGCCCGATTTCTTCATGGCGGTCGGCTACATGCTTCTATTGAAATCCGATGTGCTCGCGGTCCCCCGGGTGATTGCCTCGAACTTCCACGCCTCCCTCCTGCCGGCGTACCGGGGGAAGCACCCGGTGTTCCGGGCGCTGCGCAACGGCGAGCCATTCAGCGGGCTGACCATTCACGAGATGTCCCCGGGCCTGGACACGGGAGACATCATCTTCCAGGTCCGCGTGCCGACGAAGGAGACGGATTCGGTTTCGAGTCTCTACGAAAGGATCATGACCGCGAGCGTTCCGCTGGTTTCGGACCTGATCGCGGCGGTGGCCCGCGGAGCCGTGCCCCGGTCACCCCAGCCCGCCGGGGGCGCCTCCTATTTCGGTGCAACGAGCGAGGACGACTTCCGCATCTCCTGGTCCATGGAGACGGCGCGCATTGCGCGATGGGTGACGGCCACGCCCGGCCAATGCTTTGCCGACGTCCGCGGGCAGCGCCTGTTCATCCTGGACGCGCAGGGCGCGGAACGGACACCCGGCGTCCCGGCGGGGACCCTGACGGCTCTCGATCCGGAGCTCTGCCGAATCGCCTGCTCCGATGGGTCGGTCGGGATTCGACGCGTGCGTTCCGCTGAGGGAAGAGAAATGAGCGCCCGCGAAGCGCTTCTCGGACTGGGCCTCGTGGAAGGCGCCGTCCTCGGAGGACAATGATGGCGAGAGTTACGTTTGCCCGCTTGATGGAGGACGCGGAACGACGCGGATACGCGGTGGGCTACTTCGAGAGCTGGAACATGGAATCGCTTCTCGCCGTGGCGGACGCCGCCGAGGCCGCGCGCTCTCCCGTCATCCTCGGGTTCAGCGGAATCGCGCTCCCCAGGAAAGACCGGCTCATGCCCGAGCATCTTGCCGATTATGCGGCCCTGGGCGCGTCGGTCTGCGACCGGATCTCCGTGCCTGCCTGCCTCCTGTTCAACGAGTCACCGAGCTTCGACTGGGTCGTGGAGGCCGTGCAGCGGGGCTTCGGTCTTGTGATGTTCGCCGACGAGGAGACGAGCTACGACGGACTGGTCGAGACGACCCGGAAGATCTGCCGCCTGGCACATGCGGCGTCGGCCGCCGTCGAGGGAGAGCCGCACTCTCTGCCGGGAGTGGCCGGGGATCTGCTCTCGGCGCCAGGGGAGAGACATATGACCGATCCCGGCCTGGCCCGGCAGTTCGTGCAGGAAACCGGAATCGACGCGATCGCGGTCAACGTGGGCCAGGCGCACCTTCATGGCAGGGGGGAAATCCGCCTCGACCTGGACCGGGTGGCGGAGCTGAAGCGCGCGGTGAATGTTCCCCTCGCCCTGCACGGTGCCACCTCCGTCTCCCGGGGGGATCTTCGTGAAGCGATCCGCCGGGGGGCGCGGAAGATCAATGTGGGAAGCGCGCTGAAGCGCGCCTGCATCGAGTCGATGCGCACCGTTTGTGCCGGCATCGGGCCGGACTACAATCCGTACAAAGTGGTCGGCTCGGGGCTTGCAAACGATGTGATGGTCGCCTGCCGGCGCGCGGTCCAGGAGGTCACGCGGGGCTACCTGGAGCTTTTCGGAAGCGCCGGCAAGGCGGACGGGTTTCAAAGTCTCGGATCGATACACAGGAGGTGAGGGTATGGTTCACATCGGGATCAACACGGACAACTGGCGTCATGAGGACAAGCCGCTGGATCACTGCTTCGAGTTCATTTCGAAGCAGGGAGTCGAGTACTGCGAGCTGGAGGCCACTGGCGGGGTGGAGTTCTTCGAGGGGCTGGGCTTCTCGCCCTTCGTGCCGCTGAACAGCGATCCGCTGGAGCTGCGGAAGAAGATCGAGAAATACGGGCTGAAGGTGTCCCAGTTCGACGTCTCGTTCCCCATCAACCGATGGGAATGCATCGATTTCATCCGGCGCGGCATCATCTTCGCCGGCCAGCTCGGGGTTCCCTGCGTCGACACCACCGACGGAAAGTACAAGGTCCCCGGCATGTCAGACAAGGAGCAGATCGACCGCATCGTCTATCACCTGTCCCAGTGCCTCTCGGTGGCGGAAAACCACAAGGTCATCATCAACGTGGAGCCCCACGGGCCGTTCACCACGAACCCCGAGTACCTCCTGCAGATCGTGGAGCATTTCCAGTCGCCCTGGGTGAAGATCAACTTCGACACGGGCAACAGCTTCATCGCCGGGCAGGATCCCCCGAAGTTCCTCGAGCAGGTCGCGAAGTATGTGACACACGTGCACTGCAAGGACGTGAGCCCGGCCCTCGCCGCGGCAATGCGGGGCAAGGAAACCGGCATCTCCGCCTCGGTGGTCCCGATCGGCAAGGGCGCCAACTCGGAGAACATCTCGAAGTGCATCAAGCTCCTGGAAGCGCGGAAGTGGGACGGGGTGTTCTGCATCGAGAGCGACGGCGAACAGAACGTAAAAGACTCCGTCGCCTGGCTGCGGACACAGATCGCGAAGTAGCGGGCGGAGACCGATCACTCCGCCGCTGCGAGATGATCGAGCGGAAGGGCCGCGCCTTCCTTCACCGTGCGGATGACGATGTTGCTCCTGATGTCCTTCACCATTGGCAACGTGAGGAGCTTTCCGAAGAGAAAGCGCTCGTAGCTCGCAATATCGGGGAAGACCGTCTCGAGGAGGAAGTCCGACTCTCCGGAGACTATGTGACAGGCGATGATTTCGGGCATTGCGCGGAAAGCTTCCTGAACGGCCGATGCGTTCTCATCCCGATGCCCGTCCACCTTCACGCCGACCATGACGGTAAGTCCCAGGCCGATGCCCGACCTGTCCAGCTCTGCCTTGTAGCCCCGGATGAGACCCGAGGCCTCGAGAGCCTTGACCCTGCGGAGACAAGGGGTTGGAGAGAGACCGATTCTGTCCGCGAGCTCGACATTGCGAAGCCTGCCGTCGCCCTGCAGGGTCTCCAGTATGCGACGATCGAAGCTGTCTAGCGTCAATCTTGGCATGATCATCTCCAATAGGTTGAAATATTGAAAGAAGTCACTAAAATGATGCCGTTTTGAAGCTGAAAAAGCAATGACCTGCTGCTGCCTCCCGCGATATCATGTACCCAGTGAGTAGGGTGAGGAGGCTGCAATGAGCTTTTCCACGGAATACAAGAGCACCCTGGCCGCGCTTGAAGCTTACGCGCGCGGCGCGCACGCGAGGGAAGGCCGGGTGATCAACCAGCCTCCCTTGTCCCGCCTGGTTGAAGCGCTGGGCCTGGAGCAGCTTCTCGCGGCGGGCGGCCTTCGAGGTAAGAGGTTCCAGAAGTTCCTCGACACCTATCTCTCCGCGGCGACGAGGCTGCACCACCCGGGCTCCATGGCACACCAGGTGGCGATCCCCGAGCCCATGGGAGCACTCGGTGCGTTGATCGACTCATTCACGAACAACAGCGCATCGATCTATGAAATGGGCCCTTCGGCCGGAGCCCTGGAGTTCGGTGTCCTCAACTGGATGCTCGGGAAAGTCGGATGGACACCCGCACCGACGCACGATGACGGCAAGAGCATCGACGAGATCGGCGGCGGCATTCTGACCCACGGCGGCTCGCTCGCCAACCTGACTGCCTTGATGGCGGCACGGGCACGCGCGGTCCCCGAAGCGTGGCGCGATGGCGTCCCTCAGGACCTGGTGTTGGTCGCTCCTGAGAGCTGTCACTACTCGATCGGCCGAGCCATCGACATCCTCGGCCTGGGTCGAAAGGCGCTCAAACCTGCGCCTGTCGACGCGAACGGCAGGATTGTGCCCGAAGCGCTCGCCGAGTGCCTCGCGGCGCTGGGCAGGGAAGGTTCGCGGATTCTTGCCGTGATTGCCAACGCGGGCACGACTGCGGCAGGTCTCTTCGACCCCCTTCGCGAGATCGGCCGAGTCTGTGCGAAGGCTGGAGTCTGGCTCCACGTCGACGGAGCGCATGGGGCCTCGGCCCTCGTTTCAGAGCGACACCGTTTCCGTCTCGACGGGGTGGAGCTGGCCGACTCACTCGTCTGGGACGCGCACAAGATGCTGCGCACGCCCTCGAACTGCACGGCAGTGCTCGTGCGCGACCGCAGATGGCTCGATGGCGCGTTCCACCAGGAGGCGAGCTACCTCTTCCACGACAAGGATCAGCCGGGCGTCGACGTTATCCATCGGAGCGTCGAGTGCACGAAGGCGGGCCTCGGACTGAAGCTCTTCCTTTCTCTGGCAGCCGAAGGCGAGGCGGGCGCCGGCCGCTTCATCGAACGTCAGGTCGAGCTTGCCCAGGAGGCCGCGCGGTTGATCGAATCGAGACCCGGACTGGAGCTCGCGATCATGCCCGAGTTCAACATCGTGTGCTTCCGCACCGCGGGCGAAAACGAGCTCCAGCTCGAGATACGCAAGCGAATCATCGGAAGCGGAGATCACTTCATCTCGACGACCGAATTCCGCGGCAGGCGCTGGCTCAGGCTTGCCCTCATGAACCCCGAGACAACCATTACCGACATTTCTGCGCTCTTGAGCGAAGTAGAAAAGAGCGCAGCTCTCGTTAGGGAGGGCTGGAAATAAGTGTGGCCGCGCCCCGAAGGACGCGGCCACGACAGATTCGACTGTCTAGTACTACAGCGATTTTTCGCCCTATAGACTTCCGGCAGGCCGCATGCTACAGTAACCCCCCGACGGCTTCCGAGACTTCTGCGGATCAGGGGTTTCCATCTCGTTAATTGCTCGGCCAACA